>Ga0315907_10000758_pt1 | contig 45199 bp, 6 predicted proteins | sample LakEriMetagenome_3_FD_203525 | JGI IMG/M metagenome (GOLD analysis project Ga0315907, IMG submission 203525) | Freshwater fungal communities from buoy surface, Lake Erie, Ohio, United States - Buoy 12 MA123 | ecosystem: Environmental > Aquatic > Freshwater > Lake > Lake biofilm | place: USA...
AGACTTACACTGTTATTTCACACCAGTCTATTATTGACTATGCTTATCAAGAGCTAGCTAATCAAGGATTTGGTATTGTAGATGAAGAGTATAGATCTACTCTTGACGGACAGATTGCGCAGGGTATATATAAACTACAGTTTGGATCTGACCCTGAAATGAATTTGATGTTTGCATGGACAAACAGTTATAATAAACAGATTAGATTTAAGTGTGCTACTGGTGGTTATGTAAATGCTAATCAAACAGTTATGCTTGCGGGTGAATTAGGTACATATGCTAGAAAACATACCGGTACAGCTGATGCTGATGTAATTGCAAGTATGCAAGTACAGATTACTAATGCTACTATGTATTATAATCAGCTTGTTAAAGATAAGGAAGTAATGAAAACTATTAACTTGTCTTCTAGAAAGCAAGCAGAGTTACTCGGTATTCTATTTGCAGAATATGAGGTACTTACTACAGAGCAGGCTAGCATTATCCGTCAGCAGATGGATAAACCTAGCTTCTTCTACAATGGTGGTAAAGATACTCTCTGGGCTTTCTATAATCACGTAACTGTAGCATTACAGCATTCTCATCCAAGATCTTGGATGGAAGATCAGCGTATGCTACATTGGGTAATCAGCAATGAGTTTGATCTTAGTGCACCAGTTCAGGTTGTTAGTACACCAGCTGAAGAGCTTAGTACACCAGTTGATCCATTGTATGAAGTGCCTAATCAGACTAATATCTTAGATCAGATTGCTGAAGTAGAAGTAGAAGAAGAACCTTTAAGTATTACTTTAGATGAAACAGTAGAATACACTGATACTCAGGGTAATACATTTGAGTTACCATCTATTGAAGCAGAAGTTGCTCCACAGAGAGTTAAGTTTGCAATTGATGAAGAAGAAGTACCTTCATTAGAACCTACTCCAGAAGAGCATGAGATCTTTGAAGCGGAGCAGGTAGTATCAATGGACACTATTAGTCTAAATGAAGATACTAAGATTGCAGTAGTAGTTAATGAAACAGAACAAGAAGATGATGACTTTGGATTTAGCTTTGATCTAAGTGATGAGTCCGGAGATAATGATTTGTTTTTATAGTTTTAGGTTCACAATGTGTAAATGTGTGTTAAGTTAAAAAGGGGGATGGCTTCGGCTGTCCCCCTTTTTTTTTCCTTAAATCCTACCGTACTTTTCCATATTCTCTACAAGTGTTTCTGGATCAGCACTTCTTCCAGATAATCCAAATGCAGATAAGAAGTGTGTAATAATCTTGGCAGAGCCTTCTTTTTGCCAAGAGTAAGGACCCACATCTCTTTTGTAATATGCACTGTCATTTAGCATTATTATATTTACAACATCTTCAAAAATCTTCATGTAAATTTTAATAGTTGAATTAAATGCAGTACTTGTTACTGATAAAAATTTAGAGTAATCATCTAAACCTAATCCTGGTATTGGGGCAAATGTTGATGTTTCTTGATATACACCTAACATTAAATAAAGTAAATGATTAGATACAAAACCTCTTAGTTTAAAATCAGGTGTGAACATTGGACCTGATTTCTCAGCTAACTTTTGGAATCTGTCTTCATCATCATCATCATATCCAAAAATAAGCAAAGCTGCCATAGCAAAAAACAGTGTAGTAAATCCTTCACTGATCATTCTTTTTACATCTGCTTTATCTTGATCATCCATGTAATTATAGTAATCACCCCAAGATTTAATAAGCTTATAACCGGCTACAAAAGATGTTATATAATAACCTCTTGTTGGTTGACCTAATGCCCAGTCATATCTTTTACCGCCCCAGTTACCTTTTTTAGTAGACATCCCAAATCTCTTTAAGAAACCTGTAGTTGCCCACTTTCTCATAAAGAAGAACATTCTGTAAGCAAGATACATATTGCCCTCAGGTTGACCAAATTCATCATAGTTACCGTAAAGCTGTCTTGATACTGCTTGAAACTTATTCTTAAACTGTTTAAACTTAACTCCTTTAGCAATAACTAACTCTTGACCGTTCTCTAAAGATTTTTCATCTTTAATTTGATTTTTAGCTTTTAGATCTTCTACAGTAATAAAATATTTATCTGCTATTTCTTGAAGCGTTTGCCCTGTAACATAAGTATGATAAATTTGTTTAGTTCCCCATTCAGGATCAATACCATCTTTAAGTTTCATTACACCATCTTCATCTAATTCCCAAGCATCAATATATCTTATAGGAATTATTGTACCGTTACTTGTTTTTTGATCAATATACTTATGATGCATAAAACCTCCAAAGAGTTGAAGGGCTGCTTCAAATTCACCAAACTTTCTAAAGTCATACATCCAAGATCCATCAATAAGATCTTTTATCATACTTCTTCCTACAGATTTACCATATTCAGAAGAAGTTTTAAAAGCTGGGTCAAATGCTTGAACAATTTGAACAGAAAGACTTTGATTACCTTTAGCATATATACCTTTAGATGACCATTCAATCATTGTTTTAGTGGCATATACTTTACCAAGAGCAAGAGATTTTAAGTTTATAAACTGGCCACCGCTTGCCTCAATTATATTTTGAACAATCTGACCGTATCTGTTTTTTAAATCTGAAGGTATATTTACTGCAAGAGTTGCAATTCCTGCTGTTTTTTGCATGTAATTAGTAAGTTTAAATAACCAAGGATTACTTTCTTCTATACCTACAACGTTTCTACCTTGAAGTTCCCTTAACAATAAAGATCTTACCTGCTCTCTTCTATTATATGTCTTATCTTTTGATTTAGAAATAGACTCAAGAACTCCTTCCATTTTAAACTTAGCCTTGTCTGCTTTAGAAAGATCCTTTGGTGCATTTGCAGGATCATCAAGTGTCTCTAAAATACCTTCAACTAGTGCAGAAGATTCAATCAGCTTAGTTTGTAAAATAGCAGAGGCTTGATATCTAAATATGTTTCTGATTACATCCGGAGAAACTTTATCCAACTCAATTCTATATACTCCTCTAATAGGAACATATGATATCTCTTGACCCAATAAGTCAGTACTTACTAGTAACTGTTTAGGATTAAAATTATGAGATCTTTCAAACTCAGCTTCCTGACTATTTCTAAAATTATCATCTATCCAGGTTTTTACTGAAGCTTTTACTTGAGAAGCTACTTCTGAAAAATTTGTTCCCTGAAGCATTTCTAGTTTATTATCTAAGAAGAATCTAGGCATATCATAACCTGATCTTGAAGATAATGCAAGTTCTTTCTGTATATCCACCATAAACTCTTTAATTAACTCTATGAGTTTATATTGTGGTGTACCTTTCATTTTTAGATAATCTTCATTGATATACTTACTATCAACAGCACTTGTTTTGGTTCCCGGATTATATTGTCTAGGTAACCAATTTCCAGCAGGATCTTTGTAAATACCAATATAGTTTTCCCAATCTTCACCTCGAGGTATTGTTCTAAACTCATCTTTTACAACATACTTTGTATGTCTGCTATTTGGAATACCTTTAAATGTAACTTCTTTTCCTGTAGTTTCATCTATAATAGTTGTTGTAAGAATGTCCTCCTCATCGGCAGGAATAGTTATACTATAAGCCATTGTTCTTTGTCTTACAGAAACAAACTTACCCTTATCAAATACTTCTTTTTCTATATGGCTATTAATAAACCACTTCTTAAATGCATCATCCTCATAAATCAGTTCTAAAAATTCAGGAGAATTAATATACTTATCTACATTATCAGCATTTACTTCAGACTGACCTAGTTTATTTAAATAATAATTAAGAGTATCAAGATAATATTCAGTAGGTATTTTTATTGATGTTTCACTTATCCTAGAATAAATACCATTTAGTTCTGTAAGCTCAGATGGTGTTAATCCAGAAGTTTGCTTTTCCAATAAAGAAATGTATCTCTTTTTCTCAAGAGAAGATAACTCTGTACCCGCATCAATTCTTGCTTCATATCTTTTAAGCTCTTCTAGTTGTTGCTTAGTAAGACCAATTTTATTATCAAAAGATGACTTAAACTCGTATATCTCTTGCTCTAGTTCTTTGATTCTTTTTAATTTATCAGGACCTAATTCAGAAGGAACAGGTTGACCTTGCTCATCTCTATTAAGGAACATTAAACTAAAAATTTCCTCATAGGCCCCGCTGATATCATATTCAGCTTTAGATCCCTCAGACATTTTTGCATTAAGTTCTCTTAGTCTCTCAAAGTCTGCTTTTCTATTTTCCAGGTATTGTTCTGAATAAGCTTTTCTTAAATTCTGTTTTTCCCACTCAGTTATTTTTTCATCAAACTCTTTACTATCTCTCTTTATATTCTGAGATACAATTAGGTTTGCAAATTGATTATAAGATGTTTGTAATGATTTCTCTTTAGGTATGAATGTTTTATATTTTCTAGTCTTCTCTCTATACTCTTTTAAGATCATAGCTTTTGATAAATCATATATACCATTAGCCGGATCATCTATTTTTGGAGAACCGTCAACATAAGTAAGTTCAAACAACTGTCTATACTCTTTCATTAAAGCTTGAGCAGTAGAATATTTTTCAAATCTTTCTAGCTCATCCTGATATTTACTTGTTTCTGTTTTAAACTTATCTAGTATAGTTTGTCTATCCAACCAAGCTAGTTTTCCTATTTCAGACTCAAATAATTCATCTGCTTCATAGACTTCAGGAAGATAAAAATCCCACATGTAGTCCATTCTCCATTTTCTTAATTGTCTTGCTGCTTCTGCAATCTTTATAGGGTCTCCTGTTTCACGGGCCTTTTCATAAGAGTTTTCTAATACACGTTCATCAAATCTGTAATTTTTAAAACCATGATGAAAAGTATAAACTTGATGCTCAACTATCTCGTCCTTATCATTAAAAATACCAATGTTATCTTTAAAAGTTACAAGATTAAGCAATTGTCTAGTTGAAAGTTTATTGAATCCAACAGCGTCCAGTGCAGGCCCAAGCTTAGATCTAAATCTTTCAGACTCTTGCAATGCTTGATTCATTGCATCTGTTCTAACATTTTGAAAATATATTGCCAATCCTCCTACAATAGGATCATTACTTGAGGTATATGCTTCTAAAAATCTGTTGAACCAGTTAACGTCCTCTGTTTTACCAGACAAAAGATCTCTAATTTTATTCTCATCAATTTTAAAAGTATTATAATCATCAATAAAGTCCTGAACAAACTTTTTATTAGCACCTCTTTGTACTAAAGCTTCCATATCTGCAGTAGTAAGATTATCATCTATAATCTTATTATAGAAGTCTTCAATCTCCTCATCGTTTAAAGGTTGCTTAATTCTTTTTAAAGATCTTAAGAGATTAGATTTAAGCTGTTGGCCAATAAATTCATGCATGTAACCTGTATATTCTTTATAGAAGTTTACAGATGACTCTTTATATATTTGTTTTAGAACTGTATTGGCTCTTGTAAGATTTGTATTTATTGAACCTAGCATTACTGCAAATGGATTATCAGCAGTCATACCAAAATCATTAACCATAGTTTGATCTGTATTATATACAAGATCCTGCCAACCGGCAATTAGATTCTGGTAAATAGACACCAATGTCATAACTGATCTTGAACCTAGATTTTTGTTTTTCTTGATTTCAACAAGATCATTAAGAAGACTTTCAGAGATGTTATTAATAGTATTAAAGCTATGTATAACACTTGTAGATTGTCTTGTTAAGTATTCTAATCTTTCAATGTCTGAAAGCAGTGCATCATCAACTAATTCCTGGCGGGATTTTCCTTTTGTATTTCTAATTGTCTGATAACCCTGTAATAGCTCCTTTACTTTAGGTAGGTATTCATTAGTTTCCTCCTCAAGAATAGTTTTCTCAAGCATTTTATATTCAGGGGATGACTTCTTAAGTCTTCTTTTCTGATTAATAGAAGAAATGACATTTGAGTAAAAAATGTTAATGATCTTTATCATTGCATCAGCACTTACTTCATTTGCTATTTTCTTGGCCGTATTGTCTAGTTTATCAATTCTTTGCTTTTCACTCTTAAGGAACTGTGGAAACTCTTTCTTAGACATCACTCCCTCAAGATCAAACTGATCACTGATTAACATATCAGCAAGCTCATCTAATGTAGTGTTTACATCAAGTTCGCTTACTTTTATTTTAGGGCCAAATAGATTTCTTAGAATTTGCTTAATAGCATAAAGAAGGTTTTTGATAAACTTATCAAATCCTTCTGACTCAACTTGATTATTAACAATATTGTATGCTCTTTGCTGTAAAGCATGAACAATGACTTCTTCTTTAAATAAAACTGTACCTTCTACTAACTCCGGGTAAAGTTTTTTAACTTTATCAATTATAGCCTGGCCTTCTATAGTATTGGATACCTGACCATAAAGATTTTCAAATAGTTTTCTTGTAGCCGGTGTAGCTCTTATGGCAGAAATAAGTGGGTGTGCAAATTCATGCAATACAGAATTAAGATTTAAGTTTCCTTCAATAATATAAACAGTGTTTCCGTATACAAACGCTGGTTCACCATTGTATTTAATAGGAGAGTTCTCTAGTATCTTAATTGCTGTGTCTTTATTAATAACTTGGTAGCTAATCCCTAGACCAAGACTTAGTCTATCTGCCATTGTCTCAGCAATCTTTAAAGCTTTTGCATTATCTAATCTAGAAAGAACATCATCTACTGAAGAAATTTTAGGTTCTTGCTCTCTCATAAACATAGAAGTACCAGAAACAAAGTTTTTAAATCCTTCTATATCTTGTTTAGAACCTAGTATATGAATTTGTTCTGGTTCAAATACTACATAAGAAGTACTTCCTTTATCTTCAAATTTGTTTATATATTCTATTCCCTTAAATCCTAATCTTTCTAATAAAGATTGATATTCTAAGGAAATTGATTGAGCATCTCCTGCAATATTTGCATCAATATATTCATTAATATTTTCAAGTTCTTTTTTTGATATTAATTTTTGTTCGTATAAATTATAAAATATATCTGCATCTCCAGTATTTCCTAAATCATCTTTTTGGTTATAAATATTTTTAATATTTAATATAACAGGATGAATTATCCAATCTTTAAAATCAACATCTTGTTTGGTGCTTCTATCTTTTGCTGCTTGTAGTGTGCCAAAATGAGTACCCGCATCATTATATCTTGTATTAAACTTTTCTATTTTTCTATCACTACCATGATAAACAATATCTTTTACTTTACTATTAGGAAATATACTATTAAGATATTGAGAGTATAGTTGTTGAGCTTGTTGTTTTTGTTGTGGGGTTATAAATAAATCTGCTAAATAGCCTGTTGTAGTTATAACTTTATTACTAGGTACTTTGGCTACAGTAGCATCTATATCAGATTTCCAATCTTCAAAATCATAATCTTTAAAACTATTTCTATCTGGAGATTTAAGTCTTTTTTCAAATTCTGTTTTAGATATATTAATTACTTTATCAAAATCAGCCATTCTTTCTTTAAGAATATTAGTATTTGATACAAATAAAATTTTACCTTCTTTTGCTGCTTGTGCTTTTAACCTGTCATAAAGTCTAAGCATAAAGTCATTATATTCTGCTGGTTTTCTACCTTTATACTCTTGAGGGGTTTCATTAGGTTTTTTATTATCTTTAATAAACTCATTTATCTCTGATTTATAATCATCATCAAGAGTTATAAATCTATTTTCACCTTGTTTCTTTAAATAACTTTTACCAATAGTAGGGTGTCCAAATACTATTCTATCATTTGGTGTAATTAATTGATTAAACCCTAAAACTTCATATACAGCATTAGCTAATTCAGGATTAGATTCAAATAAATCTTCTACTCCTTCTTTGACTTCTTTTAGAGATTCATTTATACCCTCAGGTCTCTGATTGGCTTCTTGGGCTTCTTTATAATCAATAAGCTGATCAAGAGTATCAAACAAGAGCAGATCAGGTTCAGCTCTAGTAATAAATCTAGTAGCATCTCTTACTTTACCTGGTTTAATGACATGTTCTTTTCTTGATACTGTAAACAATAGACTATCTCCAGGATTTAAACCATATTTAGTCTTAGCATGTTCTGTAAGAATAACATTAGTTATATTGAACTTATCAATGTCAAGTATTTCTCTTGTATCTGATATAATACCACTCTTAACTAAGTACTTTATTGAATTCTCTCTACTATCACAAGCCATTATTCAGCGCATTTAAAAGGATCTTCATCCGTATTTAATAATTCATTGACTGTTCTATTACTAATACCTTCACCTTTTTCAACTACATTAAGTACTTCATTATAGATTGTTGAGCCAGGATTTATATATCTAAATGTTTCATACAGTCTCTTAGATAAATATACAAATAATTCTTCAGGCATAAAGTCTACATCTCCAAAACCTTTTACAGGAAAGGCTACAATCATGTTATCAGACAAAGCATCTTCTATCTTTTGAATGGACTCATCAAAAGAAGCCTTAATTTTATTATACTCAGATCTAGGTACATTAAAGAAATTATCATTCTGTTCTTTTAAACCAACCATAAAGAAAATACCATCAGTATACTCTCTAAGTCTTGATTCATTGCTAAATACTTTCTTAGGGTCATCTATCTGAAGTTCTGTTAAACCATAAGTAAACACTACATCTGGATTATTTTTTACAAGATTTTTATAATGTTCAGGTTTACCACTTGTGTATGTAAAAATATTTGGATTTAAAGTTTCTGTTAAACCTTCTCTAGTTATTACAGCATCATTTGTTATGTATTCTTCTAGACCATTTTGCATAAAGAAATCTTTAAACCTTGCTTTATAAGGATTTTCAGAGCTATTCATTTTCTTATACAAAGAGAAGAATTTTCTTAGTAGTTTATCTGTTTTCTCTTCATTCTCAAAAATGTTATTTATCTCCGGCACTCTAGACTCTACCAAATCTAAAAACATTGTTAGATCTATGACATTTGTGGAGTTTAGTTTTGTTTTGTTAAAACCTGTCTGCATTAAAGAAATAATAGGGAAGATACTGAATAACTCACTTATCATTCTATTTTCTTCAGCGTTACTGACTTTCATTATTGCAGGATTAGCTAGATCCCGTATATTCTTATAATATAAATCTGACTTTGCGCTAGTATAATCCTTATCGTTTATATAGACATTTGTCATTTTACCATCAGAGCTCTCATCAACTTTAATCTTTTGTAGAACCTCAAACTTTAGCTTAAGTGACTTCATATACTTTTTGTTAAGTAGATTAGCCATCTTAATTGCATAAGAGTTCTCAGAGTCTTTAAATAACTTGTAAGAGTTAAAGGTATCATCAAGAGCTTTCATAGCAATAAATTTCTCATATGCCATCTTATTTGTAGCTTCTTGAGTCATCTTCGGGTATTCTCTTTTTATATCTGTAAGAGATTTTTTATAATCTTCTCTGTTCTTTACAGTTTCTATAGGCATGCTATATCTTAAATACTCTCTTTGTGCAACAAAAGAAATATACGTAGCTTCATTAACACCGTTATAAGATTGAAAATATTTCTTGCTTAACGGATATAGATTAAGATCCTCATAGTCATTTTCATAGCCTGCATTTTTCTTATACATCTCATACTTATACTGTTGTTTTAATACAGGTATATCAAGGTATAAAGTTGGCTCTCCTGATGAATTATTTGCTACAAATGCCCCTCTAGTTAACTCGGCTACCTTTTTAGTAGGGATACTAGCAGACATATTAATACTTTTATAAGTATCTGTTATTGCATAATTCTTTAATGTATCCTGGAGTACAAAAAGTATAAAGTCATTTCTGAATACATCTACTGCAGAAGCAACATTTTCAAAAGGTAGTAGCTTACCAACAGCATCTTTAAAATCTTCAGTATGTACTTTTATCCAGTTTGAGAATGAGTTATGATAACGTAGAGGCATGAGTGGACGTATCATACTTAAAGCAAGTTCATTATTATTAAATGAGCTAATAATCGAATCTTCTTTGAGTTTTTTCCTCATCTTCTGAGGTATCTTAGTATCATACTCTAAGTTTTCTAATGAAGCTTCTGATTGTTCAACCTCAGAAAAATTTGTTTTTAAACTTGTATCAGGGTTATTGTTTAGTTTTAATCTTTTAACACCTGTTATTTGTTGCTCAATTTCTAAAAAGTGTAGAAAGGCCATTAAAGAAAAATCTGATTCTAAAATTGCAGGATTTTTTACTTTACCTGTCTTATCTTTTTTACCTGCCTTTATTAGCGGGGTTAGATTTTCTTTATCAAATGTAACTTCTCCAAGTTTCTTGGAGAGTTTTTCTCTTTCGTAATAGAACTGTTTAGTTTTAAAAGTTTTACCAAAATACTTTGATAAAACTCTATTTGCTGCACTACTTTTAACAAAGCTTTCTGCTGTTTCAACACCAAGTGGTCCAGCAAACTTACTTCTTCCGCGTCTTATCTCAGTAACATAATCTCTTACTAAAGGATGAGATACAAAATAAATAGCATCTTCTACCGGGACACCAGCTTTTAATAAATATAAAAGAGTAGAAGCAACTTCATAATTACCTTGGATAAAGAAGATCCATGCATCTTTCTCAACATCTACCCATCCGTTAATAGCTTGTGAAAACAAATCAGCAATCTTGTTTACATGATCCACATCATACCGGTTAGACAATGATATAACATTTTCACCTTCGTCATTAACTAGTCTGTTATGTCTCATAAATAATGTTGTGAGTCTCGGGTTTGAGTCATCACTATGCAAATATGCTTGAGGCATATAGTAACCTATAGAATTAAATAGGACATTAAATGTGTTTTCTACAGCACCTAAACCTAGAGTTCTTTTACCTACTGCATTTGACTCATGTTTATAAAGATTGTATCCAGCTTCTAAAACACGAGTTGGGCTAATTATTTTTTCACCCTTTTCACTTAAATTATATGTGTCAGAAGATATGTTAGCATACATATCATAATCAGAGACATCTTCTGCTAAGCTTTTAGCAATAGGTTGTAAAATATATGTACCATTTGGTCTGATCAAAGATGCATAGTTTTGAGGTAATTCAAGAATGTTGCGGATGTCTTCAATTAATTCATTTTCTAGAGCTCGCTTTTGAAGGTCGTAGTATTCTTGTCTTTCTTGTTGAGGTAATCCATTAACCAAAGCATTAAACTCTTCATTTGAAACTTCTCTTGTACTATACGTACCATCACTATAGATGTTAGGCATGTATATTGTCAACTTATCAATATCAAAGTCAGCTCCAGATTTAGCTACAATTTCAGATGGAGGTACAATAATGTTACCGGCCTCTGCAGGTAGAAAATGATAGACTTCCATAAATTCCATAGAGTTAAGACCCTGAACCGGAATACGTACACCTACCATAGTAACAGATTTTCTGTTATTATCTTTATCTAACCACTCATCATTCTTAATTAATTCATTTAATCTATCTATAGAACCTATGATATTTCCATCTAGATCTTTTAGATTAAGTAAGTGTTCAAAATCACCTTGCAAGGCAACCATTACTTTCATTGCAGCTGTCTTACCATCAGGTTTTCTATGGTAAGTAGGTAAGAAGTTTGACCCCACAAACTTTTTAACTTCAGCATCAGTTGCTTTTTTAAGATCAGGAACCATTGAACCAAAAATACCTTCATACATAGATGCAGATACTTGTACTAATGGTTCACCTTTTACTTTTTGTTTAATGAGTCTTTTATTGATTAAAGACAGCACTAGTTTTTCTATTTTCGATGCTTCCGGGTGGAATGATAAATCATGTACAATCTTCCCACTTGTTTCATAAGTCTGAATAAAATCTGATACAAGATGATTACCCAGTGTATCATCTTTAACTAGTTCTGATTTAATAAGATCTACAAGCTTTGATAAACTGTTTTTATCTATTGGCTCAAATGATAGCTTACCATCTTTTTCAACAGTTCTGTAACCTATCTGATTAAGTAACTCATTCTTAAGTAATTCTGAATACTCATCTACATTTTTAAGATATCTCTTTACTGTAGGTATTGTAATCTCATCTTCTTTTGTTGATTGAATAATCCCTTGTTCATAAAGTCCTTCAAGAACAAGTTTACGCATCTGAGTAGAGAAGATAGACTTTGCTTTAAAATGACTATTAACTTCTGTTTGGTTCTTAAGAAACTCTGCAAAAATTATATTCTTAGTAAAGAGTGGCTTATCTTTTTTCTCAATTATATTACCGTCTTCATCAAAGATAACGTCACCTGATTCAAGCTCATTTGAACTTTCATTTATGTGACCTACTTTAGATCCACTATCATATAGTACATAGTCTACTTGATTCTCCATCATTGTTCTATGAAGTTCAGTAAGTTTTGATGTACCGGTTACACTTGGTATAAGTGGTGCTAATGAAAATTTGTGAAATGAGACAAGAGATAAACCTGTTGTATCTATATTACCATAATACTGGAGTTTATATGGTGGAAAGTACTCTAGTATATCTGACACACCAACTTCTTTTCCTGCAATGATATCTTGATAAAGCTTTTCTTGTGGATCAAGCCAATTACCTTCTAGACTTTTTAGCATTTTATAAGCTTCTAAAGTAATGTGACCCTGACCATCTGCTTCTTTCATTGAAAGATATTCTTTCATTTCAATTTCTGCTAATCTTTTTGCCTCGGCTTTTTTCTCTTTAGCAGACATTGTTTTATTATTCTTAAACCTATCAAGGTAATCCTTTTCTAGAGCATCCTTATACTCATTATAGTATTTTGATGGTAGTACTTTCTCACGTAAGATTGCTGTATGTAAAGTACCATCATACAATCTCATTTTATAATTATTCTTCTTTGCATAATCAAAATTAAGAACCCTGTTAATATAATCTTGAGCTTTTAGATCAGCTCTGAACCCTTTTCCAGGAGATGTTAAACCGGCATTTCTTTTATGAAATTCTTCTTTAGCATGATTATATTGTACAAGATCCCCATAGGACAAAATAACTGTCTCATAATTATGTATCCATGAGTTATACGTATAGGCCATAGATAGCACTCTGTCAATCTGACCTCTTGTAAGATTATCCTGATATGCTAGATCATAAACCTGTGGATCTACATATCTATTGTTTTGTAAAGTATAATTATTCTGGTCAGTAAGCTTTTCAAAATAGTTATCTACATCTCTTTTAACTAGCTCATATAAGTCCATATCAGCAGAAGCTAAATTGCTTAGATTATAATTAACTGCATAAAGTCTTTCTTTAACATCTTCTGTTAGTACATCATCAAATGCAGTAAAGACTTGAGCAGCATACACATAACTACCATCTTTCTTTCTAACTTTTCTGTTATATCCTTTCCACTTAGAATACTTATCTATATTAGAATTAAATCTTTTGATTCTTTCATGTTCTCCGGCAATATAACCAAGTATAATGTCAAATGCTTGCTGTTGACCATAACCTACTTTTGATGGCTTAAAGTCTTTGACATCAACATAAAGATAACCCTGTTCTTTATTTTTATAGGTATTTACTTTTTCTGCTCTTATACCTTGGGCCATTTGTTTAGAAGCATGTCTCATAAACTCTTGAATACCATACAACAGCATAGTATTCATTTCTTGAAGAAATTTAGTTGTTGAGTCAGCAGAACTGGTATTTACTCCTCCTTCAGCAACTCCTGTTACTGTATTTAAGATCTGAGTACCTGCAACATTTTTTATAAGGATTTTATTCTCCTCTTCATTATTTTTTCCTACCCTAAAGTTTCTTCTCTTACCGTAAGTTTTAGGATCAGACTTATCCATATAGAATAATGAATTAATTATCTGTGAAAACTTGATATGTGGATTGTTTTCATCAGCTAACCAACGCATATGTTTAAATTCACCATTAGGATCAAAATCAATCCCATCAGTAAGCATTCGGAAATCCTCTACTGAATTTATAGAAAGTATTGATCTTGTAAGTGTACTGTCAAGGAAGTGTTCCCATACTCTATTGTTTTCAGGACTTTGTACACTAAAGTTAGAATACTCATTAGAGTATCTATTCTGTAACTCTGCTAGTACTCGTAGTCTGGTGGCTACCTCATAGTTATTTGTCTTGTTCTTTGGTAATAAGATATTAGGTAATCCCTTTTTAAAACCTTCAATAGGATTTACTTTAAAGTTAATAGCAGCAGCTACCTTTTCATCATCAGTACTTTTAGAAGCTTCGTCAACAATTTTGATTGCTTCAAACATTAGATCTAAACCATAATTACCGGCAAAAGTTTTCTTGTTAACAATAGATCTTATTTCTATACTGCTTGTATCTAAGATAATACCTAAAGTATCCAGGAACTCTAAACTCTTTGTAATATCAAACTTACCGTTGCTTGTAGAAAAATTCTCTATTATAGCTTCTGTATCTAGTGTATTTCTTAATAAAGCATCCTTTACAATATAAGTATTTATATCTTCATCAAAAGTTTTATAAGCAAATTCCCAGTCAGATGTAACTCGGTATACATCAAAACTTACTTCTCCTACAAGAGAAGAATAATCAAACTTATTTTTAGAATTTTCAACTGGTTCTTTGTTAACTGTTAACTGTAAATATGGAATTCTTGGTTTTTTAAAGTCTTGCCAAAATTTAGTTTCTGTATCAAATTCCTGTTTATCTGTATAATCTTGTGAAGGTGCTGGTAATAATTTTTGGATCTGCTTAAACTCCGGATAGTTTTCTTCATTTTCTTTAAGCTTATTCCATATATCTCTAGGAGTTAATGAACCTGCCATTGTTCTGGCAAGTTTATTCCATATAATATCAGCAGACTCTAGGGAGTCAAATCCAAAGTAATCTTTAACATATAGATTATTTTCTATACCATCTTCATCCACTTCCATTATATAGTTTCCATCTTCATCTACATCTGGTTTAAAGATGCTTGAGATTACCATCCAGGTATCCTCATTAGCAATCTCTTTTGAAGACTTGATATTACCAGCAACAGCTTGTAACATAGCAGTTGTCTGACCAATAGCAGATGGATCATCTGCCATTTCAAGATATGTATCTTTAATAATGTTAAATCTTGTATTTTCTAAGTGGAAATATACTAGACCTGTTTTTTGCTTACCGTCAAGCGATGCTTCTATATCTCCAAAGTTTGCAATTGCTTTTTCTAACAATCTATACTTATCAACATACTCTTGAAGCAATGCTTCTTTTTTAAAATCTGGTTCCTTATTGTCAGGATCTGCATTTTCTAATACTGTTTTTTGATACTCATCAAAGTACCCAGCTAGTTCCTCAGCTTTTAATGTTAGCTCATCAAGGATGATTCCATATACGCTTTTCCTGTTGTTCTCATTATGAAGTAGTCTGGCTACACCGGATGTTGTATTCTTTGATCTATTATAGTTCCCAATAATAGAAGCCATAATATTATCCATTGATACTTTAAGTTTCTCAGCCTCATCCGATGTAAATGACGTAAACTCATCTTTTGCTGTTTTTACTAAAGCTGGTACTGCAGGTTTTGACCTGTATAGATCTTCACCTTTAAATAGAATGTTATCTTGACTTGGTTTTAAATCAAGTATTTCTCCTTTATGCAGTTTCTCAAAGATTTCACGTACTGATTCAATATCTCTAGGCTTAAGGAAGTCTCTTTTTGTTATTTTAGAAAATAATTTTCTGATTGCACTAGCAATCTTTTCAAAGATTCTACCCATTACACCAGGAAACCTTTTTTTAAACACCATAAAAGATCTGAAATCTTCTGCAATTTCTTCTTCTACCTCTCTGTACAGATCAATAGGATCTTCATATTTTTTATTTTTCCACTTAGGTCTGCTTGCTACTTCTTTATATAGAGAAATCTTTTGATCAATTGTTAAAAATAGCTGACTGAAACCGTGGTATGCTTCATGATAAAGATCTACATCTGTACCACCATCTCCTTCATAAAGGGTGATCCCATTAACACTCCACTTAGCAAAAGCATTAGAATTCACTATTGCTGTTATTCTCTCTAAAGAAATATGTGGTGCTAGCCCACTTTCATTGTTAAACCAATCTAAAGCTTTCTTTTTATCAACATCAGTAACAAAAACACTATCAATAAATCTATCAAGTGATTTTGATCTTTCTAATTCATCAATACGTTTCTTTATTTTCTCTTTTATTCTTTGTGTTGCATCAACACTATCTACTGGTGTAATAGTTAATGCTATTATATCATCTTCAGTAAGTTCCTCAGCTGATACAGTCTTTGACTTTTTTGCAGTGCTTTTAATACCAAAACGTTTCTTAAAGAGGGCCTCATTGTTTTTAACATCAACACCATTTGGTAGTTTTTTCTTTTGTATTTTATTTGGCAGCTGTCTGTATATGTAATCTTTAGAAGCAATGATTTCAGCATTAACTCCAAATTTATCAGCTGCTTTTATGATTGCTTCTGATATACCAGTTTGACCATTGTTAACAATCTTTACTATATCAACTTTTAGATACGGAGACTCTAAAATTTCTTTAAGAGTCCTTTCCATAAAGTTATCTACAGTCTTTTGGCTATTTGTTTTTAGCTCATTGATGTTATCACCACCAATATATATAACACCATCTGACTTATTGATTGCTTCAACCATAGCCCTAATAGATGTACTGCTTAATGAATAAGCATTTCCTTTTTTTGCTAAAGACTGTCCATAGTATTCTTTTTCAAGCTCATCAGAAAGATTCTTAATCTTTTCTTGAGTAGGTCTTGTAAAGTTTTCTGAAATAGAAATGATTACAGAACTCTGTTTCATGGCCTCTTCAACAGGACCATCATATCCTGACTTACCACTTACATTAATTGTAATATTACCATAGTTTTCTGTTACTGTTTCTGTAACATCTTCTTCTGATAATGTTGAATCTTGAGAATCTTCTTTACGTTTTCTGATTGCTGTTTTTTCTTTTTCAGGAGTAATAAGTTCTTTTACTTCTTCAGAAACTGAAAAAGATAAGTATGCATTTGCTCCTTTTACAAATTCTGCTGAAACCGGATCATATGAAACAAGTAAATAATCTTTTATGTAATCATTATATGGTAGTTCGCGTTCTATAATAATTCCATTTTCAATATCATAGTCAGCATATGTACTGTTTACATAATCATTTGAATAGTTTAAAGGTGCTGAGAATACATAATTTTTATTTGTTAAAGGATCTATCTTATTACCTGTAATCATATTCATAAGGCTATCACTTATAAATTCAGCAGCACCTTCTTCAAAAGGATCAATAGGCTCACCGTTAATCACAACTGATAAAATTTCTACACCTTCTTCTGTTTCAAGTGAAATGTTTACCGGAATAACTGTATAATTTGCTAATTGAGGAGTAGGTCCTAAAAAAGTTCTTACATACATCAATCTTTCTGCCGGACTGAGCATTTGACCATTTGGAAACTTTGCATCAGTAGTAATGATTTCTGCTACCTTATCAGCAATATACTTAGGCATATTAGATCTTTGTGCATATATAATGTCATCAAAGTTTTCAAGTCTTATTGATAATGTACCATCTATAGGATCTACTTTTAAAGAGGTTATTGAATCCGGATTAATCTTGGTATTTTTTAGAGGTATACCTTTTTTAATATCATTTACAAAACCAAATGAACCGTTTTCAACAGGTAGTAGTAGAATTTCCTCAGGATTACTTAAAACAAAGTTTCTCAGATTATATAAAGTATTTACTTCATCTTTAATGCGGGCCTCTTCAACTTTTACTACATTTTCAAAATCTTCATCTGTAAAAATCTCACCTGCTGCAATAGCCATGTTTTTACGAGCCTCGGCAATATCTTTAGGACTTACAAGAGTATAGTAGTAATTAGAATTGTTAGATAGAAGTAATTGATCTTTCTCACTATCATATAAAACTTTACGCATTGGTTGATAGATCATTCTAGCACCAAGTGTACCTTCTTCTACTATATCTCCACTCTCATTAAAATAAAGTATCTCACCTGTTTCACTATCAGCAAGTGCCGCTACCATACCTTGATTATGCAAAGCTCTAAAAGGTATCCCGTTAATAATTTTATTTTTCTTTAGATTATCTTTTAATTCATTAGTAAGTTGATCTTCAGGAATGTTTTTAGAAGGAATAGGTCTTAACATTATATCTGTACCCTGATAGTTTACAGTAGTATCTGAGACTTTTTTATTTTTAGCTAACAATACCAGTTTTGAAATTACATCATAGAACAAAGCTTTACTTGGATCTCTTAAAGCATTTCTTTGTTCCTCAGTCAAGTCAGCTGGATTTAATGGATAATACTCTTGACCCGTAAGAGTAAAGCTAGAAACCGGCTTTAGTCTATCATTGTTTTTTGACCACTTAAAAAGATCTGATCCTTTCTCATCTCTGTATGTTAATACTTTAATAGCTCCTTTTTTAGATGCTATTGTTTTAATTGCGGCACTAACAAACTCCGGTTTAATTTTAGTTTTTTTTAAAAACTTAGCTACTTCATTTAAGCCCGTTTTAGGATCTGTAAACTCAAATGCTAATTGTTCTACACGGTCTCTTTGACCTTTTAGCTGTTTTATAAAATGCTCTTTGATCTGTCTATGCTGAGTATCGGCTAGTATTTTTTCTATAATAGTAGGTACTGTTTGCACATACAGTTTTGCTCTCTGCTCACTTGCCGGATCTTCAGAATCATATAAATCAACATAAAGATCTTTCATATAGGAGTCTACATCAAACTTACCTAGATCAGGATTTTTAATCCTGTCCGTAATCTCAATTAATATATCTGAATAAAGTTCTAGTACTTGATCTTTGCTTAAAGGTCCACAGGTCATCTCAATATATGTTTAATCGCATTTGTTATTCTTCTTTAGTCTAGCTCTTCTTTCTTCTTTTGAAAGTTTGCTAAGCTGTTCTACCATGTCTTGTTTAGCTTGGTCATCCTCTAACACATCATCTATTGTTTCAGCTGTCTCATTTGAGGCATCTAGATCACTTTGATCAACAACAACCGGTTCTTCTTGAATTGGCATATTCTTATAGTATTTTAAATATGATTTAGCTATATCTTCAGTACTAATAAACTTGGTTTCATTAGTTATATCTTTTATAATCTCAACACCATCTGTAAGTACTTCAGTAACTCTCCAGATATCAGATTTAGCTTTACTTAAAAGTATGTCGTTTATACTGATATTCTTAAGGGTTACTTTTGTAGAGAACTCTTTCTCCTTTTCTTTTTTAAGATTATCTATAAACTTAGTATTCGGTAAATTTATAACACCTTTTCTAATTGCATCTAGAGTGTTAAAATAGATTTCATCTATAGTCTCTGGAGTAGCCTTATCAAAAAGTTCAACTATTTCTTCTCTTGTTATTAGATCCTCTTCTACATTTATTCCACCCTCTTCAACTTGAGATGCTGTTTCTTGTAAAAGTTTAAATATAAGAGGTTGAAGAATAGTATTATTTACTTGCTTTCTTCCTCGTTTAGCTTTCTGTTTAGGAACTGCTCCTGCTTCTCCTGGCTCAGACTCCTGTACAAAAGATTTACTAACATCTTGTTGTAACCTTTCTTGTTTTTCTTTGTTGACTTTAGTTTTTCTGACTTTTCCATTTTGAGTTAGATCAAGATTAGTGATATAATTTAATAACTGCTTAAATACTTCTATCTCTCTTGTAATGTTAGTAGTCAATGTTCCCTTACCTTCATACAGAGATTTTAAGTCCTCTAATTTACTAATTACTTCTTTACTATAAAATACAAAATTATCTAGATCTGTCTTAGTAACTGATGTAATATCTGTAATTAACTTATCAAAATTTTCAGGCATATTCTCTTGAAGAATTTCATACATGTCTTCAATAGCAGAACTGTTATCAGATTTATTCTTTATGTCATTTACATCATTCTCTTCATCCTCCGGGTCAGTTGAATTATTAAAGGAACTTGGTAATGCTTGTACTGCAGCAATAAGATCTTTATTTCTAGTAATAACAGGTTTGTTAGTATTGATAAGTTCCTCAAGCTGTGCATTTAGTATGTCTAGTTTATAAGACATTGCTAATGACTTCTGAGAAAGGTTAGCCTTTTCTACTTTACTTGCACCTTTTAACTTATCTGTAACCTCTGTTTTAATTAGATCATTTATGTTCTGAATCTCTTGGTTTTTCTTTACAATCTCAGCATCATTTATTCTATATTCTAAAGATTTAACACCACCTTTTTTGTTTCTTTGTACTTTATACTCAACATCATTTATGATCAATGTAGAACCATCTATCTCTTGTATGTCATAAACGTCTCCATTAACTACAGGATTAGTAAACAATCCTGGTTTTAATTTAATGGTGTTCATACCTAGATTTAAGATGTTAGTCTCTTTACCATTATCAATGTGATACACAGCTGTTGCTGTCTCAACACCGTAACCTTTTTGAAACTTAATAAGAGTACCAACTTCTCCTTGATAAAGAACAGTCTTTCCAATATTATCGTCTATATCATATGACTTTGGTTTATACTCTTCATAATCAACTTCTGTATCAACTTCTGTATCTTCTTCTGGTTCACCTAATTCTTTTAACGGAAGGATCTCATTTACTTTAGCTACAGGTTCTATATCAAGAAACCCTGTCTCTGGATCTGCAATAGCAGCAAGTGTTAGAGATTCAATATAAGCATCCTCGTTTATCTTTGTTTCAAAAGGAAGAAGCCTTACCTTTTTAGGTAAAATATCTGTAAGATTATTAAACAAGTTTCTGTAGAAAGTAAGCTGTGTTGCATAATCCGGTTTTCTTGAAAAATCAGGTTTAATAGTATATGAGCCTTTTGTAAATGTTACATCTAGGTCAGCTGGTTTCTGCTTACTACCTTTTTTAAAATATAATCTTATCCGTCCTTTCAGTGTTCCAATAGAATCAGGCCCTTTTGTTTCAATTAAACTCATTGAAGATAGCTCACCATTATAGGCTGCTTGAAAATCTTCATATGACTCATAACCTAGTTCATCCCAGTCAACTGCATCAACATCAGCAACTTTTGGCGCATCTTCATATTTCCATTTATAAGATTCAGTAAGATCAATTGTCTGAGGTTCAGCATTAAAGTATTTCCATACACCTGAATGTCCTGTCTTAAAATCTATAATATAGAAATTCTTATCTTTATCAATAAGTAATAAGTCTATTTCTCCAACCAAACCCTTTTTACCATCTTCAGATACATAGTCTTTATCATAAAGTAAAATGTCTTTTGGTACAATAGTATATGTACCATCTTTTACTCTATCTAAAATTTTATCTAGAGTCTTTTTAAGATTTTTAAAAGCAGACTCTGACATGTCTTTAGGCTTTGTAATCAATTTACCTGAAAGATAATCTCTTGCTAAAGTATCTATTAGAGTACCAGTAACACTTGATTCTCTATTTGCAAGAGTTGAAATGATTTCATATACATTATCATAATTAAACTCTTTATCTGCAAAGAACTTTTCTATCTCTTTGTATTTCCATTCTGCACCAAATTTTTTAATCTCTGACTTTACAAATGAAGATTTTAATTGCTCAATAAAACTCTTTACTTTATCTTGATTAGTTGCATCATCAGAGAGCTTAGCAAGTGATCTATTGTATATAATCTCCATGCGGGATGGTGACTCAACAACTTTTCCTGTTTTTTTATCTGTAGTCTTTTGAGGTTTTAGGGCATCATATAGATAAGCTTCATAATTAGGATCAATAAGCTTTAGAATTCTTTCTTTTTCACTTGTTACCCTTGCAGCATATTGATCTTCTCCGTACTCAATACCTTTAATTCTACGACCTATAAGCTTACCAGTACTATCTTTTATCAATTCTACATTCTCATCAGCATTCTTTATTAGAGTTTGAATAACATCTAATACCTCTTGCTCAGGTTCAGCAATACCGGCAATTGATCTTCTATAAGCAATATATCCATTTAAAGCTTTTATTTCATTATTAAGTTTAGTGATCTGAGCTTTACTTAAAGCTTCAAGCTTTTTCTTTTTTGGATCATAATATTTTTTAAGATTATAAATCTTCTGGAGATCTGCTAATAAATTTTTAAGCTCTTCCAGATTCATCTTCTCAAGTTCTTCTGGTTTAGTTGCTTTAAATGTTAATACAGGAGGCTCTGCAGTAACCTCTTCTTCTGTATCAACTTCACCAGCTTTTGTATTATTATAAGCTTCAATAGCAGGGCCTTGCGTCTCTAACCATTTTTGTCTTAATAAATCTAGCGTACCTTCATCAGTTTCTTTAGAAATATTTTTCTGCTTCTTATACTTTTGAAACTCTGCTTCTAACTGAGTTCTTAAATCTTCTGGTAATTCATACCAAGGGGTTGTAGTACTTACTTTCTCATACTTTTTAGCAGTAGAAACATCTTTAGCCTTAGCACCTTTTTTACCATATTCAGTAAGAAGATCATCTTTAATCTTTTTATATCTCTCTTTTATGTCTTTTACTGTAGTATCATATTTCTTTTTGGCTTCTGTTGCTTCAATATCTGCTTGAGGAGTTTGTCCGGATTCATCAATTTGACTCTGTATTCCTTCAATCTTTTCTGTAAGCAACTCTAACATAGCCGCTCTGTAAAAAGCAAATCTCTTAGCCTGGTCAGTATTTAAAAGATCAACATTAGAATCAGCTTTATATAAATCAATTGCTTTCTTAAGTTTTGTTTTATTGCTAACAATACTGTTTATCTGAGCTTCAAAAGCTTCTTGAGTTATACCTAGATTAAGAGCTCTTTCTATTAACTCAGCTTGTGTATCAAAATCTTCCTCTTCATTATAAGCAAGATCACCTATTTCAGTTAAGAGTTCAGATACTGTCTCAATTTCTTCTTCTAGACCTTTTACATCTACAGCTTCTGAAACAACATCTTTAAGTTCTTGCTCTGTATAACCTATTTCTTCTTTAAGATCATTATCATACTGCTTTCTTGCTTCATCAAGCTCTTGCTGCATCTTAGTTTCTTCTTCAGCAATTCTTTCTTTCAAAAGCTCATCTGGATCTAATTTTTCTCCGGCAGGTTTTTCTTCTTGTATATTAGCAAGCTGAATAAATAATGAGGCATACTCTCTATATAAAGGAGTATCCTGAGTAATTATTCTTTTGTTTATATCATCTTCAAACTGAGTTGGTATTTTTGTTTTGTCTTCAATCCAAGCAGCAAATTCTTCAAGATCTATATAGATACCCTTTTCAGCAAGTTTTTCTAATAGATCATTTTGTTCTTTTTGCTCAATTGAACTATTAACTACATCTTTAAAATATTCTTTGCGGTTTCTATACATGTCTTCCATCCATGTAAAGTTTCTATTTACATGCTCTAAGAATTCCTGTGGGTCATTAAGAATACCACTAGCTGATGCTAATACTGCACTTTCAGTATCTAGCTTATGTAAATCAATTAATGAAGTAACTAAACTGTCTATAGAATTTATACCTTCTTGTGAGTTTAGTTTACTTACAAAAAGATCATATTCTACATTATTATCAATTATCTTCTTAAGATAATCTATAGTATCTGCTTTAATTGTATCTACAATTTCCTTAGCCATTAAACCAGCTTGTTCTGAAAATTTAGTCTCAATAGTTTGTTTTAACTCTTCATCTGTAATACTTTCATCTAGATTTTTAGTGATTTCATTTGCTACTTTTAGTGCAAACTCTGCAGGCTCTAAGGCGGCAAATGACTCTTGCATTTTTTCTAGAGCTTCAAGTTTTTCTGTAGCTACAAGTAATTCTTTTTTAGCTCTTGGATCTGTAACATTCTTTAAACTTTCAATATCTGTTCTAAGAATATTCATTTCATTAAGAAATCTATCTTTAGAAGTTAGAGCCATGACATCAGAAGCTTTTATCTTCTGACTATTATTAGTTAAGGTCAAAACTTCATTAGATAAGTTCTGAATTCTTTCTAAGTTTCTATCAAAACTCTCTCCAAAGAATATTAGATTAGCCTTTGAAATTTTAAATGCCTCATCAAACAAAGCTGCTTTACGGTACTCATCTGTACCTTCTTTAAAGTTATTAAGATCAATACCACTCTGCAGTTTATTCATTGAATCATATCTCTTCTGCATTCTTTTTGCTCTAGAGATAATTGTATCAATTCTTTCATAAGCTTTTTGACCTTCTCCTGGCGCAAGCTTTAATTCTTTCTCTAATTCTTCAGGTGAAAGACCTTTGATCTTTTGTAGATTATCTACAAAATGATGCATAGTATTTGTTTGTAGAGCAGTAGTTAGATTAGTTATAAAGCTGTCATCTGTAGAATCTATCATTTCTTTCTGAGTAGTATCTTCAGAGTCTTGGATTTTAGATATTAATACCTGGTGACCATAATTAAAATATCTAGTCTTAAAGAACTCACCAGGATTATCATACAATGAATTAAGGCGAGTAGCAATAGACTCTGCTGTTTCTTTTCTGCCTTTTACATAATCATCATACCCTTTTGGATCTTTAACATACTTAGTATAATTTTCAGAAAGAAGATTATATCCACCAGATAAAACTTTACTATAACCTCCCATTACAAATCCTGAAGCAAAAGTCTCAAATCCTTGAGGAGTTATTTGTTTCAACAAAGCATCTTTAAAAAGACCCTTTTTATAATCATAGGTCATCTTAGCAGGATCATTATAAGCTTCTGTATATCTTCTTTGTGTATAATCTGCAATTACATCCTGAAGGTTTTCCTGAACACCTTCTGTTATATTTGCTTTAAAGTAACCCGCTGCTGTTCTACCATAAGTAAGGGGATTTTTTAAAGCTTTCAATGAGGTTTTTAAATTGCTTTGGATTGCTTGAAAACCTTCTTTGCCAAGTATAACTTTTGAACCAGCACCCAAATCAATTATATCTTCTGTATAATGCTTAGACATATTTCTAAGCATTGATCCTTTCATTATTGTAGGAAAGACAAGTTTATTACTGTAGAATATCAAAGCACTGTTATATAGGCTTGCATCTGCTCCAGCTTGTTTTGCTGTTTGTCTGAATTCTCTTTGTTTATCATTATCAGGTGCTTCGCCAAACTTTGCATAGTGGTCATCATAAAGCTGCTTATAAGTATTGTTTTCAACAAAACCACCTTCAAGTCTAGCTTCTGATAAGGCCATATTCATATTTCTTACATCTAAATAAAAAGATGCAAAATTATTCTTTGCTCTTGCCAGGTTACCTAAGTTGTTAAAATCTGTTAAGCCATTTTCTGTTCTTAGCAAATTATTAGTTATGTTCTCAACAGGATTTAAAAAATCTCCTACTGTTTTAGAAGCAGCATTAAAAGCAGTTCTGGCTTCACTAATATTATCAAGATTTCTAAGATTATTAAGCATTGTAGTTCCATTCTTACCCATACTATATAGTGCCTTGGGTAATTGAAATAGTCCTTTTAGTAAACCAGTACCAGCTCCAAGACCAGCTCCAACTCCTGCACCCTGAACACCTCCTCTAGAACCTATCATTGCACCAACTAATGCTTCTTCTGCAGCTGCTTCAACAAGTATACCTGCTGTATATGCAAAACTATTAAGTGTATTATTAATAAAAGCACCTAAGCCACCTTTTGATGAATAACCTATAGAATTATATTCCTCATACGCCAATGCTTCAGAAATATCTTGTCCAAAGTCTCCAGTAAATAAACCGGCATAACTTTTTGGGTTTGCAATTACACCTCTACCTAAGAGAGGAAAAAATGAAGTTGTAAACATCCTGGATAGATCATCCAATGTGCTAGTATTCTCATTGAACAGTGCTTCATTATTTATTAATGGATTAAATCCTACTTTATCAAAAGTTTCTTGACCATATGCCTGATATCTTGCTCTATGTGCACCATTAGAAGATGGGTCATATGACTGCATCTTAGCATATGCATTATTATCCTGATATGCATTTAAGTTATTATAAACATAAGATCCAATAGCGTTTGCTTTTTGCTGGGCAGTCATTTTCCCAGTATTGTTTGTCTTACTTACATAGGGCGGTAATCCTGTTATATAATCTTTAACAGAATACATGTTACTATTAAGATTATTTCCAGGAGCTGCTCTATCAACAGGAGAAGGAGTATTTACTTCAGGATAATCTAACTTAGCACCTTCAAAAGGTAAGAAAGACTTAATATCTGTAGAACCACTATCAAACGGACCTAAGTTTCCACTAAGATCTTCTGGATTAATGTTTAGATCTGCCATGATTACTTTTTAAGTGTTAATGGTTGGTTTTTTAAATAAGACTGCTGTTGCTGTTGTATGTTTAAATTTGTTATGACATTTCTATAGTCGTTTATATTAGTTGTACCAATTTGATTAAGCATATTTCTCATTATCAAATAAGTCTCATCTAAGTTTTTTCCATAGTTAACAGTAGGTATTAATATTGTTTGCTCTACAAGTTTACCAGTGTAGTCATCAATAACCTTTACTGTTTGATTAACTCTATACCCTGTTGAAGAAGTTTTATCAGGAACAATCTCAAATCCACCTGCAAAAGGATTACTATACTTAATAGGCTCACCCATATTAATCATTGATTCCAAGGCACCAATTTTATTATTCATAAACAGATCATTCTTCCAAACAGATCTAGGTGCAGCTATTGTTATTCCATTTGAAACAAGTCTTTGTGCTTGATCTGCAGTAAGCAGATTTGGTTTTTCTTTTGTTGATATAAAATCTTTTAGTACATCCATCTTTGGATAAAAGACCATAGCACCGGTTTTACTACTTTCATTAGCTATTTGTGATTGGAACAATTCAGGATCCTCACGTCCTTCACCATCACTTAATTTACTCATGTAAGCACCAATAATAGATTTAGTAATACTTTGTCTTGTATTAATATCTTCTTTATCTTCTTCATCAAAACCTGTTTTATTATTTCCGTCAAATGAGATTTTAAACTGTGATATAGGCACTCTATTAAAATCATTATTAAACTGTACAAACGTATTATACCCGGGAGTACCTGGTGCATTTAAGTTTACATAAGTTCCAGTATTAGTAGAAAAGACTGCGTACTTTCCACCTTCTTTTTTAAGATTATCAATAGAAGAAGTTAAAGACATCAATTTATTTGAGGCTGTAAGTTCTACAAGTTTAGTTTTATATCTATCATATAGATCACTTAGTTCATTTTCTCTATCAACATAAGTTTTGGTTGTACCCTCATTAGTTAGATTAAATTCTTTTTTGTACCAGTTGTCTATAATGCGTTCTCTTCTATTTGCATCATTAAAGATCTGAGGATTTGATTTTTTTACACTTGCCATGTAAGCATTAAACTTCTTTGATTGTTCAGGTGTAAGCTGAAAGTTGCTTTTAAAGTCTTTGCCTGCAATTAAATCAGTTACCTTTTTACCAAAAGATCCCATCATAGATGTTAAAGCATCTTGACCTTTAAAATTACCTTGTGTAAACCCTGCTACATCAAATTCTTTCTGTGCAGTACCTGATGCTAAAAGTCCCTTTTTAACAAATGTTTCCTTATCTAAAGGATTACCATTGTTATAATATAGTTTAGATAATTCAGGATCTTCTTGAGCTAATGCTTTTCCTAAAATCTCAGTATTCTTTTTAGTAACTAGCTCATAAGCTTCTTTATGAAGAATATATTTTTCAAAGTTTATATTATTTTGTGCTAAGGCATTGTCCGTCCCTCTTGTGCCATGATACAAGAAACCGTTTTCATTTCCTTGATTAGCTAAATCTAAGAATACACCATCTATCTTAGTTTTAATTCTTTTTAATTCAGATGCACTCTTGTTTTCTAAAAAGGCTGCCGGATAATTTTTCATCTGATACAAGGTTTTGTCAGGATCTGAATCATATTCAAATGCATCCATTGCTTTTTGCTGGAAGGATTTAGGATATAAACCTGAACCTTGAGCAATACTTTGTGAAAGAGGATCACTATAATCAGAGTATCTTGAAAAACCTAATCCTCCTCCTAGTACATAGGACATTTGCTGTTTACTTAAATTTTTACCACTTAAGTTAGAAAGTATGCCCCCAATGTCTTTAACAAAATTTTCACCAAAATCACCACCGGCTTCTTCCATTTGTTGGCGGTTTGTTTCTGTAGTTGTTAATGCTGGAGTTGAGGCACCACTACCACCATCAGGTTTTACAATGGTTTGATCATACTTAGGATTAATTTTAATACTACCTGTTTCGTAATCAACCACATAGTAACCAGTTTTTAATCCATGTTCAACAGCAAGATTCTTTTCATCAGCTTTCCTTTTAAGATCAACAAGTTTTTCTCTGTTTGTTTGTCTTACACTTTCAAGCGCATAAGGATCAGCCTCTGCTGTAACTTTATAATCTACGTAAGAGGCAACATAAGCAGCTTCAGATATATCTTTATTCATCAGCATAGCTGCAGTACCTGCGTCTACTTTATGTCTTAATAACTCAATATCTATATCCTGATTTGGATCATAGCTTGATGTAGTTGCTGTAGAACTACCATCTGAAACTGTTTCCTCTAGTTGAGTATTTGATTGATCTACTACATCAACTATGTTGGACTCTTCAGACAATCTTTTTAAATAATCTGAAGTAAACATTGTACCAGTGTTGTTCTCTAATGCTTTTACAGTAGCTTGTTTATTATTATCTAATACTGTTTTTTGTTGAGTACTATCTGCTTTTAGCTGATTAACATATCCCTGAATAGTACTATATTGTTCATTTAAATAGTCTCTTTCAGCAGCAAGCTTATCTCCACCGAATTGATTCATGTTTTGATAAACATAATCCTGCCTATTTACATAAGCTTGTGTCCGGTAAATATCTTGCAACTGTGCATCATTTGAAGCATAAGATTTGAATAGATAAGTTAATGGAGTTTGCAACTGCTCACCATTTCTTGTTAAAATTTTATATCTACCATCAGCAGACCATGAAGGAGTTTCCATCTTTAAACCTGAACTCTTAGCCAAGTCTAAATACATCTTAGTAACATTTTTATAAGGAGTATAGGATACATTCTGGAAATTTAGAGACTCCTCATCTGATACATTTCTAAATTCCTCTCTCATGTAATCCATTGCCTTTACTCCGGTATCCCAATACATCTCTCTACTTTTTTCATCTTTAGATGTTTTTAGAGACATTGCCCCGTTTCTTTTATTTACATAGTTTTTTGTAAAAGCCATATCCTTCATAAGAAACTTATCTTCATAGAAGGGCTTAAAAACTTGAGTAGCTTGTTGAACATTTTGCTGAAGAGATAAATCTAACCCAGATACACGCTTTAAGTTAAAATCAATTTGTTTTAAAAGCTCATCTTTCTTTTGGATATTGTTATCTCTAGATAGTTCTGAATAAAAATACTGACCATAGATATTATTTAAAGCTTTCCAGTTTGTATCATACTGGGTTTGCTTTGTCTGCAGAACGTTTGAATAGAAATTTAAATCTGGATCAAAAGGTTGGAACTGCGGTATATAGTCTTCTACTCCTTGTAAATATGTTGCCATTTTTTTTCTCTTATTGTAAAACTATAAAAATTTTTAAAGTTTATTAAATCTTAAAAGTTTAATAAAACATAAACGGAAATACAGTGCTACCCATGATATATGCTCCTCCATCTTTAAAAGGAGCTTCAGGTTCTCCATTTATTTTCATAGATACTCGATTATCAACTATTTTTTTTGCAAGAGTAGGTAACTCACTGTAAGGTTCTCCATAAGCTTCCATAGCTACTTGATCACGTAATTTATCTAAGTCAGGAGATTCAGCAGTTACTTTAGATTCTGGAGCAGCTTCTTCTTTAGCTTTAGTTTTTCTTGTTGCTCTTGGTTTTTTTAGAGCTTTTGCCGCAGCCTTTTCAGCTTCTGCCGTAGCTCCAATGCCTATTTGTCCATCTATAAACAATTTTTCAAATGGCATTAGACTATCATACGTTCTTTGGAAATATTCTATTGCCGCAGTATCTCTAGCCTCTTGTGTAATTGGATCAATTACAGCTGTTGTTTCAGCTGGTTTTGCACCGGGAGTCACTTTGTTAAGATCTTCTTTATTTACTTTTGGAGGATTTTTTAGAAGATTTATAGCTTTATCTTTAAATGTAAATAAGACCATTTCTTCATTTGCATCTAGAGGCAAGCCTGCTTCTCGCTTTTTTGCAAGTAGATAAATTACTTCATCTGTAACTACATCTGGTTTTATAGATCCCATACTGGTTAACTTATCTCCTGTAAGAATTGGTGAATGAAGATTAAACTTTACCGGCATAGCAGCATTAGTTAATGTACCTAGTGTACTCATTCCAGGTATTTTACTTAGGTAATCAATTCCTTTACCAGTTAAAGTACTATACTGCTCATAAAGTTTTTTAAGAGCATCTAAACTATAACCGGCTTGTAAAGGTATGTTTTCAGGTACTGTTGGATCTATCAGATTTACATAATCATTAATATCTGTTATACCCTGAAGGTCTTCTAAGGATACAGGAATGTTTGAACCTAATGGTAAAACCTGCTGAGCTCCCTGCACTAAATCATCAGAAAGACCTAGAAAAGATCTAAGTGCACTTGGTGCATATTTTGTCAAACCGCTTTGAGCTTTTGGAATAGCACCACCTTCTCTTCTGTTATACAAATTTAATATAGCTTCTGCAGGATATCCAGTATTATCTGCACCCTTTGCGTATTTAGCATTGTATTCAGCTAATGCAAGTTTTGCAGCTGCATCATCATCCCATTGTGCATCTCTATAACCCTGTGCTATTGTTTTAAGTTCAGTATCTTTTGTTGGATTTGGTGTTCTTGTAGTATCAGTTCTGTAAACATATCCACCAGTAGAAGGATCAACATTATACTCTGTATATAATGAGTTAACTGCTGATGTTTTCATTCTATTAGTAATAGCAGATATAAGTGAATCTTCAAGATACTTCATATCAGCTAAGCGTGTATTTTGTTTCTTAGCTTTCATCAAGTCAGTTTCACGTTTATTTTTATCTACTATCTCTCTTCTCTTTTCTCTTGCAATATTTTGAATTTGATTGTTACTGTAGATATCCTGTCTTGCTAATTGTACGTTAGCATCATTATATTTTGACAGTATATCTCCTGCAGTACGTGCTGATTGACCGGCAACTCCTGTTGCAGCTCCTATATAACTTTGTGGTCCTGCAAAAGATGCTAGCTGGCCTAATATCTTACTTGCATCTTCTTTTGATGCTGCAATCTCTCTATCAGGGTTTAGCATTGGCCCATACTGTTCTCCGTAGTTTGCAAACACAGGAGTTGGATACTGATCTTCTCTACTAAACATTCTGCCAAATGCGCCAGATGTCTTAAGTGTATCTTGTAACCACCAAGGTGCATAGTCAGGTACTGGAACATTAAGTACTTCTTGTTCAGCATAAGGATCTAGCGGATCTTTCTTTTGTTTTTCTTCTGCAGTTAAAGGATTTGTTTCATAGTTGATAGCAGGACTAAAACCAAATGCATCAAAGTGTTCAAATCCTGATAGCTGTTCATCACCAATTACAGGTCTTGCACCTTCTTTACTAAGAACACCTTCTATACCACGTGTTACATCAGCATATCTTGTTTTATAAAAGTCAGGTTTAAGTAGATCATCATCTGATGAAGGTACGTTAGATACACCTAACATATTAAGATAATCTCTTCTGAACTTTGCTTTAAGAGTGGGATCATTATAAACTTGATCTACAATTGCAAAAGCTTCATCATCATTATTTCCTGCTCCTCGTGCTTTTTCAAAAATAAATCTCTTCTCATAGTCTTCAGGAGTAAATCCTGCAACAAAAGAACCAGTTCCTTTATAAGCTCCTTTTTCTGTTCTTGAATATCCTTCAGTTGCTGATTGTTTTACTACTTTATACTTATTAGTACCAAAATCTGCATTTGAATTTAAAGCTCTACTAAGAATAATTCTATCTTGGAAACCAGGATTAAATTGACCAGTTATTCTAACTTGAGAACAAGTCTTATCTAAACAAAGTATTGTCTTATCATCAATACCTTTTTCAATAATAGCATTTGCTCTTTTTATAATTTGAACATTCTCTGGAGACTTTGCCATAAAGTCTATTACTGATTGTTTCTGTGTCTGTGTGTCTACAGCAACTTTTCTAGGGTCAAACTTTACATTAGTAACCTTTCTATAAGTACCATCAGATTGTAATATAAAGTCTCCCTCTTTTAAGTTCCATGCATCTTTTTCAGATTTAATGACAGCATCAGCAGGTAAATCTTCTTTTCTATAAGACTTAGGACTTGTTTTAACTTCTCCTTTACTTTGATATCTATCAAGTTGCCCACCTCTAGCAAAAGTATTTTGAGCAAAAGGCATGTCATAGCCACCCATTTCCATACCATATGCAGCCATAGGCATTTGCTCACACGGTACACAAATTTGTGACATAGTTCCAGAAGGAGCAATTACTTTTTTACGGCAAGGGCAGTCCTGCATATTTTGTTCATACTGCTCTTGGTATTCATACAAATTTTTATAGAATTCAATTTCTTTTTCAAGATTTTTGTCATTCTGAAGCTTGTTCGGATTATTTTGATTTAGCATTTGCTCCATCCATTCATCAGGTGGATAACCAGCCTTATTTAAAGCTTTCATAGATTCTCCAAGATAATTTCTATCTACTATACCTTTTTGTTGTCTTTGGTCCTCATCTAAATTCATATAGTCAACGCCATAAGTACCATTATCAAACTGAATTACTGGTATGTGATTATCTTTATACTGTTGAAGGATAAACTCATCAGCAGGCTGTGTAAAATAATCTGGATTGTCTCTAATTATATTATCATATAAATTTATTAGCGGTGTATCATTTTTTCTAACCTTATTAAAATACTCATTAATCTGTTCTGGAGTATAATTTTGCATGTGCTGATCTAACTGAGGAACACATCCATAAACAGGATCCCACACCATACCTTCTGGACATGGTTCTTTAGATAATTCTTGAGCAGCTTTCTTTAATGTTCTTTTAGATGTACCACCATAACTCATCATTCCTTCCATTGGCATACCAGACATGTCTTCTTGTTGCATTGCCATTTGATCCACAGGAGGCATTCCTTCTTCTTCAACACTCTGCATCATCTGCATTTCTTCTGGAGTACCTTGTTGCTGAACTTGCTCTTTTGGTAGCAGATCTTCATCTTTAATACCCATTGCTTCCATATAAGGTCTAGCTACTTCCGGTATACCTTGAGGGAATCCTTTTTTAGACTCTTGAGCCAAAGCTAAAGCACCCAGTTTTAAGACTGATTGCTTGATCATCAACTCTGCAGTTTTTTTGTCTAGAACATCTGATTCAGGATCTTGTAATATTTTACGGTATTTATTTATATCATATGCTTTAGCAAGTGTAGCTGGAGTAAATCCACCTTTACCACATGGTTTGTTAAACATTTTAAGAATATTACAATCTGTAATCTTCATTGATCTAGTATCACTAAAGATGAATGTACCATCAGGAAGATTTAAAGGTACACCACCTTCTGTGTGTCTAGGACCTGTAATTTTATAATGTTCTGGAAAACCATCACCATTAATATCACCATATGCAGTTTCACCACCTTCAGCTTCAAGATTAGCAGTCGCTCTATCTTGTGGCCCAAGAGAGTCTCTTACTTCTACATCTTTTTTACCTGTGTATTGATCAATATCATTACCTCCCATAGCTGTAGGGTAAATTGCTAAGGAACCAAATCTCTGAGGATATGGTGTTCCTCCTTTAGCCATAACATTACCACCGTACTTTGATTGAATACCTTTACCCATTACTCCTTCAAATCCTTCAGAATAAGGTGCACCTGGCTTCATACCTGGATACAAAACTTTCTGAGCATTAATGTCATATGTTCCAGGATCAGTATAAGATATAAGAGGCTCTTGTGCTCCTGCAGTTCTTAAATATGCATTTTCATCAGCCATATCTTTTTGAGCTCTTCTATCTGCAATGCCTGTTTGTTCACCAAAATATGATAGGGCATTCATACCAAGATTGGCTATATTATTTATGTTTTTAGGATCAAATTCTTTTATTGAATACATTGATGCTTCCCAATCCTGATCTTGTCTATCAGAAGGACTAGGCCCTAAACCCCAAGCTTTTCTTACTTCAGGTTCAGATGCTGCCCATGCTTCTTTTGAAGTTTTTGGTTTAAGGACAGGCATATCATTAAGCTGAGTATTTACTGAAGAACCTGTTGCATTACCTTGATATGTCTGTAGACCATCTTGTGCTTTTTTATTTCTTGAGAAGAAATTTGATAATTTACCTTTAGATCCTCTACCACTATCTTGTGGCTCATAGGCACCTTTAAGAGCATAACTAAACTTTTCACGTAAATTAGAAAATGGTCCTTGGCTATCATCATCTCTTCTTCCAAATAAACCTTTTCTTTCTTTTTCTAGATCAGAAGCATTATCTGCTTGTTGATCAAACTCAGGTCGAAATGTATATTTCTTTGCGCCAGGACCAAGTCTCTCTTTTGTAACACTCCATCCTGCCATATCTTTACCAAACAAATTATCTGTAAAAGGTAAATTTGTACCTGCATATGTTGGTTGGCCCATTACATTTTTCCATCTTCCTTTATTATAAGGTATCATGGAACCAAAAAGGTTATCACTAAAATAAGGGACTTTATTAATAGTTGGATTGTAATAGTTTGGATAACCTGCTAATTTACCGGCATTAAGAAAAAGTTGCTGTTGATCAGAAAGATTATTATTAGTATTAGTATCAGGAGCTTCGCTTGCAAATGAAAGATCAGTAAGTCTTAAATTAGAATCCAAGGCTGATTGTTGATTCCAGTAATCAATTTCTTCTTGTGTAAGTTGTTTGGTATTACCCCACTTATCTGTTACCGTTAATCCAGTTTGTGCTTGTGTTAAATTAGGTATAGAAGGATCATTACCTCCATATACATATTTGTATAATTCAGGATTAATTGCTCCACCAAATTGAGAGAAATATGTATCTGCAAATTGCTCAGCTTGTTTTTCTACATTGTAGAGTTCTACATTATTCTTTACTGAATTAAGAAACCCGGTAACTTTTTTGTTACGGCCATTAAGTATGTCAGTAGAATCTGCTGTTTCTTGCTCATTTTTTACAGCATCACCTAATTGTTTCTTAGCTAATTTTACAGTAGACTTAACAAGCTTTCTTTTAGCTTTATTTAATTCTGCTCCATATTTAGCTTCTCCGTACAATAGGTCATCCATAAACATATCATCTTCAGAACTTATTCTTTCATCTTCCATCATAGCCTGTCTTCTTCTTTCAGCATCCATTAGATCTTCTTGGACTGCTAAATCTGACATTGGTTGTTGAGTAGACTGAGCTGTTTGTGGAGACTCTTGTTGTGTATATTGCTGCAAATACTGTGCTGCCGTATTAATAAGCTGGGCTGCTGCTTCCTGACCATATTTCTGTGCTAGCATTTGATAAACACTTTGAGGATCAGCTCCTTGACCGCCTTGTTCCACTGGTGCTAGAGCTGAGACAACTTGCATAAGAATTTGCTGTTGATCTGTTTGCTGTTGCATACCTGCTTGAGCTTTTGAAATAAAATTGGATAAAGGATTTGCTACTTTACCGATTCCATCTTCAGCTTTATAGATTCTTACTCTTTTCTTCATACTATGTTATATATACATTAATATACAAATTTTTAAAAGACTTAATAAACTTTTAAAGTTTACTTACTGCCACCATATTTATTTAACTTCATTTTAGAATAAGCATCTTTTGCTGTAAATGGATTACCAAGAAGAGACTTATAAGCTATTAAACTATTAGCTTTAATGGTTTTAACAAGTTGTTGTCTCCATTTTTCAAATTGCTCAGGTGATGCATTTTTAATATCATCAGATGTTAAACCTAAACTTCCTCTATGCTCCGTTACAACTATTTTAGGATCAGCTGTATACAACCATCCTTTCTCATCTTGCATGTCGTTTAAATATTTAAGTTGATAAGGAACTTCTTTATTTAGATCTTTTGTTAAATTACCTAACATTCCTTTAGAAATATCTCCTTTATTCCGTAAAGATGGCACATTGTAATCTCTAAGATATGTTTGAAGCTGCTTTTCAGCTTGAGGAAATATAAACTTACTTTTAAAATTAGGCATAGAAGCATTTGGATAAAGTAATGAAAATAACTCTTCCCTACTTGTATCTCCTAAAAGTGAGTTCCATACGGCCATTCCTGGATTTTGTGGATTATCAATATCAAACTGATCTCTTGCATTCTGGTAATCAACTTGCTGTTGTGCCATTTTAATTAATTCGTCATCTGTAAAAAAATCTTTACTAGATAATTGATATTGTGGCCCAGCTGCAAATCCTAACATCTTATTTAAGGCATGTGTTTCTTCAGGTATGGCATTAAGAATATTTGCAGATGGAAGTTTTGTAAAACGTGGAGCTACTTGCATCATACCTTCAAGATCTTGTATTATCTTTCCAAATTGAGCTTTATGTAAACCTCCATATTTATTTGAGGATAAGTTTGACAAACCAGATTTATGCTCCCATGGATTAGATAAATAAGGTGTGTTTATTGGTTTATATCCTCTTAAATCAATAGTCCTTACTGCTTCTAATAATTTATCACCTCTTTCTCCTATATATGGCCAATATTCATTATCTTTTCTAGCAGCAATAGATCCAGGCTGCCACTTATTATCTAAAAGTCTAAATGAATCAATTGGGTAAGCAGAAGTTCCGTAAATAAATGGTTTTTCAGAATAATATTTTTGGAACCAATTAGCTGGACTACCTGTAGAAAAATCCATAGGAGGTCTTACTTCAGACATATGTGTTCCATATATTCGTAAATGTTTTCTTGCCTCTTCTGCATTTTTAAACTTACCAGTAAATAACATGTCTTGACCAGGTCCAGCAGATACAGGAGCTGCTCTATAACCTATTCCTTTAAGTGGAACGTGTGTGCTCATATATTGTGCAACTTGTATCGGGTCATCAATACGATATCCTGCTCGTGCTAAATGTATCATTTCATCAAGAGTCATTTGATTTACATTAGGATCAACAGCTCTATATGTAGTATTAAAATTTTTAAGGGCTTTTTGTACAACTGCATTTCCTAAATTTGGATATTTTCCAAGCAAACTAATATTTACATCTTTACCTAACAAATCAGCTTGTTGTAGTTTTCTTGCAATGTCTGCTTGTTCTGAAAATAAATATGATATATTTGGACCTGTGCCTGCATCCTGTATATCTTTTACAAATCTTAAAGGAGTTTGTGTAGTAAGATATTTACTTAACTGAGATACAGGAGGCATAATATACTCACTTAATGTTTTGGCAGCAGGTGCTAAATATTTTGTTAAACCAAACTGAGCTTCCGGTAATTCACCTCCATACTGATTAGGAGATAGTCCTGATAAACCAGGTTTATAATTCCATGGATTAGATAGATTTATATCTAAGTTTTGTATTCCACTTTTAACACCTTTTTGATAAATGTTATTTAATTTTTGTTGTATATCTGCTCTTTGCTCAGGTGACATATTAGTATCACCTGCTAGCAAGTCTTCATATTTTTTAATTTGATCAAAATAGAATCTATCTAGCTCACCAGATTCTCCAAAAGAAATAGCTGGTTTTCCACCCATTGTTCCAAACTCATTAAGTTCTTTTCCAAAAGGTCTATAATTACCAAAGTTATTATTCCATATTGTAGCTCTATTAGATGTGCTCCAGTTTTCTGGTAAATAGAATGGAGCACTTCCAGCTGGTCTTTCAGATCTTAACTTAGGATCTGCTTTATAAGTTATCTTATCTAGTTGTCTCTTTAATACTGCATCAGGAGAAATTTGTTCTTCTTCTGCTTCTTTCAGCATGGCATCAAAATTACCTTTATGCTTTGCCATTAACTTATCAATCATCATTTCCTCATTAGTAGCAAAGTCTGATCTTTTTAATAATGGTTGTTTACCATATGTAGCTAAGTTAGACATTCTTTGATTAGCTAACCATCCTTCACTAAAAGGTTTAAAGTTAAAGTCACCTATGTCACTAAATGCTTTTGAGCTAAATGGTGGTAATGTAGATTTATAATAATTAAAGTCTAATCCTGCTCCTTTAAATTCTTTAGGTTTATTTGGATCATATTCATATGTCCAGTTGCCTCCTTGCCAAGGTTGTCCTTCTGGTTTAAAAGGAGAATAAGAATCAGCAGGATATTTTATTGGAACACTAACATTCGGACCCATGTAATCATCTAGATTATAATATATGGGAGCCGCTTTTCCAGATAAACCAAGAGCTCCTGAGTTTCCTAATAAACCTTGTGAAGAAGCTGCAGGATTTGTACCCGCACCATAAAGTTTAATTTGTCCTAATTGCGGTCCTAAAGCTTTATTAAATCTAGAAGTAAATCCTGGCAATAGTTCTTTAGTTGCTGATGACCATCCAGGATTTTGTATAGCTAATCCTTTTGTCAATGCTGGGTTAGTCCAAGAAGCACTAAGAGGTAAATTAGTTGCTATTTTTCCTGCGTACATACCCGGTCCTGTTAAACCTTTAGTAACATCATATAATGTTTTTGCTCCTTTTGCAAATGGTGCTAACGATAAGCCACTATACAATGTATTTTTTAAACCTTCTGCAATATCACCTTTTTGAAAAGCATCATATGCTTGCTCAGCAAGACCCTCATCTTTTAATGTTTCATAACCAAAGTATGCATTAAGCGCATTACCTGCAGTAAGTCCAGGTATTGAAGCTATTGGAGTATTAAGCATTGAACTTCCTAAACCAAGACCTCCCCAACTAGTTGGAGCAAATGCAGTTCCTGTAGCTATTGCTCCGGGCAGATAATATAATGGATGTGATTGAACACTTTGCATATTAGCAGCAGTCATGCCTTTATTATATTTATCTCTTTCTTCAGGAGATAAATATACAGTTTGACCTGCATAATCATCTGGGCTAACTTGTGTAGTTATAAGTTCTCCCGTAGTAGGATCAACTCCATATGGTTGCTCAAATGAATACTTATAACGTTGACCCTTTTGTGTCATTTCTTGAGGTCTCCATGATGCGTCATCTGCAATATCAACGGCTTCTTTTCCTTGTTTCCATTTTGACTGAAGCTGTTCTTGCGTAGGTGAATACTTTTCTTGAAATTTATCTGCACCTAATTTAGTATAATCTTGTGCTCTTTTACGCAAGGCATCTTGCTCATCCCAAAACTGACTCAAAGCTCCTGTTGAAAATAAAGAGCCTGCCGGAGCATTTGCTTTATCTATAATATTTTCTGCAGCAGATTTTCTTTCTATAGATAAGGGCTCATAAGCATTATCTGCCTCCAGCTTAATAAGTTCATTTGTTTTAGGTTTCCAACCCCATTTACCAGATCTTAATTTATTAATAACTTGTGCATTCCACTTCTCGTCATTTCTAGCATTTGGTGAAGTAACATCAAAGTTATTAATATCATAAGCATCAATAAATGCTGCATCTCTTGCTAGAGTAATTATATCATTATCTGACCATTTATCCTGAAGATCTGTTGATGTATCTATTTTACCATAATCAGAAGAAGCCATTATATTAGACTTTAGATATGGAGGTTTATACGCTGGGTTATACGCATAATGTTGTTTTACTGATGTCTCAATCTGATTTAATTTTTCAGTTCCAATCTGTTTTTTAATATCAGTAACTTTACCATATCCTCTCTTTTCAAGATCTTTTAAAGTTTCGCCAACTGACTTACCATTTTTAATTGATCCATCAAGTATAGTCTGATATACCTCATTAGCAGGAAACATTTCTACAAATCCTCTTTCTTTATTTACATTAATGTAAACTCCTTGAGTTTTTAAGTTTTTTTCTAAAGACGGATTTTGCTTAATAATCTTATTATAATCATAAATAGGTATTGTTTCAATCGGTGTTACTTTTTCATTAGCACCAAGATTTTTATAATAGTTTTCTCTTTCAGCATATTTTTTTTTGTTAAGCTCTTCATTAATAGATTGATTCTGAGAATAATAATCTATTATATAATCTCTTAACTCATTTGCTGAGGTTTGAGTGTTTATTCTTTCTTGAGAAATTAGAGGGTCTATTGTAGGTGTTTGAGTTAAAGGAAACGCTTCTTGTCCTGGTTCAATTAAGTCTGGAGCTGTTCTTGCCCAAGCACCTGGTAAATAACTATTTCTTTTTTGTTTACCTTTTTGTGCTTTAGGTATTTCATCTAAATACTCAACTACATAGCCTCCTTTTCTATATTCATTAATCTCATCTTCTGTAAGATTAATAATCATATCTTTTGTTTTTTTAGCAAAGTCTATAACTGGTTGATTAACATATTTATCTAAGTAATTCTGAGGTTCTGAATAACCAAGCGCACTAAGACCTGCGGCACCTAGAACTCCATAACCATATCTTTCAAGAAGAGCTTGAGCATTACCTCCCATAGTTCTCCAATCAAACTCATCATTTCTTAGTTTATCCATATTAACATCAATGTATCTATTAGAAAAAAGTAGTCTTCTGTGAAATGATAAACCAGGATCATCAATTGAAATTTTAGGCATACGATTACCTTGTGCATCTGTAACCAAAACCCCCCTTCTATTCGGTATATTTATGTATCCTAAATTAGAGCCTGGGGTAGCAGTATTAAATTGTGCTGCAAATACACCTGGATAAGCTTCATTAACTTTATTAGGAGCTGCCCAGTTTCCTTCACCTGGTATTTGTGATTTACCAAGTCTTAACAATGCTCCATGAGAAGGATCTAAACTACGAGACAGTTTTACATAATCTAATGTATCACCGAATTTTCTGAAAGCTGAATCATCTCCTTCTAATTTTTTTCCAATAGGAAGAACATTTAAAGGACTTCCTGTAAAAGGTCCTATACCAATATCAGGATCAAGACCCATACCGAAAGTTAGAAAATGTACAGGGTTAACCATCCCAGGAGCAAAAGTTTTAGCTAGTGTATTTGCTGTAGTTATAGTACCTATATTACCCATTCTTGCTAAATTTTTAGCATTAGCTAATACAGACTTAATTAATCCAGTTTGTGCTTTAGGTAAACCTGTTATCTTATACTTTGCCATTACTTAACTATTTCTAATGTATAACCTAATTTTTCTAGTTCTCTCATCTTAGCTTTATCAACTGTATCTCCTAATTTATATTCACCACCGGCTTTGTAATCTTCAGACATAGCACCTGCGCCAATTGCTGCAGGTATTGCATATACACCTTTATTAAACATTTTAATAAAGTCCTTACTCTTTAATAAATTTAAATAAGCTTTTGAGTGCTTTTGAGGATTGCTCATTAAAAACTCAGCTACCTTAGAATCATCCAAGGTATCCCAATGATGTTCAAGAATACCTTCATCTACAAGTTGATCTCTTAAGTTAGTATTTATATATGCATCAATTTCTTGAGGTTTTTCAAAATATTCATAGATGCTATAATCAGCACCTTTAAAAGCAGGTTTTATTAATTTATCTGCAAATGCAGGATTTGTTTTATTTATTTCTGTTAAAGGTTCTAATGTAGAAGACATAAAATCCCCCCAGGCATTTGAGTAAAAATTAGGGATAGCCATAGTGTAGTGATGTTTACCTTCATGGGGTAAAATTCTTCTTACGTCACTTGGATCTGTATTATCATATAATACAATTTTTCTGTCTCTTATACTTGTAGGATGTCCTAAAACATTTTTCATTTTACCTTCATCAGTCCAACCTGAATATCCTCCACTTCCATCATCAGGATTTTTTTCTATCTTTATATTCAAAGGTAACTCGCCTATGTTACGTTCATCTAAATGTTTTTCAAGCTCTTTTAAACCTTGTACATAATTAGTCCCGTACTCAGCATCTAATGCTGCAGCTCTTTCAAAATTTCTAGGGTCTGTTGCACGATTAACATAATGTGGTGCAGCTTTATTTATTACCTTTTCTAAATCAGTCATTCCATATTTAGGAAGAGTTATTTCCGGTAATTCAAGTTCTAGTTGTGGCAACTTAGGAAGTTGTAAAGTTTCTAAGTTTGTAGTTGTTCTAGAAAATGGTTTTAGTAAACTTGTAAGCTTAGAAAGTCCTGATTGTGCTTTTGGTAAACCTCCATATTTAAATGTAGCATTTCCTAGATCAAGAGTATTTAAGTTATTCTGAGAAATGTTTTGTACTGGTCGTAGAGGTAATTTACCAGGACCATAATATGTTGGATTAGTTCTAGCTATTTCCTCAAGCATTGGAATTTTATCCATCTCATCTGGATGATATCTATATACATGCGTTGTATGTGTCATCCAGTCTTCAGGGCTATCAACTCTTCCCCAACTATCTTTAGATCCTGAACTGTGTAAATAAGCTGGCTCATCATTATTAGTACCTGTATACTTAATCATATGTCCATGGCCATCATAAAGTTCTGAAACAAGGTCTCCCCTTTGTAATATTTCTGGTGGTATATTACCTACACCTTTATATGTACCTACTAATTCAAATGGAGTTTTATTTTCTTTTACAGCTTTATTAAATCTATAGTTTGATAATGTATGCTCTGTATCAATTGAAGGATCTATACATCTTAAACTACCTGTTGCATAATTTGAGCAATTTGGAGCTAATGTATTTAACTGTTGATTAGCTGATTTTATTCCTATTTTATTGAAAAGTTTCTCAGCACTTACATCTTCATTCCAAACTTTTTCAGCTATTGCATTATCTGTTTTTAGGGAGTCCGTGATTGCCCTATCTCGGTTATCTAAGATCTCTTGGATTTTGTCTGTTTCTTCACATCTATCTGTATCACAAACTACTCCCTTTTGAATGCCTGTCTGAGCTTTAGTAAGTTCAGGAATAGATATATCTTCTACTACATAGCCACCTTTCTTATACTCTTCTATTTCTTCTGGTGTAAGTTCTAATTCTATATAACCGCCTGTATTTATATTATAGTCTAATTCATCTGGAACATAATCCTGATACCAAGTTCCAGTAGGTGTTTGAAACCACTTTAGCTGCATACTGGGAACCTTTATTGTATCAGGTTTAATTGGAGTTAGGGATTTTGTTGGAAGTTCAATTAATTGTGAATCTTGAGGTAACTGAACAGACTTAGGAACTTCTTCACTATTTAATTTATAATCTAAACCTTCTTGCTTTAAAAGTTTAAGTAATCCAATATTTTGTTCAGCTGTACCTTTATAATCTGCTTTACCTGTTGCTTGCTCATACAGTTTTTTTCTATTTGCATATGATGCTGGAGCTTTTTGTGTTTTAAGCCATGCAGCTAAATCCGTATCTAAATTAGGTTTATATTCTTTATATACTACTGGTTGAACAGGTTTTTTATAGATAGGATATCTAGTACCGATAATTTTGCCAAGTTCAGTATCCTCATAAACTTTTAACTGACTACCTGACTTAGTAGGATAGTCTGTAAAAAATCTGGGCTTCCCACTACTATATTTATCATAACCGCCTCCTGAATTTTGTAGTATTCCATACTTAATTGCTCCAATTTTAGGATGTATACTTTTATCAACATATCCATCCGTTGACCACTCCTCTATATAAGAAGGATCAAAGCCTTTAGAAGTAATAGTGTTTATATAGTTACTTTTAGCAGCTTTAAATTTATTATACAAAGCCATGCTATCAGTATAAGCTTTTATACCCGGATCATTAGGATCACTTGTATATCTTACATTTTTACCTGTCTGAGCTTTAACAAGACCTCCGTCTTTTTTAATTATAATGTTGTACCCAGCATTAGGACCTCTGTCAAAGTCACTAGAGTAAAAGTTATCATAATTTTGGTTAGTTATACCACTCTCATTATGCATCCATTCTCTAAATCTACCATTATCTATAACAATAGGTTTTACTTTATTATTATTTTTAATAAAGTTATTTATTTGATTGGCTGTCTTTTTAGTATCTTTTCCACTATGTGAAACAAATATTGAATTCTTACTGTTTCCAGAATGTAATATTAGTTTACCCTCTACTTGAGCATTCTGATAAATTGGTCTGTCATTTGCATCAACTAATCTTAATTTACCATCATGTACTTTAGCTTTAGAGACGTATCTACCATCATCATATCTATTAGGTACAATTTTAGTATCAGGTTTAAAACTTTTAGGTGAACCTAAAATAAGTTTGCCATCTTCTACGCCATAATAACTTTTAACATCTTTTACTTTTTGATCATCATCACCAAATGAACCATATCTGTTTTCTAACCAACTTTTTGCAGGCCTTACAGTATTTTCTTCATCACCTACAAAATCACCCCCTAGCAGGATTCTACCCTCTGGTCTATCTTGCATTTGACCATAAGTTAATTCATTATCATTTAGGTTAATTATAGTATCTCTTGTAGTTAAAGATTCATCATATTGCTTTCTTGTAGGATAGAAAGGATAACCAAGTTTTCTATTTATAGCATTTTTTTTAGGATCATCAAGAAACGCACCTGCTAATACAGTAGTACCTAATGCAAGAAAAGGCATTAAACCATATCTATTAAAATTGGATTTATTATAATTACCATAGAGTTGGCTATTTATTAAATTTCTTCTTTGTTCAGAAGCATAATCAACTGGTAATAACATGTTTGACCACTGTATATTACCAACTTCTTCTTTTGGTAAATACTTACTTTTAAAAGCTCCTGTTTCAACTGGATAATCTGAAAGCTGTGCTAAAAGATCTTTATCTCTTGTATTAGATAATATAGTATAAAGCTTTTCTTTTTCAATAGGTGTAAGCGTACCCTCTGGATATATTTTTCCTTTTTGTAATTTATATTTTGCAAGATCATTCCACTCTGAAGCAGGTAATTTACTAGCTAAATAAGGGTAGCCTTTTAACCAATTAGGTGTTATTGCACCAGCCTCTGGTAATCCCCATTTGTAATAATCATCTACATTGGCTATACTTTTTACAGCAAATGGATTTAGTTTGTATATGTCTTTATAAAGATTTGCAGCTTTTTCTAAATATTTTCCAAGCTGAGCTTTAGGCAATTCTTCAACAATATATCCTCCTGCTCTATATACTTCAATCTCCTCATCTGTAAGAT
>Ga0315907_10000759_pt1 | contig 45192 bp, 40 predicted proteins | sample LakEriMetagenome_3_FD_203525 | JGI IMG/M metagenome (GOLD analysis project Ga0315907, IMG submission 203525) | Freshwater fungal communities from buoy surface, Lake Erie, Ohio, United States - Buoy 12 MA123 | ecosystem: Environmental > Aquatic > Freshwater > Lake > Lake biofilm | place: USA...
AATCAAGCGGAGCGGTATCAAAAAATGATTCAAACCCTTCCGTAAACCAATGTTCCATGTTATTTTTGTAATTCAAATCCTTTAAACGCGTATGCTCGAATTATCCCGAATTCGTACCGATAAAGAGCAAGTTATTGCTGCCCTATCCAAACGAAACATTAATGCTGAATCAACGATTAATGAATTACTTTCTTTAGATACCCAATGGCGCGGTATTAAACAAGAGTTAGACCGAACACTTGAAGAAGCAAATCGGATTGCCAAAGAAATTGGCCAATGTTACAAAGAAGGAAGAGTTGAGGCAGGAAATGAATTAAAGCAACAAACCACCTTACTCAAACAACAAGAATCTGCGCTTAAAGTGGAGTCTGACGCCTTGGAAACGGCAATTCAGCAATTACTATATCAAATCCCAAACACCCCCTTTCAAGATGTAGTAAAAGGAAAAGATTTGAATGATAATCAAGTTGTTTTCGAGTCTGGAACAGTACCATCTTTTAATTTCCAAGCAAAACCTCATTGGGATCTCTGCAAAGAAAAACAAATCATAGATTTTGAGTTGGGAGTAAAAGTTACCGGTGCTGGGTTCCCGTTTTATCGCGGAAAAGGCTCAAAATTACAACGAGCTTTGATTTCTTTCTTTTTAGATCAAGCCGCTGCTGATGGATATGAGGAGTATCAAGCCCCATTAATGGTTAATGAAGCGAGTGGAATTGGTACCGGACAATTGCCAGATAAAGAAGGGCAAATGTATCATGATGCAACAGATAATTTGTACTTAATTCCGACAGCGGAAGTTCCATTGACTAATATTTTTCGGGACGAATTAATTCAACACCCCGATTTTTCATTTAAGTTATGTGGTTATACTCCTTGTTTTAGAAGAGAAGCGGGGTCCTATGGTAAGGATGTCCGTGGGTTGAATCGTTTGCATCAGTTTGACAAAGTAGAAATTGTACGTGTTGAACACCCAGACCATACAGCAAAAGCACTTGAAGAAATGGTTGAACACGTTAAGGGCTTATTGGATAAACTTGAACTACCATACCGCGTTTTACGCTTGTGTGGTGGAGATATGGGGTTTGCTTCAGCTATGACCTTTGATTTTGAAGTGTATTCCGCGGCTCAAGAAAAATGGTTAGAAGTAAGTTCCGTTTCTCGGTTTGATACCTTTCAAGCAAACCGCCTGAAATTGCGATTTAAAGATCACGACAAGAAAACTAAACTTTGTCACACCTTGAATGGTTCTGCCTTAGCACTGCCGCGCGTTATGGCAGCCTTGTTAGAGAATCATCAACAGCCCGATGGACGCGTAGCAGTACCCAAAGCACTTCAGGCCTACACGGGATTTGATTATATTTAACCAATGAAAAGATTAATTGTCATTTTAAGTGGCTTGTTCTTTCTTGTTTCTTGTTCTGATTTTAAACAAAAGGAACAGCTAAAAGCAGTTGAGCAATTGAAATCAGAGACAACAACCTTGTCGAAGGATTTCCAGTCGAGTTTCCCCGACACCTTATCGTCTATGCGTCAAAACATGTTTCAATTGCAGTTGTTTTTACAACAACATGTTGTATTGGATTCCGTCGATCGAACCTATGCGAAGGATATGGACACCTACAAATTAGCAAGGAAAAAAATCGGACCAATCAATAAACAATATGTTGCAATTAAAGAAGCAATTAATGCGGAGAGCACCCGTCTTGACCAATTGCATTCGGATATTTCTAATGGTTATGGAAAGAGGGACCGATATGACGCATATATCGCTACAGAGAAAAAGAATTTAACATTGCTTGAATCTCGTTTAAACGAATTAAAGAAAGAACTCAATGCCCTAATGGATACGTATCGGTTGTTACATCCGAAGTTAAATTCGTTAGCAGGTAAATTTAAATAGCCTGTGTATAAGCTCATCCATTGTATCCTTTGTTGTTTTGTTGCCTTAGTTGCGTATTCGCAAACGGAGACGGATATTCAATTAGCACAACATTATTACCTTAATGGTGAATTTTCGAAGGCGGTGGTGTATTATGAGAAGCTTTACACAAACGATCCATCGAAGGTTTATTTCAGCCGATATTTAGATTGTTTAGTAAATACAGGCGATAAAAAAGGCGCAGAAAAAGTATTTAAAAAACAAACGGCAGCGAATCCAGGGGATTTATCGCTTAAAATTCAGTTTTACTTTTTTTATAAAAACAACGAAGAGCTAGATAAAGCAAAGAAAGTAAAAAACGAAGTGCTAAAACATGAGTTTTATGACATTAAGGAGACTCAAGATGTGTTATCTAATCTACTCGCTATTGACGAATATGCTTGGGCAAAAGAAGTAATAGATCAAGCTAAAAAGAACCTGAAATATTATCCATATGAATTGTGGTATGGTCAAATTTTCATGGCTGAAGGGGAAACGATTAAAGCACTGGACCAATACTTATTAGCCTTATCTAAAAAACCCGACCTTAAGGAACAAATTCAATTGGAAATTGATGGAATTTTTGATTTTACAACGGAGTCTGAGGAAATCAAACAAGTAAAAGGAAGTTTTCTTTCCGCCAGTCAAAAAGACCCTTCCAATCCTGTGTACACTGAGATGTTAATATGGTTCTTTTTACAGAATAAGAATTTTAATTCGGCGTATCAGCAGGTATCCTCCTTAGAAAAACGCATGCGCGGTGACGGAGGGTATTTGATTGATTTTGGCAATACGTGCCTTGAAAACCTCCAGTATGCATTGGCAAAGCAAGCGTTTAAAGAGGTCATTAGCACCAACTTATATCGTTCGCCAGAAGCCCAGCGGATGTTACTCAATGTATATTTTACTGAATTAACCACGGAACGAGCCTTTACAGATGCGGAACTTAACGACATTGTTAGTTCATACGAAGAGGTCGTGTTAAACAAGGAGTTTTCGCTTCGTGTGGGGGCTGAAATCGGACTTGAATATGCTGAGATATTAGGTTTTTATGCCAATAAAGCGGATAAAGCCAGAGGATTTCTAGAGCGTTGCATGAATGCGCCCGGCTTAACGGATATGCAACGTGCACGCTATAAAATGAAATTGGCGGATGTCTGCGTTGCTTTAGACAGTATTTGGGAGGCCTCGTTGTTGTATATGCAAATTGATGAGGCGTTTAAGTTTGAGGCCATCGGTAATGAAGCTAAATTCAAGAATGCACGAATATTCTATTTTGATGGGGAATTTGAGTTTGCTCAATCTCAGCTTGATGTATTAAAGCAGGCTACGTCTAAATTTATTAGTAATGATGCCATGCAGTTGTCTTTGTTGATTTTGGAGAACTATGGGTTAGATAGCAATTATGAAGCCATGAGCACCTTCGCTAAAAGTGAGTTATTATTGCTTCAACACCGCTACAAGGAGGCTTTTCAATGGATGGATACGATTGCAACTAAATTCCCTCAGTCTGTATTGAACGATGACCTGATTTATTTAAAGGGTAAAGCGCACGAGTTACAAGGACAATGGGAACAAGCGGCCGGTTACTTTAAACAAATAATAAGTACGTATCCAACAGAATTACTCGCTGACGATGCCTTATTTCATTTAGCCAATATCCAAAGAATTCACTTTAAGGACGATTCAGCCGCAATGGAGTCGTATTTAAAAATAATAGACCAATATCCCGGTAGTATTTATTCTGAAGTGGCGCGATTATCAATTCGGAGATTACGCGGAGATCAAATCCCTGAATAGTACTAGATTTCTCTGGTAAAGGCGGGAATTCCAGTAATATCCATTCCCGTGATTAACAAGTGAATATCGTGCGTTCCTTCGTAGGTTACAACTGATTCTAAATTCGCCATATGACGCATCATAGAATATTCACTAGTAATACCCATTCCTCCGTGAATTTGACGTGCTTCTCTGGCAATGTTTAATGCGATTTCAACATTGTTTCTTTTTGCCATTGAAATCTGTGCTGAGGTAGCTTTACCGTCATTTCTTAATTGACCTAATCGGTAGGTTAATAATTGTGCTTTGGTTATTTCAGTAAGCATTTCAGCTAATTTTTTCTGAATTAATTGAAATGCACCGATTGGATTACCAAATTGAATTCGTTCTTTGGAATACCGAACCGCTTGATCATAACAATCCATTGCCGCGCCAAGTGCTCCCCAAGCAATACCAAATCGAGCGGAATCTAAACAACTTAGTGGCGCACCTAATCCTGACCGACCAGGTAGTATATTACTTTTAGGTACACGTACGTTTTCAAACACTAATTCTCCGGTAGAAGACGCGCGAAGCGACAATTTCCCGTGCATTTCAGGTGTGGAAAATCCTTCCATCCCTCGCTCCACGATTAACCCATGAATTCTTCCGCTTTCATCTTTTGCCCATACCACAGCAATGGCAGCAAATGGCGCATTGGATATCCACATTTTTGCACCATTAAGAATCACGTGGTCGCCATCTTCTTTAAAGTTGGTAATCATTCCCCCTGGATTTGAACCAAAATCCGGCTCTGTTAGTCCAAAACAGCCCATCATTTCACCCGTGGCTAGTTTGGGTAGGTACTTCATTTTTTGCTCTTCTGAACCATATTTCCAAATCGGGTACATTACCAATGAACTTTGTACAGAGGCAGTAGAGCGCAAGCCTGAATCACAACGCTCCAATTCTTGCATGATTAAACCGTAGGAAATCTGATCTAATCCAGCACCTCCATATTGTTCTGGTATATACGGGCCAAACGCGCCGATTTCCCCTAACCCTTGTAATAAATGGGTTGGAAAGGTAGCGTTTTCGTAATGTTCATCAATAATCGGTGAAACTTCTTTTTTCACCCATTGACGCGCCGCATCGCGAATTAATTTGTGCTCTTCAGTATATAAATCATCTAGGCCATAGTAATCTGGATGTTGGTATAAATCTGTTTTCATTTCATTCGTTTTGAGGTACAAAGATACAACTAAGACATTTAGAAATCGTGATTAAAAGAATTACTTTTGTTCAGAATGGAATTAACCTTAAGGAATCCTTTAACAGAAAATTGGGCTGTTTTTTTAGTTTTTACTCAAGCTTTTTTGCTTGGGGTAGCCTACTATCGGAGCTATGGGGGATTATTTTATGCCATTTTGGATTCAGGCAGGAAAATCACCTTAGGGTCAAGGGTTCAGCTTGACGCGTTGTCCAAAACGATTTTGTATCTAAACACCTTTATCGGCGTTCTTGTATTTATTAGTTGGTATTTGGTTGACGCATACTATGTAAATACTTCATTGTTTATTGGGTTCATCGGGTCCCTTTTTTTCTTGATTTTTTGGCACCTAGATTATTTAATTTTTTGGAGCATGAACGATAAGTCGAAAATCACCCAACAGTATATAAGTGCAGGCAATGTCTCTTGGTTTTTATTTGGGATTTCGTTAGCCATTTCTAATGCACTTCTTGTTTTTAATGCACACAGCGATTTTGGGGTGGTTATTTTCTTTTCCTTGTTGGGATTAGCATTGGTGTTGCGATTTGTTAACGCCTTTTTATTAGCTGCCGCATCAGGATTTTCATGGTATTATATAATTTTGTACCTTTGCACCGTGTATTTGCTTCCTATCGTCTTGATTAAAAAGCTTTTTGGGGCATTTTGGTTGGAGTTATTGACGCATTAAATTAGTGTTTTGGCAATAAAAAGTATTCTGGTTTCTCAACCCAAGCCCGATGGAGACAAGTCACCTTATTATGACTTGGCAGATAAGTATAAAATCAAAATTGATTTTCGACCTTTCATTAAAGTAGAAGGGGTAGATGCTAAAGAATTCAGGGCACAAAAAGTAAACATCTCCGAACATACAGCAGTTATCTTAACCTCAAAAGTTGCTGCAGACCATTTCTTTAGAATTGCAGAAGAAACGAGGTTCGAGGTTCCTGAAACCATGAAATATTTTTGCATTTCAGAAGCCGTTGCAAAATATCTACAGAAATTTATTGCGTATCGAAAACGTAAGATTTTTCATGGCGTTCAAACGATTGAACAATTGGCGGATGTTATGAAGAAGCACAAGAACGAAAAATACCTGTTACCTTGTACTGATATTTTGCGAGATTCGATTCCTGAAACACTTACAGATCAGAAGTTTAACTTTACAAAAGCGATTTTGTATCGCACCGTTGCCGCAGACTTATCGGATTTAGAGGATGTTTATTATGACATGTTGGTGTTTTTTAGCCCAGGCGGTATAGAATCGCTATTCAAAAATTTCCCAGATTTCAAACAGAATACAACTGCTATTGCTGCATTTGGAGCAACCACTGCAAGTGCTGTATTACGCAATAACTTAAGGCTTGATGTTTCTGCGCCACACCCTAAGGCACCATCAATGGTAGGCGCTATAGAACTCTTTATTAAAGATCAACTCAAGAAGTAAGTTTCTCGTAAAGAGATTTCATTCCTTTTACAGCCGATTCATTTATCGCTTCAATCCCAATAGGAAGGGTTAGATGGTCTGCATTCGGATCAATTAAATAGGCCTTGCTCCCTTTATTTATATAATGAATCAGCCCCGCTGCAGGGTATACACGCAGTGAGGTCCCAATAATGATAACCACATCTGCCGCTGAAATTAGTTTTTCTGCTTTTTCAAGCATCGGGACTGCTTCGCCAAACCAAACCACATGAGGCCTTAAGCGATATCCTTCAGGACAACGATCGGTTTCTGTTAATTCCCACGAATCAATGGGGTAGTATTTAGCCTCTTGATTTGGACCGCTGGATTTGGAGAACCGAATATTGCCATGCAAATGAAGCACCCTACTACTCCCCGCGCGTTCATGTAGGTCATCTATGTTCTGCGTGATAACCGTAACATCAAAGGCTGACTCAAGGCGCTGAATTAAAAGATGTGCTTCATTGGGGCTTGTTGCAATGATCTGTTTTCTGCGTTCATTGTAAAACCGGGTAACTAGCCCTGGATCACGATCCCAGGCTTCTGGTGTTGCAACATCTTCAATCCGATATTGTTCCCATAATCCACCATTATCACGAAAGGTTTGAATGCCACTTTCGGCACTCATTCCGGCCCCAGAAAAAACAACAATTTTTTTTATCATTTCGGAAAGAAACATTAAATTTACGCAAACTTAAAATTTACACGATGAAAAAATTGTTATTCTCTTTGGCTGTACTTACCGGAGTTGCTTCTTATGCACAAACCCCAGTTGGTACTGTAGTGAGCAATTTCACGTTGACTGACATCAACGGAACTTCTCATTCTTTATTCAATTACCTAGACCAAGGTAAAATGGTAGTTATTGATGTATCAGCTACATGGTGTGGGCCTTGTTGGTCCTACCACAACACCGGAGCATTGAATAACTTCTATAATCAATTTGGTCCTTCAGGGACAAACCAAGCAATGGTGTTTTTCGTTGAAGGAGACCCGCAAACCAATGCAGCTGACCTTAATGGTTCTGGTGCAAACACCCAAGGTGACTGGGTAACAGGTGAGAACATGCCAATTATCGACTTAGCGAATCAAGCTTCTTTCGAGAATTCAGGAATGACAATCGACTATTTCCCTGAAATGTATGTGATTTGCCCGAACCGCGTGATCATTGCATCAGGTGTTGCTGGCTCAATTGGAACAGTAGCGAACTTAACTTCATTGTTAGGTCAATGTCCCCCTCCTGCATCGAACCCTGCAGATGTGGCGGCCCTTTCTTATTTAGGAAGTTTAACCCATTGTGAAGGTTCTTACACACCGTCTGTTCAAATTCAAAACAATGGTACTTCGCCATTAACTTCTGCTACAGTAACAATTACACAAGGTGGAAATACGGTTTCAACTGGAACATATTCTGGCAACTTGGCAACCTATGGTACTGCAAACGTTACTTGTTCCGCGATTGCTAACTTTACTGGTGGAGCATTAAACGTTTCTGTTACAACTACTGGTGATGCTTCGGCAACTAACAATGATGTTACAGCAACTGTAGCAACCGCGTTAATGGCAGCATCTCAATATGTAACTGTAAACATTACAACAGATTATTATGCTTCTGAGACTTCTTGGACCATCAAAAATTCATCTGGAACAACAGTAGCTTCAGGCGGTGGAAACTGGCAAGATGCAACAGGGCAACAAGCTACACAAACAGTCCAAACACCAGTTCAGGTAACATTAAGTGCAAATCAGTGTTATGATTTCGAAATTCTAGATGCGTATGGTGATGGAATTTGCTGTCAATACGGAAATGGTGCATATTCAGTGACTGATGCTACAGGTGCAACATTGTTAAGTGGTGGAGAATTTGGTGATTCTGAAAAGAAACCGTTCAAAACTGGAGCACTTGGAATCAACGAAGAGAATTTCGCAGCAATGAATGTTTACCCTAACCCTGCTACTGATGCAATTAACGTTTCTTTTGAAGCAGCAAATGCAGATTACAGTGTTGATGTATTGGATATTCAAGGTCGTGTGATTGCTTCTCAAGTAGTTAACAATGTAAACGGAACTCAAGTAGTTTCTTTCGCTACTGAAAACATGGCAAAAGGAAATTACATCGTTCGTATTGCTTCTAATGGATTTACAACTACTAAATCAGTTGTTGTTCGATAAGAACTCATTGAATTCAATGGAAAAGGGGCTTCGGCCCCTTTTTTTATGCTACTACCTCAATAAAGGAAATCATTGTACGGGTATCGTACTTTGAAAATGCGTTGAACCTCTTGATAAAGTACGTGCTTTAATTCATCAATATTTGTTTTGTCGACTGCGGAAATAAAAATACACGGGCGCCCACTCAAACGAGCCATCCAGGTTCGCTTTAATTCATCCAAAGAAACCTCTTCACTTAGTGAATCAATTTTATTAAATACAATAATCGTCGGTTTCTCTTCCTTGTCAATTTCTTGTAAGGTGGTATTAACAGTTTCAAAATGATCCTCGAAATTTGGATGCGATAAATCCAATACATGCACCAATAAGTCTGCTTCACGGACTTCATCCAAGGTAGACTTGAAAGACTCTAGTAATTGTTTTGGGAGCTTCCGTATGAATCCCACCGTATCGGTAAGTAAGAAGGGTAGATTATCGATTACCACCTTCCGCACCGTGGTGTCGAGCGTGGCAAAAAGTTTGTTTTCAGCAAATACCTCAGACTTTGAAATCAAATTCATTAAGGTGCTTTTACCTACGTTAGTATATCCAACTAAGGCGACTCTAACTAATTGACCTCGATTACCTCGTTGAATGGTCATTTGCTTATCGATTTCTTTCAAGCGCTCTTTCATTAAGGCAATGCGTTGCTGAATAATCCTTCTGTCGGTCTCAATTTGAGATTCACCGGGGCCTCGCATTCCAATCCCTCCTTTTTGTCGTTCAAGGTGCGTCCACATGCGGGTTAATCGTGGAAGCATGTATTGTAATTGTGCTAATTCTACTTGCGTTTTAGCGTGGAAGGTACGTGCTCGTTTGGCAAAAATATCCAAGATTAGAATACTTCGATCAATGATTTTTCTATTGAGTTCTCGTTCTATGTTTCTAAGTTGCGACGGACTTAGTTCGTCATCAAAAATGATTGCATCGATGTTATGGGTATCGGCATACATTTTAATCTCTTGTAATTTTCCTTCCCCTACGTAGGTCCTAGGGTTTGGAAAGGGTAGTTTTTGCGTAAAAGCAAATTCTGCCCGTGCTCCTGCTGTTTCTGCCAAGAATGCTAATTCATCTAAATACTCGTGTGCTAACCGCTCGTCAACACCGCCATGTATTACCCCTACTAATAAGCAGCGCTCTTCAATCTCTTCAATGGTTGCGTGTGCCATTTATTGGTGTAAGGTAGTTACATAGTAGGCTACGGAGTCAATTCGCTCGGTTGACCCCAGGACTCCACTAAAACTCGGCATGGCATTCTTACCTGTTTTAATCATTTGTTTTATTTCTTTTAGATTTAAGGTAGTTGTCTTAAGATTTTTTGCGCCGGACACACCTAAATCTCCTGCTTCGCCATGACAACTTGCACAGTGCGATAAATAAAGTTCTTCACCAAGGGGAATAGTTTTCTTTGGGGAAGGGGATGTAGGGGTTGATTCGTTACAAGCAAATAAAACACTTGCCATTAGAACCAAGCTCCACCCAAATTTGCTCGAAACGGCCATGGAATACTTGCAAGAATTAATATCAATCCAATAATATAAAATAGTTTAATCGGCTTATAAATCTCTGCTGGGGTAGTTCCTTTTTTAGATTTCACATACCCTACGGTGATTAATGCGATAGCAATTACCATTCCAGCCAAATGTTCCATGCCATAGAAACGGTAGATGCCCGTTGGCTCTTTCATCCAACCATCAAAGAATTTAACTTTATCCGAAATGAAATAAAGGATCAGCCCCAAAATAAGCTGAGTATGAAGACTAACCATAGAAAAGAGATTAACCAACTTCTCACGTTTGGTAAATTCTTTAGCTGTTATGGAATTAAATATTGCCCATAAGATTAAAATTAGGGCAACCCATCGTAAACCAGAGTGCGTGTGTTTTAATATTTCGTACATAATTCTAAATTAATCGTTTAATTTTAATACGGCGAGAAAGGCTTCTTGAGGCACTTCCACACGTCCGACTTGACGCATACGCTTCTTACCTGCTTTTTGTTTCTCTAATAGTTTTCTTTTTCGAGTGATATCTCCACCATAGCATTTAGCGGTAACGTCTTTTCTTAATGCCTTGATGGTTTCTCGGGCAATGACTTTCGCTCCAATCGCTGCTTGAATAGGGATTTCAAATTGTTGCCTTGGGATTAATTCACGCAGTTTAATGCAGATTTTTTTACCCAGGTCAAATGCATTACTTCGGTGAACTAATGCAGATAAGGCATCTACTTGTTCTCCATTGAGTAGTAAGTCCATTTTAACCAGGTCGGATTCTTTATATCCTATTGGGTGATAGTCGAACGAGGCATAGCCTTTTGAAACCGTTTTCAAGCGGTCGTAAAAATCAAATACAATTTCTGCAAGGGGCATTTCAAAGGTGATTTCAACGCGATCTTGTGTCAGATATACTTGATTCTTTAGTTCGCCTCGCTTTTCAATACATAAGGTCATAATGGAACCCACAAATTCAGATTTTGTAATGACTTGTGCTTTTATATAGGGTTCTTCAATACGATCTACTCCGGCAGGATCGGGTAATTCAGACGGGTTGTTAACGATAAGCCTAGCTTCTACATCTCGCTTCATGTAGGTGTGATAGGATACATTGGGAACCGTGGTAATTACGGTCATGTTGAATTCTCGTTCAAGGCGTTCTTGGATAATTTCCATGTGAAGCATACCTAAAAACCCACAACGAAATCCAAAACCTAACGCAGCGGATGATTCAGGTTCGAAAACAAGGGAAGAATCATTTAATTGCAATTTCTCCATCGAGTACCGAAGCTCTTCGTAATCTTCATTATCCACGGGATAGATTCCGGCAAATACCATGGGCTTCACATCTTCAAACCCTTTGATTGCTGAATCACATGGACGTTCGGCTGTAGTAATTGTATCTCCAACTTTGACTTCATTCGCTGCTTTTATTCCGGAAATTATATAACCCACATCTCCTGCTCTAACTTCTTTTTTGGGAACAAGATCCATTTTCAGAATGCCGATTTCATCCGCGTTGTAGTCTTTTCCTGTATTAAAGAAGCGAACTTTCTGTCCCTTTTTAATTACGCCATTTCTTACCCGATAATACGCAATGATTCCGCGGAAGGAGTTAAATACAGAGTCAAATATCATGGCCTGCAGGGGTGCTTCTTCGTCGCCTTTTGGGCATGGAATCCGATTGATAACGGCATCTAGAATTTGATCAACCCCCAATCCGGTTTTTCCTGAAGCAGGTATAATTTCTTCTGGTTTGCACCCAATAAGCTCGATAATTTGGTCAGAAACCTCCTCGGGCATAGCACTCGGAAGGTCCATTTTATTTAGAATGGGAATTATTTCTAAATCATGTTCTAACGCTAAATATAAATTAGAAATGGTTTGTGCTTCAATTCCTTGGGTTGCATCAACGATAAGCAAGGCACCTTCACAAGCGGCAATGGAACGAGAAACTTCATATGAAAAGTCAACGTGCCCTGGGGTATCAATTAAATTTAAGATGTAATCTTCGCCATTGTGCTGATAATTCATTTGAATCGCATGGCTTTTTATGGTAATGCCTCGCTCGCGCTCAAGGTCCATATCATCGAGCGCTTGATCTTGCATTTCTCGATCAGAAATGGTGTTGGTCGCTTGTAATAATCGGTCAGCAAGTGTACTTTTCCCGTGATCAATATGGGCAATAATGCAAAAATTACGTATGTTCTTCATAGTAAGTGCGAAGTTACAATAACTCTCGGTATTCTTGGGTGAATTACACTATTTTATCACGGTGATGTGCCCCGTCAGTTGTTGTTCTTGCCCTCGGTTTCTTCGATAAATAAGTTTCCAGGTGTACACACCGTCAGGAACCTTCGCGCCGTTATATGTTCCATCCCATTTAAAATCCAGTTGATCGGAGAAAAACAGGCGCTCTCCCCATCGATTAAACACCTCAATATTTATCCATTCTACGCCAATAAAGCTACCTGAAAACACATCGTTGATTCGGTTTTCATCCGGAATAAATGTATTAGGAATGTAAATATAGAATTCCTCTTGAATGTAAATCGGTTTGGTAATGCTATCAACACAGCCATTCATGTCGGTAGCAATTAAAGTAATTAAATATTCCCCATTTGGAGAGAAGGTGTGTGTTGGATGAACTTCATATGAACCACTACCATCTCCAAAAAACCATTGGTATCCAAAGCCATTTTGCGTCAGGTTGTAAAAGGAGGTGGGTAAATTTTCCGTTGGATTTGTGGTTAAAATAGTGAAGTTCGCGACGGGTTTAACAATCTGAACTTGACTAAATCCACTGACATTGAATGACTGACATTCATCAGACACCAATACTTGATAGCTGTTGGTGCTGCCAGGGTAAACCCAAATCCCAGGAGTTGTAGCACCGTTCGATGGCCATAAATAGTAGTAGTTTCCATAACCACCACTCGCAATCACACTTACAAAGGCACTGTCTCCCGGACAGATATATTGTGTTGGTGTCATGTTTAATAAGAGTGGAGGGCTTGTTATGGTATAGGTTACGGTATCACGGGCAATGTTTCCACATCCGTCTGTTACGGTAAAAACGTAGCTGTTTGTGCTGCTTGGCGTAACGCTTAGGCTATCTGCGGTTGATAGCACTGAATTTGAACCAAGGGTTCTCCAAGCATAGGTATAGTTTCCATTCCCGCCGATAACGGTACTGTAAAAGGTATGGGTAAGATAGGGGCAAATTTCGGTAACATCGGGTGAAAGCGAAATGGAGAGTGGAGGAAAAACTGGAACGCTCACCAAGGCTGAATCTGTTAGTGTAAGCCCGGTGCAATTATCGGTAACCTGTACATAAATGGTTTGCGACGACTGCGCAGTAAATGAAATAGCTGCTGTAGTTGCTCCTGTGCTCCAAAGATAGGTGTATGGCTGAACTCCTCCGCTAATTAATGCTGTTAAACTTATGGGTTGGTTCGGACATAACAAGGTGGTATCATTAAGGCTAAGCGTTAACGGCGGAACATCTTGGATATACAGGGTTAATGGAATTGGGGTGACATTCCCGCAGGGGTCAGCCACGTTGAAATTGAGAATTATGGTCTCGAGTCCTTCCGCAAAATTATCTGCAGTTACATTGATTTGAAACGTGTAAACAGCCTGGCCGGGACTGAAATTTACGGTATTGGGTATTCCGGAATAATCAACCCCTTGGGTAGCAGAACCAGTAACCGATAAAGGAATTGAAAGCGCGCTGTTTATGTTGCTTTGACGCGTTACCGTTACCGTAGCTGAAACACAGCCTTCCGCCATCCAGTCGGGATTAGGGAACACTTGTTGAGAAATGGTGGCACTTACATCAACCGGAGTTTTTGAACTTAAACTGTTGGCTTCTAAAAAAATCCCAGAGTCCCACGAACCATCACCAACGTCTGCAATGGCAAGGATTAAGTGGTATGTTTGACCACATTGTACCACCGAAACAGCTTCTAGTACATCTGTGAATCCATCATATTGAATATAATTTGGAGAAGTGTTGTACGGGGCCATTGTTCCATCGCCATTGGAATTATAATATATCGAATTGGTAATTGCATTTACATTATTTATCGAAACTACGCCACCACCATTTGGAAGCTGCGCAATATTTTGCAGGCCCGCTATCCCCGGGCCGGAAATGAAGAAACCAAAAACATCATTATAGGTTGAATTATTTGGTGGTGCAAATTCAGGATATTCTTCTGAACCAAACACATATTTGAATCTTACGGTGTCCGCATACGGGATAAAATCAAATTCAAGCGTCGCCGCATTATACGTTTGGGTTCCTTGAATGATTCCAGAAAGGATTCCTGAACCCGGCATGTTGTTATCTGTTCCAGCGGAAGCGGCATTGTTTGGACCCTGAGGTCCGGCGCCGTTATTCATAATGGTACCCGTTGTCATTACAATGCCTTGTGTTATACCCAGATTTGTTCCGGCTGCAGTAAATGATCCAATGGCCGTTGGGCTTCCATTGTATAAAATGTTACTGACAGTAACTCCCGGACCAATTAACACATTTTGTACTAATCCTTGCGGGGCTTGTCCGCTTGCAGTAACTAGCTGACAGAGGCCATGGTTTAGTTTTAGCAGAAAAATTAAAGCCAATAAAATATTCCAAGCCCTCATCATAGAATTCAACGAAAGAAAACGAAAAACGTTGGTAAAAGTTAAGCCTTTTTTTAATTATTTTCAATACCTATGCCTTGCAGCTGACAAAACCGAGCATATTCTCCTTTTTGCTGAAGCAGTTCTTTATGAGAGCCGGTCTCTACAATTTCACCTTTTTTGAAAACAAGGATAATGTCCGCGTTGATAATAGTACTTAATCGGTGCGCCACGACTATGCTTGTTTTTCCTTTCATGATGGCATCTAATGCCAGTTGTACTTGCCTTTCGGATTCCGTGTCTAGCGCTGAGGTTGCTTCATCGAGCAAGAGGATTTCCGGGTTTTTGTACATTGCACGAGCGATGCTGATGCGTTGTTTTTGGCCTCCGGAAAGTTTGTTTCCTCGATCACCAACATTGTATTCAAATTCGCCATCTAGCGCGCTAATAAAGTCAAAGGCGTTGGCATTCTTTGCAGCTGTAATCGCTCGATTGATATCTGGTGATTCATCACCAAAAGCTATGTTTTCTAAAATGGTGGCATTAAACAGTAAGGAGTCTTGTGCAACGATTCCAATTAATTCCCGTGTATCATTGATATCAATGGAGCGTAAGTCTATTCCATCAATCGTTATGTTGCCATTGGATGGATCATGAAATCTGGGAATTAAATCCAGGAGTGTAGATTTCCCACTTCCCGACTCGCCTACTATGGCAATTGTTTGACCCTTTTTTATAGTAAAAGACACGTTTTTAAGCACCATGTCTGATTTGTACGAAAATGAAACGTTTTCAAAACAAATCGAATCCGCAAAGGTTTTTAACTTAATTGCATCCGGAGAATTTTTAATTACCTCATCGTGTGCAAGAATTTCATTGATACGATCTAAAGAAACACGTGCTTTAGCTAAATTGGCAAGTGCAGATGATATGCCTTGAATCGGGCGGAGCATTTGTGAAAAAACAATTACAAAGGTGAGAAAAACCTCTCCTGAAAGCCCGTCGCTTTGACGATTAAGAATCAATACCCCACCAAAATAAACAAGTAATAGCATGATGAGTGCGCCTAGGGTTTCGTTGATAAGGGGGGCAAGGTCTTTTTTTCTAAACGTTTTAGTAATAAGCTGTTGATGCCTTAAGTTAACAACTTCAAAGCGTTTTTTAATGAACTGAATCGCGTTGAATGCCTTAATAATTCGTATGCCATTGAGGGCTTCATCAATAGATGAATATAAAACTCCTGTTTGTTCTTGCCCTTGCTTGGCTGTTTTTTTCAGGCTTTTATTTATTCGAGAAATAACTAAGGCCGAAATCGGCAATAGAAATAAGGAGAACAAGGTGAGTTCTGGGCTTAGAAGAATTAAGGTAACCACATTGATAATGACTGCTATTGGCTCACGAAAAATAAGTTCAAGCATACTAACTACAGCGATTTCAATCTCGCCAACGTCGCTGTTCATTCGTGCCATAATGTCGCCTCGGCGCTCATTTGAATGAAACGAAAGGGGTAAGATAAGTGATTTATAAAAGATTTTATTTCGCACATCTCTCACAACAGCCATGCGTAATTCCGATTGAAACCAAACGGCGCCATATCTAAACAGATTCTTGAGAAAAAACGCCGTGAAAACACTTAAACAAACAACGATGAGCGCAAATTTTGGGTCATGTTTGACTAAAGAAGCCATTTGAAACTGATAGAACTCTTTCAGAAATGTCCCAAAATCTAGGAGTGAATTCGGGGAGCTTGGGTACGCGGGTATATCAAGCTCAGCAGGATCTCTAAAAATAAGTTGCAATACGGGGATAAACAATACCAGCGAAAGCAGATTGAAAATAACGAACAGCAAGTTGCATACAACAACGAGTATTGCAATTCCTTTGTATACAAACGTATACTTGATAATTTCTTTAAGGTCTTTCAAGGAGGCACAAAGATACATTTTGTTAAGACAAGGTAAAAGACCTCGCGAAGATTCGTAACTTTGACGCAATGAGCAGTATAAGACAGCAAAAAATAGAGGGCGCCATTCGTCAAGAATTATCAAGTTTCCTATTGACGAAAGCAAGTGAAATAACCTTAGGTGCAATGGTATCTGTAACTGTGGTTCGGGTTACAGCTGATTTATCATTAGCGCGATGTTATCTTAGTGTTTTCGCCCATCAAGAACCACAGCGCGTATTGCAATCCATTGAGTCGAATACAGGGGTAATTAGAAGAGAAGTTGGTAACCGACTCAAAAACATGCGTAAAATACCGAGTTTACGGTTTTTCTTGGATGATTCATTGGATTATGCAGACCAAATTGAAAAGTTGCTGAAAAAGTGAAACTTCGCACCGTTTTATTTATTGCCAAGCGCTTATTGATTTCAAGACAAAAAAAAACTGCCGTATCGGTAATTTCTTGGATTGCTGTTCTTGGCATGTTAGTTTCTGCGGCGGCCATGGTTATTTTACTCTCGGCCTTTAATGGAATTGAAGGAATGATCGAAGGATTGTACACGGAATTTGATCAGGAGATTATTGTGCGGCCTAGAGAAAGCAAGAAAATCCAACCAGATTCTTTAAAACAACTTGTCTCTTTTTCAAAACAACTTCAAGGCGTAGAACGAACAAGTTTATTTATTCAAGAGCGAATAATTCTCCGTAAGAAAAAGAAGTGGGCAAATGCAGAATTGTGGGCAGTAGAACCATCATTCAATCAAATGGCCAAGTTGCATACACGTGAACATTTGATTAATGGTAAAGCGACTGAAAATGAAAACCAATCATTGATTGGTGTAGGGCTTGCCAATAAACTTGGCTTGCGTTCCATGGATTTAACCCCGGAGTCGGTAGTATTGTATATTCCGCGCCAAGACCGTAAAATCCGAATAGGAAAATCGCCCTTTTTCCAGCAAAACATTGCGGTTGTTGGCGCTATGGATTACAATAAAGAAGTTAACGATCAAATTTTATTGGTTTCCTTGAGCTTTGCTAAAGGGTATTTTAATGATGAGGTTAGCGGACTGTTAATCCAGACAGAAATCAATCAACGATCTGTCGTAAATAATATCCTAAACAACAAGTTTGGCAAGCAATTTACGATTAAAACTAACCTAGAAAAGAATGAATTAATTTTCAAAACGAGCAAATCAGAAAAACTTATTGTGGTTATTATTTTAATATTTGTCTTCATTTTGTCGCTATTCAATCTTTCTGCCTCCTTAACAATGACCTTTTTAGAGAAAAAAGCACAACTCAACACCATGTATTCTCTCGGGTTGAGTTCCGTTGATGTAAAACGTGTATTCATTGTGTTAGGTCTTATCATTGTGGGTTTCGGTGTCTTTATTGGTTTAGGGCTAGGTTCCCTGTTAGTTTTTCTTCATGAACAACTGCATTTAATAACGATTCCGGGCACCCTCAATGCATTCCCTTCAAAATTTGACGTTTTACAGGTGTTATCTCTGCTCTTTCTGCTTATAAGCCTCGGTTTTGTCGCAACCTTTATTACAACATCATTTTTAATGAAATCGAGAGAAAAAGCATAATTGTTTTTGTATTCGGATTAATTTAATTCCGTATATTTGCGCCCAAAATAATAACACGACTTATAATGATTAAAGGTAGAATTTCTCAAGTTATTGGTCCAGTAGTGGATGTTGCATTTGATAACGGTTCCGCGCTCCCAACTATTTACGACGCACTCGAAGTAAGAAAAAAAGACGGCACACGCGTAGTATTGGAGGTTCAGGCACACGTTGGCGAAAATGCTGTTAGAGCAATATCGATGGACTCAACCGATGGGTTTACGCGTGGAATGGAGGTGATATCAACCGGCAGTGCGATTAAAATGCCTATCGGCGACAAAATTAAAGGACGTCTGTTCAATGTGGTAGGTGAAGCAATTGATGGGATTAATGATGTAGATTCTTCCAATGGCTTGCCAATTCACCGTGAAGCGCCCAAATTCGAGGATTTATCTACCGCCGCAGAAATATTATTTACAGGCATCAAGGTGATTGATTTAATTGAACCGTATGCCAAAGGGGGTAAAATTGGTCTTTTCGGCGGAGCCGGTGTAGGTAAAACCGTATTGATTCAGGAATTGATTAATAACATTGCTAAGGGGCATGGCGGGCTTTCTGTTTTTGCGGGCGTTGGTGAACGTACGCGTGAAGGAAACGATTTGCTTCGAGAGATGTTAGAAGCAGGAATTATTAAATATGGCGATGCCTTCATGCACTCCATGGAAGAAGGCGGCTGGGATCTTACAAAAGTTGACCTTGAGGAAATGAAAGAATCAAAAGCAACCTTTGTGTTTGGTCAGATGAATGAGCCTCCCGGTGCACGTGCGCGCGTGGCATTATCCGGATTAACAATTGCTGAGTATTACCGTGATGGTGAAGGTGATGGGCAAGGAAAAGATATCTTATTTTTCGTAGATAACATCTTCCGATTTACGCAAGCGGGTTCCGAAGTTTCTGCACTTCTTGGACGTATGCCTTCTGCCGTAGGTTATCAGCCAACATTGGCCACAGAGATGGGGGCAATGCAAGAGCGAATTACCTCTACAAAGAACGGTTCAATTACATCGGTTCAAGCGGTTTATGTACCTGCAGATGACCTTACGGATCCGGCCCCGGCAAATACCTTTGCCCACTTGGATGCTACAACCGTACTTTCTCGTAAAATTTCAGAGCTTGGTATCTATCCCGCCGTTGATCCATTGGATTCTACATCGCGAATTTTAACCCGTGAAATCGTTGGAGATGCGCATTATGATTGTGCTCAACGTGTAAAGGTAACCCTGCAACGATATAAAGAACTCCAAGATATTATTGCCATTTTAGGAATGGATGAACTTTCTGAAGAAGATAAGTTAATTGTACACAGAGCACGCCGCGTACAACGGTTTTTATCTCAGCCGTTCCATGTTGCTGAGCAATTTACCGGGATACCAGGCGTTTTTGTTGATATTAACGATACCATTACAGCATTTAACGAAATCTTAGACGGTAAGTACGATCAATATCCAGAAGCTGCATTTAACCTGAAAGGGGGTATACATGAAGTTGTAGCTGCTGGTGAAAAAATGTTAGCTGAAGCATAATGATTCTAGATATCCTAACTCCAGAGGCCCTTGTTTTTCATGGCGCTGTAGACGCTGTTAAAATGCCGGGAATTGAAGGTGAATTTCAAGTATTAAATGGTCACGCGGCAATAATTTCTGCGTTAAAAGCCGGGACAGTGATTATTGATGTTACTCAGACCGCGCCTGAAATTACAGAGAAATTGACGAAAACAACCGACCCCAATAAATTCAGTTTTGAAATCAAGGGTGGTGTGGCAGAAATGCTTGGCGATAAGATAGTTTTATTGGCCGATTAGGCTGTTAAGACATGTTAACTTGCTCCTTTGTTTTGGGTGAAGCGCCTTACTTTATTTATATTCGTGCAAATTAAACCATAATTAAGGTGCCAAAGCAACTCGATTCATCAAATATTCCCAAGCATATTGCAATCATTATGGATGGAAATGGACGGTGGGCAAGAGCGAAAGGTCATGATCGTCTTTATGGTCATTCAAGTGGAGTTGATTCCGTTCGTGAAACTCTAAAGGCCGCGGTTGAATTCGGTGTCAAACACTTAACCTTATATGCATTTTCAGCTGAAAACTGGGGTAGACCACAGGAGGAAATAGATGGCTTAATGGAACTATTAGTTGCCTCTATACATGGAGAATTACCGGTTTTACATGAAAATGGAGTAAAACTTACAACCATTGGAGATGTAAGTAAGCTACCTGCTGCCTGCATCGAGAGTTTAAGTGAAGCAGTTAATGCAACGTCAAAAAACGATAAAATTAATTTGATTTTAGCGCTTAATTATTCCTCTAGAGAAGAAATTGTTTCCGCAACAAAAAAAATAGTACAGCAGGTACTTGATGGAGCGTTAGCCCCAGATAAAATTAATATACAGGAGTTTCAACAGGCGCTCTATACAGCCGACATACCCGACCCAGAACTTGTTATTCGAACGAGCGGGGAGCACCGCGTAAGCAATTTTTTACTTTGGCAATTGGCTTATGCGGAACTCCACTTTACCCCTGTGTTTTGGCCAGAATTTCGCAGAGCGCATTTAATGGAAGCTATTTATGATTATCAACGCAGAGAGCGCCGCTTTGGAAAAACATCAGAACAAGTAATTTTAGAAAAATGAGAATTCTAGCATATATATTCTTGATCTGTTGTTCCACGGTATTTGGGCAGTTTATTAATAACACGTCAGATTTTTCAGTCCCTACCGAATATGAAATTGGACCTGTACGAGTTGTTGGTGCTGATAATTTCGACCAGCAAGCCATAAAAGCTGTTGCAGGGCTTAGACAAGGCCAGAAAATCACGATTCCTGGTGACCAACTGAGTAAAGCGATTAGAAACCTTTGGGAAGAAGAATTGTTCTCTGATATTTCAATTGTATTAGACAAGGAAATTCAAGGCGTAGTGTATTTATCGATTCATTTAAAGGCACGACCTAAATTGTCTCATTTTAAGTTCAGAGGAATTCCGAAGCGTGAGGCAGATAAACTGCGCGAGGAATTAGATTTGTTCTCAGGAAAAACAATTACAGAAAATTTATTATTTCAAACCGACGCTAAAATTCGAGGATATTTTAGAGAGAAAGGTTTTTACTCCATTTCTGCGGATATTACCCGGATCAAGGATACCATAATGAATGACTCTGAGATTTTTGTTATCAATATTGAACGGGGTGAAAAAGTGGGAATTAAAGAAATTCAACTTGACGGTGCTGAAAGTGTTCCTACATGGAAACTGTATATGGCAATGAAAGACACTAAAAAGAAGTCTATATTGCGGATCTTCAAACGTTCAAAATTCACAGTATCGACCTATGAAAAAGATAAAAAGGCCCTGATTGAAAAGTTCTATGCCGCTGGATTACGAGACGCACATATAGTAAGTGATACGGTGTATTTTCAAGACCCGAAAAACTTAATTGTTCGCATTACCATAGATGAGGGCAGCAAATATTATTTTGGTGATTTCGAATGGTTTGGCAACAGTAAATACCGTTCTAGTTTTCTTGATTCTGTAATTGGCATTAAAAAGGGGGATGTATATAATAAAACACTGTTGGACAAACGCTTGAACGGTGGAGAAGACGGCAGGGATATTAATTCTTTATACATGAATAAAGGCCATTTGTTTTTTCAAATTTATCCAGTAGAAACAGGTGTTACCGGTAATTTCATCAATTATCAATTTAGAATTTATGAGGGCAAAGAAGCCAGATACGGAGAAATCACAGTTATCGGAAATACCAAAACCAACGACCAGGTGATTTATCGTGAAATCCGAACGAAACCGGGTGATTTGTTTAATAAGGAAGACATCATGCGGACGCAGCGGGAGTTGTCTCAACTCGGGTTTTTCAATGACCAAACCATGAAAGTTAATCCCATGCCTAACCCAGAAAAAGGAACGGTTGATATTCAATATGTTGTAGAAGAAAAATCTTCCGATCAAATTGAATTATCGGGTGGATATGGTGGCGCTGGTCCAACGGGGTCCGGACGTGTCATAGGCACCCTAGGCTTAACATTTAATAATTTTTCCACCAAGAATTTTTTCAAAAAATCAGCGTGGTCTCCGCTTCCGGGGGGCGACGGTCAGCGTCTTTCTATTCGTGCACAATCGAATGGACGATTTTATCAGGGTTATACCTTCTCATTTACAGAGCCATGGTTAGGGGGTAAAAAACCAAATGCACTTTCGTTTTGGATAAATAATACGGCATTATCTTCCAACGGCTTTATACGTACTAATCCAGCCTACAATGGAATTTCAATTACCGGGGTTGGGGTAGGACTACAACGAAGAAAAAAATTCCCAGATGACTATTTTACCGCGTATTATGAATTGAGTTATCAGTATTATGATGTGGTGAATGATTTCAGATTTCCATTATTTCCTAAAGGGTATTCTAACGATATCGCGTTGAAATATGTGTTACAACGTTCTTCGGTCAGCGCACCGATTTATCCTCAAAGTGGATCGAATTTCACCTTGACAGCAAAATCTACATTACCCTACTCCTATTTCAAGAAAGGATTAGATTATTCGAAAATGTCCATCGCAGAAAAATACCTGTATTTAGAGTACTTCAAATTTAAATTTACAGGGGAATGGTATTTACCTCTAACGTCCAATAGAAAGCTTGTTCTAATGCCGCGCTTTGGCTTTGGTTATATTGGTGCATATACCGCGGCGAAAGGAGTTACTCCTTTCGATCGATTTACGATGGGGGGCAGTGGATTAACAGGAGTTAATCAGCTTGGAGGGCGAGAAATCATTGCACTTCGTGGATATGAAGATCAAGCGATTTCATCCGCAGGCTCCGATCCGATCATTGCAAAATATACGCTTGAGTTACGTTATCCGATTTCATTGAATCCCCAAGCAACATTTTATGTTACTGGATTCTTAGAAGCAGGAAACACCTATCCAGATTTGAAGAACTTTAACCCATTCAACGTTAAACGAGCAGCAGGAGTTGGAATACGCGTTTTCTTGCCGATGTTTGGTATGCTTGGACTTGACTATGGTCTTGGTTTTGATAAACTTGACAATTGGGCCTCTGGTCATAATGGCCCTTCTGATGCCTCAATTACCAACAAGGGGTTTTATCCAAAGTTGAGCTTCACAATTGGCATGAACCTTGGTGAGTTGTAAAATGTGATAATAATGTTGTAATTTCGTCGTTCGCTGATAAAATGAATTCAATGCGCCTCATTATAATATTTTTGTTGATTTGGTTTAACCAAGCAAATGCCCAGTCATTTGCATACATTGACTCGGATTACATTTTAAGCAGCATCCCTGAATATACAGAGTCTAAAGCAAAATTGGATAAGTTAGCAGAAACTTGGACCAAGGATATCGAGGATCGCTTTAACATTGTGAAAACACAAAAAGAGAATTTTAACAAAGAGGAAATTCTCTTGCCAACTGAAGAGAAAGCCAAACGTAAATCGGAAATAGAAAAATTAGAGAAAGAAACCTTGGATTTACAAACACAGCGTTTTGGGCTCAATGGCGATTATTTTATGAAGCGTCAAGAGTTAATCAAACCAATTCAAGATAGGATTTATACTTCAATGAAAAAAGTTGCCAAGGCAGAGGGGTATACCTTTGTTTTTGACAAGGCGAATCAAAGCAATTTGATTTATGCTGATAAGGAGGCCGACATAAGCAATGCGGTACTCGAAGAAATGGGAATTACTAAAGAATAATACAAAACAGAATGAAAAAATTAATCGCCCTTTGCGTTCTATTAACCGCAGCTACAGTACACGGACAAATGACATTAGCCTATGTGAATTCACAAAAGTTATTAGATACATTACCCTCTTACAAAAAAGCCAAATCAGATTTGATAAAAGGACAAGATTCGGCATACATCGAATTGAGAGAATGTGAAAAACAATTAAATGAAGCGTATACTAATTTTGAAGAAAAAAAAGCCGGTTATTCGCCAATTAATATGAAAATTGAACAAGACAAAATAATTCGTCTTCAGCAAGCAGCTCAAGAGATAGAATCATTTTGGCAAGAAAGATTGCAAAAAAGAGAACAAGAATATCTTCAGCCCATTTTGAATAATCTGCAATTGGCAATAGATGCTATTGCAAGTCGCAAAAAAATAAATTATGTATTGGATACTTCTAAACTATTGTATTCCAAAGGAGGAATTGATATAACGGCTGAGGTAGAAGTGGAATTGCTTCGCTTGGACGCCGAGGCGATGAAAAAGTAATATTTCTTATTGGGGCAATCGCCCCTTTTTTGTTACTTTTATTTCGTGGGAACGAAAGGAAAAATTGGTGTTTTTGATTCAGGCTACGGAGGACTCACAATTTTAAGGTCTTTCATTGATCGATTGCCTCAATACGATTATATTTATCTAGGCGATAATGCCCGAGCGCCATATGGAAACAAATCATTTGATTTGATTTATGAATATACCTTAGAAGGGGTTAAATTCTTATTTGATCAAGGATGTGAATTGGTAGTCTTGGCTTGTAATACTGCCTCAGCAAAAGCCTTACGGACCATTCAACAAAATGATTTAATCGCAATGAAGACTTCCAAACGTGTTTTAGGAGTCATCCGACCGAGCACTGAGGAAATTGGCAAACTATCTAAATCAGGTGTTATTGGTATTTTAGGAACAGAAGGAACGGTGCAGTCCAAATCATATTTAATTGAATTAGAAAAACTAAGTCCTTCCACCTTAGCCTTTCAGCAAGCATGTCCATTGTGGGTTCCTTTAATCGAGGCTAATGCTTATAATACGGATGCCGGGCGCCTAATTATCAAGGCAGATATAGATAGACTTTTTCAACAAAATAATTCCATTGATGTCATTGTTTTAGCATGCACCCATTATCCGATTATTAAGCAGATTATTGAAGAATTTGTACCACCAGAGGTAATTGTTTTAGCGCAGGGGCCATTGGTTGCAGAGAAATTGGAAGATTATTTGAATCGACATACAGCCTTTAATCATAAATTTACTAGGCAAGGAACAATTCTTTGCTATACAACGGAAACAGAAGGTTTTTTTGGCCAACATGCAAGTGATATTTTCGGAGAGCCTTTGTGCGCCCAACATATTGAGTTAACTTCGTAGGATTAAAATCTTGTTTCATGGAAATATCTAAAGAATTACACGATCGGCTAGAACAGTTGAACGCCAAATATCAAGCAATTGGACAAGATTTGATATCATATTTAGATGGGTTGTTATATGCCGACGTTACGACCTATTGGGATTATATACAACTCGATACCTTATTAAGCTTACAAAAGCCAAAGACTAAATTCCCGGATGAGGTAGTGTTTATTATTTATCATCAAATTACTGAACTTTATTTCAAATTGGCACTCCAAGAGTTCACTGCGCTTGGAGAAAAGGCTTCGCCAACAAGGGAAGAATTCATTAACCGTGTGGGCAGAATTAATCGCTATTTCGAAGCGTTAATTAAGAGCTTTTCCATCATGGTTGATGGAATGGATCGCGAAGAGTTTTTAAAGTTTCGCATGTCATTACTCCCGGCCAGCGGTTTTCAATCAGCTCAGTATAGGCAGATAGAATTGCACAGCACGGATTTTATTAATCTTGTCGATAAAGCTGCGCGAAATGATTTTTCAGAAACAGCATCAGTTGAAGAAATGTATCAAAGAATTTACTGGAAGTCGGGTGCAACTGAAGCTGAAACGGGAAATAAAACCCTTACCTTGACTCAATTTGAGGAACGTTACGAACAAGAATTTATAGCACTTGGCAAACAGTGTGTTACTCAAAATTTATGGCAAATTTACCTTCGATTGCCTAAAGAAGACCAAAGCGCTAAGCAGGTAATAGAAGCATTAAAAACCAATGATCTCAATGTAAATGTATACTGGCCATTAGCACATTATAAATCTGCTGTGCGCTATTTAGCAAAAAAGGATAGCGATATTGCTGCAACTGGCGGGACCAATTGGCAAAAATACCTCCCGCCTAAATTTCAAAAACGTATATTTTACCCTGAACTATGGACTGAAGATGAAAAAGAAAATTGGGGTAAAGGATGGGTTGAAGATCAAATACGAGAAATTCTTAAAGGGGCTTAATATAGGTTTCTGTGAAATCAAACAATCCGATTTGGCTTACCTTGATTCCTCGCATTTTCAAGTTAAACACAAAGACAAAGTCTTCATATAAGATGGGCAAAACCCAATGTTCTTCTTGTAAAATCAAATCACATGTTGTGAAATAATTATTTCGCAACCCATTGTCGGACTCTTCCATTCCCATACTAAAATTGAAGTCATAAATGGCAGAATTAACTTTGGGAAACAAGGGGTTTTGATTTTTATTGGTTGGGTTTTTACTATAAAATAGGCCAAAATAGGCCTCCGGATCAGGGTAGTCTGGAGACCAACCAAGCTTCCATATTGTCGCTTTATTGGAAACTACAGCGCTTAATCGAGTAGCTAAATCAACTTCATGAATTATCGTTTCAATACCTAAGACTGTTTTTAATTGCTTAGCAATATATTGACAATAAATCTTAGCTTGTTGTGAATTATTCCCAGCAACATAGAGATTCATGATAGGAAATGGGCGATTTGGCCCGTATCCAGCCTCTCTAAATAGTTGTTTGGCGAGCACAACATCCACCGGTTTTTTAGGTAATTCATTGTTATTGTAATAGGTGGATGGTGGCGCAAATCCTTGTTTTGCAGGAATTCCATCGCCATTCATAAGTTCATTGGCAATTATTTCGCGATCAATAACCAAGTCAATTGCCCTTCTAATTCGGGGGTCCTTAAAGCAATCAAGCTGCTGGTTGAGCACAATCATAGATACTCTACTTCCAGGGATTACCATTACACGGTGAGCAAATGGTTTTTTGTAATGTAACGCCTTAAGGTCATATAAAATATGGTCTATATGTTGTGGCGAAACCTCACTGATCATGTCCGTTTGTTGGTTTTTAAACGCGAGCACGTCATTTTTTTCACTTGGAATCACCTTGAATTTTAATGCATTAAGGTACGGTAATACATTACCAAAAGCATCTTTTTTCCAATATGCAGGATTATAGCTAAGTAATACCTGTGTATTGCTTAACTGAGATAATTGAAATGGTCCAGTTCCTATGGGATGATTAATGATGTTCTTTTTATAGTAGGTATAAGCAACTTTAGAACAAATACCATACTTAGAACTAGTCAGTAATTGTGGGAAGTGCGCATATTTCCCATTTAATTCAATATCTAAGCAATGTGAATTCACGATACGAATCCCGGAAATTGAGTTAACCTCTTTATTTTTAAAGAATACATCTGCCCCCTTTATTTTACCAATTAACGCATCATTTGATTGATTAATATCATTCTGTGAACACGCCATTTCAAGGGTGAATTTAACATCTGATGCGGTAAGTTCTGCATTGCCGCCATCGAAGCACGCATCCTCATGAAAAAGAATCCCTTTTCTAATGTATACACGCAGAACGGTATGATCTTTTTTCCAAACTAATGATGCTGCAACGCGCGGAACTATTTCATTTGACTTTCCATCAAGGTCAAATAGCGGCTCGAAAATATTACTAATTATTCGGTGCGCATATAAATCTGAATTATATAAGGGGTGAAGCGTTTGTATAGGTTCAGGAATGGACAAGTTAACGGTGTCGCCATAAACGGCTTTCCCTCCTTTTATCACTCTTGAATCGTTTAATGCACATGAGTAGATTAGGGAACTTAAGATTACAAATAAGAGGATTGTTCCCTTCATTATTCTCCAAATCCAGATTTAATAAATTTAAGTCGATATAATTCCCCTTGAACATAGCAATCTATGAGGTATACGGCATCTGGTAGCTCATGTACGTCAATTTCATTCGCATCGCCAAAAGCTAATGCTCTTCCTGCAGCATCATAAATTGCCCAATGTTCTACGGGCTGATTGATATGAATCCATTGGCTGGCAGGTACTGGGTAAATCCATAAATCAGTCAACTTCATTTCACCATTTTCTAATATACCCACGTAAACACTATCGCTTATTTCACATCCGTTAGCGTCTGTAATGGAAACGTTGTACCAACCTTGTGTTAAATAAACAGCCAAGCTGTCACTCTGCTGGTTCGGGTCTGACCATAAAAACGTATAGGGAGCAGTTCCACCAGTAACGTGGGCTGTAGCCATACCATCGAGGGCATTTGGCGAAGATTCAGGGTTTATGGTAAATGATATATTCATCATACTTGGCGCTTGTATCTGAACGATTTGAGGAGTGCTTGAGCAGTTGTTGCTGTCGCTTACCACGAGTGAATAACTACCAGCAGATAATCCCTGAATTATGGCTGAACTTCCTACCCCATTTGAAGTATAGGTATATCCACCTACGCCGCCAGTTGCAAGTAAATTAAGCTGCCCATCCTGACTATTCCAACAACTCGGAGGTGTTACTTGGGTAGTAAGGCCCAAGAGTTGAGGCTCATTTATTGTATAGGACAAGGTATCATAGCATGGCCTTGCATCGGATACAGTTAATACGTAGGTTCCGGGACTCAACGAACCAAGTGAATCACTTGTTGATCCATTGCTCCATGAATAACTTACAGGCGCAGGACCGCCCGGATACACATGAATCATCCCATCATTATTCCCATGACACGAAACATCGTTTATGACGGCCTGACTTATTATCGGCGCAGCATTAGGAACGAGTACAGAATCCACTACCACGCAGCCATTGGGGTGCGTGATTGTGATTGTTGCCCAGCCCTCTGCTAAGGCATTGTTCGTCTTTGTTGTAACGCCATTTTCCCACAAAAACACACAGGTACTAAACATGCAAGGACATCCGGAACTGTTTACAATTGCTTGTCCATTTGTACCACCCGGACAGGTTGGTGGATAAATTCCTCCAAAGGAAATAGCATATGGATCCGTTAAATAGGCGGTATAGTTTTCATAGCATCCCGCCGCATCTGTTACTTGAAGCACATAGGTTCCAGCGGCAAGATTGTTAAGTTGTGGTGCAGAACTCCCGTTCGACCAAAGGTAGGTATAAGGCCCTGTTCCTAGGGTTGCACTTGGAATGATAGCCCCACTCGCTGTGCCATTGCACCAAGGTTGAGTAACTGTTACCCCAGAAAGAATACTACCAACTCCGCAATCTATGGACGTGTTGTGATATTCACCATTATTCAAGGTCCCAAGGTAACTTCCCCAAGCTAATCCTGCATTTGGATAAGTGCTGTTTAATTCAGTTCTAAACGCATAAACACCTTTCCACCCCATGACATTTAAGCTGTCTTTTTTCACCAAGTAGACCAAATCTATGGTATTATCATTGTCGAGATTAGTAAACAAGGGGGTTGACCCAATATTCGTTCCCGCATGAACAGGAACAATTTCTTGGATGGTGTTATTGACAAAATCAAACGATTGCAAACGGTGTTTCCAAAAACCATTTTCCATATAATTAACAGCAAGTATTGCTTCATCTCTTCCGTCATTGTTTAAATCAATAGCGTTCCCGGAAGCAAACTGAAGGTGTCCAATGCTGTCCTTCATTACTACATTACCCGTGGCACCATCGAGCAGCACTTGATAGTAATCTGTATATCCGGAACTTTGACCTTTGGCCAATGACAGAAATACGTCGGGGCTGTTGTTTCCGGTAAAATTTCCGATTACCGGTTCTGCGCTTGATTCGGTGTTTGGTAATTGGTAGCTCCAGTGGGCACTTAGGTTGCTTCCTTTAATTTTAATGAGTTTTCCACTGTAGGATTGAATGAAAATGTTGTACTGGTTATTATTCGTTTTGTAAATCGAAGCAGGGGCAACGAACCCTAGATTTGGGTCGTGCGCAAGCTGAATGGAAGGGGCCAAGGTGTTGTTTAACAAATCACTCAGTGGACAAGCCCAAAAACTTCCACCAAGAGTTTCCCCTCCGGTGCCGTAAAGCACCCATTGTACGCCATTCCCTTGAATGTCTGTCACCAGGGGAGAACAATAAGTTTCTGCACTGTCAGGCACAACGGCTTTGGCAATTACATGTCCATTTAAAGCGTTTACAACCATGAGGTGGCCTGGAGGGCGAGTGGTATCCCAAACGGGCGCGGCATGATCACCTCCATTCGCAACTAACAGGTCCATCAATCCATCTCCACTCACATCGGCAATGAATTGCGGGTTGTAGAAATTATATAAACCACTATCGGCCGGATTGATGTTGTTGTAAGGAAAGAAGTCCCACAATAAGGTTCCGTTTGCACCATTTATGGCTAACAACTGCGCTTGACGGCCTACCATGAACACGTCTTTTATTCCGTCGTTCGTTATGTCTTGAAACACGGCACTACCAAATACTTCATTTCGCGTAGCTCGTTTCCACAATAAGGTACCGTTGGCGCCATTTACTGCCATAATTCCATTGTTGCTATAGACTCCATCCGTTCCTCCGCCAAACACAATGTCTTTGATCCCGTCATTGGTAAGATCACAAGCTCTCGGTGATGATAGGGTTGGAATAGAATCAATAAAAAACTGCCAGTTTTGAGAGAATAATACGCCACAAAACAGGAGAGCAACGGTAAGTAGTTTTAGTTTCATGCCAATGAATAGTTCAATTTATTGCATAAAGATAAATAATTCACGGGCAAGATGAAAGCACTTCTTTGGCTAGATGGCTGAGATGTCTTATCTTTGCACCCTTAAGGCTCTGTGGCGTTCTCCTTTACTCCGTTTCGGCGGACAGGCAACATCACGAGTAACAAGGCTCCGTGGCGCAACTGTCCCTATTGGGTATTTCAGTTGCTCACTTGCCAAAACTGGCTCCGTGGCGCAACTGTATAGCGCATCAGATTTCGGCTCTGAGGGTTGGGGGTTAGAATCCCTCCGGGGTCACAAAAGGTGCCCGCTTCATTTTGAAGCGGGCTTTTTTATTTTTCCGGGTGTCAGAAACAGCGTTTCTGTGAGCAACGTGAAATAAAAAAGCTAAGGCAATGCGCGCATTGACGGGCGCTATGCTTGTTCGAGATCAATGCGATCGGTTCATGAAATAATCCCTCCGGGGTCACAAAAAGAACCCAGCATGAAAGTGTTGGGTTCTATGCTTGGATTGAACCAATTTTTAGGAAAACGTATCAGCGTAATCACACGATTATTTAATGTTGCACCAATTCATTGGTGTGAACAAATAAAAACATCAAAATATTAATTCAGCTTCTTAGCCCAAAAATTGGTTTGTTTCCGTACTTTTTATACGATGAATTTTTATTGTGAAAACAATTTGTCTTGCCAATTTGGATTAGTTACAATTAATGATTGGATAAAGCGAAATAAGTTCTAAATTCGGTTTATGGGAGACTTACTGATAAATTTACCAACTAATATTAAGAAGGTGTTAGAAAATATCAATTTTAATATTGTCGATTCAGAGCTAAAAAGCCCGTTCTATTTTGCTACATATTCTGAGGTAAAAATGAGAGGTTGGGATACGGCCCATTTGAATTTAAAAGCAAACCTCGAAAACCTTATTCAAATTCTAAATAAGGATAAATCTATCTTAAATAAAGAAAAAAAAATACAAATATTGAATTCAGAAATCGCAAAACTGACGAACATAGAAGAATTCTATACAGAACATTTTTACAATGAACATAAAAGAAAATACATAAGGGTGGTTAAAAAGTTAACTAAAGTAAAACAGCCTCTCAATCATTTTAATTTTTCTGAACTTGTAAAAGCGAATGGCGGGTCACTAAAAAACAATGATATTAAAAAAACAAACGCGTACGTAAAAGAGTATATTAGAATTTATAGAAGGGTAAATCCAAAATATCTTTTAAGACATCCGATTTCAGAGTTATATGAGTACTTCAATGGCGAACTAAGGAAGGTTTATGAGAACAACAATATTCGCAAGTATAGCTTGGATAAGGGGCATAATTTTCTAAGAAGGAAATGTTTTATGGAATCAAAAGGTCTTATGCCAAACTTGAGATTCACTCCTTTTAGTTACATCTCTGTTCCTGAAAATTTTTCAGGTAATGAATCTGAGATTAGGATATTTTTAGGTAATTATTTCGGTGGTTTGGCTGGTAATGTTGGTGTGAAAATATACAAGAGAACTGGTTCTAAATTTGAATACGAAGCCTACTTTGATCAGTGAAGTTTATAATTGGTTTCAATTGATTTAGGAAGATTTTTAAATAGAACATTTTTTATCTAAACATGTGATTCTAAGAATTCATATGCATTATGATAAGGACTAAGTGTTTTTTAAAATTGTAAATTTAAAAGAAGATGAATTTAAAAGATAAAGCTATTGAAAAAGTAAAATATAATGGACTTAAACTTGAGACACTTGCTGATAAATGGAAAAGAGATATTGATGTTGTGATGACCGCTTGTAAAAACAATGGTTATGCAATAAAATATGCATCTGAAGATTTAAAATCTAACAGGGAATTGGCACGAATAGTATTGAGTAGTCAAGGGTTACAACTCAGTGAATTTTCTGAGTCAATTAAAAACGACAAAGAACTTGTTGAAATTGCAGTTAAAATCAATGGTTACGCTTTTAGAAGTGCGTCCAATGAATTAAAAAATGATAGGGAATATGTACTTTATCTTGCTGAAAATACTCCAATTGTTTTTGGTCTTAGTAGTGATGAAATAAAAAGCGATTTTGAATTAATTCAAAAGTTTTTACCTCGAAATCAAACTTTATATTATGAATTACCAATAGATTTAAGATCGAACAAAGAATTAGCTATTAAAACAATAGAAATGAACGGCCTTGGAGTTTTTATTTGTCTATCAGACGAACTAAAGAAAGATAAAGAGTTCATACTTAGTTGTATTGATTTGGTTCAAGAAACCCAATTTAAACGATCTAGTGAAAGTGTAATGAAAATGATGCCGGATCGATTTTTTGGATTGTTACCTTATATAGACCCATCATTACAAAATGATATCGAATTTGTTAAAGAAGTGCTCAAAAAAGACAAAAGACTTATTCATAGGGCAGATGATTTGATAAAAAATAATCTCGAAATAGTTGCTCTTTTAAATGACAATTCTTAATTCAAATAGATATTAGTCAATACTAAAAAGCCCTTTTTTAAATGAATGCAAAACATTTAAAATATTTGATCTAAATAAGTGATACTGATAAAGGCTATTTTGGCAATAATTCAATATTATGGGTGAAAGGTTAGAACTAGTCAGGTTGCAGTTCAACAGTTTTTCTTCCAATTCTGAAAGGGTATGAAAAATAGGTTGTTTTTATAAATTTTAGCAGAATTACAGAGCACATCCTATTTTAGGAATATGAATTAATTTGAGTCATAATTATTTTTTACTTTTTTAAGGTGTTTTCCTAGACAATACATTAAATCATCAATTTGGTCCATTTCATCTTTGTCAGATGTGATACTTTGAACCCATTGAACATACTCAATTATTAGTGCTTTATGTAGGTTTGTTAGTAATGAGTTTTTAATGTCGTTGAATTGAATCATTTTGTTTTGGAAAGCTTTAATTTCGATTTTATTAAATTGAATTAAAGCAGCAAAAGATCTAATACTGTGTTGGTCTACAATTGGTTCATTAAACATTATGTGGCGTCCAAATTGAAAAAAAACAAATGACTTGTTTTTTTTAGAATAGGCGGATGTTAATTCCTGGTCTGAATTCAAACCCTCTACAATTTGATCGAATTTGTCAAGATCACCCTGCTTCCAGCTCATTAAATAAAGAAGTTTTGAAACATGACAATCCAAATGTTTTTTTTCAACTTTTAATGAGTCTCCATTGGTATGATGCGTACATTCATTTTTAAAACTCCACTTATCTTCATCATTCATATCCCGCAAATACTTTATTAGTTCTTTTGGGTATTTTTTCTCGCTAATCCGATATTCTATTATGCCTTCAGGTATTGTGTACGCTTTAGTTTTGATTTTATCGTATACTTCTTCAATTAAATTCATCCTTATTCTCATATTAAATCAATACAAAATTCTCTTCATTACAATCCAGGGCTCTAAAACCAATGTGAAAAGTGGATGATTGCAAGGCAAATGCTTTATGATTTTGTTATATGCTGTCCAAATTTACTCGTTTATTTTTAACAATTGATTCCGGCATAAATTAAGCAGTATAACATCCGCCTCCAAGGTTCTTTGCTAGAAATACGCATTTATCAATAATGTCTACTTAGCTTTGCATAAAAAATTACGCTATGACATTTCGCGATTTGAATTTAAAGAAACCCCTTTGGAATGCTTTAGATGAGTTAGGTTATCATACGCCAACTACCATCCAAGCCAATGGATTCAAGGTGATGATGTCGGGCGCTGATACTATTGGAATTGCGCAAACAGGAACAGGAAAAACCTTGGCTTATTTGCTTCCTTGTTTGTGCATGTGGGAGTTTTCTAAAGATACGCATCCTCAAATATTAATTATTGTGCCTACGCGAGAATTGGTTGCTCAGGTGGTTAGAGAAGTGGAAAAGTTAACCACCTATATGAATGTGGTAGTTGGAGGCGTATATGGTGGAGCTAATATGAATACGCAAGCAGTAATGGTTTTGAATGGTCTTGATGTGCTTGTTGGTACCCCAGGTAGGATTCTGGATTTAGCGTTAAGTGGCTCCTTGAAATTGAAACACATTAAAAAAGTAGTCATTGATGAGGTGGATGAAACATTAAGTTTAGGGTTCAGGACACAGCTTTTAAATCTTTTTGAGTTTTTACCGGCCAAAAGGCAACACCTAGTTTTTTCTGCAACCTTGTCTGAAGAAGTGGAACTTTTTTTAGAAGATTATCTCATTTCCCCTGTCCGAGTAGAAGCCGCACGCGCTGGCTCCCCAATTGATAAAATTCATCAATCAGCGTACCGCGTTCCAAATTTTCTTTCTAAAGTCTCCTTGCTGCGACATTTATTAAAAACGTTCGAAGTAGACTCCAAAATTTTAGTTTTTGTTTCCTCTCGCTCCTTAGCAGATACCTTGTTTGAGGAGATCAATGAGGAATTCTCCGACTCAATAGGGGTGATTCATTCCAATAAAGCACAAAATTTTAGGTTTGAAGCCGTTCAACGTTTTCAAACTGGCGCAACGCGCGTTTTAATTGCAACAGATTTGATTGCTCGAGGTATCGATGTTACGGATGTGACCCATGTAATTAATTTCGACATCCCTGAAAATCCTGAAAACTACATTCACCGGATTGGTCGAACCGGAAGAGCGGATAAAAACGGAATAGCAATAACGTTCATTACTGAAAAAGACGATTCAGCACTCGAATCGATCCAAGTCCTTATGCAACAAGACTTAGTGTTTGAAAAGACGCCAAAACAGGTGGCTTATACAACGGAATTATTAGAATTCGAGAAACCCGTCGTTGCTATTCCTGGTAAAGCGCTCAAATTGCCTAGCCGCGAAAATAAAGGGGCCTCTTTTCACGAGAAAAAAGCTAAAAACAAAAAGGTTAATGTGCGGTACAACCATAAAAAAGCCATGCAAGAAAAATATGGTAAACCCAAGAAAAAGCGGAAATAGGTGCAGTTTTCTGTGGATTATTTCGATTGACTTTTAAATCACCCACTAATAGTTAGGGCAAAAAAAAAGCCCTCTCGGGCTTGTATTATTTTTTGTCGTCTAAAATCCGCTTCGGACGTAAGCGCTCAAAAATATCAATAGTTATCCAAAAAGGAACGATAAATCCTAATAGGAATAATAACAACCAAAATGCCATTCCGAAAATTAAAAGGAATAAAACAATACCAAAAGTGCTTATCATCTTGTAAATTTGTGTTCGATTACAAAGGTAAACAATAATTAGTTACAAAAACAAACCCAATGGAATTTAGAATTGAAAAAGACACCATGGGAGAGGTAAACGTTCCTGCTTCCAAATATTGGGGAGCTCAAACTGAACGCTCCCGAAATAACTTTAAAATTGGACCGGAAGGCTCCATGCCGAAAGAGATAATTTATGCGTTTGCTTATTTAAAAAAGGCAGCCGCGTTCGCTAACCATGAGTTAGGTGTCTTAGCAATCGAAAAACGAGACTTAATAGGGGCTGTGTGTGATGAAATGCTAACAGGAATGCATGACGGTGAATTTCCTTTGGTTATTTGGCAGACAGGTTCTGGTACTCAATCGAATATGAATTGTAATGAAGTGATTGCTTATCGAGGGCATGTGCTAACTGGAGGCTCATTACTCGATGAAACCAAAGCGCTTAATCCAAACGACGATGTGAACAAATCGCAATCTTCAAATGACACGTATCCTACTGCAATGCATATTGCCGCTTATAAGCAAACGGTAGAAATCACACTCCCGGGGATGAAATATTTACGAGATGTGTTAGATCAAAAAGCGATTGCATTTAAGGATATCGTTAAAACAGGAAGAACCCATTTTATGGATGCAACCCCCTTAACCCTTGGCCAAGAATTTAGTGGGTATGTAGCACAAATTGATTATTCCATTCGATGCATCAATAATGCATTGGAAGCTGTTTCAGAACTTGCTCTTGGTGGAACAGCTGTGGGTACTGGATTGAATACCCCTGCTGGCTATGATGTATTAGTCGCTAAAAAAATCGCTGAATTTACAGGCCTGCCGTTTGTTACGGCAAAAAACAAATTTGAGGCCTTAGCAGCCCATGACGCCATGGTTGAGTTGTCCGGTGCATTAAAACGATCGGCGGTTGCTTTAATGAAAATTGCCAATGATATTCGAATGTTGTCATCTGGTCCACGCTGTGGTATTGGAGAACTTATTATTCCTGATAATGAACCAGGATCTTCTATCATGCCAGGCAAAGTAAATCCTACCCAACCTGAAGCATTAACCATGGTTTGTGCCCAAGTAATTGGAAATGATGTAACGGTTTCAATAGGGGGTTCCAATGGTCATTTTGAATTGAATGTATTTAAGCCCGTGATCGCAGCCAATGTGTTACAATCCGCGCGATTAATAGGAGATGCGTGCGTTTCGTTCGCGGATAAATGTGCCGTAGGAATTGAACCTAACTTACCAGAAATCAAAAAGCATCTGAATAACTCGCTAATGCTTGTAACGGCGTTAAATACAAAAATCGGGTACTATAAAGCTGCTGAGATCGCGAAATATGCACATAAGAATGGGACTACCCTTAAGGATGCTGCCGTTTCCTTAGGCCATGTAACACCGGAAGAATATGATATCTATGTAGACCCTTCTAAGATGATTGGTTCCATGGGTTAATTGGGCAACTATTGCTAACTTTACAACAAAATAAACACCATGTCAAAAATAAACGTAGCGAATCCTGTAGTTGAGCTGGATGGAGATGAAATGACCCGTATCATCTGGAAATTTATAAAAGATAAACTGATCCTTCCCTATTTGGATGTCGATATTAAGTATTATGATTTAGGAATCGAAAAACGTGACGAAACCAACGATCAAATTACAATTGATGCTGCTGAAGCAATTAAGAAATACCAAGTTGGTATTAAATGCGCAACAATAACACCGGATGAAGCGCGCGTTAAAGAGTTTAATTTAAAGTCGATGTGGAAATCTCCGAACGGAACCATACGTAATATCCTAGATGGTACGGTATTCAGAGAGCCTATCGTTATGCAAAATGTCCCGCGCTTGGTTACCAATTGGACTGCACCAATTATTGTTGGTCGTCATGCGTTTGGTGATCAATACCGCGCAACAGACGCCGTGTTTAAAGGCAAAGGAAAACTCACAATGACCTTTACACCAGAAGATGGGGGTGAAGTACAGGAATTTGAAGTTTATAACTTTAAAGGTGACGGTGTTGGTTTGGCCATGTATAATACCGATGATTCTATTCGCGGGTTTGCACGAAGTTGTTTTAATATGGCCCTAAGTAAGAAATGGCCATTGTACCTTTCTACAAAGAATACTATTTTGAAGAAATACGACGGACGCTTTAAAGATATTTTCGAAGAAATTTATCAAGTTGAATTTAAATCGGCATATGAAGCAGCAGGCATTGTATATGAGCATCGCTTAATTGATGACATGGTGGCTTCTGCCTTGAAATGGAATGGTAATTTTGTTTGGGCATGTAAGAATTATGACGGTGATGTTCAGTCAGATTCAGTAGCACAAGGTTTCGGGTCACTTGGTTTAATGACCTCTGTTTTAGTGACGCCAGACGGTGAGATTATGGAAGCGGAGGCTGCGCACGGAACAGTAACCCGCCATTTTAGAGATCATCAAGCGGGCAAGAAAACATCCACGAATCCAATTGCTTCAATTTTTGCATGGACACGCGGATTGGCTTTCCGCGGAAAATTAGATGGAAATCAGGAGTTAATTGATTTCTGCACGACCTTAGAGCGTGTTTGTATTGAAACGGTTGAATCTGGCATTATGACCAAGGATTTGGCGGTATGCGTACACGGAAATAAAGTGAATCATGGTGAACACTACGTATATACGGAAGAGTTTTTAGATGCCTTGGATCGCGGATTGAAAGCAAAAATGAACTAAATTTAATCCCGCAATAGCGGGATTTTTTATGCGGTATTCAGTAAACCTTTTTATCCTATTTTTTTATTCTTGTATAAGTGGACAAGGGCTACCAGGTACATGGATTGGTTCATATCAAGGTGATATGCAGTTGTATGGAAAAGACGCTACCCCGTTTGCAACGGTATTGGTTCGCCTATCAATTCAAGAAATTAAAAAAGATTCAGTGTGGACTTACTTTATGACTTATGGTGATAAGGATAAGACGGGGTATCTTGAAAAGAAATACCATATAGTTTTGAAACCTGATGGCTTAGTGATGGACGAAGGCGATGGGGTATTAATTCCCATGCGATTATTTGGGGATTGTTTAATTGATTTCTATAGCATCGAAGACAGTGACAATACAAACTCTTTTATGAGTAGTGTGCTTTGCCGGCAATCAAGCGGTGATCTTGAGTTCAATTTATTTGGTGGGTCCTTGACTCCGTTGAATACTTCTCAAATAATTGAAGAATCAGAGGGCATGTCCTTTGGATTAAGTACCTATAACCTCGGGTTTAATCAGCAGGTTTTATTGAAAAAAATAATTGAATGAAAACAATTTTATATGCCCTGTTGATGGGGTGTTTTTTAACTTCTTGTAAAGCCATTGAAACAGCTGTTCCTGAGAATTTTGTTGAACCATATCCCGCGCTAAATAATGAGGTTTCGGCGATTACCATTCCGGTTGAAATTGATCTCTCAAGTTATTTAAAGGCAGCTGAAAAGGAAATTCCAAAATCTTACTCAGGTAAAAATGAGCAGTGTGAAGGGGTGAGCACCGCCTATTCGATAAAACGAGATGACATTAAATTTTCTGGAAGCGGAAACAAAATTGGATACGAAGTAGGAGGACAACTTAAATTGAAGATTAATTATTGTCCCAAATGCCAAACGCTTACCGATGAGAAAGGTTCCTGCATTATTCCCAGAGTATATGTCAGTTGTGGTGAAAACGAACCGATGCGGAAATTCAGTCTTAAATATAGTACGGCCGTGAAGATTAATTCTGATTACACGTTTAAAACCACCACGAATTTACAGAAATTCGAATTGCTCGACCCTTGCGAATTAACGATAGCGAATATTGATGTCACTACGGATGTTGAGAAAGAAATAACCAAACAACTCAAGGTGCTTGAGCGCGAAATAGATAAGCAGTTTAGTGCAATTGATATTAAATCCACAGCGAAAGAATCATGGAAGTTGTTACAAGAACCCACTGAAATTCCGGGCTATGGGTATCTAAGTCTCGCCCCTTCTTCTTTGGCAATAAGTGAGTTGAAATTTAGCGGTAAAAAAGCAAGTTTTAATTTTAATATTGATGTTTCTCCCTCCTTCACAACAGAAAAACCCCAATTAATTCCGTCTGCTCTTCCTGATTTGTCAAAGAGTAAGGTTGATAATGGGTTAAATTTTGGATTGGATGTGATCTTGAGTTATGACTCCCTATCTAACTTTATTCGGTCTTCGTTTAAAGGCGAGGTTTTTGAAATAAAACGAAAAAAAATAATTATCGACGATATAGCTGTTTCCGGATCCGCTGATAATCGAATTATTCTTAAAACGCAATTCTCTGGAACAAAGCGGGGCGTGATTTATTTACTCGCAACACCCGTATTAAACGATTCTTTAAAGCAAATTGAATTAACCAATGTAGATTTCGATGTGAAAACAAAAAGTGTACTCCTAAAGTCTGCGAAGTGGTTTTTTAATTCAAAAATCAATCAATTAGTTGAGGAACAAGGTAAGTTTAACTATACACCAATGATTGAAGACATGAAAAAAGAGATTAATACGTCGTTGAATCAACCTTTAACAGATGGCGTTGCGATGAGTGGACGTATAGCTAGCATCTCCTTAAATAAGATTTACTACACAACGACCCATCTCGTTCTTCGAACCCAGATTGGTGGTAATTTGAAACTTATTTTAGAGTAACTCGTTAATACCCAAAAAAATGGGTGTTGAAAAAGCTCTTTAGTCTATTCTTCTTGTTATTAGTTGTTGAAGCGCTCTTTGCGCAACAAGATTATTCAACATGCGCTGGAAATGTAGTAATTAGTCCGAATACTACATACCAATTGAAGTTCAAGGGAAAATTAGGGAAAGACAAAAGCGGCATTCAATCGTATTGTGATCTCCCGGTATCTTCTAATAACTTAGTTTGGTTGCAATTTCATCCCCCTCATAGTGGCCGCATGAGCCTTGCATTAAAAACCTCTGGCGATTCAATCATTGTATTCATTTTCGAAACGAATGCAACGGACGATTGCGGAGCGATTTCTTCTAAAAAAGCGACCCTTGTGACGTGTGAAAATAGATCCGCTCTGGATACGCTTAATCCACTATATAAGTGTTCAGCTGATAAGAATTATTACATCGCGCTTTATGTTACCAAAGGTAAAGCACCCTTGATCGATTTAAAACTTAACTACACCCCACTTACGTCGGAAGGAACGGTATTGAAGGATTCGTTACTTCTAAATTTAGCATATTCAAAAGAACTTCCTGTGTATGGAATACACTTTAGGGATGAGCTTACTGGATTTCCCGTTATTGCTAAATTATCCCTTGTTGCATCAAGCCTAATTGATGGGACATATCGCGGTTCCGACATCTTGGTAAATAACCAACGTAAACTTAAGGCCTCATTACGAATCGATTCAGAAGGGTATTACTCTAAGGATATCATAGAACATACAATTCCCTCAACTACGCATCACGATACGATTTTTTTAGCACCTATCACACATGGTGCCATCACCAAATTAGATGACATTTATTTCGCAGGTGGTCTTGCAATAATTCTGGATGAATCCATGCCACGATTAAAACGATTAAAAGATTTCTTGTTATTAAACCCTAGTATTTCCATTGAAGTTCAAGGCCATGTGAATGACGAAGGGGGGAATTCCTTAAGTTCTCAGCGATTGTCCAAAAAAAGAGCCAAGCGGATTGTAGAATATTTAATTTCATGTGGAATTGAGCCAGAAAGGCTTTCTGCGGTTGGTTATGGAAACACTAAACCAATCTTTCCTAAGCCAGAATCTGAGGAACAGAAAGAAGCCAATCGAAGGGTTGAGGTTAAAATTAAATAATCAACGATAAAAAGGAGAAATCATCCAATATACGACAACTCCTGTAATGGCAACATATAACCAGATCGGGTAGGCAAAACGCACCAATTTTTTGTGCGCTTCGTATTGACCCGCCCAGGCAAAAAGATACGCGTAAAGTACCATTGGAATCACTACCATGCTTAATCCAATATGGCTTATTAGTGTAACAAAATATATCGTTCTCCAAGTTCCTGCAGAAGCCTTCTCTGCATCGCTAAGGATGCGGTCATGGTTTAAATCTCCATATTGTGTTGGATCGGAAGTGAGGTGATATGCAACATAACAAACCAGGAACATTAAAGACAACAACAGCGCTAAGCGTATAAAAAACCGGTGTAATTCTATTTTTCCTTGCTTAACCATGAAAAGCGCAAGGATGAGTAATAAGGCTGTTGCGGCATTAAAACCAGCATAAATTGGAGGTAAAAATGACAAGTCTCCAGGAATACGAATGCGAAATAATGCACCTACTACCAATGGAATAACAATGGAAACAGCAATAATTAGTTTCCTAACCGTGGGGATTTTATTTGGAGCTAGTGTGTTCATCATAAAGTATATTTATTTCTTTAACCATTCTATCGTATTCTTGTTCATTAACCGTTAAGTCAAAATTAGTCACCGCATAAACGCCGCGTACATGACCTTGGGCGTCAACTAAGGTAAAAGATCCTGAATGCGCATAGCCGCCCGCAGATTCATCGTCTTTACCTGCAAACGTTAAAAAATTTTGAATTCCTAAGCGGTGAGTTTCTGCTTCATTTCCGGTGAGAAAATCCCAGTTTTTATAATTTACTTGATGGGTAGCTTGGTATTTTTTTAAAACGGCTGGATTGTCATGGGTTGGATCAATCGTAAACGAAAGAAATTGAAGTTCGTCAAGCGCGTCTTTCGATAATGTTTTATGCAGCCGCTTTAATTGATTGTTCATTATTGGGCAAATGGTAGGGCATGAGGCAAAGAAAAACTCTACAATCCACATTTTGCCTTTATACGTCTTATTGGTTACGAGCTTCCCCTCTTGATTTGTAAACGAAAAAGCGGGAATAACAGGATAGACGGTATCAGCATAAACAACACCACTTTTTTCCGTATATTCAACATCCGAATTTCCTAAATAAGGCAGTTTAGGTGATTCTTTACACCCGAAAAGCAAAATGATTGCGAGAATGCTACTTACGTATCGCCCGATCTTTGTCATATTGTTTTAATAACAAGGCTAAACTTTCTTTCATGCGGCGGATAAGGCCTTCTTGATTCCCTTTTAAAACCATTCGCAAATGATTTTCTTTGTCGCCTAAAAGGATAAGCTCTTGGAATCCCTCTCCGCCGTAATATTTTTCCCCCTTTTGAAGCAAGGTTTGATTGTTGTGCTCAATGTTGTAAATGCTGCGAACATCTCCAGAAGCAACGATCCATAAGTTAGGATCATAGCCCTCCACATCACGTTCCATCATCTGTTGAACCAGAGTCAAGTCTTTTTCTGGGTTCCCTTTGCCGTCTGTGACAAAAGAAATCATGCGTACACGTTTCAGTTGTTTGTGACTGTTTTTACGTATGTGTTGGTAAAGTATTTGGTTTAACCGCCAAAATGAAACCGAACAATCCCACGGACAACCTTTTTGAAGCGTAGTAATGATAATGATTTCACCTTTGAATTCCTCTGCCGTTCGGTTTCTCCCTTTACTATCGGTAAAAGAATAGTTTTTCAAGGCCCCATAATCATCTAAGGTCTTGAACTGATGCGTACAACCACGGGTTGAAATGAAAATCAAAAACAAGGCTGGACCAAATACCAAAAGGAAGCCGAGAACGTTCCTTAGTTTTTTGGTCATATTCATTGGGATTTATGAAAAGTAATTCAATACGGACTTAATGGCCGTAGCTTCCCAAAGTGCAATAAAAATCAAATAAAGAATAAATATAAAGTACGGAACGAGAATTACATACCGTAACCACTTACGCTCATCTCCAAGGTGCATGAATACCATAACAATGTATCCTGCCTTAAGTAAAGTTAACGCAAGAAAGGTCCATTTAACTAATGGCCAAATTGAAGCGTCTTGCTTGATAACAGCACCTAAAACTACCTCAATAATTGTTACTAAGGTAAGTAGTATCGTTACTTTGTAGATTTTCTTTCGAATTTCTAACCCTTTTTCTTCACTGTGGTGAGCATCTAATGAATATTCAATTAAATCGTCGCGTTCCATATGTAAAATTATAAAAGATAAAAGAATGTAAATACGAAGACCCAAACAAGGTCTACAAAGTGCCAGTACAATCCGGTTTTTTCAACCATTTCATAGTGTCCTCTTTTGTGGTATGTGCCGGCTACAACACCAAGGCAAATGATAATATTAATTACAACACCGGAAAATACGTGAAACCCGTGGAATCCAGTAATAAAGAAAAAGAATTGTGCGTATTGTTGCGGACCGTATTCATTTTGTTTTAAGTTAGCACCATAAATCACACGGTTAGCTTCCCCTGAATACAGCGCTTCATAGTATAGTTTTTCCGCTTTTGCACCAGTAATTTCACGCTTTGCCTTTGATGCTTTATTAACCTTACCACTTTTCTTAATGATTAATTTCAATTCATGGTCTTTTTCTTTAGTAATAGACGCTTTAGACCCGTCATGTAATGTAATGATACCGTTGGTTATGTGTCCTGCAGCTGCAGCATGTTGAAAGGTGTGCATTAAGTCTTCCTTGATTACATCGCCTTCTTTATGGTGCTTACCAGCCTTAGTAACCTTAAAGTTTTTGATTTCACCGAAATGACCTTTGACAATGGCTACAGATCCATCGGCCAATTCGATTTTTCCGAACTCAGAACCATGAATGAAGTGATACCATTCCCATCCTTGAGACCCAACAAAGAAAAAACCACCGATAATTGTTGCAATCATCCATTTTGTAACCCCGTTACGATCCATTCGATGACCTGCCTCAACCGCCAACACCATGGTTACCGATGAGATAATCAAAATAAATGTCATTAACGCTACGTAAAGCAACGGATACCCATGACCTAGGAATGGCATGGAGTTAAACGTTTCTTCGCCAATTGGCCAAGCTTCTAAGCAATCATGTCTCGTAAATCCATAAGCAATTAAAAGTCCGCCAAAAGTTAAGGCATCTGAAACTAGGAAAAACCACATCATTAGTTTTCCGTAACTTGTTGAAAATG
>Ga0315907_10000767_pt1 | contig 44997 bp, 41 predicted proteins | sample LakEriMetagenome_3_FD_203525 | JGI IMG/M metagenome (GOLD analysis project Ga0315907, IMG submission 203525) | Freshwater fungal communities from buoy surface, Lake Erie, Ohio, United States - Buoy 12 MA123 | ecosystem: Environmental > Aquatic > Freshwater > Lake > Lake biofilm | place: USA...
CAACACTACCTAATAAATTAATATTTATGAAAATATGGTATTGCTTATAACCATTTAAAATGGCCATTAATAAAGCATTCAATGCATATATAATAATTGAAAAACCAAATATTCTGAAAATGAAGGTGTAATCAAATGAGCTAAACAAAAGCTCTGAGAATTGACTACCAAATAAAACCAAAATAAATCCAGCACTACAAGAGCCCAATAAAGTTAACTTTAATGCTGTCCCTATATATACATTTACCTTGTCTCTATCATGAACATGCTCAGAAATATATCTTGTCAATCCAGTAGTAATCCCGCCTCCCGCTATACTCTGAATAATTACGGTAAAATTATTAAGTTGGCCAAGCAGTGCCATTCCAGCGGGTCCAACAATAGAAGCTACAGCCTTTATGCTAATTAATCCTGAAAACATTTTAAAGAAAGTACCTAAACCATTAAAAAAAGAAACTTTGACCAGATCTGTTTTTAATAATCGCTTAAACTTCAAAACTAAATCCTTCATCAAGCAACAATTCTGTTCCTTTTTTTACCATAACTAACATATGACATCCGATCATCGAAACCATATCCATAACCATTACCATAACTATATTTCCCTATTCCTCTTGATTTTATGCCATTAAAAACAATTTGAACCTGCCCAATCTGATGTTGACGAAATTCCTGATCTAATAGCTGTAAAGCATTTTTTGGGGTATGATCATGTCTAACCACAAATAAAACAAGATCACAATAGCTCGCTATTTCATAAGCATCAGAAACTGGACGAATAGGTGGTGTATCAATCACTATAACATCAAATTGTACAGCTAAAAGATTTAAATATTTTTGTAAACGATTGCTTGCTAATAATTCATTGGGGGTTTCAACATAGGTACCTGCTGTGATCATGGATAAACCCGTAATAGATGTTTGTTTCATGATATCGTCTATTTCTTTATTCCCCAATAACCAATCAGACATACCCCATCCTATTTCAATATTGAATAATTCATGGATCTTAGGTTGATATAAATCAAGGCCTACTAATAATACTTTTTTCCCACTTCTGGCAAGGCTAATAGCGAAATTTGCTGCTATAAAACTTTTACCATCTCCCGCAATGGATGAAGTAACCATAATCTTATGCTGATCATATTTATCAAATTTTAAATGTCGATAAGCCGATCTAAGATGCCTAAACTGTTCCTGAACAAAACTTCTTGTTCCAGCATTAGCCAATACATCTTTTTCTTTTGGATCAAATCCTACTTCAGCAATAATAGGATATTGAGTTAAAGACTCGATATCGGATCGATATAAGACTTTTCCATTGATGTACTCTCTAAAAGATATAAGACCCATTCCAACGACTAACGGTAAAATCAAATTAAATACAGCAATAAAAGGTAACTTAGGCGATACAGGCTTTTTACCTGAGGCTGGAATTTCAATAATCTGCATATCGGATACCGAACTTTTAAGGGCATACATAGCCTCTTCCTTTTTTTGAAGAAGAAAAGAATAGATCTCAGATTTAATATTACGTTGCCGGCTCACTTCTAATAATTCTTTTTCTTTTCTAGGAATTGAATTTAACATGGCATTATACTTTCCAGAGACCCCAACTAAAAATGATTGCCCTGCCACAATATTTTTTCGATGATTGGTGATGTTCTCAGAAATCCCTGATTTAATTCTATTGATCTCACCATCAATTGAAGTCAATATAGGATTATTCTCCGCAGTAGTTCGCTTTAATTTTTCTCGCTCCTGCTCCTTTACATATAGCCTATCTAATTGTTGCGCTAAAGTAGGATCGGCAATATTAGAAATAGATGGAGCTAAAATATTCTGATTTTTATTTTGTAAATAATTTTCAACTTCATCAATTACAGCAAGCTGCATTCTCATTTTATTTAATTCAAAATCCGTTTGCTCAATACTTCTTAAATATTGACTACTTTGTTCATTGATATCTACAATACCACTTGCATTTCTATAATACTCAATACCTCTTTCCACGGAATCAAGCTCAGATGTGACATTATTTAATCTATTTTCAATAAATTTTAATGTATGCTGTGCCGTTTCATTTTTCTTTCGAATAGCAGCTATAGCGTATGTTTTGATAATCTCAAGCAATATAGATTCACCACGTTCAGGTACTTCATCTTTCAATTTGATAAAAACAACAGAAGCCTGCTTACTAGTAGGAGAAATCATTAAACGAGAAGATAAAATATCTGCAGCTTTTTCATTTGTAATGAGTTGTACATAAAATCGACCATCTTCTTTAGCATAACCTTTCCAATAATTTGGATTAGATATAAATCTAATCTGTACCTCAGGTAATTCAAGCCATTCACCAATTTTAACTAATTTACCATTAACCTTAATGTATTCATTTCCAGCAACTTCAAAATAAATCTTACCCAAATTCTTATGCAAAACACTATCCTTAACTTCAACTAAAACTGGGGAAGAATGATAAGCACTTCGTTTCTGTTTCCCAGCCCATCCAGTCTCTTCCCAAATTGGCGCATTTAATTTAAGATTATTGGCTACCTCACGTAATAAAGTATTTGACTTCAATACTTCTACTTCATTTTCCACAATATTTTTCTGACTGAAGACATTAAGAACTTCCTCCATTTTAGAATCTACTTGACCACGTTTTTCATCCTTTATCAATACACTGGTAAATGATTCATATAGAGGTATGCTGGTACGTACGTAAACAAACGACAATAACCCTACAATTGTATATAATATTAGAAATAGATACCAGAATGGTCTGTATGCTCGTAAAATTCTATTTAACGATGGTTCTTTAAAAGGGTCTTTTCGAGGAGCTTTATACATTTCCATCACAGATTATAATTTTATTATAATCATACATTACTAATAATAATTATGCCTAGGGAAATCAGGCTAATTATAATTGGAAATAAGAACTGATTTCGTTCACGTTGAATCTTATTTTGACTTGGCTCTACATAAACTATATCATTCGACTGTAAATAATAATATGGAGATGAAAAAAATGTTTGTGAGTTGAGATTCAAACGATGCAATCGCTTTATACCATTTTCTTCTTCACGGATAACCATAACATTATCTTTTTTCCCATATATAGTAATATCGCCTGCTAATCCAATTGCCTCTAACAAACTTAATTTCTCATTAGGGATCGCATATACACCTGGCCGGTTCACTTCACCTAAAACACTTACCCTGAAATTCATAAATCGAATATTAACAATGGGATCTACTAATAATTTTTTATCATTCAACTCCTTAGTCAAAGATTTAGCTAATTCAGATTTAGTCATCCCAGCGGCTTTAATTTTACCGAGTATAGGGAAAGAGATCATTCCCTGCTGATCAACTAGATAACCTGCAGGTGTTACGTTGCCAATAGCTGTTGGGGTATGAATACCGGATGCGGATATATTGGGTGCATTGAATACTACGGATGCCTCTGGATTTAAACTATTCACGTTAATACTCAACAAATCATCTTTTTGAATCAAAGATTCATGGATAGCTGATGCTTCATATTTATTTTCTATGGAATCATTAAAATAGAGCAATTTAGAACTGCTATAACAAGAAGATAACCCAATCCAAAAACAAACAGTCCAAACACCCTTAGACTTGCTCATATCATTTTACCAAATTCTATAAAAAACAAATGCCCAAGGCTGCCATTTTTTGTAATTTGCACGTATGAAATTGAATCTCGATTCTATTGAAATTAGACCAATATCTAAAAATGATAACGAGGAGCTGGCTAAAGTGATACGGGATACGTTAAAGGAATTCGGTGCTAATCGACCAGGAACGGTTTACTTTGATCCAACTACCGACAATCTATTTGAGTTATTTCAAAAGCCAAAATCATTTTATCAGGTTGCGGTGTATAATGGACAAATAACAGGAGGAGGAGGCATATTCCCCTCAGATGGCCTACCGGAAGATACTTGCGAACTGGTGAAAATGTATTTATTGCCGGAATTCAGGGGTATCGGACTAGGAAGTAGATTAATTCAGGATTGTCTAAATATGGCATCAACATTGAATTTCAAAAATGTATATCTGGAGACGATGCCTGAACTAAAAAATGCATTAAAATCCTATGAGAAATTTGGATTTAACTATCTCAATGGACCCTTAGGCAATACCGGACATTTTGGGTGTGGCCTTTGGATGCTTAAAGAGCTTTAAAGCCCAAAATATTTTTTTACTTCATAGACCGGACTGAATAAATATACTTTACCATTGGAAACTTCTAGACATCGAAATCTTTTTCTTAATTTTTCTTCCCGTCTGAATACACGACCGTCAGTTAATTGAAAATATTCACCTTGTTCCAATTCTTCTACAAAAAAAATATCTTTTTTTCCCAAATCATATCTTCGAAATACCCTAAGCAGACCATCTTCTGCACAACTTGAGGCTGAAGGATTATTCATTGACTCTGCAATAGCTTTACGTATATCCGGAGGAAAAACATCAGCATGTACAAATTCTTTTAGCAGAGCTGAGAATTGCTGTTTCCACTCTTTTCCATGAGAGGGAACTTTATGTCCGTATGTAGTAAACGTAAGCAGGTGAGCGATCTCATGAATCAAGGTATATAGAAAAGCGAACTTATTCAAATTACCATTAACAGAAATTCTATGATTTTTCCCTTGTACAGCATTACGATAATCACCAAGTACGGACGTTCGCGCGCGCGTTATAGTAAGGTGTATGTTATGCTCATGAATATAAGTCGAGAGTTTTTCAAAAGTACCTTCCGGTAAAAAAGAACGCAAAGCTTCTAATGGAGCTTCTTTTTTAGACATCCTTTTTTGTTTGTTTAAGCAATGATGAAATTTCGATGTAGGTATATACCAGATAGATCCCCATCAATGTGAAGATGCCAATTTTGTTGACATTTGATCTTTTAATAAAGGCATAAACCAATACAGCTATGGCAACGATTAAAAATTTAATAAGAAAACTACCATAAACCCCTCTTAAAAAGGAGGCTGAGTTAGCGGCTTTCATACTTCCCAATAATAGTTTAGAAGATAAAAAAGTCATCAGAAAAATTATTCCATTTCCTATGGTCAACATATGGACATCAAAGCCAATTGAATGCAACCAAGGCTTGAAAATGATAAAAACAGCAATGATAAGTAAGAATAATAAAAGTATTGGGCGTTGCGGAGAACCTTTCTTCATCTCTATTTTTTTGAACTATCGCGGATGATGCCTATGATCATAGCGCCAATAGCTAACAAAGGTAATATCCAAACCCATACAGGGAATCGCCAATTTACCCACTCATCTAATTTAAATCCGCTAAATACGGAAATACCAATAACTATCAGAAACTGAGTTGCCAATCCGACATAACGCATCAAATCTCTATTGGGCGATGGCATGTTTTTGATCCTCTTTATTCATTTCTACCACATTATTTTCTCCCATCTGGCACTTACCATTAAAAGTAACGGTCGATTCTATTTCAAGCTTTCCGGCGACTATATCCCCATTAACCGTAGCATTACCCCTCAAGCTCAGTAATTCTTTGATCATTAGTTTTCCTCTCACAGTACCCATGATATCAGCCTGCCTACCCTCTATATTGCCTTCCACTAGCCCATCTTTACCCAAAAGAATCTTAGCACTACCCGAAATATTCCCTTTCAGAATTCCGTCTATACGTACATCCACATTACTTACGATGTCTCCGGTAATAATGGTTCCAGGTGCTATTAGGGTATTACCCGTTTGCAAATTGTTTTCTTGTATCGTTTTTTCTTTTTGATTAAACATATTATTGGATTTACTCTTTAGTTTGATCAACTGTAGACACATTTAATCTGGATGTATCTTTCTCAGATATTTCACCATTCAGTACCTTTCGGACATCTTCCCAGTACACATCCCTATTTTGTAATTGCTTTTCCAAAGAATCTACCCGAAACTTCATCTCCATTAACTGCATACGCTCGGATCGGTCACCAAATCCCGGAATATAGTACTTAAGTGGTGTAAACACGATTAAAGCAACGGTCAGCCCCACTAGAACTACAAAAACGGTACATAAAGCCACATATACACTTAAACGATTGAGTTTGAAGGCCGTTACCTCCTCGTACGTATCATCATTCATGATAACGAGTCTGTAACGGTTTTTTAGCCGTTGTAACGTAGCATTAGTATCGAAAAATTTCGCCATACCCACCAACTTATAAGGCAAAATACTGTAAAATATGTTTGGCCGATTAAATATCTTTGAAACATATTACCCCATTAGAGGTATTATATTATTTAACACTGTTAGAACCTAAATTTAGGCATTTCGAAAGTAATTTTACATAAATTTTACATCGTTGATTCATTTTAAGCCATTTTCTTGCACGCTAATCGTGTTTATGTTCTTGTTATTGCTCTATTACCCCACCTGGGCTCAACCTGGTACTGTGGTAAATCTCAATAAACCAGCAAAATACGAAAACAGAGTATTGCCTTCAGAAAAGTCGACAGATAAGCCCTTAAATCCCCTTAAAAAAGTTACGCAAAACCTCGGTAGCCATTACAATTATCACTTCAATGGCACGCAAAAACTAAATGAAATTTTATTTAATGCCCGTACAGCCCAAAAAGATGATTTTAGCAAACTTCTTTCATTTTATCCTATTTCTCTAGATGCAACGGCAAGTCAGAATGATCAAATTGATTCTATTTTAATTAAATGCAATGATGCCATTTTACTTCACGATTTAAGATCAGACTGGGTAGATGATTTTTACTTATTAATGGGAAAGGCTTTTTTCTATAGAAAAGATTTCGATTCCGCCCTTGTGGTATTTCAATATCTGAATTATGCATTTCAACCCAGAAAAAAAGAAGAAATTGGTTTTCTAAAATATATTGGAAGTAATCTAGAAGAAGGTGGTAATTCTTTCACCATATCAACAAAAGAAAGAGCTAATATACTAAAAAGATTTATCAGCAATCCACCAGCAAGAAATGAAGCATTCCTTTGGACGATTCGGTCATTGATTGAAAAAGAACAGCATCAAGATGCTTGGAGCCTTATTGAAACGCTAAAAAGAGACAAAAACTTCCCTGCCCGTCTAGCACCAAAATTAAAAGAATTGCAAGCATTACTCTATTACAATGAGAAACAATTTGATAGTGCTGCTTTTTATCTTGAATCTTGCCTGAATACTTTTCCCCAGTCTGATAAATCAAGACAGGAATATTTATTAGCTCAACTTTATGAAAAAAGTCAATATTCTTTAAAAGCGGATTACTATTATGAAAAGGCTATTGGACATACTACTGATCTGATCATGGAGGCATTTGCCAGAATAAACAGGATCAAACTAATTAAAGACAAATCGTCAAATGAGCAGATAAGTGAGCAGATAAGTGAGCTAATGAAAATGATAAAAAAAGAAAAGTATGCTGATTATCAACATTTCATTTATTATGCTGCTGCACAAATGGAAAATACAAGAGATTCCGTTTCACGTGCGTTGAACTTCTTGAGAAAAAGTACACAGTATAGTACAAATGATCCAGAATTTCGAAACAAAGCATTTCTTGAATTAGGTGATCTAGCCTGGAAACACCATCAGTATAGAATAGCGGCATTAGGTTATGATAGTGTTGTGGTAAATGATTCTTCTGTAGGCATAAATGCCATAGAACTTAATGAAAGAAAAGGAATATTATCTAAAATCATACCTCATTTAGATAATATTTTGATAGAAGATAGCCTTCTCCGTGTGGCATCTATGTCCGAAGCAGATAGAAATTTGTATGTTAGAAATCTTCTGCGACAGTTGCGAAAAGAAAAAGGCTTACAAGATGAACCTACCAGTTTTGGAAGTAGCGGAAGTCGTATTATTGATCCAACAAAAGAAGATAAACCAGCTGATCTTTTTGCAGAAAATACGACAAAAGGAGAATGGTATTTTTATAATGTTTCGATCAGATCAAAAGGGATGAGAGAGTTTGAAGTTACATGGGGCAAAAGACCTAATGTTGATAATTGGAGAAGAGAGAAAGCCATAAGCGCTGGAAATGCATTGATTACTAAACAAGGAGAAGCTGCAGATGCAGATTCCACTCGGGCAGAGAATACAAAGCAGACACCATCTATACTTACGCTTGAAGCATTGGTAGCGAATCTACCCTTGACACCCGAACAAAAGCAAGCTTCACAGGATACTATTGAAACTTCCATGTATTTACTGGGAAAGATCTATAGAGAAAGTTTAAACGATTGTTCTGCTGCCATTGATATCAATGAAGAACTTTTAAAACGCTATCCAAAATCTAATTACCTTGAAGAAGTAGTGTATGGACTCTATTTCTGCTATACCCAAAAAAGAAATAATACAAAAGCAGAAACCTATAAAAATTTTCTAACTACTAATTTCAAAAAAAGTCCATTCACCCGTCTTATACTTGATCCCGTTGGAGTAGCTAAAGAAATAAAACAGTTGGATCAAATGGCCACATTAGCGTATGAAAAAGTATATACTTCTTTCATAGAAGGCAATTTTAAAAAAGCTATCTTAGAAAAAAAGATTGCTGACAGCAGTTTTGGCGAAAATTTTTGGACTCCTCAACTTTTATATATTGAATCCGTTTATTATGTCCGGGAAAAAAATGATAGTCTGGCTCTGGATATTTTAAAAAAACTTCAGATGCTTTTTCCCACATCTGCCATTACGCCAAAGGCAAAAATTCTAGCAGATGTCGTAGGCAAAAGAGCAGAATTAGAGAAATATCTTACAGAGTTGGATGTTGTCCGAGTAAATGAGGTAGAACAAACAATTGATCCAGCACTAATAGATTCAGGTCTTACAAATAAAGATTCAGTAAAATTGATTAGCTCTATTTCAGAAAACATCGATTCAACAAAAAATAAACCTAATCCGTCTGAACATTACATTGACGGATATACATTTAATCCATCAGATATACATGTTGTTGTCTTAGTCCTGCAAAAAATTGATAATGTATACTTGAACGAAGCTAGAAATGCGCTTAGAAAATATAATCGGGAGCAGTTAATTGAATTGCCAATTATCAATACAACAGATTACGGAACAGATATACGTTTCTTGAGCCTAGGTAATTTTTCAAATAGAACGGAAGCCAATGCCTATCTAGCTAAGGTCAATACAGAAAGTTCCAGATCTATCTTTCCATGGCTACCCAAAGAAAAATATTATTTTTTAGCTATAAGCACTATCAATTTTGAACAAATGGTAAAAAAGCAGGAACTTGAAAGATATCAACAGATAATAAAAGAACATACTCCTTATAAATAACTTTAACTATTATAATAACTGATTTATATGTCGAATGCCGTAAGACTTTTCTGGAAAATTTTTCTGTGGAGTTGGGCAGTTTTTATACTGTTTCTGATTACGTTAAACTTTGGTTTATTTGGAAAGCTGCCTTCGCTTGAGGAACTGGAAAACCCTTCTATGCTGTCCTCATCTGAAGTATATGCAGCCGATGGAACGCTAATGGGAAAATTTTATCTGAAGGATAGAACGAATGTTAAGTATGGAGATATTTCCCAAAATGTAGTTAAAGCCTTGATCTCAACAGAAGATGAGCGATTCTATCAGCATGCTGGTATAGACATAAAAAGTTTATTACGTGCCGTGGTATATCTTGGGAAAGAAGGTGGTGCCAGTACTTTAACACAACAGCTGGCTAAAAATCTGCTTAATCAAGGTACCTCTAATAAGGTAATGCGTGTAATTGAAAAATTCAAAGAATGGATTGTAGCCATTAAACTTGAAAGGAATTTTACGAAAGAAGAGATCATCGCTCTTTACTTAAACATGGTAAGCTATGGTGATGAAATCTATGGTATCCGTAATGCGGCCAAAACATATTTTCAAAAAGAGCCGTCTCGGCTTTCCGTAGTAGAAGCTGCAGTACTTGTAGGACTGTTAAAGGGCAATACCATATATAACCCACGTAGAAATCCCAAAGCTGCACTTGATAGGAGAAATACGGTAATTGATCAAATGGTAAGGAATAATTACTTATCTGAGTCGGAGGCCAATGATATTAAACCAAAACCTATTCAATTAAAATATAAAAAACTGAATGAAAATGCAGGTATTGCGCCTTATTTCCGTGATGTATTAAGAGATGAAGTAAAAGAATGGTGTAAGGAAAATAAAAATCCTAAGACTGACGAACCATACGATATCTATAAAGATGGTTTAAAAATTTATACCACGATAAATCCAAGGATGCAAGAATACGCAGAGATTGCCGTATTCAGACATATGCAAAATCTTCAGAAAGTATTTTCCAATCAATCTAATATTAAAAATGGAACTATTTGGAATTCTTCGGAAGGAAAGCGATTGCTGGAATCCGAAATGAAGCAAACGGATCGCTGGAAAAGTTTATTAGAAGAAGGCCTAAGTGATGAAGAGATCAGGGAGAACTTTTACCAAAAAGTTCCAATGAAAGTATTTGCATGGAATGCGAAAAGAGAAAAAGATACCATCATGACTCCCATTGATTCCATCAAATATCACAAGCAGATGCTGCAAACCGGATTTTTAGCCATGGATCCACAAACTGGAGAAGTAAAAGCATGGGTAGGTGGTATTGATTTCAAAACGTATAAGTTTGATCATGTTAATGTAAATACTAAACGTCAGGTTGGTTCAACATTTAAACCATTATTATACACCCTTGGTGTTACGAATGGATATAAACCCGAAACGCCAATTCCTGGTGGACCAATCCGAATGGGTAGTAAAGTCATTTCTGGTGGCGGAGGCCCATTGGCAATATGTTTGGCGTATTCAAAAAACCCGGCTGCTGTGTATTTGATTAACCAGCTAGGTGTGCAGCAAACCATTGATTTTGCAAAAAAATGTGGAATCGAAAGTAAAATCCCCCCCTATCCATCTATTTCACTTGGGGCTGCCAATATTTCTTTAATTGAAATGGTAAGGTCTTATACCATGTTCCCCGGAAGAGGGTTTAATGTAAAGCCCTATTTTATCACCCGTATTGAAGATAGAAATGGAAATCTTCTGGCTAGTTTCTCGAGCAAATCAGAAGAAGTGATTAGTGAAGCAGATGCCTATATTATGACGAAAATGATGCAAGGGGTGGTCAATTTTGGAACAGGTCGAAATCTGAGAAATGTTTATGGAATAAATAGCGAAGCTGCTGGTAAAACAGGAACAACTAATGATAATGCAGATGGTTGGTTCATAGGCTTTACACCCCAACTACTTGCCGGAGTTTGGGTGGGTGCAGATAATCCATTTTTGAAACTTTTATATACAACAGGTGGTGCTCAAATGGCCATGCCAGCTTGGGGCTATTTTTTACAGGAAGTATATAAAGATAAAACCCTTGGCATAGACCCAACTGCTAAATTTATTGTTCCAGAATCTCTAGAAAACGAGATCATCTATGATTATCAACAACTTTCTGGTGGGGAGTTACCTCCGCCAGCAGAAGGAGAGAATATGGGGGCTGGAAGTTCCGCTGATTTTATCGATATACCGGTAAGTGATGGTACGGAAGCGGTATCGGCAGAATCACAAAAAATTATGGAAGAGGATAAACCTGAAAAAAGCAAAGAATCGCCTAAAATCATCACACCCGTTAATACCCCTAATAACAATCAGGATACCACTCGGAAAAAGAAGAATATTTTGCAACGAGTATTTGGAAATAAAAAACAATAACACCAAAAAAAGAACGGGTCGCTTTTGAGCGACCCGTTTAATTTTAGATTACTAACCCTTTTATTTGCTGAGATTAGCAGCAAACCCAACTCCCCAAAAAATATGAGATGCCCCATTATTGGTCGTAATAGGTGCTCTGTACTGAGATTGTAAGAAGATGAAAGATTCATCTGATAAATTGACTTGTAAACCTGCACCTAGTGGCATATAAGCTGATAAATAACCACCCCATGAAGAAGCACCAGCTCCTAAAGAGAGATAAGGAACAACAACAAAATTATCAGGTATTAATTTGATGTTCAAATTAACGTCGGCCTCAAGCAATAATTTATCAACTAAGGCTTTTTTATCGGGAACAGGATAATTGAGCACTGAACCACCAACCCTGGTCATTAAATCCAAATTATTAGATAATCCAGTTATGTAAGAAACGGCCAACCCTGTAGATTTAGTTGACATACTTGACCAACCACTTTTGGTAAGTACGTTTGATAATCCATTTGCCTTAATATCTGATGCGGTTGCAAAATCATGAGTGGTAAAATGAACCCCCAAAACTTTAGATTTTTTGTATTGATCTTTAGCTGGAGTTTGAGCAAAAGCACCGATTACGGATATAAGCATCAGCGAACCAAGCATAAGTTTTCTCATAAAAGACAGTTTATTAAATGATTGCAAAAATAATGTCGTACCAGTTAGGTAAAAAATTAATTATTCAACACTCTAAAATTACCATAACTAACGTTTATAAACAGACAAAGTTCAAAAAGCTAAATCGCGAGAGCGCCATCCAGCTACTTCAAATTAAATAAGAAGCTATCTTATAAAGTATTTGATAATCAATTTATTATCTTCCCCGTAAATATCGTCATAAAACTTAATTGCCCCATTTTCACCTACCTCAGCAGTAAAATATCGCAAATAGACTGGCAATTTGCGCTTTACCGGAATATTATGTTTTTCCTGCTTGGTAAGCCAATCCTGCAGGTTTTCAACACTTACTCCTGAAGAATCTCGGCTAACAATATAACGGGCTAATGTATCCCAAGCCTGAACTCTTACACATCCATGACTTAAAGCCCGATTCTCCCTTCCAAATAATGATCTGGCATTGGTATCATGAAGATATACCGAATAGCTATTGGGAAAGTTAAATTTCATTACACCTAAGGAATTATCGTCACCCTGACGCTGCCGAATTACGTAAGGAAAATTACCCCCTCCCATTTCAGACCAATTAACTGATGAGGGGTCAATTACGCTATCAGATTTATCTACAATCATCAGGTTTTGCCTTTTCAAATACGCAAGATCTTGTTTTATTTTGGGTATCATCTCATTAAAAATAATACTTCGCGGCACTGTCCATTGTGGATATGTAACAAGACTTGAGATCTCACTATGCAACAATGGAGTCCTCGTAGTTGATTTCCCTACAATAACCTTAGACTCAATTACTAGATTTTCATCTTCAATAACCTGAAGCTTGAACGCAGGAAGATTTACAAAAATATAGGCATCAGGCATTTGATCAGGCAAATGCTTATAGCGATCTAAATTGATCGCAATTCTCCTAAAACGATCTATATCTGTTTCATTAATTCGGCGAACAAACTTAGGTCCTGGTTTACCATCTATGGTAATACCTAAAGACTTCTGGGCTAATCTAACGGCTTGAGCAAGCTCGATAGAATCAGGCATACGATCATTGAATGCAATAAAACCATCTTCATAAAGCCTCTGCCTCAATTCCTTTACAAAACTGATGGAATCCTTTTTAGGGAAACGGATATACGTATATTTCTTTGTATTCATACCCCCAACAAAGATTGGTAAGGCATTTCTTAACGATTGATATGCTTTATGCTTTGGCTCAAGATCCTCCAAGGTTAATCTTGGCATGCTATCCATCATTTTTTTAAAGAGAGATAAATAAAAATCAGCAGTGACTACGGTGTCAGGATTTAATGTTTCAGCATCCCTTGGAATTCTACCCAAATGCAAATCATGAGCAAATGAAATAAAAGCATCCGATAATAAAAGATCAGCTTTTGCCCAATAGGAAACATTTTGCTGATTTTCCTCCTTTCTTAAATCAGTAATTAATCCTTTTAACTGTTGAAAATGATAGTCCTCTGAAAATAATCCATAATACGCTGCAAATTGTATCATAGAATAAAAACTATCTGCCCGTGGATGCAAGGCATCACTACTAGACCAAAGTCTATAGTAATCATTTTTACCATAAACCTTATCCAAAAGTTCAATATTATGATACTTTCGCGCTGTTTTTTGGCTAATCTCCTTTTCTCTACTTATTGAAGTAATGATCGAATCCCTGATTGCTTTTTCAATATTACTCGCATCATGCGATACAATAAAATCTTTCCCGGAATCAGATTTTCCCTCACCATTAGAGAGATCACAGGAAAAAAATAAAAGATTAGCCAAAAACAGATAAACGTAATACTTTGTTTTCATTATTATGGGATTTCATAAGGAAAGATATATTGAATATATAAATAAAAAGGTTAGTATTAGTGTGAATTTATACCCACCGCAAATCTTTTGATTACCTGTATAGTAGTGGAATCGGTGTTAAATACCGAATACCACCCTTGTGCTTCATGTGGAGGATCTCCAATAAAGTTATCTCCCTTTTTCCACATGCCTTTTGGAGAAGAAGGTCGCCCTTCCCCGCCCCATGCCCAAAAATTAACTCCGGCTAGTGCAGATTTTCCTGATTTAACCTCTTTATCCACTATTTTGAAAATTTCTTCGTAAAACTTGTCTCGAATGGTTACCGGAGTTCCTGCAGCATGGTTATTTGTATCTCTTGAAATTCCATACTCTTCAAGAACTACAGGCTTACCCAATTTCTTTACTTTTTCTAATTGCCACTTTATATAATCTTGCGCAAATTTGACTGAGGGTCCATACGTTGAATCTGCCTTATACGGGTTATAAAAATCCCAGTTTTGTACCCATAAATGAATGGTTGCATAATCGATAGATGGGAAATGATGATCATTAAAAATATCGGTTCCTGCAAGTGGACCAGAGGTATTCCCTTCGCTACCAGTAGTAATTAAATGGTTAGGGTCAAGGCTCCGGATCAAATCAGATGTTTTTCTTATCCAGCTATGCATTCCCGCAATATTATTGGAGCCTCTTGGCTCATTAGCGAGTTCCCAGCTCATAATAACGGGATCGTCTTTATATAACTTGCCTGAGATGTGGTTTTTTCTATTGATAACAGTACGGATATGATCTTCAAAAAGCTTTGTGGCCTTTTCATGACTGTAAAAGCTGGATGCAAATTCCTGATATAATTTCCAGTCACCACCAGGTGCTGATGGATTGGGAATAGAATCTGCTGCACCAGCCCAAACCAAATATTGACCCACTCCGCCACTCCAATTCCAGTAATTATTCAAACACATTACAGCCACCATATCTCGTTTACCCATCTCTACCAGGAGAAAATCCAATCCTTTGAATACCTCTTCGTTATACCGGCCAGGAGCAGATTGCAATGAAGGCAACATTCGGTAACCTTCTGTGTCGGGACCCTCTGTACCTGCCATTACCCGAAGATTTTTCACTCCTATTGAAGCAAGATAATCGAGTTCCCTAATCAATCTTTCCCTATCTCCACCTTCACCTGTTGAACCAAGATTTAAACCATACCAAAAGTTTGTACCCATAAAAGTATAAGGCTTACCCTTTCGAATAAAACCTGAACCAGATACTTTTACATATGGATCAACTTTTTGGGGAGTTTGGCACCCCAGCGAAACGACCATTACGGTAAATAAAATAAAAGAAGATATTTTCATGCTGAATTCTTAAATCAATCTTGAAATCTTATTTTCTACATACATAAGATCAACTAATACTATAGCTGTAATTGCCTCCAAAACAGGTGGTACCCTTAACGCTATACAAAGGTCATGACGCCCCTTAACTGAAAAATCTTCTGTTTCTCCCGTCTCCCAATTTAATGTATGTTGGACTTTGGGGGTAGATGATGTTGGCTTTATCGCGATTCGAAAAATCAGCTCATTACCATTGGTGATGCCCCCAACAATACCCCCGGAGTGATTTGTAGCCGTTTGTCCTGAAGTGTCAAGTATGGCATCATTATGTTGCACACCATACATTCTTGCTGCAGCAAATCCAGTACCAAATTCTATACCTCTAACAGCTGGAATGGCAAAGGCAGCATGCGCCAATAATGATTCAACCGAATCAAAAAAAGGTTCGCCTAAACCAATTGGCAAACCAAGAACTCTACATTCTACTATACCGCCTACTGAATCTTTTTCATCGATCGCTTTTTGTAAACCTTTTCCGATATCGGTATCGCCCCCTATCTCGGTTATACTAGACGTTATGATTATATCACGTAATAATTTCTTTGCAATGACGCCAGCACTTACCAAGGGTAATGTAAGTCTCCCACTGAAATGACCACCCCCTCTATAATCTTCATGTCCACCAAATTTTTGATGGGCTACAAAATCAGCATGACCCGGACGAGGAATGGCTCGCAACTTTTCATAATCACCTGAACGGATATTCTTATTCTCAAAAAAAATAGTGATTGGAGCTCCGGTTGTTTTTCCATTAAAAATACCACTCTTGAAAATAGGTAGATCATCTTCCTGTCGTGGAGTAGTTCCTTTCATCGTACCGCCTTTTCTTCTCTCTAGATCAGGAAGAAAATCCTGTACATCCAGTGATAATCCCGCAGGACATCCGTCAATATTGACGCCAACTGACTCCCCATGAGATTCTCCAAAAATGTTAACCCTGAATAGCCTACCAAATCCGTTCATGTTCTTATTTTATTAAAGCGCCCAGTTGACGCATATCGTTGTAAAAATCTGGATAAGATTTACGAATGGCATCTGCCGCTTCAATCGTTACATCCCCTTCTGCTCGCAATGCCGCCACCGCACAAGCCATGGCGATCCTATGATCGTGATGTGAATTGGTTACAGCAGATTTTACTGTTTTCCCACCTTCGATCAGCATAAGATCGTCCTGTATGGTAATCTTTACCCCTAATTTACTAAATTCTTCCTGCAATGTTAGCGCCCGATTACTTTCTTTATGGGTAAGTCGAAGTGCACCTGTGATTGCGGTGGTCCCATTACAGAATGAGGCCAAAGCTACTAAAGGCGGAAAAAGGTCTGGACACTCTGTAGCATCAAAATGAAATGCCATCAATGTTGATTTTTTAATCTCAATCTGATCTGGCTGAATGCTCATTTGAACCCCCGCATTTTGCAATGCACCAAGTACCGCTTTATCCGCCTGAGTTGAAAATGGATCTAAACCCATTACTACAATATCCCCGGCCAAAGCTCCAGCAACGAGTAGGAAAGCGGCACCACTCCAATCTCCCTCAACTTTATAATGGATCGCTTCTTTGTAATCGTATTTGCCTGAAAAAATAAACTGCCTGTGGTCCTTATGGGTTACTTCCCAGCCAAATGACGATAATACAGCTAAAGTTAGATCGATGTATGGCTTACTTTTTAAGTCTTTTACATCTATAGTTACTTCATTTGCTCCAGATGCAGCAAATGCCATTAATAAACCTGTAAGGAATTGTGAACTTAACGACCCATCCACTTCGATTGATCTTGGCTGCAATGGTCCTTGAATTTGCAATGGTAACCTGCCATCTTGTGATGAAATCTGAATTCCAAGTAAGGGAAATATCTCATCAAAAAAATTCATAGGCCTCATCTTCAAACTGCCACTACCCGTTATAGTTAGTTTTTCTGGACTTAAAGCAGCAATAGGTGTGAACATTCTGATGCCCAGCCCACTTTCTCCACAGTCCAGAATATTATCCTTAGGATAAATACCTCTACTTTCAATGATCAATTGATTATCTTTTTGGGATAAAATGGCTCCAAGCTTTTTACAGTTGTCAATGGCAGCAAGATCATCATTACTATTTCCCGGATTTTGAATATAAGTTACCCCTTTATGCAATAAAGCAGCTGCGACAGCTCGTTGCATGCAACTTTTAGAAGCTGGTGCTTCAATTTGTCCAACAAGAAATGAAGGTGTAATTGTTACATTCATGATCTAGCTATAGTGAGAAGTTGTTTTTCCAGAGTTTTTAACTCAATTGGAAAAATAATTCCTTTACCAATTTTTTCCAACATAATATAATTCATGTATTTACTATTTCGCTTTTTATCCATCCTCAAAATAGTTAATACTTTTTCCATTTTGAAAGAAGCTGCCACTGGTAATCCATACTGGGTGAGTACTTTCTCAATTTTTTCAGTATCCTTGAAACCAAGATAAAGCTCGGACAACCTGGCTGCATATACCATACCTAATGAAACAGCTTGGCCATGTGTTAAATCGTATTGCGTCTCTATGGCATGTCCTAAAGTATGACCAAAATTCAACAATTTTCTTTCTCCAACTTCAAATTCATCCTGCTGTACCACTTTAGATTTTAAAAGTGCATTCCTTTGAATGATCCAGGAAAGCATTTTTTTATCTTGCTGTATTCGCTCAAGATCATTTTGCTCCAAAATGCGAAAAGCTGATCTGTCTTTTATACAAGCATGCTTTATGATTTCTGCAAATCCATCTGCCCAATGCATGGTAGGAAGCGTTTGAAGTAAGGATTGATCATATAACAGAAATGCTGGTTGGCGAATGATCCCTACCATATTCTTATACTCCCCTACATCAATACCATTTTTCCCACCGATGGCTGCATCAACCATTGCCAATAGTGTTGTTGGAACAAAACCAAAGCGGATACCACGCATATAAATTGAAGCGATGTATCCGGTAAGATCAGTAATTACTCCACCACCAATTCCTATTAAAGTGGTTGTACGGTTTGCCTGCATTTCAATCAATGTTTCTATAACCGCATCAACCGTAGCTTGTACTTTATACTCTTCTCCAGGCTTTAATGTGATCACATTCCAGCCTCGCATCTTGTCTTTATGCGCAGCGAAAACATGATCATCTGTAATGATCACCGATGTCTTTTTTTCGGCAAGCTTACTTAGGTGCTTAAGAGAACCATTAAAATAATAGTGAACGTTGCTGTGAGCAAAACGTATGTTTTTAGGATTCATCTATTTTAATTCGATTTTTATCAATCAGTTCTAGCTCCTGCTCTAACGTTTTTTGCTGATGAAACTCATCTTGTTTCGCAAGATATTCTATAGTTTGCGTATAATTTGAAGGGCTTACAGAGAATGCTCTGTAATCTGATTCCCAATGAAATGGCTCGGTTAATAATTTACTATCATCTATGAATCTATGAGATTCTTCTTTTAACCATTTCACCACCTGGAGTAGATTTTGTGCAGGATGCAATTGTATGAAAAAATGAACATGATCTGCCGCTCCTCCTACGGAATGAATACGATATCCCTTTTCATTTGCATGCTTTTTAAACCAGGCATAATATACAGCCCTAAGAGAAGGCTTAAGCATTGGCTTTCGCCCTTCTACTTCAACAATCACATGAAGAAAAATATAGACTTTATTTTCACTCATCTTCTTATGAATTCATGATCGAGTTTTGTCGGTTGATAGATTCCATATGTACAGCATCCATATATCGGGTTATGAACTCACGGCTTAAACCAAGTTTGTCTGATTTCTGATATGCTCGTTCCAAGATCTCATTCCAACGATTTGTCTGCAGAATGGTTACGTTATTATTTTTTTTATAATTGCCGATCTGATCTGCAATTTTCATTCGCTGACTGAGCAATTGCATCAATTCATCATCCAATTGGTTGATCTGCTCACGTAATTTATCTAAAGCAAGATGAAAACTTTCAGAAGATACATCCTCATGACGCCATTTGATATCATTAATCATTTCTGCCAAGCGTTCAGGGGTTACCTGTTGTTTGGCATCACTCCAAGCATTATCCGGATCTATATGACTTTCGATCATTAGTCCGTCAAAATCAAGATCTATTGCTTCCTGTGCTACTTCCATCAAGAGATCCCGACGTCCACAAATATGAGAAGGATCATTGATCATCATCAGTTCTGGATTACGCCTTTTCATCTCTATTGCCAAGTGCCACATAGGGGCATTACGAAATTGAGTATTCCCATAAGAGGCAAATCCTCTATGTATCAAACCAATATTACGAATACCTGCCTTGGTCATACGCTCTACTGCACCAGTCCAAAGTTCCAGATCAGCATTAATAGGATTCTTGATCAAAATAGGTATATCTACTCCGCGAAGGGAGTCAGCCAGCTCCTGAACAGAAAATGGATTAACTGTTGTACGAGCCCCAATCCAAAGTATATCCACTCCAAAATGTAGAGCGTCTTCAACTTGTTTTGCCGTTGCCACTTCTACAGCTAGAGGCAATCCTGTTTGCTTTTTGGCTTGTTGCAACCACGGAAGACCTTTTGTTCCGATACCTTCAAAGCTTCCGGGGCGGGTTCTTGGTTTCCAGATGCCGGCACGCAGTACATCTACCTTTCCGGTATTTGCCAATCGCATGGCAGTTTCTAAAACCTGCTCTTCAGTTTCAGCACTACAAGGTCCAGAAATGATTAAAGGTCTTTTACTCCATATTTCATTAACATTCATATTGGTAATTTAAGCGTTTTTATTGTTATTTAAGGATTCGTTTGATTCGATTAGCACCTTCCATCAGTTCTTTTAAATAGTCAACGTTTTCTTTTTCCAGACAACTTTTGAATTTTCGAAGCTGTGAGATATGTTCATTTAAAACATCTAAGACATTCTCTTTGTTTTGCATCAGAATGGGAATCCACATTTCCGGATTACTTTTTGCCAGTCTAACCGTACTTTCAAAACCACCACTTGCCATTTCAAAAATGGCATGATCTTCTCTTTCCTTTTCTAAAACTGTATTCGCCAATGCAAATGATGTAATATGAGAAATATGACTTACGTAAGCTGCATGAAGATCATGATCTTTTGAGGTCATTTCGATCTGGTGCATACCTATACTTTTAAACATAAACCGAGTCCAGCTGATGGCATCCTCATCTGAGTCGTTAGCATCACAGATTACTACAGCTTTATCTTCAAAAGCCCCTTTAAGGGCTGCAGTAGGACCACTATATTCTGTACCCCACATGGGGTGAGTAGGTACGTAACGACCTCTTTTCTCGTGGTCTTTAACTGTTTCGACCAATAATGATTTGGTAGATCCAAGATCTATAACAATTTGATCACTGATTCTATTCAGCACTTCTGGAAGTATGCGTACTATACTATCTACCGGTATAGCTAAAATAATCACATCAGTATTAGCTATAGCCTCTTCAAGAGATTCAATTTTATCTACCAAACCTAGTTCAAGTGCTTTCTGCTGATGGATTTCAGAATGATCTACTCCAATAATCTCTTTTGATAATCCTCTATCTTTTAATTGAAGAGCCAGAGATCCTCCCATTAAGCCCACTCCAAGTATCGCTATACGTTTTTGATTATCCATTTGATTTAGCTGATAAATATTTCTCTAATCGTTTACGACTTTCGACTATTTTCTCTTTAGGGGTGCAAAGACTGATTCGGATATATCGCTTACCTGCATTTCCAAAAATCTCTCCTGGCGTTATAAATACTCCCGCATTTTGAAGCATCTCATCACTAAAAGAAAAGCTATTTGTATAGGTAGAGGGAATATTTGCCCAAACAAACAACCCCGTTTGTTTTTTGTCATATCGTGCACCTAAAAGATCCATGATCTCAAATACTTTCTCTCTCCTTTCTCGATAAATTGCATTAAGATTATCATACCAGGTTTTCCCTAAATCCAGTGCTTTTGCAGCCGCTAGTTGAACAGGGAGAAACATGCCACTATCCATATTACTCTTGAAGGTTAGTATTTCATCGATCCTATTTGCCGCACCACATAACATACCAACCCTCCACCCAGCCATATTTTGAGCTTTACTTAAAGAATTCAGTTCGATCACTACATCTTTAGCGCCAGGAATACTTAATAAACTAATTGGATAATCATTCAGAATAAAGCTATATGGATTATCATGACAGATCAGAATATTATTTCGCTTACCGAAGGCCACAAGTTTTTCAAAAAATGCAATGGTAGGCATTGCACCCGTTGGCATATGCGGATAATTTACCCACATGATCTTTACACCATCAAGTCCTTGTTCTTCTAAAGCCTCTAAATCTGGGAACCAATCATTTTCTTCCAGTAGCATATATTCCCGTATAATTCCACCGGCCAATTGAACTGCGCTTCTGTAGGTTGGATATCCAGGATCTGGTATCAACACTTCATCACCTCTTTGCAAATAGGTCATACAAATATGCATGATACCTTCTTTACTACCCATTAATGGTAGTATTTCAGTATGAGGTTCCAAAATGGTATGGTACCAATCCTTATACCATTTAGACATCGCCTCTCTTAAAACAGAAGATCCTTTATAACTTTGATATCCATGCACAACAGGTTTAGCAGATTCTTCCTGTAGAATTTTTATCACATCGGGATGAGGCGGTAAATCAGGACTACCAATACCCAGATTTATGATCTGCTTTCCCAGGCGATTCAGTTCGTCAATTTCTCTCAATTTTTGAGAAAAATAATATTCCCCGATACCTTCCAGCCTTTCTGATGTTTTGATCTTGAGCATATCAATTTTTTTTATCCATTCCACTTCTGTAAATGCCATACACATTAAAGCTCGCCGTTAGTGGTTTTATTTGCTTTACGACACGTTCAAATTGCTCCAACTTTTCAAACTCCATATCGGCATGGAAACTATATTTAAAATCAGATCCAGGAATTGGAAAACTTTGCAGTTTACTCAAATTAACCCCAGCTTCTGCTATCTTAGTAAGTACCCGTGCTAAGCTCCCTCGAGAATGATCAGTATGAAAGTTTACAGAGGCTTTATTCACTCGCTCATCCATTTCTACCTCCCTTTTTAAAATTAGAAAGCGAGTGTAATTGTTCTTCAGGGTATGAATATTGGGAACCAAAATTTCCAGATCAAACATTTCGGCTGCCAACTTACTGGCTATAGCCGCAATATGTTTGGATCTTTTCTGATGAAGATATTTAGCTGAGAGCGCCGTATCATCGGTTTCAACCAATTTCCAGTTATACTGATCTAAAAACTCCAGACATTGCTGCAGAGCCATGGGATGTGAATGTACCTCTTTGATATCCTCAAGACATACCCCTGGATTCACTAATAGATTTTGTTTTATCTGCAAATAAACTTCTCCAACCACTTTTAGGGAGGATTTTTGCAAAAGGTTGTAATTAGGGAGAATGCTACCCGCTATAGAATTCTCAATCGCCATTACCCCACCATCACTCTCCTTTTTATTAGACGCTATCCTAATCACCTCTTTAAAAGTAGTACAAGGTATTACCTCAATCTCTTTTCCAAAAAATTGACGAGCGGCTACCTGATGAAATGATCCTTCAAATCCTTGTATGCTTACTCGTTGAGATCTGTTTTTTAGATTTACTTCTTTTTTCATAATAAAAAATCCCGCCTTTAAGCGGGATTCTATGTTGGTTTCGTTAGGTATTGTATTTGAAGGCAACTATAGGGATCCCGCTTTACTAGTAAAATAGTAACCAAAATAAAAATAACGGTATGCCTTGTTGCTGATCATCATATCAAAAGTAAAAAAAATGAAAATCGTGAAAAGTCAAAATATTGTTCATTTTACGACGTCCAAATTAAGAATTTGTTTTGAATACTTTGTCCTTATTGCTTTTCAGTAGATCTACCTCTACGATTTCCACCCCCTGAATCAGCATCATTCATTCGAATCTGGCGCCCTTTGAACTTCTTACCATCAATTGATTTGATCATCCGATTGGCTGCCGCAGGCTCGATCTCAATCCAACTATTCATTTCTTTCATATCAATCTTTCCCAATACTTCTTTCTTTAGATCGCTCATATCGAGAATGAATTGTAGGAAACTGGCTTTATAGAATCCGTCTTTTGTTCCTAGATTGACAAATAATCTTTTGTATTGGCCATTACCTGCGCTTCTTCCCCGGCGTGCGTCTCCTCTATCCCGATCTGCTCTTTCTCCTCGATTAGATGGTTCTCTTCTCGATCCTCCAGCTTCTTTGTTTAGGTCAACCGCATTCTCATAATATTGCAAAAACCGATCGAACTCAAGAGCAGCAACACGTTGAAGGATCTCTTCTTTGGTTACTTCTGCAAATTTTTCTTGTAAAGTAGGAAGATAGGCCTCATACTCACCATGACTAATATCAGCCTGAAGCATTTTATCGATGAAATGAAAGAACTGCTTTCTGCATACATCTTTTCCGGATGGAATATCCAGCTTATGAAAACGATTGTTCACCATCTTCTCAATCTGGCGGATACGATAAGTTTCCCTTGGGGTCACGATTGATAAACAAATTCCACTTTTACCAGCTCGACCTGTACGACCACTACGATGTGTATATACTTCCGGATCATCTGGCAATTCATAGTTGATCACATGAGTTATACCCTGTACATCAATTCCTCTAGCCGCAACATCCGTGGCAATAAGCAATTGAAGGCTTTTTTCCCGGAATCGGCCCATAACTTTATCACGCTGCTGTTGGGTTAGGTCACCATGCAAAGCCTCAATATCATAGCCTTCACGAATGATCTTTTCTGTTATTTCCTGAGCGTCTGCTTTTGTGCGGGTAAAGATGATACCATAAATTCCTGGATTAAAATCGATGATTCGCTTCAGCGTTTCATAGCGATTGTGGTGTACCGTTACATAATATTGATGATCAATATTGACATTGGTGGCATTCACTTTCCCAATGGTCAGTTCAAAGGGATCATCCATGTATTTGCGGCTTACCTGCTTTACTTCAGTAGGCATGGTGGCACTAAAAAGCCAAGTACTTTCTCTTGCCGGAGTATTTTGAAGGATGAATTCAATATCATCCCTAAAACCCATATTCAACATTTCGTCGGCCTCATCTAAAACAATGTATTTAATCTGTTCAAGATTTATTGCCCTTCTTTCGATCAGATCAATCAGCCGTCCAGGCGTTGCCACTACGATCTGAGTTCCTCTTTTTAGGTCTTTGATCTGCATAGATATCGAAGCCCCTCCATAAACAGCCGTCACCGAAATAGGAGCATATTTTTTCTTGAAATTGAGCAGATCATTCGTTATCTGCATGCACAATTCACGCGTTGGACAAACGATAAGTGCCTGAGGTGATTTATTCCCTTTATCAATTAATTGAAGCAATGGAAGTCCGAAAGATGCAGTTTTACCAGTACCTGTCTGAGCCAGACCTACAAAATCTTTAGTCCCTTGAAGCAATACCGGAATTGATTTTTCCTGTATTGGGGTGGGTTGGACGAACCCTAATGCGGTAATGGATTGAAGCAAACCTTCATCCAAACCCAATTGGTCAAATGTTATCATTCAACAAAGATACGAAATCACAGGGCAGCAGCACTAAATAAGCGATTTTATAAGCGCTTGAGAGGTAATAAGCTCTGAAAATGATGAAATACATAACATCAGAGATGATAAAATTCCTTTGAATCGTAACGCTTCAATAAGCTTAGGTATGGATTTGAAGTCTGCTTTAGCCAAAATATTTCTTCGATGCGCATAAATAGTTGCTTTGGATACATTCATTTCTTTAGCTATTTCCTCATTTGTATAGCCATTCGAAGTGAGTTTAAGCATCTCTAATTCACGAATCGTAAATTCGGTCAACCCTTCTTTTACTAGATCATGTGTAAAAGGACTAAATGATTTGAGTATGCCTTGACTCGAAGATATGTTTACAATGGGTTGCCCTTCGCGGTGAAGATGGGTGATATCAGTAAAAAAGCCACCAACCAAAATCAAGTTGTTGCTTTTCCATAATAAAGGGGTGAATTGTGAAAGTAACCGTCGGGAATCGCCGGTTTTGGTCAGAATAGCATAATCCATGGTCACGTGAACATCCGTTCTATTGACGAAGTCTGCCACAAGTGAATTATAGCATGCCTGATGCACTTTGGTAGTGATCAGCGCTTGTTCTGGGTGAAATATATTCGAGAACGTGTCGGGGACAATATTGTTAATCAACTCTGAAGAGTCAAAACCCGAAATTTCTTTAAATGTTTGCTCTATGTAGATGAATTTCTGAGTAGAGAAATTAAATAAAAAGACAGCATTTACTCCCAAAGAAAATCCTCGTGGTAACGATCTAATGTAGGATTCAATTTCCTCTTCAGTTATGTTCAACTCTATGGGATCAGACGCTACAGGTTCCAAACACTCCTGAATACCCTGGCGAATCAAATATCTGGTGTTTGCCATATAGGCAAATATAAAGATGAGGGTGTTGATTTTTATAATTTTTCCAAATTTGATCGACGGTCAAGTCAGCTTTTTAACGTTTCTCAGAAAGGATTAGGGCAATTAACCTTAAAACAACAATTTTGGGCAAAAAAAAAGCCATCTTACTATCGTAAGATGGCTAAAGCGATTGCTAAAAAGACCTTAATTAGTTAGTCTTAGTAGTATCTTTAGCAGTAGAATCATTTGCAGAAGTAGCAGTAGAATCATTTGCAGAAGCAGCAGGAGTAGAATCATTTGCTACAGTTGTTGCAGCAGCAGAATCAGATCCAGCAGGAGCAGGAGTTTCAGAACCACCGCAAGATGCTAAGGCTACGATAGCCAGGATTGCGAATACTTTTTTCATTTTCTTGGTTTTTGAATAAATTTTAAAATCTATGTACAAATTAATACACAATTTTGGCAAAGGTAACCCAGTTTTTGAAAAAAAAAATTATTTTTCGTTTTTTGGGTTACAAAACCCCTTTTCACGTATAAATTATTGATAGGTGAGTAAATATCTCAGAGACAAGGAATTATTGGAAGGACTAGCCCAAAATGACAAATCAGCCACAGAATCCATTTATAAGGAAAACTTTGGCTTTGTTCAACAATTGGTGGTCCAAAATAATGGGTCTGAGGATGAGGCCAGGGATATATTTCAGGAAGCATTGATCATTTTATATCAAAAAGCGCTTTCTGATGATTTTGAACTTCAATGCCAGATCCGAACCTATATATATTCCGTTAGTCGCAGACTTTGGCTCAAGAGACTTCAATTAAAGAAGATTTACGATACTCCTATAGACAACTATGAAGAGCAGGTAGCTGTAGAGGAAGATATCGAGACCCATGAAAAACAAGACTTCCAGTATGGTGTAATGAAAAGCGCACTTGGGAAAATTGGAGAACCATGTAAGAGTTTGCTTGAAGCTTATTATATCCATAACAAAAATATGCAGGAGATTTCCGCATTTTTTGGATATACCAATGCTGACAATGCAAAAAACCAAAAGTATAAATGTCTTATGAGGCTAAAGAAATTATTCTTTGCCCAATATAAAAACGGAAATTAATGGACCAGATTCAATTAATAGATTTTACAGAAAGGTATCTCAGAGGAGAAATGTCTCCTGCTGAGGTTAGTGCATTTGAAGATCTTCGTAAGAGCAACCCTTCTATAGATCAGTTTGTAGTAGAACATCATTTGTTCACAGACGAACTAAATGAGTATGCCAAAATAAAACGTTTCAGGTCTACACTATTTGATATTCACCACAACCTAAAGGAGTCTGGGGATATTGCTGATCTGCATTTACCTGAAAAAGGACGAATTGTAGCTCTATGGACTAAATATAAAAGAACAATAGCCGTAGCTGCATCGATTGCCGGAATTACTGCCTTAATAACCAGCACACTCACCTTGTTTTTTTCTCCTAAATCTCCAATTGGCGATATAGAAGAACTAAGAAGAAAGGTTAATACGCTTGAAGTTCGCACGAATACTCAAGATGTGAAACTAAAAGAGGTTGATCAAAAAATCGACCCTAATGCATCCATTACCTTTGGAGGTACTTCATTCCTTATTGACCCGAAAGGCTATCTGGTAACCTCAGCGCATGTCGTGGATAATGCAGATCAACTTTTTGTACAAAACAAAGAAGGTCGAGACTTCAAAGTTGAACTGGTTTTTATCGACAAGCCCAGAGATATCGCCGTTTTAAAAATGAATGACGCAGACTTTAAAAGTCCTGCCTCACTTCCTTACAGTCTCCGCCAATCGAATAGTGATCTCGCAGAACCTGTATTTACTTTAGGTTATCCAAAAGATGAAATTGTATATGGCGAGGGATATTTAAGCGCCTTAACGGGTTTAAAAGGGGATACCTTATCTAATCAGATCAGCATTTCAGCTAATCCTGGTAATTCTGGAGGTCCTATACTTAACCGAAATGGAGAGATAATTGGTATCCTAAATGCACGTCAGGCAACTGCAGAAGGAGTGGTATTTACCATCACATCCAGACAACTCATGCGGTCAATAGAAGAGCATAAATCCAACACCATACCTCAGATAAAACTTCCAGTAAGATCCACGATCCGAGGATTAGACAGAATTCAACAGGTTAAAAGAATTGACGACCATGTTTACATGGTTAAAGTAATCGGCAATAACTAAACGATTATTACATTAAAAAGGGCCCTACCCCTTTTTAAATCTATTAACCCCACAAATTAGAAGGATATACACCCGTTTGTACTAACGTATCGATGCTAGCTTGTACAGCAGGAGCATCCTCCTTATATGTCACGCCAAACCATGATGAACGGGTTCGAATGACCCGAATATTACCTTTTCCTTCCTTAATAAACTCATCGGCTACCAGAGGAATGAAAAATTCTGACTTAGGCACATTGATCTGCTGATCTAAAAAATGATTGAATAACGTTTCCGTATAAGAAAATACTTCAACAGGGAAACACCAAAAATTCATAGACACCATAGAGTCTCTCGAAATTTCTCTTGGATCTAGTGCATCATCACCAATTATTTTTCCCTCTACTTCACTAATATTTAATCTTTCTCTAATCGAACGGAGATTCCCCTTGTCATCCAATTCACATACACCACGATTAACTGTACCATGTTCGGATAAAGTATTTAATAACTCATAACCAATGATAGACCAAGTTGCTCCAGCACATTCCGAAGTTAAAAACTGATAGGCCTTTTCGAATGCATCCCGACCATAATAATCATCTGCATTAATCACAGCAAATGGTTCACTTACTATTTCCTTTGCACAGAGTACTGCATGTGCCGTACCCCAAGGTTTAGTTCGATCTGAAGGCAATTCTCTATCACCAATGAATGAATCTAGTTCCTGGTAAACATACCCAGTCTCCACCTTACCTTTTAATTTAGGTTCAAATATGGATTTAAAATTATCTGCAAACTCACTACGAATGATGAATACGACTTTCCCAAAACCAGCTCGGATGGCGTCATAAATAGAATAATCCATTATAGTTTCACCAGATGGGCCAAAAGCTTCGATCTGTTTCATGCTTCCATAACGGGAGGCCATTCCGGCCGCTAAGATCAATAAAGTTGGTTTCATGGTTTATATTTATCTCCAAATGGCAAAAGTATAGCAATGGTTTCAAATAAATGTGATATAGTAAAGAAATGGGTTGATGACAGATTAAACGTTACTGTACCCGTTCAAACAGTTCCCTACTCAGTATATGAGCGAGCGGGAATTACCTGGGATATTTTACGCACTGATTTGATACATCCTGTTTGCTCCGGTAATAAATTATTTAAACTCAAATACTATCTGCTCGACGCCACCCAAAAAAATTATACCAAGATCCAAACTGAAGGTGGACCATGGTCTAACCATATTGTAGCTACAGCATTTGCAGCAAAAGAAATAGGCTTAACAGCAATGGGTATAATACATGGGGATGAACCAACTGAAAAATCAAGAGCACTTCAGGATGCCGAAAATTATGGAATGGAATTACACTACAAAGGTTGGGGCTTATCCACAACAAATTCTGACCATTTCGCAGATACTTTCCAAATTCCGCAGGGCGGGTTTGGACATTTAGGGGTAAAGGGAGCAAAAGAAATTATCCCCCAAAAACTCTCCAAAGAATACTCGCATATTATATGTGCCGTTGGCACAGGAACGATGTTAGCCGGTATGAGTATGGCAGCTCCAAATACCAACGTAATCGGCATACCTGTCTTAAAAAATACAAACATTACGCTTCCTATTCAACAGCTAATCGGAACCCTTCCTCTTCGATTGATTCATGATTATCATTTTGGTGGGTATGCTAAAAAAACGAATGAACTACTAAACTTCATGAATCAATTTTATTCAATTTCCAAAATCCCGCTTGATTTTGTATATACGGGAAAGTTAATGTTTGCTATACATGATCTCATTCAAAACAAATACTTTCCGGAAGGGAGTAAAATCTTAGCTATACATAGCGGTGGTTTACAAGGAAACCGATCATTAACAAAAGGTGAACTAATTTTTTGACCATGCTTCACCTATCTTTGCTGTCTTACATCCTGATTTCACCATGATAAGATTACTCCTGATCTTGTTCCTTTGTATCATTTTCTATTCTGTTTCCTTTGCACAGGATAGCCTACCTAGATTTTCTGTAAAAAACAGATCCGGCAAGGTCATTGTAGGCTGGAACAATCCATTTAAGGATGTTGTTCTGATCAATATTCAACGTTCTCCGGATTCTGTAAGCGGTTTTAAAACCATTTTAAGCGTAGCAGATCCAACTTCGGTTACAAATGGTTTCCTTGATGCTAAGGCCCCCGATTTCAAACAATTTTACAGATTATATGTACAAAGACAAGGAGGTGTTTATTTCTTTACAACATCTTCAAAACCCATCCCCGATACGCTAAAAACGACCTCTTTATCAAACAACAATGCAGCACCATCTGCGTCCGCCGACTCTACAAATAGATTTAATTCGATTTCCAAAATTTCAAGTACAACAGCTAAAAATCAATCCTCCAGAAATTTACCAATTGCCGATAGCATTAAAATTGAGGTTCCTTCAACTGAAAAAATCTTTACCCCTTCCGTATTTGTATATACTAACCCTCAAGGTCACGTTGTTCTTGCCTTGCCTACTGAAAAATCACAAGTGTATAGCATAAAGTTCTATCGAGAAGATGGCACTCCACTATTTACAATGAATAAGATAAAAGAACCTTACTTAACCATCGATAAAACAAACTTTATCCGATCCGGATGGTTCAATTTTGAACTTTATGAAAATAATGTAATGAAAGAAAAATATAAGTTTTTTATTCCGCGTGAACGCTAGTTAAAAATTTCTTTAAAATTTTTTAAGACGAGATTTTTGACCTCATTCATATCTACACGATGACCTAATTCCTTTTCTAGTGAGGTCACCTGCTTATCCTGAATTCCACAAGGAACAATATTTCTAAAATAATGCAGATCAACATTAACATTAAAAGCAAAACCATGCATAGTTATCCATCTGCTGCAACGTACTCCCATAGCGCAGATTTTTCTCTCTTTCCCTTTAATGGAAGGATCTAACCATACTCCTGTTTCACCTGCACTTCTTTCACCTTTCAATCCATAATGGGCCATCACCTTTATGATCAACTCTTCCAGGTTACGTAAATATCTGCCAATATCCGTATAATGTTTCTCCAGATCGAGTATTGGATATCCAACTAATTGACCTGGACCATGATACGTAATATCCCCTCCTCTGTTGGTATGAAAAAATGAGATCCCATTTTGCTGCATCTCTTGCTCGCTGATCAGCACATTTGAAATATCTCCACTTTTCCCTAAGGTATATACATGCGGGTGCTCTACAAATAACAGATATTGGCGGGTAGCCACCTGGAAAGGGTCCGCTATTCCATCTAGCCTTGCCTTCGTTTTTAAAACCACATTCTCCTGTAAAAGCTTTTCCTGTAAATCCCACGCATCTTTATACGAAAGCAGACCCAAATCCCTAAATTCAATATCCATTGCACAAAATTAACCCGAATTAGTAATTTTACAGCATGCAATTTCATGATGATCCGGAATTAGAATCAAATGGTACAGAAGAATCCGATGAACTATATGAGCGACTTACCATAACAGTGGACCGGGGTCAGGAACCCTTGCGCATAGATAAATTTCTGCAGCAGCGTGTAGTTAAAGCTACCCGGAATAAAATACAGAAAGCGATTGATCTCGGCCATGTTACCGTAAATGGACATCCTATTAAATCGAATTATAAGATCAAACCAGGAGACCTGATCATTTCTTATTCAGATACAGCACCTGAATCAACAGAGATCATTCCAGAAAATTTACCATTGAATATGGTTTATGAGGATGATGATTTGATGGTTATCAACAAACCTGCCGGACTGGTTGTACATCCTGGAAGTGGTAATTATACCGGAACCCTGCTGAATGGCGTAGCATGGCATCTGAAACAACAAAACCCAACTATTGATGAGGAGGCTCTACCCAGATTTGGAATGGTTCATCGTATAGATAAAAATACTAGTGGCCTTATTGTTCTCGCAAAATCAGATAAGGCTGCTATGGATCTTGCCAAGCAATTTTTTGATCATACCGTGGATAGAAAATATGTCGCCTTAGTTTGGGGAAATTTTGAAGAAGATCACGGGACGATCTCTGGTCATGTTGGCAGACATCAGCGCTTTCGCAAGATCATGGATGTATTTCCAGATGGCGAATACGGCAAGGAAGCCATCACGCATTATTCTATATTGGAACGATTCAATTATGTAACACTAGTAGAATGCAGGCTTGAAACCGGCAGAACACATCAGATCAGAGTACACATGCAACATATTGGACATTCCCTTTTTAATGATGATACCTATGGTGGCGACAGGATCTTAAAAGGAACCATTTTCGCGAAGTACAAACAATTCGTTGATAACTGCTTTGAGATCTGTCCTCGCCATGCCTTACATGCAAAAACATTAGGTTTTGTTCATCCACGAACACGCCAAAAAATGGAATTCAACAGTGACCTTCCTTCAGATATGGTTTCTGTTATTGAAAAATGGAGACGCTATTCTAACGCCCCCCAAAATCAGTTAACGTAGCGGTAAATACTCCACGTTCTTTTTGTTTAGGGAATACTCTCCATTCGCCATTATATCTGATAACCGTTGGCACCAACAGCGTTTTATATCGCGAAAGATCTACTTCCATATATACATTAAAAGAATATACGCCTGCTGAATAACTGAGAGCATAAGTTCGGGAAACAACATCCATGGTTTGATAATCGAACCAGGTTGTCATTTTATCAATGACCAATTTATCAGCATCGCCACCCTCCTCTGCTGATTTCCCTTCTGCGCTGAATACATAATAATCCTTCCCACTTTTGGTTTCTATGTCAATAGAAAAATTATACCATTTGGACATGTCATTGTCAAATAAGGCCGCTTTATCCCCCATTAAAGGAATACCAGGAATTTTCATACCCGGATTAAAAAATAACATTTTTAGCTGCTCCTTGTGCTTCTCCATTCCCGATTTATTCCGAAGATTGCGATCTACACCTTTTACGACATTAGTTTCGCCACAAATGGGTTTAAATGCCCAGAACAACGAACTATATAAAGAAGCAGTGTAATAATTATACTCCCCATCTTCATTATAAAAGTCGCCAGTGGTTTGTTCCGATAATTTCCGGGTGAATCGACACCCGCCATTCCTTTCTTGACGGGTTTGTCCATTTAAGGACGCAGTCAATTTTCCTTTTTTATCAAACATACGTATATCGTTATACGCAGTAAATTCCAAAACTCTAAGATTCTTGAATGCTTTATAAAAACTGGTATCTAATTGAACCCGATTCACAAATCCTTTTACATCAGTATTATTTCTAACTACAACCTCTGATAAAGTTATCAATCTTCCATCTATGGTATCCTTGACCTGAGCCATCAGATCTGGAAGAAAAAAAAAGAATGATATGAATAGAAAGAAATTTCGCATCACTTTGGGAACAACATTCTATAATCCACCCTTACTTTTCCTTTAGAAATATCATCCAGTTTACTTTTGATCAATTTACGTTTTAACAGCGAAATATGATCGATAAACAGTTTTCCTTCGATATGATCGTATTCGTGTAAAATAACACGTGCTGTTATTCCATTGAATTTCTTAACGTAAGTCTGGAATTGTTCATCTTGAAATTCGAGTTCCACCTCTTCCGGTCGCATCACATCTTCCCTAACTTTAGGAATACTTAAACAGCCTTCATTATAAGGCCATTCTTCCCCATTTAGACTACGTATTTTTGCATTGATAAAAACCTGCTTTATACCAGGGGCATCGGGGTATTTTTTCTTTTCATCTTCTTCCAATCCTTCAAAAATTTGCGTACTATCAACTAAAAATAATCGTATCAATCGATTAACCTGTGGAGCAGCAATGCCTACGCCATTTGATGAATACATGGTCTCCCACATATCTTCGATCAACTTATCCAATTGAGGATGATCAGCATCAATATTTTTGGCTACTTCACGTAATACTGAGTGCCCATATGCAACTATTGGAAGAATCATAATACAAAGGTAATAAAAAAGAGAGCAAGGTTATAAACCCTCAGGATTTAGGTGGTTTAGCCTTATGGTCAAGATATTCCTGAAGAAGCATAGTGGCAGCAATTTCATCAATCAGTTCTTTTTTCATCCGGTCTTTCTTCTTCATACCCATATCGATCATAGCTTGTGAAGCTAATTTAGAACTATATCGTTCATCAACAGTTTCAATGGTTATCCCTGGAAAATGTCTTTTTAGTTTCTTAATAAATTCTAATGCTGCTGAAGTGGCATCAGTTGGGCTATCATCCAGATTTCTTGGTTCGCCCACTATGATCGTACTAACTTGTTCTTTTTGAATATAGTCGCGCAAAAAAACCAATGCCATATGCGTTTCAACCGTAGTCAAACCTTGCGCTATTATTTGCATAGGATCTGAAACAGCTATTCCCGTTCTTTTTTTACCGAAATCGATGGCTAATATTCGCATATCAAATAAACAAATCCGTAATTACAAAAAAAGCAAATGCAACACTCGCAATACCATTCGCAGTCATAAAAGCCAAATTCACTCTACTGAGATCATACGGCTTGACTAAACGATGTTGATAACACAACATTCCACAAAATCCAACCACGCCTAACCAATAAATCCAACTAAATGGCACTAAAAGTCCGGCAGCCATAATAAAGGAAGCAGATAGAAAATGAAGAATTCTGGAAACAAATAATGCTTTTTCCTTTCCTAACCCGGTTGGTATAGAATATAATGATTGTGAACGATCAAATTCCTCATCCTGCAAAGAATAAATGATATCAAATCCACTTACCCAGCAGATAACAGATAATGAAAACAAAACGGGTAACCATGCAAATTTTCCAGTAACTGCTATGAAAGCTCCAATGGGAGCTAAAGAAAGTCCAAGTCCAAGAACGAGATGGCAAAGAGAGGTAAATCGTTTGGTGTAACTATAACCAAGTATAACCAATAAGGCTACTGGCGACAGATAAAAGCATAATGAATTAATACACCCACTCAATACTATAAATAATAACGCATTGAAAACAGTAAACATCAGGGCATTCCCCGGTTTGATGACACCCCTGGGAATTTCCCTGATCGCTGTTCTGGGATTCAATGCATCAATATCACGATCTAAATATCTATTAAAGGCCATGGCCGCCGTTCTGGCTGTAACCATACAAGACAGCACGAGTAGAAATAGTATAACCTCTTTACTTCCAAAAAGTGAAGTAATACTAATACGATCCGATTGAGTTAAAGCATATGATATATCTCCATAATGACAATGCAACAGTCCGAGAAAAAAACCAATCAAAGCAAATGGTAAAGCAAAGATGGTATGCGAAAATTTGATGAGCGACAAATATTGCTTAACAGTTGACATGAGTGCAAAGGTAGCGATTGTCAATGGGATGCTTGCCTGATTCTAAACTGACTGAAAACTTCCCAAAGTACCATTCCGGTTGCAACAGCAATATTTAAAGAATGTTTCATACCTAATTGAGGAATTTCAAGACAACCATCACATTTGTTGAGAACTTCATCCTGAACACCTTCAACCTCATTGCCAAAAATTAGGGCTAAAGGGTTGCTATCCCACTGATACTTATCCAATAAAGTACTTCCTATAGTTTGCTCAACCGCAAACAACTTATAGCCCTGATTTTTTAATCGATCAAGCAATTCCAGAATTTTGGGTTCGTATTCCCATGTTACTGTATCAGTAGCCCCCAATGCCGTTTTATGAATGTCCCGATGTGGGGGACAGGGGGTAAATCCACACAAATAGATCGATTTGATCAGAAATGCATCTGATGTTCTGAATATACTCCCCACATTATGCATACTTCGAACATTATCCAGGATAACCACAACTGGCATCTTGGAGGCCTGTTTTACGTCATCCGCCGTTTTCCGGTCAAGCTCCTGCATACTTAATTTTCTGAACATATCGCAAATCTAGTTCTTCAACCGCTTAATCCTGTTTTTTTGCCTGATCATATGCGTAGATTTTGTTTTCCACAATGGTGAAAACACTAAGCACCCTAGACGTTACACGCTTATTTTTGTGATAATGTCGAAATCTGCCGATACACCGTTAATGCAGCAGCATCGGGCCATAAAGCAACGTTATCCCGATGCAATACTCCTTTTTCGAGTGGGGGACTTCTATGAAACTTTTGGAGAAGATGCCATTATTGCCTCATCTGTATTAGGTATCACGTTAACCAAGCGAAATAATGGAGCCGCATCTGCATCCGAGTTGGCCGGATTCCCGCATCATTCACTGGAAACATATCTGCATAAATTAGTTAAGGCAGGATACCGAGTTGCCGTCTGTGATCAGTTGGAGGACCCAAAACAAGCAAAAGGAATTGTGAAAAGGGGCGTTACAGAGATGGTTACTCCAGGCGTAGCGATCAACGATAAACTACTCGAGCATAACACCAATAATTTTCTATGCGGAATTCATATTGATGAGCATAATCATGGAATTGCCTTTTTGGACATTTCTACAGGAGAATTTTTTGTTGCTGAAGGTGATGAGGAGTACATAGAAAAACTTCTGGAAACCTTAAAACCTGCTGAAATAGTTTTTGAAAAGAAAAATCAGAAAACATTTCGGGAAAAACATGGACTGCGATTTTACACCTATCCATTAGAGAGCTGGATATTTGATAAAGCATATTCAGAGGAACAATTGTTAAAACAATTTGGAACGCATTCTTTAAAAGGATTTGGAATTGATAGGATGAGTGCAGCAATCATAGCAGCAGGTGCAATACTCCACTATTTAAAAGACACGGAACATCCACACCTCAAACATCTAACATCCATTTCAAGACTAGATCGTAATGAACATGTTTGGATGGATCAGTTTACCATTCAAAATCTTGAATTATTAGATTCCGGTAAACAAGGATCGGTTTCTTTGATCAATACACTGGATCATACGGTGTCTCCTATGGGTGGTCGATTACTGAAACGTTGGTTATTGCTTCCTATATTGGATAAACAGAGAATTGAAGAAAGACTTGACCTTGTAGAATACTTTACCCAGCAACCAGAACTGAGAGAGAATATTGCCCAGGTAATCAAATCCTGCGGAGATATGGAAAGACTAATCAGTAAAGTTCCTTCACGTAAGATCAATCCAAGAGAGGTACGTCAACTTGCCAGGGGATTACATCAGGTTTTCAATCTAAAAGCACTGACTAAAGAAACTTCGCAAAGCTATTTACAAAAGCTTGGTCAATCACTTGATCAGTGCCGTGATATCCAAATACAGATTGAACAAACCATTTCTGAAGATCCACCAGCCCAAATCAATAAGGGAGGATTGATTGCAGACGGCGTAAATGCTGAATTGGATGAATTAAGACAAATTTCCAGTAATGGAAAAGAATATCTTGTCACCCTTCAACAACAAGAGATCAGCAGAACGGGAATAAATTCACTAAAAATTGGATACAATAACGTTTTTGGTTACTATTTAGAAGTAACACATGCACATAAAGATAAAGTGCCTTCAGATTGGATACGTAAACAAACTTTGACCAATGCTGAACGATACATCACTCCTGAATTGAAACTTTATGAAGAGAAAATAACAGGAGCAGAAGAGAAGATACTTCGAATAGAAGCAGACATTTTTGAAAAATTGATTGAATCTATCCAGGGATTTATACAGCCCATTCAGCAAAATGCTATGGTAATGGGCATCATCGATTGTCTTACATGCTTTGCCTGGGTAGCCAAGCAATACCAATATTGCCGACCAACCTTACATGAAGATGCCGCTTTATCATTAAAAGATGCAAGACACCCAGTGATTGAAAGGTATTTGCCAAATGATAAACCATATATAAGCAATGATATTTTACTGAATAAAAATAGTCAGCAGATCATCATTCTCACTGGCCCTAACATGAGTGGTAAAAGTGCCTTATTGCGTCAGGTAGCCCTAATAACCATTATGGCACATATGGGCTCATTTGTTCCCGCCCAAGCAGCACAAATACCGATTACGGATAGAATTTTCACCCGTGTTGGCGCAAGCGATAACCTAAGTGGAGGAGAATCTACTTTCATGGTGGAAATGAATGAAACAGCAAGTATCATTAATAATATTTCAACCAGAAGTTTGATCCTCCTAGATGAGATCGGTAGAGGGACTTCAACGTATGACGGCATCTCCATTGCCTGGAGTATAGTGGAACATTTGTATCATGCACCTGCAAAACCATTGACATTATTTGCCACTCATTACCATGAATTAAATGAGTTGGAGAATGCTTTACCAGGAGTAAAGAACTTTCATATAACCAATAAAGAATCCGGAAACAAAGTAATCTTCCTACGGAAACTTGCCCCTGGAGGTAGTACACATAGTTTTGGAATTCATGTAGCGAAAATGGCAGGCATGCCCGACTCGCTGATCAAAAGAGCCAACGAAGTATTACAAAAACTTGAAGCTAACAGAGCGTCTGAAAATGATATGCATGAAGTAGTTCAAGATACTGCAGCGTCAAAAATGCAGCTCTCCATTTTCGATGCACATAGTGATACATTTGCCGAAATTCGTCAGCTCCTAGAGAATATGGATATAAATAGACTCACCCCTGTAGAAGCATTAATGAAGCTGAATGAGATAAAGAATAAAATTGGCTAAAAGGATTTTAGATCTCAAAAAATGGTTAATTAGCCAATTCAACAAGCTTGCTAATGGCAATATCCACTTCTTCCTTGGTATTGTACTTACTAAAAGAAAAACGAACCGGGATCACATCAGCATTACCCCCAATTCCACGAATGACATGAGATCCAATCTCTGCTCCACTAGTGCAGGCACTACCTCCTGATGCACAAATATGGTGAATATCTAAATTCATTAATAACATTTCCGTCCGTGAAGAAGAAGGGATTCCAATATTTAGAACTGTGTATAAACTTCTTCCTTCTGGATTCCCATGTATGATTAAGCCTTTAATCTTTTCTTTAAGGTGGCCAAGCATATATATTTTCAAATCGCTTATATGCTTTCTCTCCTGTTCATATTGTTCGTGAGCTAATTCCAATGCCTTTGCAAAACCCACGATACCATAAATATTTTCCGTCCCAGCACGCATATTCCGTTCTTGTCCCCCACCATGTATATATGGGGTAATTTTTATATCCTCATTGATATAAAGCAACCCAACACCTTTTGGGCCATGAAATTTATGTGCACTTCCTGTTATAAAATGAATAGGGGTTTCTTTTAAATTAAATGGGAAATGACCAACAGTTTGAACCGTATCTGAATGAAAAACAGCATCATACTTTTTACAGATCTCTCCTACCTCATGAAGATCGATCATATTACCGATCTCATTATTCGCATGCATTAAGGTAACTAACGTTTTGGTTTTAGATTTTGAGAGTAGGCGCTCCAGATCTTCCAGATCGATATGGCCATTCGTAAATACTTTTACATATGAAACCGCTGATTCTCCAGATTTTTGTAGAAAATCGACTGTATGTAACACAGCATGATGCTCAATTGGAGAGGTTATGATATGCTTACACCCCAAATCTCTAACCGCGTTTATAATGGCAGTATTGCTGCTTTCAGTACCACAACTAGTAAAGAAAATTTCAGAAGGATGAGCTCCTAGTATGCGAGCAACCGTTTTTCGAGCTGTTTCAACAGCTAAACGGGTTTCTCTTCCATAAGAGTATATGGAAGAAGGATTTCCGAATTTATCGGTTAAGTAAGGCATCATAGCCTCCAATACTAGAGGATCCAATGCTGTAGTAGCCGCATTATCTAAATAAATTCTCATGAGGCCACAAATGTAAAAAGATTTACTAATTGGCCTTTATATTTCATGATGGAAAGGTTGATTTATTACAATGTCTCCTTAATATCCTGCATTATTCGCAGGGCTATAATATTTGCGGTAGTTTCGAAATTACTTTCCGCAATCACACGGATAATCGGTTCTGTATTGCTGGCCCGCAGATGTACCCAGTCATTTTCGAACTCTATTCGCAGCCCATCTTCAGTATTGATCGGATTGGCTTTATATTTCTTTTTGAGGTAGTTGAAAATGGCATTCAGATCTATATTATTTTCCAGTTCGATTTTATTCTTTACAATAAAATAATCTGGATATGATCCTCTGAGCTGTTTCGCCGTTTTGTCGGATTTAACCAGATGAGTTAGAAATAAAGCGATTCCAACCAATGCATCTCTACCATAATGAAGATCAGGAAGTATGATGCCTCCGTTCCCCTCTCCTCCGATTACGGCATTTACTTCTTTCATTTTTGCTACAACATTCACTTCTCCCACCGCACTTGGATAATATTCACCTCCATGTTTGATCGTCACATCCCTTAATGCTCTGGTAGAAGAAAGATTACTAACCGTATTCCCTTTACGCTTACTTAAAACATAATCCGCTACAGCAACTAATGTATATTCCTCACCAAACATGCTGCCATCCTCACAAACCAGAACTAATCTGTCCACATCAGGATCAACAGCAATTCCCAGATGCGCCCGATGCTTATTCACCTCTGAAGAAAGTTGAGAAAGATTTTGAGGCAATGGCTCAGGGTTATGAGCAAATTTCCCATCAACAACCTCATTCAGCACTACTACTTCCTTAACCCCCATTGCATTCAATAAGGCCGGAACAAAGATGGCTCCTGTGCTATTTACAGCATCAACAACAATTTTGAGTTCTTTATTCCGAACAGCTTCAACATCTACCAGGTTAAGGGATAAAATAGAATCAATATGTTTTTGTAAGTATTCATCCGACTGGGTATAAGTTCCCAGTTTTTCAACTGCGGCAAACTGAATTTCGCCAGACTCTGCCAATGCTAACACGTTCTGCCCATCCTCGCCAGAAATAAATTCCCCTTTTTCGTTTAAGAGCTTCAAGGCATTCCACTCCTTTGGGTTATGGCTGGCTGTAATGATGATACCACCCGATGCACCTTCCATGACCACCGCCATTTCAACCGTTGGGGTGGTGCTTAAGCCAAGATCAACTACATCAAGCCCCAAAGCCATCAGTGTATTCGATACCAATTGGCTTACTATTGGACCGCTAATTCTTCCATCTCGTCCAATAACCACCTTCTTGGCCGCATGATTTTGTAGTAAAATGCTACCGAAGGATGCAGTATATTTTACAATATCCAGTGGTGAAAGTGTTTCCCCAGATTTACCACCTATCGTTCCTCTAATTCCAGATATACTTTTGATCAATGCCACGCTTTCTTATTTTTGGGTGTGCAAATTTAAGCAAACTAAGGCGTCTGTGATAAAATAATGGATATCATTTTTGGATATACAGGCTGAAACATAGTTTAGCCTAGCATCCAGACCTCTGATTTCCTATATTTGCTAATGGTGTTGCTTCAACAACTAGATTTTTTCCAAAAAATTCTACATACTGACTACTCTCTTATGTTGAAAATCAATAAAGAGTGGCAGTCCCCATTATTTGACACCATAGCCTTATTTATTCGGGAAGCTACATTTTGGATTCCAGTTTATGTATTTCTTATTGGTTTGGCCGCTATTAATTTTGGCAGAAGGGGTATGGTTTGGGTTTTAGCTATTGTCGCTCTTGTTGGTTTTACAGATTTAATTAGCAGCCATTTCATAAAGGAATGGTTATACAGGCCTCGCCCGTGTAGAGACCCTTTTATGGCCCATCAAATTCGTTTTTTAGCCAAAACTTGTGGAATGAATGGAAGTTTTACGTCCTCTCATGCCACAAATCACTTTGCTATAGCTATGTTTCTTTTTCAGTCCCTTAGGCATCTTTCTCGTTGGTGGGGACTGGCTTTTCTTTGGGCGGGAGCCATTTCCTATGCTCAGGTATATGTTGGGGTTCATTATCCCGCAGATATTCTGGGCGGAGCCTTATTAGGTATGATGGCCGGATATTTTGCATCCCGCATATTTTTTCACCAAATGGGCAATGCCCTAACTGCATGAACGAATTTTTGATCCTATTAGGATTGATACTATTGAATGGTTTTTTCTCAATGGCCGAAATAGCCTTGGTATCGGCAAGAAAGGCACGCCTTGAATCACAAGCAAACAAGGGCGATGCTAAAGCAAAATCAGCACTTGAATTAGCCAATAAACCTGACAATTTTTTGTCAACCGTTCAAATTGGGATTACCCTCATCGGTATTTTAACGGGTATTTATTCAGGTGACAAAATCATTGATGATGTTTCTAAATGGTTAGATCAATTTCAGCTCTTTACTTCATATTCAAACGGAATCGCAACCGTTTTGGTATTGATACTGGTAACTTTTCTATCCTTAGTACTTGGTGAACTAGTACCGAAACGTATTGGTATGGCTACCCCTGAAGCTATTGCAAAATTCGCTGCCAGACCCATGCGCCTGATTAGTTCAATAACATTCCCGTTTGTATGGCTACTCACCCGCACAACCAATATCATTGTCAGGATCTTCAATATGAAATCACGCGACAATATGGTAACAGAAGATGAGATTAAAGCCATTATAAGTGAAGGCACGGAAACGGGAGCAATAGAAGCAACCGAACAGGAAATCATCGAACGGGTATTCCATCTTGGAGATAGAAATATCACCTCTCTGATGACACACAGAAGTGATCTCATTTGGTTTGATCTGGAAGATACAGAAGCAGATATCAAAGAAAAGATTTTGAAAGAACCACATTCAGTATATCCTATTTGCGATAAAAGCATTGATAATATAAAAGGTATTGTATCCATAAAAGATCTTTATGTTAATCCTGATGATCTAAAATTCATAGAGATCATGAAGTCTGCTCTTTTTGTTCCAGAAAACAACACGCCATATCAATTACTCGAGAAGTTCAAAGAAACACAAACGCATAGTTGTTTTATTGTGGATGAATATGGGACGATGCTGGGATTGATTACACTAAATGATATTCTGGAAGCTATCGTTGGTGATATCCCTCAAAAAGATATTGAAGATTATGAAGTAATACAGCGAGAAGATGGGACTTTTCTAGTAGATGCACAGATCCCATTCTATGATTTCTTAAGCAAATTTGATAAAACTGAGTGGATGAATGAAGGTGAACATGAATTTGATACGCTTGCTGGATTTATTCTTCATGATTTGGAAAGAATCCCGAAAACGGGTGAATCACTGGAATGGAGAGGTTTTAAAATTGAGATCATCGATATGGACGGCCACCGTATCGACAAAGTATTAGTAACCATTTCGGATAGTTTAAGAACGGAAATGGATGAGCAGTAACATTACTATTTCCTAAATTAAGAAGATACCCATCAACTACTGATTTTACCAACCTATTCCATAATCTTCACCATGATTGGAACTCCCACCCCACATAGATCCGTGTTTCCAATCAAAATAAATAGCATTAATCGGGCCAGAAGTACGGTCATCATCACTTAACTTATAACCCATCTTGATCAATTCTTTTCTGACCCATGGAGGAGTGTCTTTCTGAATTAACAGATTTCCTGGTTTAGGCTTTCTGTCTTGATCACCAAGAGATAAATAATACTGGTACGTATTAATATTTGCTGCTTCACAAGCTTCCTGAACGTTCATGCCAAAATCGATCATATTCACTAGAAACTGGATCAAATTCTGATCTTGTGTATCTCCGCCTTGCACCCCAAAAGCTACCAATGGTTTACCATCTTTCATAGCTAATCCTGGTGTTAATGTTACTCGGGGTCGCTTTCCAGGTTCTATTACATTATAGGGATTTAAAGAAGCATCCAATACAAAACTTTGTGCACGCTGACTCATACCTATTCCTGTTTTACCGGCAATACACGCAGGAACCCAACCTCCACTTGGCACCATGGATACCACCCACCCTTCTTTGTCTGCAGCTTCAACGGAAGTAGTTCCCAAAAAAACATTATCTAAGTATTCCTGATTGATCGGTTGCACCGATGCTGTTCCAAATTTTTCAAGCAGAGTTATATATGGATTATGCTTTCCTTCAAATGGATAAGGGTCGCCGGGTTTAACATGGGGATCATTTCGATCTTTGTTGATTTGCTTTACTCTTTCTTTTGCATAGTCTTTTGACAATAAACCCTGAATGGGTTCAGCAGGTGGAAAATATGGATCTCCATAATAAAAATCTCGGTCAGCAAATGTCATATTCAATACCTGGGACATGGTGTGAATATAATTAGACGAATTATATCCCATAGCCTTCAAATCAAATTGTTCAAGCATATTCAAAGCCTGCAGCATCATCGGGCCCTGTGTCCATTGTTGTAATTTATATACCTCTACACCTCTATAATTCACATGCAGTGGCTCCTCTTCTAGTACTTTCCAGGTTGCCATATCCTTTTCGGTTATTAATCCACCTTGTTCCTGGCAACCACGAACAAATTCTTTGGCAATATCTCCTTTATAGAAACGATCATACGCAGCATAAATTGCTTCTTTCCTAGTTTTCCCTTTTTTCAAAGCCTGACGCTCGGCTTCAACCATTTTAATTAGGGTGTTCAACAAGTCTTGCTGAACGAAAATTTCACCCGCTTCTGGGGCTTCTCTTTTCTGTCCAATATGCGGAAGAAATACCGCCGTTGAATATGGCCACTCTTTAATATATTTTTTATTGGCTTCAATTGAATTGGCGGTTTGTGCTTCAATTGGATATCCTGCAGCCAGTTCCATAGCTGGCTTTA
>Ga0315907_10000768_pt1 | contig 44973 bp, 45 predicted proteins | sample LakEriMetagenome_3_FD_203525 | JGI IMG/M metagenome (GOLD analysis project Ga0315907, IMG submission 203525) | Freshwater fungal communities from buoy surface, Lake Erie, Ohio, United States - Buoy 12 MA123 | ecosystem: Environmental > Aquatic > Freshwater > Lake > Lake biofilm | place: USA...
CGGCTGCGCTCGAGGTTGCGCACCATCAGGGCGGCGCGTACAAGCGGCGACGCCGATTGCAGCACAGGCAGGGGATGATTTAGCGGCGAAACTGACGACGAAACGGACATCGGGAGCACTCCTTTTTTTGGGCGAATGGATGACTGGTGGATTTTCGCAGGATTATTGAATTCAAGCTGGCCGAAGATGCGTCTGACATCAGCGCCCGTCCCTGTAATAATGCTTGAAGACCGCGCGGGTGAGAATTTCAACCAGTCCGCGACGGCGACTAAATTTTGAAAGGAATTTTGTGATGATTCGTTACGTAACAGCCGCGAGCCTCGGTTCGTTCCTTATCGCGTTTACATCGGTGCTTCCGTTTGACGCGGTCTCCGCACCTATGGCGGCCGCTACGTCTGCCGCCGCCAAGCCCGGGGCGACCAAGTCGGTCAAGCGCTATACCATCGAGCAGTTTATGGCGACCACGAGTTATGCGGGTGCCTCGTTTAGCAGCGATGAGAAGAGCATTCTTTTCAGCAGCAACGAGACGGGAATTTTCAACGCCTACAAAATCTCGACATCGGGTGGCAGGGCCGAAGCCAAAACCAAGTCTGCAACAGATTCGACGTATGCCGTAAGTTTTTTCCCCAATGATGATCGCATCCTGTTTACCCGCGACAATGGCGGCGACGAAAACAACCATCTGTTCGTACGTGAACTTGATGGTACTGAGAAAGACTTGACGCCAGGCGCAAAACTCAAGGCTAACTTTGTAGGCTGGAGCGCCAACGATACGGCGTTTTATGTCACTACCAACGAACGTGACCCGCGCTTTTTCGATTTGTATCGTTATGATGCTAAGACTTATGCCCGCACCATGATGTACAAAAATGAGCAGGCCTACCAGATCGCCGCGATCAGCCGCGACGAAAAGTGGATCGCATTAGGCAAGACCAACACGACATCCGACAGTGATATCTACCTCTATGATGTGGCGAAAGCGGAAGCCAAGCTCATTACTGCACACACCGGCGTTGCATCGTTCTCAGCATCCACATTTGATCCTGCGTCGAAACAGCTCTTCTTCACTAGCAACGCAGACGGCGAATTTACCCAGCTTAAAACCTATGATCTCGCGACCGGCGTTGTCAAAGATCATACCAAGGCCGACTGGGATGTTAACGGCACCTATTTCTCGAAAGATGGCCGTTACCGTGTCACCACCATCAACCAAGACGGTAGCACTGTTATTCGTGTCACCGAAGGCGCTGACGATAAGCCGGTTGCGCTACCAAAGTTACCCGGCGGTGAAATTCGCGGCGTGACCTTCTCCAAGAGTGGCACACGGATGGCCTTCTACCTAAATGGCGACCGTTCTCCGAGCAACTTGTTTGTCCACGATTTCAAAACGCGTTCAACCAAACAATTGACACAAAGCCTCGCTAAGGACATTAACCCTGCGGATTTGGTGGAGGCACAAGTGGTGCGGTTTAAGTCGTTTGACGGCATGGTGATCCCCAGCATCTACTACAAGCCGCATGGGGCGAGTGCAACCAACAAGGTGCCTGCGATTGTGTATGTGCACGGCGGCCCCGGCGGACAAACACGACGTGGGTACAGCGCGCAGATTCAATACTTGGTGAACAACGGCTACGCGGTGTTGGGCATCAATAACCGCGGAAGCTCGGGTTATGGCAAGTCGTTCTTTGCTGCCGACGACAAAAAACACGGTCGTGAGCCACTGTGGGATTGCACGGAAGCAAAAACCTATCTGGCGAGTCTGGGCTACATCGACGCTGACCGTATCGGCATCATGGGTGGCAGTTACGGCGGTTACATGACCGTTGCCGCATTGGCGTTTCGTCCAGAGGTGTTCAAGGTTGGCGTGAATATTTTTGGTGTGACAAATTGGATCCGTACCCTAGAGAGCATTCCGCCGTATTGGGAAGCGAGCCGCAAGGCGCTGTACCAAGAAATTGGTGACCCGGTGGCAGATCGCGAGTTCTTAATCGCGACATCGCCACTGTTCCACGCCAAAGAAATTCGTAAGCCGATGATGGTCATCCAGGGCGCTAACGACCCGCGTGTGATTAAGGCGGAGAGCGACGATATCGTCGCTGCGGTGCAGAAGAATGGTGTGCCAGTTGAGTATGTCGTTTTTGCGGACGAAGGGCACGGCTTCTCGAAGAAGAAGAACGCCATGGAAGCGAATCAGAAAATTCTGGCGTTCCTCGACAAGTATCTGAAATAGGGCGGGTTCGACCTCTCGCGTCCTTCGGAACACTTATAAAACTCGCCATTCGGCGGGTATTTTGCGGCATTTATGCCTGAAGATGCCCGTCGATATTGGCGTTCTTTTATTTGGCACTTCTATAAACCTGCTGCGTGGGCGAATTTCGCGCCTGCGGTGCTCGCCGTACACTGGGTACGTGTCCCGTGTTTGCCAAACCCGTCGGCACGAACTTCGCCCGCTCGCGACGGTTTCGAGAAGTTCCCATTTCGTGATGATCTGGCTTGGCACCATGCGTGTTACGCTTTTCCCGGCTGGATGCGCTTACCCAACTGGAAACCCCGCCTATCAGGGCGAGAGTGTTGCGAAGCGCGTTGGGCATGGCGATTCCTCTTTTTTCCGAGTTTGCGGATTGTACGCTTCAAGCTTCAACGCCGTGCCATAGGCGGCCAATACTGCTTCTGCGCCTTCTGGCGAATGCTCTAGACCAGTGTTATGCGAAACCGCAAACTAGGTTTGCTCCCGTACTGCGGCCCTTTTGTGAAGTGTTCGACGAGTACACCGCCGTTGGCAACGATGACTTTTTGCGAGGCGATGTTTTCAAGGTCGGTCGTAATCTCAACATACGGCAGGCCAATTGATTTAGCCTCTGGCAGTATCTGTGCGAGCGCGAGCGTCGCGTATCCGAGCCGTTGTTTCCATGGCACCACGGCGTAGCCAATGTGGCCGAGGCAATGCGGCGGCAATTCGGGCGTGCCATCCTGCCAGCGTAGGTTGATACTGCCGCAGAATTCACCATCCCACAGCCAACGCCTAAAGCCAGGCAATCGCTTCACCTTCGTGCCGTCGGGCAGGGTGATCGGTGACCCTTGGGCTTCTCGATCCTCCATACTGGCGAGAAAATCAGCGGCAGCGGCGCGGATGCTGGCTAACTCTTCTTGCGCGGCCTCAGGGCGTAAATTGTCGGCAGACCAGCCGCGTTCTAGTGCGGCCACGTAACTGTCGAGATGCTCGTTGGTAGGAAGTACGAGATGCATAATGATGAATGACGGAAATGTGTTCAGATACTACGTGTTGCGCCATGTAGCCTGTTCAAACTAACGCGATATATTTTCCGTCGAACATAGCACAATCGTCGCTGCACGTTTTCCCTTAGCGACCTCATCCGTTATTCTCGCCTTGCAAGGCTTTGATGAGATCATGTCCGTCGCTCGTCACGCCATTTTTGAATCCAGCATCAATCCTGCATTGAGACATGATTTTTAGGGTAAGCTTCTAATGGCGCGCGTCTAGCAAACAATGTGGCAGTGCGGACGTGTTAGTTCCCCACCTTCAACCAATATTTGCAGGAGACATCCATGACAGTCTACGCAGCTCCCGGTCAAGCCGGTGCCAAGATTCAATACAAAGCCCATTATGACAACTACATCGGTGGTAAATGGACCGCGCCTGTCAAAGGTCAATACTTTGACGTCATCACACCAATCAGCGGCAAGGTGTACACAAAGGTGGCCCGCTCTGACTCTTCGGACATAGAGCTTGCACTTGATGCGGCCCACGCCGCTGCGGATAAGTGGGGTAAGACCGATGCGGCCACTCGCAGCAACATTCTCTTGAAAATCGCTGACCGTATTGAAGCTAACCTTGAACTCTTGGCATATGCTGAAACCATCGATAACGGCAAGGCGATTCGCGAAACACTCAACGCTGACATTCCCCTGACTGTGGATCACTTCCGCTACTTCGCGGGCGCTTTGCGTGCCCAAGAGGGCAGCATCAGTGAAATTGACGAGAATACTATGGCGTATCACATCCACGAACCTCTGGGTGTGGTGGGTCAGATCATTCCTTGGAACTTCCCCATTTTGATGGCCGCATGGAAACTGGCCCCCGCGTTGGGTGCTGGTAACTGCGTGGTGTTAAAGCCTGCGGAGTCAACGCCGATCTCGATCTTGATCTTGGTCGAGCTGATTGCTGACCTGCTTCCCCCGGGCGTGCTCAATATCGTCAACGGCTTTGGTCGTGAGGCTGGCATGCCGTTGGCCAATAGCAAGCGCATTGCCAAGATCGCCTTTACTGGTTCCACCAGCACTGGGCGCGTGATTGCACAGGCAGCAGCCAACAATCTGATTCCTGCAACTTTAGAGTTGGGCGGTAAATCACCCAATATCTTCTTTGCGGACGTGATGGACAAAGACGATGGTTTCTTGGACAAAGCCATCGAGGGTCTGGTGCTCTTCGCCTTCAACCAAGGTGAGGTGTGTACTTGTCCATCACGAGCATTGATCGAAGAAAGTATTTACGACAAGTTCATGGAACGCGTGTTGAAACGTGTCGCAGCGATCAAACATGCCAATCCCTTGGACACTGACAGCATGATGGGCGCACAAGCGTCTAAAGAACAACTGACCAAGATCCTTTCTTACCTCGATTTGGGTAGGCAAGAAGGTGCACAGGTGTTGGCCGGTGGCTCACAAGCCCACCTGGGCGGTGATCTCGAAGGTGGCTACTATGTGCAACCCACCTTATTCAAAGGTCATAATAAAATGCGCATCTTCCAAGAAGAGATCTTTGGCCCCGTGCTAGCCGTGACAACCTTCAAAGACGAAGCCGAAGCATTGGCAATCGCCAACGATACGTTGTACGGCTTGGGTGCTGGCGTTTGGAGTCGCAACGGTAATGTGGCCTACCGGATGGGCCGTGCCATCAAGGCTGGTCGTGTCTGGACCAACTGCTACCACGCCTACCCTGCTCACGCTGCCTTCGGTGGCTATAAAGAGTCGGGTATCGGTCGTGAAACCCACAAAATGATGCTTGACCACTACCAACAAACCAAAAACTTGTTGGTCAGCTACAGCGAGAGCAAGCTAGGATTCTTCTAATCGGCACTTGTACCAACATTGAGGGGCGAAGCAATTCGCCCCTTTTTCTATTCAAAGGAGCGCATCATGGTTGAACGTGTTGTAGCCACGCCTGAGGCACTGGCTTTGATCGAAGAAATGAAATCACTCTACGGAGAAATCATGTTTCATCAATCGGGTGGGTGTTGCGACAATAGCGCCGCAAACTGCTACTTGCCTAGTGACCTAACTATCGGTCCTTACGACGTGAAGCTTGGTGTAGTTGGTGGCGTGCCCTTTTACATTGGCAAACTTCAGTACGAGTACTGGAAACATACGCAGCTTATCCTAGATGTGATCGAAGGCAGCGGAGGCACTTTTTCACTTGAGGGCAATACAGGAAAAGCGTTTCACACTCGATCTAGGCTCTTCACAGACGATGAGTGGGTAGAGATTAAGGCAATTGTTGAAAATGACTTGGCTTAACTCAGGAATGAAGTTGTGATCAAGAAACCCCAATCACCCATTCGCCGAAGCAAACATCTCTGTGCGGATGCGGGCTACACTGGCGCACCCGCGCTTCGCGTGATCGACAAATCGAGCGTACTCTCCGAATTTGCGAGATTGGCGACGCGATGACAAACGGAATTTTGTTGCGCCAATAGACCCCGGTGACCACTTTCTTCCACTATGCCCGCTGGGCGAAGGTGATTTGCGACAACAAGATCAAGGCGGGTGAATGACAACAACGATTCAGCCGGCGTTTGACGGAGCCGAGCGGCTGCCGCTGCCGCCGCGTGATACGTGGACCGCCGCCCAAGCAGAGGCCGCGAAGGAGCTTGTTGCCGGGCCGCGCGGCGGGGTGATCGGGCCATTCAAGCCGTTGATGTACAGCCCAAACTTGATGGCGCGTGTACAAAAGACGGGTGAGTATTTGCGTTACAACACCGGACTGGACAAACGATTAACCGAACTCGCCATCCTCATCGTTGCGCACCATTGGGGGCGCCCCCTCGGGTTGTGATGTGGCAGAAACCAGTTCGCCCGAGCCTCGCGTTAGGCTGCGGCATTAGCCCGTGAGAGTGAAAGTGACATGTGCACTTTGCCTTTCAGACCCGACTTCGTGCGAATGGCCTGGGGCTGGGTTCCCCACTCAATGAAGCCAGCTGATCGATAGAGGCGAAGCGCCGGAATGTTTCCGTCTGTGAGTGTCAGGTTTAGGGACAGGATTTCTGGTCTGGCAGAAGCAGCCGCGATGGCGGCGTTCAGAAGTGCGAGACCGATACTCTGGCCACGTTCATGTGGCTGCACGTACATACCCAAGACGAGCGCGGAGTGACGTGTCTTGGGCTTGGCTGAGTACTCCAGAGCGACCGTGCCCACGAGGCTGTCGGCTTTCCAAGCGCCGAACGATGTTGTCAAGCCGTCTGCACTGCCGATGCGCTTGACCCACCATGATTCAGGCTCGGCTTCGCGTTCAGCAGAAGTGGTGGTGAAGGCGTCTGGTGCTTGTTCGTAGGCCTCCAGCATAAGCGCCCGGTAGGACACGACATCGGCGGCGGTGAGGGTGGATACACGCACTGGTTCTGTAGCCTAACGTCCGAATTGACGGGTGCCGCTAAGCGTCCCGGTAAATGAAACGTTAGGTATCAATCGCTCGCTTCAGCATCCGAATGGACGTGCCACCACTTTGGTCTAGGCCCAACATAAGAGTGGGACGTCGATGCAAGTTCTTTTCGGTTTGCAGAATCGAATGCGCCAAGAAGCAATGCGATAGTCGGATTGTCATCAATGGCACCAATGGAGCTGCCACAAACGCTGCAAAAAGCACGGCTGGACCAGTCCGAGGATCGCCAAGTCGTTGGTGCGCCACCGGGCCCGATCCACTCGACACTAGCTCTTGGGAACTCGACCCATGCGACCGTCAATGCACCGGTATGGCGCTGGCACATCTTGCAGGAGCAAGTGTGCGGCTTTGATACAGGGGCGGTAGCAACGAAACGGATGTTGCCGCATAGGCAACCACCTTCGTAAATCTTCTCCCTAGACATGGTGAATTCTCAACATCCTTTGTATTGACGCCCAACTAAATTCATGCAGACAAGTTAGATCTGCGCAACATTTCGGGCTGATACACAACATTGTGGGAATCAGTGGCGCAAACCGTTTGCAATCAACCGGTTGTTGAGGGTTGTTGGAGCGAAGTGTCTTCATAACAGAATCGAGGTTTACGTCAGTTTCGATACGCCACAATAACGCTGAAATCGGCATGTGTCGAGACGCACTTCAGGTTTCAACGCCCAACCAGCCATTGCGAGCCGGCTCGAACGCCCGATTAGGGCTGGCCATACGCGAAACCATTGGCGACGAGGTGCTCCCAGCGGCGCTGCCGATGGCGATAGAAGAACCAAGCGAACGCCCAGACAAGCGGCGTGAGAAGACCGGCTTGGACTTCCACTCGATCGGAGTAGCTGCAGCCCTGCCCGGAGGCTTGGATGGTAATGAGATGGTCCCACTTGGACATTAGGGTCCCGCGGCCGTTGTCCCGGAGTTCCATGTGGAAGCGCCCGACTTCGTTTGAACGGTCTCGCCCAGAGATGTTGACCCACTGCCGACCCATTGGCAGGAGGCCGAATATCCGAACGGAGACGAGGTATTCCTTCTGTTCCCACCGTTCCGGCAGAACTTTCGGCTCAATGGGTGCGAACCGCACCAGTGGCCTGGCGATGTGCAGCATGAGGCGCGGAGTCTGGACCTCCGCAAAGCACTTCTGCGGAGAACATGAAAGAAAGACGGTGCGCTCGACGAGCATAGAGCCCTAACGCCCAAGCTGAGCGACAAGCATACGTGTTCGCTCTAGCGCTTTGTTAGGCTCATTTTTCATTCTGAAAAGTTTCCGATATTCCTTCCGCTCTTGGCCAAGACGGTTGCGATGTCGGCAGAAGTGATCCCTACATTGCTAACACCTAGCATCCCAATCCTGAACTCATCGATACGCCGGCCGGAACGTGTGAGCAGGTGGAGCGATGGATCGCGATGATTGTCTTTTATCTTCCAGGATCCAAGTTCAGATATAGGAACCCAGGTTTGCGAGTAAGGACGAACTAGGAGCACGCCCTCTTCTGATACGACGACTTTTCTTCGCATAACGCGCCACAATCCGTCTAATGCGAACAATAACGGCGCAATCAGAAAAACCCAACGAATAGCATTCGATTCGGGAATCGATAGGTGAATTGCGCACCCTAATGCAATTACCGCTAATGATGTAATTGATACTAGGCCGATTCGTTTCTTATCTGCTTTAAGGATGATGCTCATTTCTTTCTGCCTAACTTAATGTAGAGACGCGAAATGCCGCATATCGTGGCAGGCTGCGCCCTACCGTGGCGCAAAAAATTCCCGAAAAACTTTTGCGATCAACCGGTTGTTGAGGGTTGTTGGAGCGAAGTGTCTTCATAACAGAATCGAGGTTTACGTCAGTTTCGATACGCCACAATACCGCTGAAATTGGCATAGGTCGAGACGCGACGCACTTCAGGTTTCAACGCCCAACCAGCCACGCAACGCGGCATCCACAGCGGCAAGCTCACTTTGACTCGCCGCGCTGATTGGATTTTATCGACCATCACTTGCGAAGCTACGCTTAGGCCATTGCGTTTGAGTGGCTTTATAGGGATCCGAAACAACGGCGCGTCGACGAGTGTGCTGGTGACAAGGCAGATCGTTACGCTGTGGTGGGTGCCGTTGTACAATTCCGACTGCACCACGAGCGCGGGCCGGGGTTTGCGGTAGTCGCCGACGCTCACGACCAACACAAAATCACCACGAAACATTTCGGGCGCTGGTTTGTTCTGTTGCCGCGCACCACCTTTTCTTGCAGTCATCGGCTATTTCGTCCAGCCGCGCGTGTCGCTCTCAAAATCTTGCTTCGTCCTCATTGGTTAGAAGATAGCGACGAATCGCCTCTCGAGCATGGTAGCTCTTCGGTTTATCCGAGCGTTCGGCCAGCGCTTCGAGTCGCGCTTCCAGTCGACGTTCCAGTCGAATGCCCAGCATGATCCCACCGCTTGTTGAACAAATGTTCAACAACGTTAGCGCCTAGATCTCCGCGACGCAAGCGCGGAAGACGATCAACCGCTATCTCCAACTCAAGAGGCAACTTCCGAGCGGCGTTGATTTCGGGCATGTATTTTGATGACCTTAAAGCGTAAATTCTGCTGATTGACAACCAACCATCATTAGGGACGCGATGAAATCTTTAACCAAAACTGTCTTCCAACTTGTTGCTGCGTTGATTGTGTTGAGTACTCAAACGCTGCCAGCGTTTGCGCAGGCTTGGCCGAACAAACCGGTGAAACTTGTTGCGGTGTTCCCACCCGGTGGCTCGGTGGATCAGGTCGCACGCATAATGTCGGTGCCGTTGCAAAAGGTGCTGGGCCAGCCGGTAATCGTGGACAACAAAGGTGGCGCGTCCGGTTCAATCGGCACCGCGGCGGTGGCGAAGTCAGACCCCGATGGTTACACCTTCGCGGTGGTGTTTGATACCCACGGCGTCAACCCGAGCCTGATCCCGAATCTTTCTTATGACACTAAGAAAGATCTTGCGCCGGTCATGCTGATCTCGCGCTCGGCGATGATGGTAGCGGCACATCCGAGCAGCGGATTTAAGTCGTTCACGGAAGTGGTTGCGGCGGCGAAAAAGGAACCGGGCAAGTTTGGTTTTGCGAGTATCGGTTCAGGAAGTCTTGCTCACTTGGCACTGACGCAGTTGCAAAATCAAGGTAGCTTTCAACTCACACACGTACCGTATAAGGGCGGCGGACCGGCATTACAGGATGCGGTTGCGGGACATGTTCCGCTCATCGCGGGAACGGTGTTCTTGATTAGCCCACAAGTCGACGGTAAGAATCTCGTCCCACTCGCGGTGACCTCAGCAAAACGGATCGCAAAGTACCCGGACGTTAAGACCATTGCTGAACAAGGTTTTCCCGGCTACGAATCAGTGGCGTGGTGGGGCGTGTTTGCGCCAGCCAAAACGCCGCCAGAGATTGTGAAAGCGATGAACGACGCGTTGGCGACGGTACTTGCAGATCCTGCCGTCCGTGAGAAATTGACATTGCAGGGCATGGAGATCATCGCATCGAAGCCCGATGAGTTGGCGAAGTTTGTTGATGTCGAAATTGACCGCTGGGCGAAAGTGATTCGCGATAACAAGATCAAGGCCGGTGAATGACAACAACGATTCAGCCGGCGTTTGACGGAGCCGAGCGGCTGCCGCTGCCGCCGCGTGATACGTGGACCGCCGCCCAAGCAGAGGCCGCGAAGGAGCTTGTTGCCGGGCCGCGCGGCGGGGTGATCGGGCCATTCAAGCCGTTGATGTACAGCCCAAACTTGATGGCGCGTGTACAAAAGACGGGTGAGTATTTGCGTTACAACACCGGACTGGACAAACGATTAACCGAACTCGCCATCCTCATCGTTGCGCACCATTGGGGGCAACCTGTCGAGTGGAATATTCACTATCCAATCGCGCTGCAAGCGGGGGTCAAACAAGCCGATGCGGATGCGATTGCGGCTGGCTCTGCACCGCAGACGCTGGACGCTGAGCAAACGCTGGTTTACGAGTTCTGCCGGCAGGTTCTAACCAACAAGGCAGTTGATGATAATTGTTATGCCGCTGTGCGTGCTGCGTTCGGCGAGAAGGGTATTGTTGACCTTACGTCTTTGTGCGGTTATTACTCGTTGTTGGCAATGGTGATGAACGTGGCACGCACACCCGAATAGGGCGTGCTGGTAGCGGGGTCGGTTTAGCCACGCAGTTCCGCGTTCGGGCGATTTGCGGGCGTCCATGTATAGGCTCCCGCCTGGCGCAACCCCTGTGGTTGTGCGCGCGAGCAGCCGTTGCTTTTTTCTAAGCAACCGCCAGATTGGGCCAGGTCGGAGAAATCAAATGAATTGAATCACGGCGTCTTTAAGTATTTGCCGAGTTCCATTTTGGCGAGCGATTGCCGATGTACTTCATCTGGCCCGTCGGCCAGACGCAGCAGCCGCGCCTGTGCGTAGGCAAAGGCGAGTGGAAAGTCATCCGATACCCCCGCGCCACCATACGCCTGTATCGCCCAATCGATGACTTGCTGCGCAACGTTGGGTGCGACCACCTTGATCATCGCAATCTCGGTCTTGGCGACTTTGTTGCCAACCGTATCCATCATGTACGCCGCCTTTAGCGTCAGCAGCCGCGCTTGGTCAATCATGCAGCGTGATTCGGCGATACGTTCGTGCCACACACCTTGTGTTGAGAGCGGTTTGCCAAAGGCTACGCGTGAAGTCAGGCGTTCACACATCAGTCTTAGGGCGCGTTCGGATAAGCCGATCAAGCGCATGCAGTGATGAATGCGGCCGGGTCCCAATCGCCCCTGGGCAATCTCAAAGCCGCGACCCTCACCGAGCAGAATGTTTTCGGCGGGCACACGAACGTTGTCAAAGGTAATCTCGCAGTGGCCGTGTGGCGCGTCGTCGTAGCCAAATACCGGCAGTGGACGCTCCACCGTGACTCCCGGCGTATTGGCGGGGACAATAATCATCGATTGCCGACTGAGGGTCGGCGCGGGCGGGTTCGCGTATTGGTCACTACGGCCCATGACGATGTACACCGCACAACGTGGGTCGCCCGCGCCGGAAATCCACCACTTGCGGCCGTTGATTACATACTCATCACCGCTGCGCTCAATCCGTGTTTCGATGTTGGTGGCGTCGCTTGAAGCGACGCCCGGCTCGGTCATGGCAAAGGCAGAACGAATTTCGCCCGCCAGTAGCGGGGTGAGCCACTGTGCCTTTTGTTGCGGAGTACCATATTGCGCGAACACTTCCATGTTGCCGGTGTCCGGCGCGCTACAGTTAAACACTTCGGGCGACCACGGCACACGACCGGTGATCTCGGCGAGCGGGGCATATTCCAGATTGGTGAGATCGGCGCCTAATTTTCCTGGCATAAATAGGTTCCACAATCCTGCCGCCTGCGCTTTGGGCTTTAGCTCTTCGATGATCGCGGTGGGTGTCCAGCGTTTTCCGGCACGAGTATTGGCCTCGATGTCCTGCTGGTAGCGGTGTTCGTTCGGCATGATGTGTTCGGCAAAAAATGCCTCCATGCGCTGCTGCAGTTCCATCGATTTTGCGGAATAGGAAAAGTCCATCGTGTGTTCCTTATTGTTTGCCGACCGAGGCACCCATAGATTTAGCAACCTTCCAACCCAGCTCTGCCAGCGGTCTGGCGGCCTTACCCATGGCCTCAGCTTGCGCAGAGGCGGCCGTGCCGTTGACCACGCGCCGCATGATGCCTTGCAGGATGCCGGCCATACGGAACATGTTGTAGGCTAAGTAATAGTCAAAGTTCTCGATGCCGTCGGGTCGTCCGGTGCGTGCGCAGTAACTCGTCACGTAATTCTTCAATGCCGGTATGCCGAGCGCGGCGAGATCAACACCGGCTAACCCACGGAACGCTGCGGGCGGGACGTGCCATGTCATGGCGTGATACGCAAAGTCCGCGAGTGGATGGCCGAGCGTGGAAAGTTCCCAGTCGAGCACGGCTAAGATGCGCGGCTCAGTGGGATGGAAGATAAGGTTATCGAGCCGATAGTCGCCGTGCACGATCGACGTTTCATCCCCAGCCGGAATGTGCTGCGGCAACCATTCGATCAGGTTGTTCATCGCCTCAATTTTTTCCGTGCCGGAGTCTTGATATTGTTTGGTCCAGCGGCTGATTTGACGTGCGAAGTAATTGCCAGGTTTGCCGTATTCACCGAGGCCGATTGCCTCAAAGTCAACCGAGTGCAGGGCGGCGATGACACGATTCATTTCATCAAACACAGCGGCGCGTTCGGCATTGGCCAAGCCCGGGAGTTGCGGGTCCCAGATGATGCGGCCTTCCACCATCTCCATGATAAAAAACGCACGGCCGATGATCGACTCGTCTTCGCACAATGCGTAAGTCTTTGGCACCGGGATGTCCGTGTGCCGCAGCGCGGTGAGCACTTGGTACTCACGCTCGATCGCATGTGCCGACGACAGCAGCTTGGACGACGGCCCCGGTTTGGCGCGCATCACGTAATTTCGTTTGGGGGTAATGAGTTTGAAGGTGGGATTCGATTGCCCGCCTTTGAATTGCTCAACCTTGAGTCCATCGAATTCGCTGCCGAGCATTTCCGAAAGCCATTCTTCGAGTGCGCCAACGTCGAACTGGTGTTGGTTGGATACGGGCTTGGTGCCGGCAAAGTGTTGAAACGGATCAGTCATTGAAGCTATTTAGGTTGGTTTTCGGGGTCGGTGTTCATGGCGCAAGCTCTAGCCTGTCATCCAGGCTTAGTTAGGTAAATGCGCCGGGATGACACACGAAAGTTTGTGACTTGATAAAGGACATCGTCATTTGCCGGGGAGTTTTCGTTTGTGTGTTGTGTTCGTTATGGATTGCGCGAGCCTTGCGCTGCATATTGCCCAAACAATACTTCCATTGTCGAGGAGCGTGTGTCGTGTTGTAACCAGTCAGTAGGCGAGAGATTGGTGGCGCGCAAAATGACATCTCTTGGTGCCGCGCCGATATCAATCACATTGATACATGCAGGACTTTGCTCGAAACCGCCCATCATTGTCCGTTGGCCAGACAACAGATAACTCAATATCGCGCGGTTTACCCCGCCGTGCAGTACCAGCAACAGGGTGGACCAGTCAGGGTCCTGGCGCAGTCCGTCAATCTCCGGCAGCACCCGGTCGAGCAACTCACCCACACTTTCGCCACCCATGAATTTGGTGTCAAGTGACGCGGTGCCGTAGAGCACACTCAGGAAACTCTCGCGTAACTCATGCTTCGGAATATCACGAAGTTTGCCGGCGCGGATTTCTTGCAGTGCAGGGCGATGCTCCAACGTGCTCGCAGATTCGAGCTGCGCCAATAGCCGCTCAGCGGTTTGAATGGTGCGCGGCAGGCCGCTGACGATGACACGATCGAAGTTAACGCCGTGTTGCGCAAACAGTCTTCCGGCGGCCTCGGCCTGGGTGATACCAGCGGTATTCAGCGGCACACCGTCCGGCGGAATGGGGACACCTGCCGGGGTGAAGTAGGTGACGGCGCCATGTCGCATTAAGTAGATGCGACGTCGCACCGCTTTCTCGGTTGGGTTAATCGATGTTGCTGCACCCACTAGGCAATCACTTCATTGGCACGTGGTGTAAAGCCAATCTTTCCGGTCAATAGCTGCGAGTACATGACCCAATCCCCCGCAAAACTATAGAAGGGGTAGGTGAACGTGGCAGGGCGGTTGTTTTCAAAGAAGAAGTGCCCCACCCATGCAAAACCATAACCGGCGAGCGGGATTAACCAGCCCATCCACCACTGCTGCGTAATGAACATGGTTGCGACAATGCCCAGCACGATGGTCGAGCCGATGAAATGGAGCGTGCGGCAGGTGGTGTTGCGATGCTCGGACAGGTAGTACGGATAGAACGAAGCAAAGGTGGTGTACTTTTTTTCCATGTGCGGAGACTCGAGCGTTAGTTTTTGTAGGAGGTATCAATCCGGTCAAGTTTGCGCAGCAGCGCCGGCCAAGCGAGGTTTGCACCCAAGCCCGCAGTGGCGTTTTTCATCTGTGCTTTTGCGCCATCCAAAATTGGTTGTGGAATCGGAATCAGATCGTCGCCAAATCGGCCGCCAGCTTGCGCGCGGATCTGCACGGCGCAACAGGTTTCAAAGAAGTACATGGCCAGGAACGCATCGGCGATGGTATTACCGACAGTAAGTAGGCCGTGATTACGCAGAATGAGGAAGTTCTTGTCGCCGAGGTCGCGCACCAGTCGCGGCTTCTCGTCGTCGTTAAGTGCGATGCCTTCGTAGTCGTGATACCCGAGGCTCGAAAGAACGATGATGGATTGCTGCGATATTGGCAGTAGTCCGCCGCGTTGTGCCGCTACTGCGACACCATTGGCGGTGTGGGTGTGCAAGACACATTTGGCGTCTTCACGCGCGGCGTGGACGGCGCTGTGAATGACAAAACCAGCCGGATTGACCGGAAATGGATTGGACGCATCGAGTTTGTTGCCGGCGGCATCAATCTTTACGAGTGTCGAGGCGGACATCTCATCGAACAACAGCCCGTATGGATTGATCAGAAACTGGCCTTCGGTGCCGGGAATCTTGGCGGTGATGTGGGTGAAGACCAGATCCGACCAGCCGTAGAGTGCAATCAACCGGTAACAGGCGGCGAGATCGACGCGGGTTTGCCATTCTGCGGCGGAAACCTTGTCCTTAATCGAGGGAAAATTAGCGGGATTTACGCTCTGGTTCACGCTTTGGTTCACAAATCCTCCGACGTCCTCATTTTCATAGTGGGGAGTTTACGCTGATAGACTGCGCTTCGGTCGCGGCGCTACCGTTTGCTACGCGCTCCGAAAGCGCCTCGCCAACTGGATAAAGCGCCGCTGGAATGAAACATCACTCGCCGAAGGCGCATACCGTGCGGCAACGTACGCATCGATGACGTTTTTGGCCTCCGCGTAGTCTTGCGGGCGTTCGCGTTCGATGCGTTTCAAGAAATCAACAGGGCCTTCCGTTTTGGCGCGGACCAAGCCCCGACGGGCAATTTGGGCACAAAAGCGCTCAAACGCCGCATCTACCGGGGACTTTCGGTTGCGATAGGCCAGCGCCAACAGCACCAGTCCCATGCCGCCGCCGGCGACAAATACGCCTCCGATCAGCCACATCGCCATCGTGCGCCAATCCACGTCGGGAATACCAAAGCCTTCAAACATGCCGCGCTGACGGTCTTGGTTAAAGCCAACCACCCAGCGATTCCATTCGGAGTTCACGGCGTCCCATGTGTAAGCGAGGCTGCGCAGGATGCCGAGTTTGTCGGCTTCCACCATGTTGTCAAAAACGCCCACCGGACCTAGTGCCGCCGACATGCCGCGATTGATCCTCAGTGGCGAGACGGCAAAGGTGGGGTCAACACGCAGCCAGCCCAGATCGGGCAGCCATACCTCTGTCCAAGCGTGCGCTTCGGCTTGTCTGACCACCAACATGCGACTGACGGGATTGACTTCGCCGCCTTGGTAGCCGGTGACCACACGTGCGGGCACACCAGCCGCGCGCATGATGAGCGCAAAACTTCCCGCGTAGTGTTCACAAAAACCGAGTTTGGTGCCGAACAAAAATACGTCCATCGGGTTGTCGCCCAATGGTGGTGGCTCCAAGGTGTAGGTGAACTCGCGGTTGTACATCTTCATCAGTTCTTCAATTAGCACTTTCGGGTCGGGGTACTTTTCGCGCATCTCTTTGCCAAATGCGATGGTGCGCGGATTGATGCGGCTATTGAAGTTGAGATACTTTTGTAATTCGGTTGGAGAGCCGTCCGCGTCGATGCGGTAATTTACATGCGAGCCGATGCTGTACGCCTTAAGCGAATTGACTGGCTCCGAGGCGCGCATCTGGTAGTCAGTGAGCAGGAAGGAATTTGGCGGAAGGCTGCTTGGAATATCCAACGCGAACAGCCACGTCTTGTTGTGCGGCTGCATCGTCACACGGTACTTCACTTCAGGACTTAGTGCGGTGTACTTGAATTGGGAAACCGGGAGTGAATCGTACATTCGCCAACCACGCCCAGACTGCATGCCGAGTACCGGGCCGCGCCAATAGAGGTCCGTGCTGTTTGGCACCGCGCCCTCAAACTCCACGCGAAATGCCACGGCATCGGACTGCGAGAGTTTTGAGATATCACCCGGCGACATGCTATCCGACAGGCCGGTGCGTGCTTGCCCATCTTGCGGAATGCTCCACAGCGGCCCGCTAATGCGCGGGAACAGAAAGAAAAACACGATCATCATCGGGATGGATTGCAGCAGCAGCCAGCCCGCAGGTGCCAAGCGATCTCGAATAGTGGGTTCGCTATTGATGCGGTTAAAACCGATCAAGGTGGCGATCAACAGCCACACGCAAACCAGCATGTAGGCGCCCATCAGAATGGTTTGTGAGTACAAGAAATTGGTGAGCGCCAGAAAGAAGCCGAGGAAGATGACGACCATCGCGTCACGCTTCATGCGCATTTCAAGTAGCTTCAAACACAGCATCACAATCAGCAGCATGACGCCGACCTCGCGGCCAAACAATTTGCGGTATTCAACAAATGCGCCTGCGGTAATCGCAAAGGCGATTCCGCCCATGATCAACCAGCCAGGTGTGCGTAGTCCATTGCGCGCAATCCACCAGCGCCACGCGCCAGCAGCCAAACAAACTGCGGAGGCCCACCACGGCAGACGCTGTACGTGCGGCGCGATGACAAACCCCATCGCCGCCACCAGCCAGGTGACGTTTGCCAGCGTGAGTGCGCTACTGTTGATCATTGCGTACGGATCATGGCGTGTGGCCTTCAACGCCATAAAGCGCCAAACGTTCAAGGCACTGGTCGCGATGCTGGCGGCCCATCGATGGCTGGATGGTGCGGCCGGGCAACTTCAAGCCATACGGCACCAGCGCGCGTTCGGCTTCCAGTACCCACCACGTAAGGCGGGCGAGGCGTTGTTCGACGCCGAAGCCTACAAGTGCCGCGTAGTCGAGCCACAGATCAGCGCTGGTGGTGGTGCCAAATTCTTTGACAAGCAGCCCTTGTTCGCGGGCAAGCGCCTTCCAAGCAATCTGCCGCAGCGTGTCGCCGGCGCGGTAGGCGCGCAACGATTGGAACTCCTCATCTCCCGCGACTGGGACATTACCCTCCCCGTTGCCGGTGGCGGAGATTGGTAGCGCGCCCGCACCGGGGTCTGGCTTGGGATACACCAAACACGTCATGCCGAAATCAACGTAAGACCAAGCATGAAACAAACCGACTGGGTACTCCGTAAAGATCTCAAGTCGGCCACACGGCATATACCCGCGTGACTCGGCCATCATGCTCAACGACAAGTTGCTGCTAGCGGTGGGCGCGATGTCGCCGAAGGTTGGCTCGGCATCGCGCAGCTTGGCGCGTTTGACTCCGACCGAGAATCGCGCGACGCCGGGGTTGTGCATCACGAGGTGAAAGTGGGCGATGTCGCCTGCAAAGGTCGGTTCCGTACGACCGGGTGAAATGGAGAGGCGCGCCAGATTACGAAAGGTGTGCAGCATCGACATGCCGCCCATACTGGCCAATAGAAATGTGAGCAGGAAGCCTAGCGAAAGCGCGTAATTCACCGACGCGATGAGTAGCAGCACCAACACAAACGCAAAAAAGTAGCCGGTGCGTGTGGGAATGATGAAGATACGCTTTTGTGTCAGAACGACCGGCGCTTGCTCTGGAATTCGCGCGCGGAAGATCCAATCGGAGATTCGCTGCCGCAGGGCAAATGAGAAGTCACCCATGGTCAAGAGTGGGCGTAGCTTGCGTCAACTCACTTCGCGGCGGGCTTTGCCGCCGTGGGTGCTGCTGCTGGCGCCGTGGCGGCAGTGGGAACCGTTGATGATTGTATGACGCCACGTTGCACACAAGTTTTGAGCCCGGCTTGAAACTTACGCAGGGCTGCCGTCTCGGCGCTGCCGTTACCGGCTGGCTTGGTGATCTTTCCCGCGCGTAGCTTGAACTCGACCATGATGTCGTTGAGTTCGATGAGTTTGTCTTGCTTGCTACGCCATGCGAGCGGTGCTTTAGTGATTTCGCCACTACGACCCGCGCGATCGAGTTCAGCGGCAAGTGCCTCGCGTTCACATAGGCGGGGCTCGAAGTCGGCAAAAAGCTTTTGCAGCTGTTCCATCGGTACTGCGATGGGTTTCGATTGCACGCCCTTATTCGTATTGGGTTTGTCGAGCGTGTTTTTCGTGGTGTCACAAGGTCGGTCTGAATACTCGATCTTACCGTCGGCACCCTGGCACTTGAACGCTGCTTGTGCGCTACCAATAGGCGCTAAAAAAAGGATAAAAAGTAGGGCGGAGGAAAAGCCGGTGGGGGAGGCAGGAGTTTTCATTTTGCGTACGGATTTCGTCGAGGTGGAGTTGGCCAGCGTCTGGCTGTAGGGTGTAGCGCCACGTGGTGATCAAGGAATGGGCACCGATTGAATCAAATCTTGGGCGGGATCAATCGATTTTGAAGTGCTGCCTTTATTGGAAATGGCACGTAGTCGATGGCCGACAACCGCAGGTGCCACGGTCTGTACGTCTTCTGGCAGGACAAGTTTGCGACCAGAGAGCATTGCCCAAGCCTGTGCGGCGCGGAGTAGCGCCAAGCCGGCGCGCGGCGAAAGACCCATTTCAAAGTGTGATGAGTCGCGGGTATGGGTGACCAACGCTTGAACATAATCCACCAACGCATCCGAGACGTGGATTTCGGTAACTTCCTTTTGCAGTGCGACTAGCTGCGCGACCGACATGGCGGGTTTTACCCGAGCGACCATCTCGCGGCGGTCTTCGCCCTTGAGTAGCGCGCGTTCGGCTGATTGGTCGGGATAACCCAAGCTGATACGCATCAAGAAACGGTCAAGTTGCGACTCCGGCAACGGGAAGGTGCCGATTTGGTGCGACGGGTTTTGTGTAGCAATGACAAAAAACGGCTCAGGCAGCGACATGGTTTTGCCGTCCGCAGTTACCTGGTGTTCTTCCATCGCCTCCAGCAAGGCAGACTGCGCTTTCGGGCTGGCGCGGTTGATTTCGTCAGCGAGAATCACTTGCGAAAAAATAGGCCCAGAGTGGAATCGAAAGGTCGATGAGTCGCGGTCAAAAATCGACACACCCACAATGTCCGCGGGCAGCAGATCGCTGGTGAACTGAATGCGCTGATACTTCAGACCCAGCAGGCTGGCGATAACGTGGGAGAGGGTGGTTTTGCCGACACCGGGTACGTCTTCGATCAGCAAATGCCCTCGCGCCAAGATGCAGGCGATGGCCATCCGAATCTGCGCATCCTTGCCGAGGATGATTTCGCCGGCGCGGGAAATGACGTCACGAATAGCGGCATGAGCATCGCGCTCTCCCAAAGTCAAATTCGGAGCATCGGTTTGGGGATAGTTTTTGTTTTCTGCGAGCATGACAGCCATGGGAAGTATGACAACGATTCTACCGCGTGCGATGGCGGTAGTTCAGCGTAATTTGGTTGAAAACTGTAAACAATCTTGCTGTCAAAAGAACCCAAAATCCCCGCCATAGAAGGCAAAATCCCCCCACACGGTCGCGATACCCGGTGGTCGCGCTAAAGTAGCGAGTTACGACAGCTGCTCTCCAAAATAGTTTTGCGCTCAGGTACCAAACCATGCCACAAAGCAACACGAAGTCCGCTCTGATCACCCACGCAGTGTGCTTGCAACACGAAATGGGGCCGCACCATCCAGAGTCTCCGTCGCGTCTGCACGCCGTGTTAAACGCACTGGAGAATGCAGGCTTGGCAAAACAGATGCAGCGTATCGATGCGCCGCCGGCCAGCGAAGCGGCGCTTGTGTTGGCGCACGACGCCGATTACGTGGCGTCCATATTTGCGGCGGCACCAACGCATGACTACGCGTACCTCGACCCTGACACCTCGATGAACATCTATTCGCTCGAAGCGGCGCGGCGCGCAGCGGGTGCGGTGGTGGAGGGGGTCGACCGCGTAATGTCAGGCGCGAATCGTAACGCGTTTTGTGCGGTGCGCCCGTGTGGACACCACGCGACCTACGACCATGCGATGGGTTTTTGTATCTTTAACAACGTGGCAGTTGGTGCAAGACACGCCATTGAAGCCTACGGGCTGGAGCGCGTGGCGATTTTGGATTTTGATGTGCACCATGGCAACGGCACGGAAGACATCTTTCACGACGATGAACGCGTAATGCTGTGTTCGTCGTTTCAACATCCGTATTACCCCGGCACCGGTGCTGATACGGGCAACAACCACATTATTCCGACGCCGCTGGCGGCGCGTACTGGCAGCGCAGCTTTTCGCCGGGCGATTGCCGCAAGTTGGTTTCCCGCGCTGCACGATTTCAAACCGGAACTCATCATCATTTCGGCCGGCTTTGACGCGCACAGAGATGACCCATTGGCTTATCTGGATTTGGTCGAAGACGACTACGTCTGGATCACCCAGGAAATTCTAAAGATCGCCGATCTCTACGCCGAGGGGAGGGTGGTGTCGGCACTTGAAGGTGGCTACAACCTCACGGCGTTGGGTGCGAGTGCCGCAGCGCATGTCGGTGTGTTGGTGGCGCAGACCTAGTCTGAACATTTCATGGGGCGCGTTCGACAGCAGATGAGTGGACGGCACCGTGTTTGCCAAATACGCGCTTTCCGCCCAAAGCGGTGAACGACCACGATACTTCGAGCAAAGAAAATTGGGTCCCCGCCTGCGCGGGGACGGGGTGTGGTAACTGTGTTCTCTCGTGTATGGTAGCGTTGGATTTTACCTACACGGTTTAGCTTGGAGCTGGCCTTCGATTGGCGAAGTCGGATTTCGTAAACAGTAGTAATTGAAGACCCTGTCCCCGCGCAGGCGGGGACCCAATTTTCTTTGCTCGAAGCGGGTTTGATGAACCAAAGGAATTGCAACATGAAGACTTACACACTGTTGATTGGTCTTGCCATCTGCGGGCTCACACCAGGTGCAAACGCAGAAACTATTCCGGAGTCTCCAGCACCAAAACTGTTCACAGATATGTTGGATCGGACTTGCGACGTTGAACACGTCAGGGTTCTCAAATCCGCCACACGGCGGGAGTTTTTAGGTATGTTTAATCTGTCATTCGAGCCGTCGAAGTCGCGAAGCGCAGACCATACGGTCTACTATGATTCCACCGATACACAGCTTTCCAAAAAACTGAAGCCGGGCGCCAGGCTGTGCGGCTTCGAGATTCCCAAACTTCGTACCTTACCCGATACCCCAACTTCGATTCCGGAACCAAACTGGGTGACAGATTCAATGGGTGTCAAGTGTGATACAAAAATGCTTTTTCCGCTCTACGACATCACCAAAGACCCAAATGACAAGGATCCACGGATGTACTTCATATTCATCAAATACGAACCGGAGTCAATTGTGGTGAGCCGACAACGTGCAGTGATTGCACCTGATGTTCTTAAATCATTGCGACGCGGCATGCCCGTATGCGAGCGCGAAATCGATTAAACGGCTGATCAATAGACTTAACTGGTGATGACAGGCTTATCTATGCCGCTCGCGCGTCGGCGAAAAAAATGGCCGCATCGTGGATCAGCCGACTTGTTGTGTCTACTTCGTGCCGAATATTTTGTCGCCCGCGTCGCCTAATCCGGGGATGATGTAGCCGACCTCGTTGAGGTGAGAGTCGATGGCCGCAGTGTACATCTCGACTTCAGGATGGGTTGTGTTCAGGCGTTGAATCCCCTCGGGCGCTGCAACCAGCACGAGCGCTTTGATTTGCCTGGCCCCAGCTTTTTTGAGCATCTCAATGGTGGCGATCATCGATCCCGCCGTGGCTAACATCGGGTCGAGAATGATGGCGGTACGTTCGTCGAGTTTGCCGACGAAGCGTTCGAGGTAAGGCTCCGGCTGAAGGGTTTCGTGATTACGGGCAATACCAACGACACTCACCTTGGCGGACGGGATGACATCGAGTACACCGTCGAGCATGCCGAGTCCAGCACGCAGGATCGGCACCAGTGTGACCTTCTTCCCTTCAATGCGCTGCACGTCGATCGGCCCACACCATCCTTGGACGGTATGTGATTCCAACGGAAAATCGCGGCACGCTTCATAAGCAAGCAGGCGGCCCAGCTCTTGGGTGATCTCACGGAAACTCTTGGTCGAAATGTCTTTTGCGCGCAGTAACCCGATCTTGTGTTTGACCAGCGGGTGTTTGATGTCGATGACAGGCATGAAAGTCGTTTAAGGACGGGCGGATTCAGGCATAAATGCTTGGAAAGTGCGGTGGATAAAGGACGTTAGTTGTGCAAAATCTTGGATAGGAAGTCCTGAGTACGTTGTTTACGCGGCGAACCAAAGAACTCATCCTTGGTGCAATCCTCCAAGATCGTGCCGCCTTTTTCCATAAAGATGACGCGGTTCGCCACTTTTTTGGCAAAACCCATCTCGTGGGTGACCACCATCATGGTCATGCCTTCTTTGGCAAGCTCGACCATGACGTCAAGCACTTCGTTGATCATTTCCGGATCAAGTGCCGAGGTTGGTTCATCGAACAACATACAAATCGGGTCCATCGACAGGGCGCGCGCAATCGCCACCCGTTGTTGCTGACCGCCGGAGAGTTGTGCGGGAAACTTGTCTTTGTGTTCAATGAGCCCCACGCGGTCGAGCAACTTAAGCCCTTTATCGAGCGCCTCGGCTTCGCTACGACCCAATACCTTGGTTTGCGAGATGACAAGGTTTTTGGTCACACTCATGTGCGGAAACAATTCGAAGTTCTGGAACACCATGCCCACCCGCGAGCGAAGTTTGGCGAGGTCGACAGTTTTGTCGCCAACCGATACACCATCCACCAAAATTTCGCCCTTCTGAAACGGCTCCAAGCCGTTCACCGTTTTAATCAACGTTGATTTGCCAGAGCCGGACGGTCCGCAGACGACCACTACTTCGCCTTTGGCAACCTGGGTTGTGCAATCGACCAGTACTTGTTTTTCACCGTACCATTTGCTGACGTTCTTAATTTCGATCATTGCCATGGTTATCCTCTATCGCTTCTATGTTTGGTTCGAGCGGGACGTTCAGACGCCCCATGCAGTGTGGAGATGGTTAGACGCGGCCGGCATCCATGCGCGCTTGCAGGTATTTGACCAGGCGCGAAGCGCCGAAACAGATGATGAGGAACACGAGTGCCACAAAAATGTAGAGCTCGACGATGCGCCCAGATATCTGCCCGGCCTTACTTGCTGCGCCGAGGAAATCCTTGAGCCCGACGACGTAAACCAGCGATGTATCCTGGAACAAAATGATCGCTTGTGTCAGCATGATCGGCAGCATATTGCGGAACGCCTGTGGCAGCACGATGTGTCCCATCGCCTGCCAGTAGTTCATGCCGAGTGCGTAGGCCGCCCACGGCTGTCCACGCGGCACGGATTGAATACCGGCGCGAATAATCTCCGAGTAGTAGGCCGACTCCACCATGATGAACGCAACAACGGCGGAGGTGAAGGGACCGACGGCTTCACCCTGTTGGCCGGTGATTTTCCCGACCAACATTGGCGTGAGGAAATAGAACCAGAAGATCGCCATGATGAACGGGATTGAGCGGATCAGATTCACAAAGCCGGCGGACGAGTACGACAGGATGCGCCAGCTCGACAGCCGGGCGAGCGCGAGGAGTGTGCCGAAGAAAATGCCGCCGACCAAGGCGATGCAGAATAACTTGAGTGACAGAAGCAAGCCGTCCCAGAGGAACGGGAGATTGTTGATGATGATTTTGTAGTCAAAATCTCCCATGATCAGTGTCCTCCCTGTGAGACAAAGCCGGGCACAGCAACTTTCTTCTCCAACAGGCGCATGGCGAACACCACCGTCAGCGTGATCACGACGTAAATCAGCGTCGCGGCGGCGAAAGCCGGGAAGGTTTGGAAGGTGTATTCATTGATTTGGCGCGCCTGCGCGGTCAGTTCGAGTACGCCAATGGTGAGTGCGGTGGATGAGTTCTTGAAAATCGTCAGGAACTCAGAGGTCATTGGCGGAATGATGAGACGGTAGGCCATGGGCAGGATCACATAGCGATAAACCTGTGGAAGTGTGAAACCCATCGCCAGTCCCGCGTTGGTTTGCCCTTTTGGCAACGACTGGATACCGGAGCGAACTTGTTCCGCAACCCTTGATGCGGTGTAGAGACCCAGACACATCACTGCGGCCGTGAACTCCCACAAACTAAACTGCGCGAACGGCAGCGTAATGAGGTACGGATAGGTTTGTTTGAGATAGTCGCCCATGGCCGTTGGAAGTATTTCCGGCATCACAAAGTACCAGAGGAACATTTGCACCAGCAGCGGGATATTGCGGAAGATCTCGACGTAAATTGTCGCGCCGAGGTTGAGCCACTTCAACGGGGTGGTGCGGAGAATACCGAGCACGGAACCCAGCGAAAAGGCGATGACCCAGGCGCAGATGGACACCAACAAGGTCCACATCACCCCCGAGCCCAACCAGCCGAGGTACGTCATGCCTCCCGAAGGAGCTTGTTCCAGAAAAAATTTCCATTCCATGGTGCGCCGTCTCCCTTGGCTTTTCGATGGACCGATGTGGGGATGAGCGTTGACGCCAATCGACGCCCCACATCACAAATTGCTTACACCTGCTGTGTTGTTTCCAATGTACGCCGACCACCGGCAGCCCTTTGCCGTGTCGATGCAACAAAAAGGGGAATCGATCACTCGACTCCCCTCATCTTACTTGATACTTGCGCGCTTGCTACCGGACGCAAATATTTGGCAGTTCACTTACTCTGGTAGTGCCTGGCTCTGGAATGCGGATTTGAGCAATGGGCTCATTGGCATGCCCATCGTTGCGCCGTCAGGCAGTTTGCCAACGAACCACTTGTCGTAAAGCTTGTTGATGTCGCCGGAACGGAACTGGGCGGACAAGGCGCGCTTCACAGCCAGTGAGAAGTCTGCGTCATTGCGACGGTGCATAATCGCGTACGGGTCATAAGACAGGTAGTCGCCAACCACGGCGAAGTCAGCTGGCTTTTTCGACTTGGCAACCAATCCGTACAGAAGTACGTCGTCCATCGCAAAGGCGGCGGCACGGCCGGACTCAACCGTCAGGAATGATTCACCGTGGTCTTTGGCTGACAGGAACTTCATGCCAAGGTTCTCGGCGTCGTTCAAGGCTTTAATCACGCGTTCGTTGGTGGTGCCTTGAGTGACAACCACTGTCTTGCCCTTAAGGTCTTTGTAGCTCTTGATTTTGGATGACTTCTTCACCACCAGCTTGGTGCCAGTGACGAAGGTGGTCGGTGCAAAATCAACCTGCTCTTGACGCTTTAGCGTGTTGGTGGTCGAACCGCATTCAAGGTCGATGGTGCCGTTAGCCATTAGCGGAATACGCGTCTGCGAGGTGACTGGATTCATCTTGACCGCCAGCGTCGGCATGTTCAAGGTCTTTTTAACCTCCTCGACGATTGCCATACACAGATCCATCGAGTAGCCGATTGGCTGCTGCTTTTCGTCCAAGTATGAGAATGGAATGGAGGTTTCCCGGTGACCGATGGTGATGGTGCCGCTATCCTTGATTTTTTTCAGTGTGCCTGTCAGTTCTTGGGCTACCACTGGAGTGGCGAGTACGGCACCGGTAAGTAGAGCCGCGCTAATTTTCGATAGTCGCTTAAGATTCATCATGAGTGGAACTCCTCGTGTTGATGTGAAACCACATGGGTGATTTTGTTGTTCTATGTCGAACCGGAAGACCGGACACAACAACCCGTAATCCGGGACGCTGTAGACACAAAATGCGCTGGACACATTTCGCTACTGAGTTTACTAGCTTTCCGTTGCTTGGGAATGGCTTGTTTGGCTGGGCGGCTTGGCATAATGGCAAGGTAAGCTATCTTGTTGGCGAGCCGCGTCTGGACAAAAGGGGAAAGTATGGAGTTAGTATTGTGGCGCCACGCCGAGGCCGAAGACGAAGCGGCGACCGATCACCTACGGAATTTGACGCCCAAGGGACGCCGCCAAGCGAAAAAAATGGCCGATTGGTTCGCGGGGCAGATCGGAGGCCAGTGGGCTGATTGGATGCTGATCGCCAGTCCGGCCAATCGGGCTCAGCAAACAGCCGAAGCGCTCGGACAGCCGTTCGTCACTGAGCCACAGATCGCACCTGATGCCTCGGTGGAGGCGGTGTTGAAAGCCGCTGGATGGCCATCCGGTGGGGCCGGCCGAAAGATAATGGTGGTTGGACACCAGCCAACACTAGGCATGGTGGCGGCACAACTCCTCGATGGCAGCAGCGGTTACTTGAGCGTCAAAAAAGGTGCCATGTGGTGGTTTGAAACACGCCATCGTCAGGCCGCGATGCAGACAGTGCTCAAGGCGATGGTGACGCCTGAAACGGTCTAACCGGTTCATGCCGGTGCAGCCAGCTCACTTCGCTCAATGGCGAGTGTCACCCCCAGTGAACGCCACTCAGCCACTTCTTGGGCTAGCTCATAATCGGTCAGATCGTGGTCGGCCAGCCAGGTGCCATCCACAGATAAGCCGAAGCTATCTGCGCTCGTCGCCCGGGACAGCATAAATCTTTTGGTCGAGACGGCGCGCCGACTGCGAGAGAGCAGGACAGCGAGTCGGATACACAGTGCTTCCCGGACAAAATCCTCGCCGATGCCGGTGTCCGTGACAAGCTTGCTTAACTTGCCGCGTTGGGCGAGAACCAATCTTGCCAGCGCCGCCTGTTCGCGTTTCGAAAAACCCGGCATGTCCGCGTTGGCGAGCACATAAGCAGAATGTTTATGGAAGCCTGCTTGCGCGATGGTCATGCCGATCTCGTGTAAGCGGGCCGCCCATGCCACGCGCTGCCTCGACGAGGCAATCAGTGTCCGTTCAAATTCAGAGGTGGCCGGCGCATGGATCTGGTCGAAGAAATGAAGCGCCAAGCTAAGCACCCGGTCCGCCTGTGCTTGATCGACGTGATAACGACGTCCAAACTGTTCAACGGTCGATTCGCGGACGTCGCTCTGGTGCGCACGACCCAACATATCGTACAAAACGCCGTCGCGTAGCGCCGCATCTACCGGCAGCATTTCGGTGAGATCGAACTCCTCGAAGATAGTCAGCATAATCGCCAGCCCACCGGCAAGTACCGGGATTCGATCTGCCTTGATGGCAAGGCCCAGCCGATCAAAGCTGCCCGCCTTGAGCGCACGGTCGCGTAGCGATTCGAGCCCTTGTCGGGTGATTGCGCCTGCCGACATGCCCTGATCACTGATGATGCCGGCGAGCGCTTTGGCGGTACCCGATGAGCCAAACACCTCTCGCCAGCCTTCCTTCTTGAAGCTCGCACGAATCTGCTCCAACTCTTTTCTCGCCGCCAGCTGCGCGTCTTTCATCCGGCGTTTGTCGATTTCGCCATTGGGAAAGTAGACAGATGAGTAGCTGACACAGCCCATATAGAGGCTGTCGACGAGTTTTGGCTTGAGGCGGTGACCAATGATGAATTCGGTCGATCCCCCGCCAATATCGACGACCATACGATTGTGGCTCGAAGGCGGCAGGGTTTTTGCCACGCCCACATAAATGAGGCGAGCTTCTTCGCGGCCCGCAATCACTTCGATCGGAAAGCCGAGAATTAGCTCTGCTTGGCGGACAAACTCATGCGCGTTCTTGGCCACCCGCAACGCGTTGGTGCCGACCACCCTGACGCGATCCTTGGACATTCCGCGTAAGCGTTCGGCAAATAGGCGCAGAGTGGCAAGGGCGCGTTCCGCCGTCGGTGCGTCGATATCCTTGTTGTCGGTGATACCCGCTCCCAGTCGCACGGTTTCCTTCATCGAGTCCAGCGGGTAGAGCACGTCGTCCACCACACGGGCAATTTGTAGGTGAAAGCTGTTGGAGCCGAGGTCGACAGCGGCGAGGGTAGTAAGAGACATTTCTATTGTCGTTCTTTTAGTGCCTCAGTATCGCATAGCGCATTCTGCTTTCCGCTATCGCGTGCTGTCAACAAACTGCACTGTCAAAAAACTGCAATACTAGTGCCTTATGGTTGGGTCAACACAAGAACGAAAGCAAGGATCTAAGATGGGTACTTCGCGCGCCGCGTCGCCTACATCACCACGCGCTACGTCCCGAGCCGTCATGCGTGCTTCCGCGAAGTTTCTCAACCGCGAACTGCAAATGTTGGCGTTTAACCGGCGCGTGCTCGCACAAGCAGAAAATGAATCGGTGCCGCTGCTCGAACGCCTGAAGTTCTTGTCGATTGTGTCGTCCAATATGGACGAATTTTTTGAAATTCGCGTAGCCGGCCTCAAGGAACAGATCAAACTCGGTTCTTCGACGCAGACGACCGATGGCCGCACCCCGAAAGAGGTTTACCGTCTTATCGTTTCGGTCGCCCACGCGATTGTCGAGACCCAATATGCACTTTTGAACGAAGTGGTGTTACCCCGCTTGGCCGAAGAGGGAATTCGCTTTATCCGCCGGGCGCAGTGGAACCCGGAACAGCGGGCTTGGGTGAAGGATTTTTTCTTCCGCGAGATGATGCCGGTGTTAACGCCGATCGGACTCGACCCGTCCCATCCATTTCCGCGGGTGTTCAACAAGAGTTTGAACTTTGCCGTGGAGTTGTCCGGACGCGATGCGTTCGGTCGCGACTCAAAGCGGGCTATTGTCCAGGCACCGCGGGTACTGCCAAGGGTGATCAAGCTGCCTGCGGAAGTTACTGATGGAGAAAACGACTTTGTTTTTCTCAGCTCCATTCTCCATGCACATGTCGGGGAATTGTTCTCCAGCATGGAAGTGCTGGGGTGCTATCAGTTCCGGGTAACCCGAAACTCAGACTTGTTTGTAGATGAAGAAGAAGTAAAGAATCTGCGCCTTGCCCTACAAGGTGAACTCCCGCAGCGACATCTGGGGGATTCGGTAAGGCTGGAAGTGGCAGACAACTGCTCTGAAGACATGGTGCAGTTTCTTCTTACGCAGTTTGATCTGGCGGAATCAGACCTCTACCGAGTCAACGGGCCGGTAAATCTCGTCCGACTGATGAACGTACCGGATCAAGTTGCTCGGCCAGACCTTAAGTTTCGAACATTTGTCCCCGGCCTGCCGAAGGCACTACAGAAGGTTGCCAAGGGGAAGGACATCTTTGACGCGCTGAAGAAACAAGACATCTTGCTACACCACCCTTTTGAGAGTTTCACGCCGGTCATCGAGTTCATTCAACAGGCCGCTCGCGATCCGTTGGTGGTGGCGATTAAACAAACCGTGTATCGAACCGGGACGGATTCGGTCATCATGGAAACCTTGATTGACGCCGCGAGCCGCGGCAAAGAAGTCACGGTGGTGGTGGAATTGATGGCACGCTTCGATGAAGAAGCCAATCTGAATTGGGCGGCGAAACTCGAAGAGGTCGGTGCCCACGTAGTCTATGGCGTCGTCGGACACAAGACCCACGCCAAGATGGCGCTGATTGTGCGGCGCGAGCTTAAAGATGAAGAAAGTGGCAAACACGTGCTGCGCCGTTATGTTCATCTTGGCACAGGCAATTACCATCCGCGTACTGCAAGGCTTTATACGGACTTCGGACTGCTGACGGCTAACGAGGCGATCTGCGCCGACGTCAACGAGGTCTTCACACAATTGACCGGGCTGGGCAAGGCAACCAAACTTTCACAAGTCTGGCAGTCGCCGTTTACCTTACACGCTGGTGTTATGAATGCCATCGAGCGTGAAATCAAATTTGCGAAACCGGTAGCAACCCGCCGCGCAAACGCAGGCAAGGCCGCCGTTGCCCCGACTCCCAAGACAACTGGACGGATCATCGCCAAACTAAATTCACTGGTTGAGCCACAAGTCATTGAAGCGCTATATAGGGCGTCGCAGGCTGGCGTAAGAATTGACCTGATTGTGCGCGGAGTGTGCGCTCTTCGGCCCGGCGTGAAGGGGCTTTCTGACAATATTCGAGTGCGTTCTGTCGTCGGTCGGTTTCTAGAGCACACACGCGTCATTTACTTTGGCAATGGTGGTGATCCGGTGGTGATGCTGTCAAGCGCCGACTGGATGGAGCGCAACTTCTTTCGACGCATCGAGTTGTGTTTCCCTGTCAATGATCGGAAACTTAAGCGTCGTGTGATCGAAGAGGGCTTAAACGCCTATTTGTCGGATAACGCCGAAGCGTGGGAGATGGATAGTGACGGTGTCTATTCCGTTGCGCAGCCACGCTCTGCCAAACAGCGTAACGCGGCGCAGGAGAACCTGCTTCTGTTATTGGCCGATACGGAATAGTTCGCGGCGACGCGCTATTCGGTGTCAATTGCCAATTCACTCGTTGCATCAGTTGTCTTATACGGCTGGTGCTCGTTAAGTTCGTCAACATAACCCTCGATGCCGTTGGATTCACGACGCAGGAAATCCGTGACCGCGCTCGCAAATCGCGGATCTTTGATCAAGTGCGCGGAAGCGCATTTTACCGGCACAAACCCGCGCGCAAGTTTGTGTTCGCCCTGGGCACCGCCCTCAAACAATGTGAGACCATTTTCGATGCAGTATTCAATAGTCTGGTAGTAACAGGTCTCAAAGTGCAGCCCGGAGACAAACTCGGTCGCCCCCCAATATCGACCGAACAAGGTCGTTTTGTTCACTAGGTTGAGGCTTGCGGCAATGGGTGCACCGTCTTTCTCGGCGATTACCATCAAGACATTTTTGCGCATACGCTCGCCAATCAGCGCGAAGAATTGCCGGTTGAGATACGGCGTTGAGCGATGAGCGTGGTAAGTGGATTGATAACAAAGGTAGAACAGATCCCAGTCAGCGCTGGTCAAGTTAGGCCCCGACACCCGGCGTAAAGTGACCCCGGCACCAATAACGCGCCGCCGTTCCTGCTTAATTCGTTTTCGCTTATCGTGGCTCATGCGCGAAAGAAAATCTTCGAAATTGCGGTAGTTATCGTTGCGCCAATGAAATTGCACCGCCTGTCGCGCCAGTAAGCCGTGTGACGCGATCAATGCCTGCTCATCTTCTGCGGGGAACAGAATGTGCAGGGATGACACATCGCTTTGTTTGGTGATTTGAATCGTCGCAGCGAGCAGCAGTTCGCGGTCTTGCCGGTTTGCGGCGAGTAGTCTCGACCCGGTGCAGGGGGTAAACGGTATCGCGCAGAGCAGTTTGGGGTAGTAGTCGAGCCCTGCGCGTTGGTAAGCATCGGCCCATGCCCAATCAAACACGTACTCGCCGTAGCTGTGAGCCTTCATGTAAAGCGGCACTGCACCCGCCAGTTCGGCTGTGCCGGCCACATCACGTTCGAGCAGGACAAATTGCGGTAGCCATCCGGTTGCGGCAGTCGTGCATCCGGCATCAATCATCGATTGCAACCAAGCGTGTTTGAGCGTTGGATTGTCCGCCGTGAAAACGTCCCACTTATCCGGCGAGACAGCCGCAAGTGAATCAACGACGCGAATGGTGAAATTTGCCATCCTCCAATTATGCGTACTTGGCAGTCCTATAATGAACTCAACTCACTTTTGCGGAGTTTTTCTGGGGGCTATATGAAAATCGCGATTGCACAGGTCAACCTGATGCTCGGTGACCTGAACGGAAATGTCGACCGTTTGATTGCCGAAGCCGTAAAGGCGCGAAATGCCGGGGCGTCGCTGATCATCACTCCTGAGTTGGCGCTGTGCGGCTACCCGCCGGAGGACTTGCTGTTCCGCCACGACTTTCGTCTTGCCTGCGCCGGGGCGCTCCAACGGCTCTGTGCCGCCATTGATGGGATCGCCATGGTGGTCGGACATCCGCACCTAGTTGGGGTGCCAGAGGAGGGCCGCGAGCGGCTGTTTAACGCGGCGTCCTTGATCAGAAATGGACGCATTGTCCACAGTTACCTGAAGCAGCGACTCCCGAACTATCAAGTTTTTGACGAAAAACGCTATTTTGAGACCGGCCACAAGCCGTTTGTGTTTGAGCTCGACGGCCACAAGATCGGTGTGCTGATTTGTGAAGATGTCTGGTTTCCGCAGCCGGTGGCGGCGACGGTGAAGGCTGGTGCTGAACTCATCGTGGTGCCAAACGCCTCGCCCTACGATATTCAAAAGCTTGAGACGCGCTACGATGTGGTCCGACGCCGTGTCGCGGAAACAGGTGTGCCGATTCTGTATGCGCATTGGACCGGGGGGCAAGACGAGCTCATATTTGATGGCGCTTCCTTTGGCGTTAACGCGGACGGTGGTGTGGGGTATCAGGAAAAATCGTTTGAAGAGGCGTTGGGGCTAGTCGAGTTTGTTGATGGGGCGATACAGGGTGCCGTTCATCCAACGCTGCCGCGTGTGGAGAACGTCTATCGTGCATTGGTGGTGGCGCTGCGGGACTATGTCAATAAAAACGGATTCCCAGGCGTGCTGCTGGGGCTGTCTGGGGGGGTGGATTCGGCTCTGACACTCGCCATTGCGGTCGATGCGCTTGGGGCATCACGGGTGAGGGCGGTGATGATGCCATCCGCCTATACCGCGCAGATTTCGCTCGATGATTCGCGTGAGATGGCCGCCATCCACGGCATCACGTACGAGGAAATCACAATTACGCCTGTGTTCGAGGCGTTCAAGACCGCCCTATCGGAAGCGTTCGCCGGGCGCGCCGAGGACACGGCGGAAGAAAACATCCAGGCCCGGATTAGGGGAACAATGTTGATGGGGCTATCAAATAAATTCGGCGCGATGGTCGTGACCACTGGCAACAAGAGCGAGATGGCGGTCGGTTATTCAACCTTGTATGGAGACATGGCGGGCGGTTACGCGATTCTCAAAGACGTCGCAAAAACACTTGTCTACGAGCTTTGCCGCTGGCGTAATACCCGGTCGCCAGTCATTCCCGAGCGCGTAATTACGCGTCCGCCGTCAGCGGAGCTACGGCCGGACCAGAAAGATCAAGACTCGTTGCCCGACTACGCGACGCTCGATCGGATTGTCGAGCTGTACATGGAGCAGGATCGTGCTCCATCGGAGATAGTGGCGGCGGGCTTCTTGCAGGCCGACGTTGATCGTGTGACCAAGTTGCTAAAAATCAACGAATACAAGCGGCGTCAAAGCCCGGTAGGCGCTAAGATAACGCGTCGCGGGTTTGGCAAGGACTGGCGGTATCCGATCACGTCGAAGTATTGGCCCAAGTAAAAAAAGACCTCGAAGTAATCCCAACCGTCCCGGAGGACGTCATGAAAAAAATTGAAGCTGTCATTAAGCCATTCAAGTTAGAAGAGGTTCGCGAGGCGCTGACCGCGCTGGGCTGTTCAGGCCTGACCGTAACGGAGGTTAAGGGATTTGGCCGCCAAAAGGGGCACACCGAGCTCTACCGCGGAGCGGAGTACACGGTGGATTTTTTGCCGAAAGTTAAAGTTGAGGTGGTTGTTGCCGATGAACTGGTTGAGAAGGCGATAGACGTCATCATCAAGACGGCTAGGACGGGCAAGATCGGCGACGGCAAGATCTTTGTTTTTCCGGTCGAGCAAGTGGTGCGTATACGCACTGGCGAAATCGGCAATGACGCGATCTAGGGATACCACCCGCCTCAATTTTTGCTTCGAAAATACGTTGAAACATGATATTGTTCGGACGCACGGGGGAGGGGAGTCCGCCCGAATAACCAGGAGAAGGCATGCTGCTCGCAATTTTTTATGTGTTCGCCATACTTTGCATCATCTTTTACTACACCGGTCACTTGAAACGGTGGAAGTGCGAATGGATATTGATTGTGCTCGCGATCGCTGTTTTTCCTGCCGTCCTATTCCTTTAGCGGATCCAGCCACTCGATTGGCGATAGAAAAACCCGCTGTATTCGTCAGCGGGTTTTTTTGTCTTGGTATCGTAGCGGGCGCGAGCCGAAACTAAAACTCCCCTATTGGCGGGGTACTTCCGCCATTTTTGCTCGAAGAATCCCGTCCTACCTAGAGTTTGCGGGTCTGTCGGGCCGCTGGATCCTGCCGGTAGAACAGCGCAAGCTGTGCATATACTTCTGGATAGGCCCGTTTGATTTGCTGTGGCAATTCAAAAAACGCTTCCGAGACTACAGCGAAAAACTCTGCCGGGCTTTGGCTTGCGTAGCGATCCATCGGTAGCACTGATATAGCCGCACCGCCATCATCCGGTACCGCGCCATCAGCCTCGTCCGTCTTGGCGCAAAAGTCCAGATAGGCGGCTTGAAACACCAGTTGCCAATGTTTGTTCGACATCGTCTTGTGTAATGGAGGAAAACCGTTTGCGTCACCGTTCAACATATCGAGCTTGTGCGCAAATTCGTGGATGACGACGTTGTGTCCGGCGACGGCGTCCGCCGAACCAACACGCGCGACGTCTTCGTAAGACAAAATGATTGGCCCGCCTAACCATGCTTCACCCGCTAGCGTCTCGCGGGTGGTGTGCACCAAGCCAATGTCATCTATCACCTCTCGTTCTGGACGAAACTGCCCGGGGTAGACGATGATGTCCGACCACCCGCTGAAGTAGTCGATACCCAGTTCGAGAACGAGAATTGACGCCTGTGCGGCGATTTCCACGCGCATCTTGTCTGTGACAGGCATATCGGCCGTGCCGACGATCGATTTTTGCGCGAGGAAATCTGAGGCGACCAGCCGCAGCCGACGATTTTCCTCTAGGGTGAGGCCATGCATAAATGCGTATCCAGCCGTCGCCTCCCGCCAGAGCGACTCGTCGATGACGGGCACCGGCTTCTTTACCCAGGCAGTTAGTTTACGTAGTAGGCTCATTGCTCTGCCGCCACTTCTGCCGCAGGGGGCGTCAGGATATCGGCAATCGCCTCTGCCAGTTTTTCCACTGATAGCGGCGCGCAACCTTCTGCTTTGTTGTTGATAGTCACAAAGCTTGCGTAGCCGGCACGGGCGGCGCTGGCGACAGCGATGGCAAGTGCTGAGCGGCTCCCCATGTCTTCGTCAACCAGTCGGTTAAACGGGGAATACCGCGCCTTTGCATCCGTGTATTGAAACCCGGCGTGTAATGACCATCGGCAAATGAAATCACCAGGCGGCATTTGCGCTGTCATCAGTTGGATTTGTGCGGCGGGAGAGGGCATCTTGGCATGACTTGCTACGCAAAAATGCGTCGCGGTGGTGGTCAGGCACTTGAAAAAGCGAGAGGTCAGTAACTCCCGATCGCGTACTTCAACAGCGTAAGGCAAACCAGGGGGCAGTTGATTGAGAAATCGATACAGCTGATTGATAAACGGGTCGGGATTGGCGGTAATTCGTCGACCTTGCGGCGGAAACTGAAAAACCAAGGGGCCGGTTGTAGCCCCAAGCCCGGCAGAGCAAGGGGCGATAAACTCTTCGATGGCGTATTCAACATTCAGAAAGTAGGGGCTTTCAGAGAATTCCCCCGTTTCACTGCGCACGTAGCTCGATGTGATCGCCATGGGCGCTTTGACCACAAACCGAAAGTCGGTTGGGACTTGTTCCGCATACTTCGCAAATTCGTGCTCCGCAAGGGGGGCATAAAAGGTTCGATCAATACTGACCGTACGCAGCAGTGGGTGAGCGGCATATGCGGCCAGCCCATCTTTGGCCAGCCGTGATTGCGTATAGCGGCTGCCGTAGACTAAACCTGCCCATCCGGGAAAAGACCAAGACGACGTGCCCAGCCGTATGTCGCCGGGAAGTCTCGCCGCCAGCATAGAAGCCGATTCCGTCGGCGTTGCCGCGACCGGCCGGCCGCCTGCACTATCCCCCGCTCGCCTGGCGCTGGCGGCCCTACGTGATTTTTGTGCCAGGTCTTCCTGCGATAAGCCGAACAGATCTGTCGTTGTTGTCTTGTTGGTCATCGTTGTACGATTTCGCCGCCTTAGCAGAAGACGACGACCGGGTATGTTAAGAGAATGGCTTGGCAGAGCCACTATTGCAAAGCCGTGAGCCGTGAGAACATGCACGCTATACGTGATGAGTCTGGAGTAACAATGCAAGTCAAGGATCAATCGGCTCGTATGCAGCGTGGTGTTGGGTGGGTGCTGGTGTCCTTCTTGACGACATGGTGGGTATTCTGCCATCCAAGCAAAGCCATTGCCGATGTCGTTCCTGCGGCACCGGCGAGCGACCTTCGAAGCGTAGTGCTCACCGGCAAGATTGTCACCATGAATGCCGCGCGCGACGTATGGCCAAACGGTGCATTGTGGGTGCACAACGGCGTCATCGTCGCAGTCGCACGCGACCGCGAGGCGCTGGAGAGCGCAGTTGGTGAACTTCCCAACCCTGCCGGCGACGCACAGCAAATTCAGGCTTTGCGGGCAGCGCGGGTGGTACACGTCAATGGGGTGATCTACCCGGGCTTGATTGATCTGCACAACCATCCTGAGTACGCGATCTACCCGCTGTTGCCCATCAAGCGCAAGTACAAAGATCGTTACGAATGGCGTTTTTATGACGACGACTATGCGCGACGCATCACCAACTTGAATACCTTGCTGACGGCACCGCATTATCTCGACCTGGCTCTCGAAGTCGGCCGATACGGTGAATACAAGGCGCTCGTCGGTGGCACTACCTCTTTGCAAGGCGGACGTGCCAATCTCGCCTATGCAAAAGAGGAGTGCTTGGTCAGAAATATCGAGACCAGTCCTGTCGCCAGCCGCCTCGCCTTTTCGCGGGTGGATATCGGCCGTGACGCTGCCGAATGGCAGCGGATGCGTGAGGAACGCAACAACGGTATGTTGGTGGTGCACCTCGCGGAGGGGGTCGGACCACGAATGGCAAACGAGTTTGAAGCGTTAAAACGCAGCGGGCTGCTCGGGCCAGAGCTGGTGGCCATCCACGGCGTTGGTCTTACTGGCGTGCAATTCAAGGAAATGGCCAGCGTCGGTGCCAAACTCGTCTGGTCACCGCTCTCCAATTTTCTCCTGTATGGCCAGACGGCCGACATTGCGGTAGCGCGTGCCGCGGGCGTGAAGCTCTCATTGGCACCGGATTGGACGCCATCGGGTTCAAAATCCATACTCGGCGAGCTGAAGGTGGCGGACTTGGTCAATATCCATCAGCTTGGTGGGACACTCTCCAACCGCGAGCTGGTTGAAATGGTAACGATCAATCCGGCGGAGGCGATGGGCTGGCAAGGTAGGCTCGGCACAATTGCGCCGGGTTACTTGGCAGATTTGGTGATCGTTGATGACAGCGTGGACGACCCGTATCGAAATCTTGTCCTAGCGACAGAGGAAAACGTCCGCCTCGTCATGATCCGGGGTGACGCGCTTTACGGTGATCAAACGCTGATGGGGCTGTTTCGTTTCGCGGGTGAACTTGAGGTGTTGCCCGTTGGGCGGCAAGGCGTCTCATCGCGCGCCGCGTCGCGAGTAAAGGTGCTCGCACCCAATTGCCCAGCGACCAGTCTGCCCAAGATGAGCTTCCAAGAGACTGCTGGGCGACTGCAACAAGCCTTGTTGCTGCGCCCGGCGGATGTCGCCAAACGCATTTCCCTCGAGCAGTTCAGCAAAGATTTTCTGATTTGTGGGGCGGGCAAACCAAACGATGTTCCCACTTCTGCTGATGCGCAACGTTTATTAGCCTGCCGATTTCAGCTGCCTTTTGAGACCACGCGACTCAGCCCGTTGGCCACAAATGCTGATACACAATTCTTCAAAACACTTGTCACCAATCCCAACCTGCCGAGTTATCTCAAGCGGCTGCCTGGGTACTATTCGACCAATCAAGGGGCTAAACGTTCAACCACCCAATCCCCAGCGGGTTCGATTCGGTGAGTTGTGGTGAGACTGACCTGGCGGCGGTATTGAATACGGTCGTGCAGTCGGCTGGCACGTCCTTGCCAGAATTCGAACAGTGAAGGGACTAACCGGTACCCGCCCCAAAATGGCGGGCGCACTGGCGCGTCGCCATATTGTTCAGTAAATTCCGCGACGCGTTTTTCCAGCGTTTCACGCGAATCGATCACCCGGCTTTGCGGAGAGGCCCACGCACCAATGCGGCTGCCAAGAGGGCGGACAGCGTAATAGGCGTCTGACTCGTCAGCGGCAACCCGCTCGACAATGCCCTCCAATCGAACCTGCCGTTCCAGTTCCGGCCAGAAAAATACCAAGGCGGCATGCGGGTTTGCGGCGAGGTTATCACCCTTGCGGCTTGCGTAGTTGGTAAAAAAAGAAGCACCTCGTTCGTTGAAGTCTTTGAGCAAGACGATACGCGCGGCGGGTCGGTGCTCGGAGTTTATCGTCGCCAAGGTCATCGCATTGGCTTCGAGAACCTTGGCGGAGAGGGCCTCGTTAAACCACTTTTCAAATTGTCCGAACGGCGACGAGTCAACATCGGACTCGCTGAGCGAGGCAAGCCGGTAGTCTTTACGGATATCTGCGAGTTCCATTGTCATCTCAGCATTTGAACAGTTTTCTAGCCATCCTTGCGATACCAGATTCCACATTACCTCCGGCAAGCGTCGATAGTGGAACCCAGCGAAAGCCAAACGACTCATCCGAAATCTTGACATCGGCGGTCGCTGCTACCATTAGGTAGCGCAGGTCGTAGTGTAGATGCGCTGGCTCCAGCGTGCCAAGTTTGTTGCGTGCCGGAATTGCATGAACATCGATGTCAAACAGCTTCGACGAGCCACCAACGATGGTCGCACCGGTCTCTTCCAGTGTCTCGCGGCGGGCGGCCGCAGCTGGATCTAGGTCGTTGTCGTCGATGTGTCCGCCAGGCTGGAGCCATTTGTGGAGTGTGGCGTGGTGCAGCATTAGCGCGTGGGAGTGTTCCTTATTCACCACAAACGCCGAGGCGGTAATGTGGCCGCTTTGGTTTGTTCTGCGCCAGAAATTGTCTGGATAACGACGGACAAAATCCAACGCGTGCGTTAGATGTGCCGCCTCAAACTCGTCAATCGCTGGGTGAGTTTGTAGCTGGCTGACTGTATTCTGAAGTTCCAATGAAACCCTTCCAAGGGAATTTTGTTGCAGTTTTTCATAGGGAAAATGGTCTTTCCCAATCGAAGTTGCTGCGCGAAATTACAACATGTATTTTGCGTCGCGCACGACAATAGAAAGAATTTTTCCGATGGCAATGGGGGGCTCGTGCCCGTTAACTCTTGGACGGATTCGTCGACTCGCGGTTTTTCCCTATGAAACGGATAGTGCATGCAAAACAGAAAATCTCTGCAACCACTTGCACACGACACAAAAGAATGCGTTATATTTGCGCCGTGGTACGCATTTGCACTATGAAAACGTTCAATTGCTTTTGACGGACATTGTGCAACATCCGACCGCTGCATTTTCAGGGACACCCTTGACAACACACTGGAGGAAGTACATGGCCGCAAAAAAACCAGCAGCAAAAAAACCAGCAGCAAAGAAACCAGCTGCTAAGAAGCCAGCAGCGAAGAAGCCAGCAGCGAAAAAACCAGCAGCAAAGAAGCCTGCGGCTAAGAAGCCAGCCGCAAAGAAGCCAGCAGCAAAAAAACCAGCAGCGAAGAAGCCAGCTGCTAAGCGTAAGCCAAACGCAGCGTTCATGAAGCCAATGACCCCATCGGGTGTTCTGGCCGCTGTCGTGGGTGCCACTGCAATCCCACGCACTGAAGTCACCAAGAAGCTTTGGGACTACATCAAAAAGAACAAACTCCAGGACGCGGTTAACCGTCGCATGATCAATGCCGACGAAAAGCTGAAGGCTGTGTTCGGTGGCAAGAAAGTTGTTTCGATGTTCGAGATGACTAAACTTGTCGCATCACACCTGAAGTAGTAGACCTGCCTTCGATAAAGCCGGCTGTGCGCTCTGCCGCACACCGGCTTTTTTTGTTTTCTATGCGCCGCCCGACCCATCGCATGGATGCGGGCCTTGCTGTTAACGGAGAAACACCATGACCACCAATCGCACTGTTCGCTTGATCGCACGCCCAGTGGGGGAGCCCAAACACAGCGACTTCGCGTTTGCCGATGAGCCGCTCCCCGCGGTCGCGGACGGTCAACTACTCATCAAGAATTTGTACCTCTCGCTGGATCCGGCGATGCGCGGCTGGATGAACGATGGCAAATCCTATATCGAGCCAGTCGGGCTGGGTGACGTCATGCGGGCAGGCGGCATCGGGCAAGTGGTTGAATCTAAAAATGCCAAGTTCGCACCGGGGGATTATGTCTCCGGGATGGCGAACGTTCAGACGTACTGTGTGACTGATGGCAAGGGGTGGGTCAAGGTCGATCCGAACTTGGCACCGCTGACCACTTATTTGAACGTACTGGGCATGCCAGGCATGACCGCCTATTTCGGGTTGCTTGAGTCAGGGCAGCCGAAGGCGGGTGAGACGGTGGTGGTATCGGGCGCTACCGGTGCCGTCGGCTCGACGGTCGGACAGGTGGCAAAGATCAAAGGTTGCCGGGTAGTTGGAATTGCCGGTGGTGCGGAAAAATGCCACATCGCGGTCAAGGAACTTGGCTTTGACGCGTGCATCGATTACAAAAACGAGGACGTTCGGATCGGTCTGAAGCGCGAGTGTCCGAACGGGATTGACGTCTACTTCGATAACGTCGGTGGCGAGATCCTGGATACCGTTTTGACCCGAATCAACCTGCGCGCTCGTATTGTGATTTGTGGTGCCATCTCTCAGTACAACAACACAACTGCCATCAAGGGGCCATCCAACTATCTGTCCTTGCTGGTGAATCGTGCGCGGATGGAAGGGATCGTTGTTTTTGACTACGCGCCGCGTTACAAGGAAGGTGCGCTTGCGATGGGCGCGTGGCTCAAGGAAGGCAAGATGAAATCCAAAGAACACATCGAGGAAGGTATTGATCGTTTCCCCAAGGTGCTGATGAAGCTTTTCAAAGGTGAAAACTTCGGCAAGCTGGTATTGAAGGTCGGCTAGACGGAAGGCGGGAGCTTTTGGTGCACATCCACAAACCGCAGCATTTCCGCCAACCGTTCTTCGTTCACCGGATCAAAGCCGCACGTTGCAGAAAATTCGCGCGGGTTTTCGTAGGTGCCGAATAACATGTCCCACCAGACGATATCGCCGTAGTTGTTTTTGTGGCGCCCGTATTGATGGTGAATACGATGCATCTCCGGACGCTGGAAGATGTACCCGAACCAGCGTGGCGTGGTGACACTCGTGTGGTAGAAAAACTCGCCCAGCGCGGTACAGGCGGTATACACCGCGCTCGCTTCCAACGAGAGGCCTAGAATGGTGAAGATCAGCACACTGCCAATCAGTGAGTTGACGATCATTTCCAGCGGGTGTTTGTAGAACGAGGTGATGAGTTCAATGCGCTGCGGGCTATGGTGGATTTGATGAAATATCCGCCACAGGATGTCTGATTCGTGTCGCCAGCGATGCCACCAGTAGAAGACAAATGTCGCAAAGAAGTAGGCAAGCGCACCAGCAGCGTAAGGCGGCAGTGTGTTGGAAACGGCGAATATGGACTGGGCTTGTAGCCAGCGTTCCCATGTCAGCCCGGCCAGCAGTACCACACCGAGTTGCACTAAGTTGGCGGCAACGACCCGCCACGGCCAAGTTGATATTTTGGGTAACGCCCAGCCGGGGCGACATCGTTCAAGCGCCATGCAGGCTGCACCGACCAAGATAATGTAGCCAATCATGTCGGCCTCCTAATGCGCCGGTAGACGCAGCTTGCGCAGCATCTCCGCCGTCAATACCAGCGCCGCGACGCTGGCCAGAATGTGTTTCAGGGTGTGCCCGCTGACCCAGCCGAGCAGCGCATGGAGCTGGGCATCGTTGAGTTCAGCGAGTTTGGCAAATACGTAAAGCAAGACGGCGTAACCGAAAGCCGCGCGGTCCTTCGTTGGTTTGTCACTCGCCCACTGCCAAAGTGGAATCAGGATCAGCGGTGCGGCTTGCAACGCAAGATAGGGGCGCAGATCGCCAACACCGAGGCGCTCGCTAACGGCCCACCAAATCACGCTGACAACGGCGACAAGCAGCATCACGGGCAGCGCCAACTTGTGGGGCTGCCCGTGGGTTTCGGCGTAACCGCCAACAAGTAACGCGCCGCATGCAAGGGCGATAGGCAAACGATCCCAAACAAGACGCGCATTGTCGGGGGCCAAGTGGTAGTAGCCAGATCCAAACGCTGTCAGTATCAGCGCCACCATAAAAGCAAAATAGGCGGAACGAGCGATGCTGGAACACAGAGTGTCGGGGATTGAATTGAGGGACCATAACCCCCATACACCGAGGAGCAGAAAGCCGACGTTGGATAAAACATCAAGAGCGTTTGGCAGGAATAAAAGGCCGCGTGTATCGGCAAAGGCGTGGTAGTCGGCGGGTTGCGGGATAGGGCCGTAGTAAAGCAGCGCGAGGAGACCAATGACCACGGTGAGCGTCGGAGCGAAGCGTTTGATTGGGTGCATAAGACTTTTTCGGTGTGCGGATGTATGCATCATTACGCAAAGAGGCGTATCGTCCTACCGCTTTTACAAAAGCATCTTCAGCTCAGCCGGGAAGTTGCAGAGTTTGCTACTAATTGCTCGGCACTGCACCAATGAAAAAACGCGCACACGGCGCGTTTTGTTTCAGGATAAAGACTCAATCGTGAATTTAGCGCCGTTGAGGAGTTGTTATGGCTTGTCGATTTTTTTGCGACCGAGGAGTGCGCCAACCGAACGCGTTTGTGGCCGGTGTGAAGGTGGGGAGGCCGACGCGACGACTGCAGATTCAACCTGGGTATCTTTGCTCGGCGCTTCGTAGGGCTTGCTGAAATCGAAGTGCGGATAGGGGAAAGGGGCTTTGAGTGGCGGCACTGGACTGTCACCAGCTTGGTACGGTGCACGGCCTGCGCGGGCGGACTCTTTGGCTTCGCGGACACGGCGTTGCTCACTGCGTTCGCGGCGTTCTTCTTCGCTGAGAGGGGCGGCGCTTGTCCGAGTTCGGGCGGCTGCGTCGCGCTCGCGTGGTGGTCGGGTATCGCGTTCACCGCCGAGTAACGGCAGCGGAAGGCGCGTAATTTGCCGCTTTAGCAACTTTTCAATGCTGGTGAGGTAGTCCATTTCTTCCGGGCTGACCAGCGAAATCGCATCGCCGGGTGAGCCTGCTCGACCGGTACGACCGATGCGGTGCACGTAGTCTTCCGGCGTATTGGGGATTTCGTAGTTGATGACAAACGGCAGTTGGTCAATATCGATACCGCGCGCAGCAACATCGGTGGCGACCAGTAACTTAACTTTTCCCGTCTTGAATTCATCGAGCGCCAGGCTGCGCTCCGATTGGCTGCGGTCGCCGTGGATGGCTGTTGCCGATAACCCGTCGCGCACCAATTGGCGTGCTAACTTATCCGCATCGCGTTTCATGCGGCAGAAAATGAGCACCTGCTGCATATCGCGCGCCTTAACCAGATGCGCCAACAGTGCGTGTTTTTTCAGAGCTGGCACTTCGTACACCTGATGCGTCACGAGTTCAGCGGGGGCGTTGCGGCGGGCAACCTCGATCATGGTCGGGTTGCGCATAAAGCCGTTGGCGAGCTTCTTGATGTCTTCGGAGAAGGTCGCGGAGAACAGCAAGTTCTGACGTATTGGTGGGAGTGCCGCGAGAATGCGTGTGATGGCCGGCATGAAGCCCATGTCGAGCATACGATCCGCTTCGTCAAGCACCAGCATTTGTACTTGAGAAAGATTGATGCTCTTCTGTTCGAGGTGGTCTAATAGCCGTCCGGGCGTTGCGACAACGATCTCCACGCCACCTTGTATCGATTTAATTTGCGGCTTGATATCCACACCGCCGTAGAGCAGCGCTGTTCGCAACGGCAGATATTTGCCGTAGGTGCGAACCGACTCTTCGACTTGCGCTGCGAGTTCCCGTGTCGGTGTCAGCACCAACGCTCTGACGGGATGTTTGGCAGGAGACGTACTGCTGCTGGCAAACGGGACGAGCAGTTGCAACAGTGGCAACGTAAAGCCCGCAGTTTTGCCAGTGCCGGTTTGTGCGCAGCCCATGATGTCGAGCCGATTCAAAACGGCTGGAATGGCTTGCGCCTGAATCGGGGTGGGCTCGCTATAGCCCTGTTCGTGTACCGCGCGAAGGATTTCTGGTGCGAGATTCAGTGAAGCGAAGGACATCTAGGGGCCTAGGCAAAGGTGAGCGTACAAAATCGTTGGGCGGGCCCGCCTCGGTTGTCAGTCCGAATGCGGCGGAAACTCCACGTAGTTTACTCTGCCGACCCGAACAAGCCGAACTTCTGCATTCTACGAGTCGCTTGACAGGATCGCAGCTGGCGGTCTAAAGATTCAAGTGCAACACCCCATATATGACTATTTGGAGGTGTTGATGGAAGCTGAGACGGAGAAAACGTATTGTCATTTGGATCAAGTTGAGCGGGAACGGATTGGGCTGGGACTG
>Ga0315907_10000770_pt1 | contig 44904 bp, 59 predicted proteins | sample LakEriMetagenome_3_FD_203525 | JGI IMG/M metagenome (GOLD analysis project Ga0315907, IMG submission 203525) | Freshwater fungal communities from buoy surface, Lake Erie, Ohio, United States - Buoy 12 MA123 | ecosystem: Environmental > Aquatic > Freshwater > Lake > Lake biofilm | place: USA...
GTTGTTTTGCTTGGCTATTTGTTCAATAGTGTAAGTTTGTTGTTTATTGTTTGTCATTGCTTAGATTTTGTTTTTAATTGTCCGTACCATTCTGAAAATTTCTTGTTCATATTATTTGTTTATTGTTGCTCATTGTTACCTCCTTGTGTATTTAAATAGTCTGCATAGTTCTGAGCCCAATACTCTTGCTGAAATAAACCAATCGGTTTCTTGTCGTAGTACACACGCCATTGCTGTATACCATTAATCGTAGCCATAACAACTCTAGCCCTCATTCCATTCTCCATTTTGAATTGACTTAATCAAAGATTTGAATCCATCCCAAGTATAAAACTTAACTGAGTAATTCAAGATCGATCCATACCAAACATCATTTCTGTTGTCATCTGGAGCCAAGTGTAGAACAACACTATTGACAGCCAATTCGAAATAATGATAAACTTTAGTGTCTCCGGTTTCGGAGGTTGTTAGCGTTTTTTTCACGAACTGAAAGTTTTTCTTCAGTTGGATTGCATTTCGTAGAGTCATATATTTTTTTTATTTGAGTTTGAAGGTTTTGAAAAAATTCATTAAAGGTAACGGTTTCATCTGGAGAGCAGACACTTTGTGCCTTGGGGTTATGCTCACAGATTTGAAATGGGATTTCTTTTATCTCAATCATAGTTGCTGGTTTTTTAGTGGGACATTTCATTCTAATAAATTAGGTAAAAGATATTTCTTTTCAATGGTACACAAGGCATTCACCTCTCGAATACTAGCCACTACGCCATACAAACATACGCAAATGTAGATGACAAACAGCGTGGCGAGTATTCTTTTCTTGAAACTTTGCATACTATATTTTACAATATTATATTATCTTTTTCAAAATTCCAAGTTTTTATGGCAGCCTTCCAATTTTTCATTTTGTTTTTTCCAATCATCCAATTCTTGGACTCATAGAAGTTCCAAAACTTATCCGCTTGCATAAAGGGATGGCGAACATTCTGTCTCTTGAGCTCCATAGCAACTTCTTGTAGTGCCGGAGGCTCGAATCGTTTACTCTTGGGTTCTCTGATTTTCCCCAATGTTTCCACTACTGCCTCATTGGTTCTCCATTTCGGTTCTATCTGATTGAGGATGTACTCGAACATATCAACTATTTCTTTGCTCATATAATTTGATTGCTTGGTTTAGTATGTGTAATTGTAATTCATAATTATCTGGATCGCTTTTCCATTTCTCTATGCGATTGACCGACTGAAGGATTGTTGAATGCGTCTTGTAATTTAGCAAAACAAACACGGTCTTCAGGGGCATCTTGACAAGTTCCATCAGCATATAGGCGTAGATTTGACGTAGCATCACTTCGTGTTCATCTAGCGTGCGAACAGTCTCCCATAGTTCACGAGGTACACCACTGGCTTCCTCGATGCTTTCGAGCACATAATTCTTACGAACATTGTGCATTTTTAATTCAATGGTAATCATATTTATTTCAGATTTTTTAGTTGACGGATATAATTTGGATCAGATGCATATACTCCATCTATTTGTTTCAAGTAATGGTCCTGTATGTGGATGTAGCATTTGATGTTGTCTTCATAGGTTTTGTACTTGGCATAAACACCATACTTACCATCGACATATTTGCATTTGTGGTAGGTGATACCAAACATATTTTTTGCATTTTTTCCTACATTACTCTTCCCAACATTTGATTCTAATTTGGCTTGAGCCAATGCCACATTGGGCAGAACGCATCCGTTCTTGTGCAAACAATTAACAATTGCCTCTTCAGACAATTCAATATCTTTAATTTTATCAGCAGTTGGATTAACTACTTTGTATACTATTTTGATTGATTCCTGGCGAAACGTCAGCAGGATAATACTAATTACGAGTAGGGCTATCAGACCTATGCTCAAAGGTTTGTATTTGTTCTTAAAAGGAACAAGCTCAAGGTTACTATTTAGTTTGTAGTTCATAAATATTATTATTTAGGATTTTTTGTATTGTACTTGCATGAAATTTTCCATTTTTAGCACCCGTAATTCCTTGGGAGTTAAAGTGTTGGGCAATTTGACGTAGTGAGTGACCTTCTGCCTTAAGGGTGGAAACGGTTTGGACCAACTCCAATTGCTTTGGGTCTTCGACTAAAATACCATTGTCATTCTTATATCCCAATGGAGGGTATGCACAATAGACTTTCTTATTCTTTTTCAGATTGTTCTTGACGGATCGTGTGTACTCACCGGTAACATCTGATTGGTATTCTGCAAAGACAGCCATAAGGTTACGCATTGCTTTACCCGATGAACCGCTCATCTCCGGTTCTTCAATGGAATAGAACTTAATCTTTTTCTTTTCCAATAGGTCCATATGGTTGATAAAGTCCCGAAGGTTACGAGCAAAACGTGTACTGTGCCATACGATGAGAGACGAAACTCCACCTTTGTTGATGCGTTTCATCATATCTTGGAAGCCGGGGCGTTTAGTATTTTTTCCACTAAAGCCTGCATCTTCATAAATATTTTCCAGAAAGAGCCCCTTCTTCTGACAGAAGTCAATAATTCTTTCCACTTGGTTGTCAAGAGATGTACCCTTGTCAGCCTGCATATCGGTTGAAACTCGGATGTAACCAATCGCATTCATAATCTTGTTCCTTTCATAATTTTTACAATTAATTCTTGTTTGCTGATTCCTTTGATAATACAATACTCATTAATGTAGGGTAACATAAAATCTCTTATCGGTATGGAAACCATAACGTGTTGAGGATTATTCTCTAAGTCACGAGCCAATAACTTTCTATTTGTTCTGATGCGATTCTCAAGGGATACAGATAAATAGTTCATCGCTGTTTTCTGATCATCGTGTTTAGCATAGAACTCTTCGAGCTCAGCCTTGGGTATGTAAATTTCAATCGTCCTCATTGTCGTATATATAACATTCGTTTGCTATGTCGTAAATCTCTTCAGAAGGGATATCCAAAGCCTCGGCTACATCTACTGCTTCTTGAAATGATTCAAACCATAGATCCATCGTCACCTCATAGAAACTTTCGGTGGCGTTAACATCTATGTACAATGCTTTCTCAAAGTCATAGTCTACCTCGTATTCCTTTTCGATATCAGGTATGTCAGCGGTAACTACATCTACTATCTCCTCAAAGGAAACGATATCGATGAGGTCTTCGTGGTAGTACTCGATGGGCACAAGGAAACCAATTTTTCTAATCGTACCATCAAAGGCGTTGAAACTTACATTGCCTTTGTTAACAAGTAGTTTGACTACTTCACGGAATTCAATACTATCTCTTTGCATAATTCATAGGGGATTTGTGATCGAACATAAGAACCTTTCAGACCTTGGGTGCCGGTCCTGGAGCCACGAGGGGCTGAGATGTGGCAAGACATACCATTCTTACACGCAGGGCGAGGACTCCAATCGTAGTTGTTTGTCCAAATATCTGTGGGTTTCATTCGGGTATCGCCATACTGACAATAGGTAACGGTCTGACGGATGTGGGGAAGGACATCGAAGGAATTCATCTTACGCATCATACCACGAGGATTCTCAATGTACCAAATAAGGTGAGGATTCAAGGTGCGGAAGTAATCGATGATTGCAATGGTCTTCTTGAGGATCTGTAGACCCATCAGAGCATCTTGTGTTTTGGGTCTCCGATTCATATCCCAATGCTTACCTATAGAGGCAACAGAGAATGTAGTACACGGAGGAGATGCCCATATCATATCTGGGATGAATGGTACCTTACTTGTATCAAACTGATTGATATCAACTGCATAGTCAATACCATCAAATGGTGTCCAATCAGAGGAGAATACCTCGTGACCTAACTCATCGCATATCTTACCGATACTGCGAGAACCTGCGAATAATTCTAATACCTTCATAATTAAATGTCTTTTACAATTGCTACAACACCAGGGTTAACCCATTCTGCATACCATCCGTGGTCTCTAAGGAACTTAACAAGTTCATTGTGAACTCCTAAGTCCCAAAATTCATAGTTCTGAGTCCAATAGTTGAGCAGATCGTATCCATCCGAGGACATTACATCTGAATCCTCAGCTGATATAGAAAAGATGTTTGGTGATTTGTCAACCCATCCATTACCATCCTTGAAGATGGTCATCTTGGGGTACTTCTTTTGTAACTTGGTGATTAAACTTGCTTTGGTTGTCATAATAAATGTTTGATTTTAATGGTTGGAAATGATTGTTCTGCTTCATCCAAGGAAGCGAAGTATTGTTTGCCGGGGTGGTGTAAATCTTCTGAGATGTAATCCCATACAGATTCTACAATTGCATCATCTTCGATTGTGAAGTAATGCTGACCTTCTTCAAATGGATAACTCATAATACTATTTCTGTTGGTTCGGGAATGTACATTAATTTATATTGTGGTAAAGCAGTACGCAATGCCTGGAGGTACTCGCTGTGGTCATACCACTCTTTTCCCCTTCTTTCTGCATACACCATTGGTTCTAAAACTTTCTCAATCTCCTCATAAGGAGCATCAGAGATTAATAACATATCCTCCTCAGAATAAGCGGTCGTTTTAATTTGATACAATTCCATATTAGTTTAGTTTAAGTTCTTGTAAAACATTTGTAGGTACGGGGCAAGATGTATCGTAATCGTAATAGTAACCGGCATCTGCACCTTCACCTAAATGGGTATCAGATATGTCTGTGAGCAATTGACAGATTTCACCTTCTTCTGATTTTGTAGTAACATCAGACCATTGTGGTGCATCATACTCACTATGCTCTACACATATACCGTTCTCGTACACAAACTCACCACCCCATCCTTGCTCTTCTTGATAGGCAAGAATGAAATCGGGGAAATCTTGTGCCAGTTTGTTAAGAATCGCAGGTTCAAACAAAGACCAGGCGGTGGCGAAAGTGAGAGTATGACCATCGATTTCGTTATCGTAGCATCCCCATTTTGTACCCCAAATGTAATGAGCCCAATCATACCAATTGTCCACACCATACTTTTTGAGTAATGCATCTTGCATCTTTTCTGTAATAGGCTTGGGTTCATAATAAAAAGGTTGTGATCGATCGATTTTCTCATTCTCCTTCATAATCTTTTTGTATTCGGTCTCAGATACAATTCTTGTAGGAGATGTAGTGTTACGAATCTCATCGGGCATAGGGAAATAATACCCACAGATACCATTGTTGGTGTTAGCGATGATTTGCAATTTCTCTTCTTGCTCTGGAGTCAAGTTATTCATTGCGAGGTGGTAGTAAACATGATTTGGCATAGTCTTAGTTTTCTGATTCGTTTATGTCTTCCATTTGTAATACTTTGTCCCACGCCCAATTTAAGGCGTGAATAATTTTCTCTGTTGGTTCGTCTTGCTCAAAGGTCATCATCACATTGATTGCATCATCGATACCATTTAAAATTTCTTGCTTTGTCATAGTTTTATTTAAGGATAAGGTTGTTTAAAAGTTCAGCGATTTTTGAAAGTTGTGACAATTGCTCGATATATGCTTGTCTTGATTCGGGCTGATGGTTTAGATTCAATTCAAGTTCATCGATGGCTTCGTGCAATGCACCAAGCATTTGGTCTAATTCTTCTGTTGTGTATTTCATTTTTTTATTTGTTGAGGTAAATGGTTTGTACTTTAGTTCTGCTTAATTGTCCCCACTTGTCGTAGAATTCACCGATGGTAATCTCAAAGATGTAATCATCGATAGATTCGACATCGTATCTGCCCGATTCCATCTTCTGTAGGGCATTGATAATCTTGCGAGAGTTACGCTCCAAGTTGTAGTAATTACCACCACAACCACATCGGCAACAGTTACCTCTACCTTCATACATCTGATCGATCTGACCCAAGGAAAAAGTAATCTCCTTGGGTTCGGGTACTCCCAGTTCGGGAGAGTGCATTGGTGTGTGTGTTATCTTAAACTCCATAACTATTTTCGATTGTTTTGATTTGTGCTTTGTATGTATCTATTTCTCTTTCCAACTTCTCGATAGATTCGATTAGTTCGGCTTTCAAATTTTCCATCTTGAGCAAACTCCAAATGGCATCATCAATAGCCTTAACTTGCTGATCCCAATATGGTGATGGAAAGAAGAACTCTGGTGAATACAATTCATCTCCTTGTTTCTCAAGTTCACGAATAACGAACGATGTAATTCCTGGATTGTGAGTAGTAAGGAAGTGGAGATCGATGTCTTCAAGTCCTTGTGAATAACTAACTGATACCAATGAGCCATCCTCGATGGTTAGGTAAATGTTGCGGTCTGATTCTTCTACATAACTAATAATTGAGTGTATCATATACGATAGGTTTAGTGTACAAATATAGTATTATTTATTAAAATTTATTACAAATTCAGAATATTGTTCGGCAATGGCTTTTGCGATGCCCGGAAAAGTAGTGTTACGAATCTTTTGTCTTTCGATTGGGTCTTTTGTTTTTTGGAATGCATCGGCATACCATTTGGGTTGTCTTTTGGTTCTACCTGTTTTCTTACAAGTCCATTCGATAAATTCACCTTTGGAAACGATATCTGTGGGAGTGAGAGATGGCAAATTCTTGAGCCATAGGCAAGTAGATTTTTGGAATGGGTCTCCGAACTGCCACGGCTGAATGATTTGGTCAGCCTTACGAAACTGAGAGGACATAATACCGATTGGATTCTCAACTGCGATGTGAGGGATAGGAGCATTATACAACTCCATAAAGAAGTCAATAGCATCTTGGCGATCTTGCTGACGAGTCGGATACTTTTCTGCGTATTCGGGCTTGAACCAACGGTTGCCTGCAAGGGTCAGATAGGTACAAGGTGGATGGGCAATTAACAAATCCCACTCATATGCATTGATGACATTGCGAACATCAGACTGATAATGGTATGGTGAATTGTCAATTGATGGGACGATGTCACAAGAGAATGCATCGTGTCCAAGTTTACGGAATTCGTTACGGATAGCACCGCTGAACTCACAAGCGATTAATACTTTTAGTTTTCTCATTTTGTTTTTTCGATTAGTTTAATAATTTGTTCGGGCGTTTCTCTGACTGCAAATCCTCCATTGTTGTGGGTAGTTACACCAACCATTGTATGCTCTGCGATTGTTCTTGCTCGCTCTGTTTCTTCGGGAACACGATAGCAATGACCAATGTGATCGGGGTTGATGTAGACAAACTTTTTTCTGTTTGCAAAGGTTAGTTTGATAAGCATATTTCTAATTGTTTTTCGATTTGATGTGGTGTTTCTTTTACATAGGTCTCCATAAGAGAGCCATTTGCCCAGCCGATTGCAGTAACATCCATATCAAAGTTTTCTGCATAGTGTTGACAAAAAACTCTGATGTGCTGAGGATTTACAAAGATGACATTTTCGGTTATCTCGCCATTCAATTTAAGGCTGAGTCTGGTTAGGTTTAGGAAGTTCATTTGTTGATTTGTTTTAGGATTAAGGTTTGAAATAGTTTAGGCAACTTAGTACAAGGAATAACTATGTCTCCGTGCTGACAATCTGCTTCTGCTTCTGCTTTGTCACCATAGAGAATGATGTCTCCGTTGGCGAATTGTAGTACATACTGATGCTGACGATTATAGACTACATAGTCTGTTGGTGATAATTGTTTCATATGTTTTCTTGGATCACTTCGTTAATACTGCCAATGGCGAGGTCAATTTCGTGACATTCGGATCCACCATCGTGAATTTCATCTATGCATAACCAAAAGAACTCAAGGATTTCCATCTTAAGGTTGGGGTGCAAGTTGATTTGTTCTTGCACCCATTGTTTAAAGTCTTGTACGTTCATACGATTAAGGTTTGGTTTTAGTGAGAGAAGGTTTGTCTGCTTTGATTGGGGCGATTTGTACATTGCGATACAACTCTGTATAATCTTCGGGATAGATACTTGGCATATTGCCATAGGAAGCAATGATATCGAATGCTTCTTGTCTTTGGGTCTCAGATAAGAAAGATGAGAAGTGAGCAAAATGCGATAGGGCATCACCAATGTTCTGATACCATTTGAATGCGATTACTTGGGAGTCCCAAGAGACTTGTGCTTTAGATAGATTAATCATTGTTAAGTTTTTGTTTAAAGTGTGATACAAATTTTTCAGCATAGTAGTGGGTAGTTACCTCAGATAGGTAGGAATAGAGCTCATCATATCCGTGACAGAAACGCCACACTACAACGGACTTATCTTGGTAGTCAAGACATTGAACTTCAAACACACCACGAGGGCGTGTTGATACACGGATTATACCACCTACGGCAGATTCACCAATCTTGATCGACTTAACCACGAGTTACCTCCATTCCATTAATCTTAACGATGGTCTGACTATTAATCAGACGATATTCTTTTTTGCCCATATCCCATATGGTGAGGTAGCCCATCTCCGCAGGCTTGTATGCTTGTGGCTTGGCGTTAGGCTTGAGATGTTTTTTCACGCCCGATCGTCCGTAAATGTAGCGTACTGAACCGTCCTTCTTGATGAATTCAGCGGAGAAGAATTTTTTACTTTTGATGATGGCGATTGCTTCTTTAGTTACTAATTTATTTTTCATATTTCTTTCTATTAATATTTGTATTGTTTTGTTGTAGTATATTGATTGTACCAATCTTTCGTCATTATGGTGGCTTCTTCTTTGCTTACCCATAGTTGGTCAATATCACTAATGAGTAAATCTAATAAATCTTGGTTGTCGCTTCCGATAACCCACTTGAGTTGTCCCTCGACAAATCTACCAGCATAAAAGCAGTAGAACGGAGTACCTTTAATAGCATAGTTTTTCATATCTTATTTAGTGAGGTCTTTAAGTTCTTTTTTGATTTGACGGGCTACCGGTCCACGCCAAGTGCTGGCGTTACTAAGGAAGTAGGTGATGATTTCTTTAGCGGAATCGTTACGATAATAATCGTCCAATGTTTTGAGTCTCGCCATTACTGATAGGTATGGTACTGCACCATAAAAAGGATTTTTCCAATCAGCGTAGATGTCTTCGGCAATTTTGTAGATAGGTCTTGATGTCATATTGTTTATAGTTTAGTGTTCTAAGATGATTACTGATTTTGTGCCCTTGCCTTGTGTACCACTACACAAGCCACATTTTGAGCAGTTAGACTTGAAGCCCATTTCTTCGGACGCAGGGCAAGAAATAAATTGAGCAATTGGCGTAGGTGATGCTACGAAAGACCGATACCCGATGAGAGAGGCAGTCGCTTCTTCTTCCGTAGTGTGAGTAGATGCCATAAAATAGTGGGCGTAGTTGTGATCGATCTTACGCCATTGGTGTGTGTAACCCGTCCACGATTTGGCAACAGATACCATTTGCTTGACTAAGTCAATAGGCAAAAGGGACGGTTCGCCATATGTACCAAAGCGGACATATCGTGTATCGCACATCTTGACGATGTCATAGCGATGGGTCTCAGACAATGTAGGGATATCATCAAAGGAGGTAAACTTACCAATAGAGCGTAGCATAGAGAGAAACCCACTATACTGCATCATCTTGTGAGTATAGCAAGCGGACAACTTGGCACCATTGGATACTGCAAAGGGGCAGTCCATACATACTGCACCATCGTGGGAAAAGAAATCACGCATAGATGTGAGACCTTGTGCTTCGTCAAACTGTCCACGGCTGAAGTGGTAGGTTTGTACGATGGTCTCTTTTGCCGTAGCGATTTTCTTGTTAGATGTTTTACTTGATGAGATGATGTGCAATACATCGTTGTTTCTAAAAATGATTTTCATATTACCAACTATTTAAATTTCTTGTTCTGTTTTCGTTTTGAGCAAATGCTTCTCTGCATTTTGTTTTGATATCTTCGGACTTAAATGCACCCCAAGGATTGATACCCTTGTATGTGCCATATCGGTCACCATAGGTAGAGATTGCCACCAGGGATGACAACTCTTCTACCTCTTGTGGATTGTTACCATCGATGATTCTGAAGATGTCGATGGTTGACATTTGTCCATACTGATCGCAACTACAAGTGCGATAGTGATTGATTAATTTTTCTTTAATGTTATTCATAATTGTGATGTCTTTTTAAGTGGTCTATGTACATTACTGCTACTTCGTAGTTCTTGAAACTGCATATTTTTTGGGTCTCGGACATTACCCAATAGAGGTTGTCAATTAGATGGATTGTTAGATTACTCATAGTGTGTAGATTATTTTTTCTTCAGCGGTTTCGGTGTAGTTTGAAAGGTATAGCATAGCACCCCCATTGTTGCCTTCGTCATCGGCTTGGGGAAACATAAGAGAGCCATCAGTAAATTCAATTACTAAGGGTCGTGAGTACCACCCAAAGTATTCGCATTCTTCTGTGGTTAGAAATCGTACTCGTTTAATAGTTTTACCTACTAAGAATTCAAATCGTTTATTGTGTTGAAAATCGGGATTTATTTTGGGGTTCATATATGTTCGTTTATATAGGTTTGACTAAGGCTGATGATAGCAAACAGGTCTCTACTTCGGTAGTAAGTATTGTGGAGCAAGAGCTCATACTGACCCTTTGAGTCACGAAGAGCATAGATAATTGACCCATCAAAGTCTAAGATAATGACGGCATCATATAGGTGAATATGGTCTGAGTGCTCAAGGTAGTATGTCTCCAAGGCTTGGTAATGTACTGACAAAGGATTGTCGAACAAATCCAATGGGCGAACGGTCGTAATCTCTAATTTGTAGTTCATAGGGCTTATATTCTTGTGTGGTTATATTCGTAAACTGCTGACTCAAAAGTGGCTAAGTCCATCCATTCACCAAACTCACCCACTACCTCCCGGAACGCTTGAGGGTAGTGGCGATAACTTTGGCGAATGTGGGAGGCTCCGATGTGCTTGATGTACTCGAAGACATCATCCATAACAAGGAATGGATCTTCACAATGGAAGTCACAATTTTCAATTTTAAAATCAAAGTAGTTCATCGTTTTATAGGTTGGTTAAGATTGTTTGAGCAAAGACGCATTGTACTGCATCGTGTAGTGAATTGAATACTTCGTTGAGGGTCTCTACATTGTGGTACTCCCTATCAAGGATGACTTGATATGTTCTGTACTCTTCTTTGAATCCGTTGTCCTCGAAGGAATTCGGTAGAAAGATTAGGTAGGACACGCCATCGATGGTGATATCGATGGACGCACAACGGTCGTTGTGGTAAGTTGAGTCAGAGACCGAATAGTTCTCAGTCTCTTTGTCACACATTTCTTTGACTTTCTCGATGTGAGCGTCTATGTAGGGCTTGGAAAAGAATAGTTTATTCATTAGTCAAGGGGTGAGGTTAGGATGTCAATAAACCAAATGATAAGCACGACAAACAAAAGGAAGGACAGACAAATCATTACATCCGACCTCATTATTGGTAGTAGGTTTGACTGCGTGATGATAGCAAACAGGGCTGAGAAAATGGCATTTAAGAAAAGCGTGGTAAGGGCTGACATAAAGACAAGACCGACCAGTCGAGCGGATTTTTGGGCTATGGTTTTCATATGTAGTTAGATTTTTGGAAGGCGAGAGGGGAGTCGAACCCCTCTGATTCCTTTTCGCCTTGGGTCTCAGATCGATTATTCACCTATGGCTTCTTCCAATAGACGAGCCTGCACATCCTTGATGATTTCATCGGTGGACATATTACTGCAACGGAGGGCGAACGCTATGATTCGTTCGAGTCGTTGCTCAAACATAGCACGACCTTTAGGGGTGTTAATTAACTTAAGTTTCGCCTCGGCTTGGATGCTCATCTTTGTATCCCACAGAGTAATCCCATTGGATTCCATACGGATATTGAAAGGCTCAGTCGCTTTGAAGCACTTAGAACCCACGGCTCGCAGGGTATCATAGTAATCAAAGAAACGATAGACTAAGGCTTTCTGTACCTTAGCGTTGGACTTTTGGCTTGAAGTTTCAAGATCAAAATTGATGAACGAGCCATTGTTGGCGATGCGGATTGATGTGTTTTTAGTCATATGTATATATATAAGGGTTGGCTATCTATGGTCTGACTCGACAGACTGCACCCCATAGGTCAAAGGCTACGGATGGCATAGACAGTTTTGTCGCACCTTATTTTTTAGGTTTCTCACCCTTGTGGGGTGGTTGAACCAACATAGTGTGATTGGACGGCTTTAGGCTCGCCACTTACACGCCTTCGGATTTCTCCCCAAAGACTTACACACGCCTCGCCTATCTTTAGGATAGATTTTTTGACTTGGTCACGAGAGGCTCGCCCACCCTACTATGGTAAGGATGTCACCAAATTGTTCTTCGCCAATCTCAGCGTAAGGGATTCGCACCCTATAATTTCACGCTGTGTATCTCGCAAGGCAAGGCTTCAAGCGTAAAATGGATTTTACTTTGTTCGATATGTGTGGTTGTTAACTTTCTTTTTCGTGTGTTTGTGTGGTTGTTAGGTGGATGTTGTTTCGTTGTTGAACGATGCAAAGATGGGGGTAAAATTTGACATATGCAAATCGCTGAAAATCAATAAGTTAGGTGTTTTTTGAGAAATGTAAATTGTTGAAAATCAATAAGTTAGTCGAGTTATTTAGAATCATTCTAAGAAAAAAAAATAATTTGTTCGTTGTAACAAATGTGGCAAAAATTCAATTTGTAAGTGGTTGAAATTCAATAAGTTAAATTGTTTATTTAGAATCATTATAAATTTGTTTCGGAGCGTTTTGAAATCGGCAAAAAGGAGCGAAATCCCGAAAAAATAAATTTGCATCGTATTGGAAAAAACCGTTGATGCGTGTGTGTGCGTGTGTATGCGAGCGTGTATGCGAGCGTGTGGTGTGCGTGATAAGGGTTTTCGAGCAGAAAAAAAAATTCTTTGAGTAATTTAGAATCGTTCTAAATAACAAATGAAATTTTGAAATGCGAGGGAAAAAGCTTATGCGTGTGCGTGTGTGCGTATGCGTTGGCGTGCGTGCGTGCCCCGGGCGTGCGTATGCGTGTACCCGTTCGGGCGAGCGTGTACACACGAGGGATTTGATTTCTTTTGTAACTTGTTGACAATCAACGAGTTAGGGTTAAAGATCCGTTTAACTGATTGAATTTCAGCAATTTAGGGGGGGGATATTTTTTTTATGCATCGTGAGACTTAAAAATGCGTTATTACCTTCACCACTCGTACAAACTCTATTTCTGCACAATAAACCGCCTGGCTTTATTAAGCAAAATCAACTTTAGCAGGGGGGGTCTTTTTGAAACCCTGGTATACCATATGTCGGGGTTATCATACATTAGTATATTTTTTCGCATATAATGTCGGGAATATCCTACATATTATACCCGAACGCATATAACTTGTCTTATAGGGAACAATTCTATACCCTTTTGGGTGCTTTAAGGGACATTATTGCACAATAATTGCACATTATAATGGTTAAATGCACCGATTTCGGGGTATTTTAACCAATATATTGTGAAAAAATCACAAAAAAGGGGAATAAGGATTTTCAAACAAATGCCACTATTTCTATTTACTGGCAAATGTGAGTAATCTACGCAAATGCGTATAGTTATGGTGGAAAAAACTAACAAGTTGAATGAGTTTTATGGAAAAATTCAGGCAGTATAATACCGCTCAGTATAATACCGCTCGGTATAAAATCAATCTATAAATCCTTAAACTAGAATTATACTCCCTATCGGTAAAAAGAAAAAGCCCCACGAGCAGATCTTACGGTATGCAGGTGGGGACTTTCGGTCTAAGGATACTATCCCTAGGGGGGTTCTTTTACAAAGATACTATTTCCAGACTACGGAGATATCGGCAGCACGGACAATTATCTTATCCTCTCCCTCTATATCTATGTGTTCTGAGTTCCTGAGGAACATAAGGTTGACTGAGACCCGATCCCCAACCTCGATGCCTTCTACTTCTTCACCTATGGCGAATACTTCTAGCTGGTTCCACTTCTTCATCTGCTCTTCTAGAATTTCCTTTTCCAAGGCAGCGTTTACCTCGATAGCACTTTTCTTAATTTCGGGTGGAGTAAGCAATACTCTCTGGCCCCTGACGATATATTTTGTCATAATTCTTTATTCAAAATTTACTCCATACTTGTTCATAATGCTAAGTAACTCCTCTCTTGCTTGATAAAGAGCCTCAACTACCTCATTAGGTGTTTCATCAGAGGCATACTTAGTCTTACTACGCAGGTGCTGATCAATGTCCCAAGCCACGCAGTACCACTTATTTGCGTTAACTACGAGTTCGAACTCAGCCCTTTCCTCATTTAAATCGAATTCTAATATTGCTTTCATTTTGAGCCACCTGTCGGATTCGAACCAACGACCATCTGATTACAAATCAGAAGCTCTACCAACTGAGCTAAAGTGGCGTAGGCATTAAGCCTTTTCCCAAGTACCCTCTGTTTCGATTACGCTTTCGCCTACGAAAACATAAACCTTGGTGATACCTTCTTCAGTTTCTTTGTTGAAGATGATACCTTGTTTTTCAGAGTACTCGCTTGTGGGACGAGCAGTTGGAATTGTAGCACACAATTCAGCCATGTTCTCCAAGGTTACTTCAATAGCACCTGTGGTTTCTTTTTTGGTTTTAGCCATATTCTTAATTGTTATTTGGTTGTTCTACTTGTTTGTGTTTCATTACTTCCATTATGGCGTATACGTCAGTCATAGAAATATTGGTTGTTCTGAGGCCGTCCCCTGTCTCCACATAATTGATAGCATCTTCTACCGTATTTGCATCCACAGGATAGTTTTCCATTTGACCTTTTTTGTTTATCTCAAGGAGTTCCTCCATCGGTTTCTTAGAAGCCCAAACAAAAGTCTTCATATACCGGAGATAACGCTTTTTGTCAATTGTCTGTTTCATCTATGGTTGCAAATATACGGTAAGCAATTTGAGGAACAATGGCGTTACCATAGCCCATTATACTTTCTTTTCTCCACTTAGGAAAGGTAAGTCCGTCCAATTCGTTGGGAAGCCCATCATCTCCGCTACAAAGTGGGGATTTAGTTGGGAACCAGCCCCAAGCCTCGGATGGTCCACCTTGTTGGGAACAAACATTGTCATCTGTCTTAATGTCATCTGGAGATTTACATTGTTTTCCTTGTGTCTCTGAGATCGAGCCAAGTACGTTTCGGGTTTCGTTGCCGTATTCCAATCCTGAGCGTTCGGTGTCGGTAATACTCCCAAGGTCGCTTTTCCACTCAACATGTTCGCTGTTCCGTCCGATCTCAACTGACCTTTCCAATCCCCGGCTATCGGTGTCGGTAGCATTTCTCTTAATTTTGGATTTCCCAAACTGAAATTTACTCCACCTTGTGCTTCCCAACTTTTGCTCGTGTTTTTGTCTATGTGGTCCGATGCTTGTGGTGTCGGTATTATTCCCCTCTTGTAAATGAACCCTGTCGCTACCTCCTGTGCTAAGGTCCCGGAGTTCCCGAACCGCTGCTCCTTCTTCGATAGGTTCTCGCTGTATCCGTCCATCGCTGCTGGTGTCTTTAGCAATAATCCAAACTCTGTCCCTTCTGTGCGGAGCATTGATGCCGACAGCTGGTAATACAAACGTTTCGACTTCGTAGCCTTCACCTTCCAAATCAGCGTACACCTCTTCGAGAACCAATCCGTCCGACCAACTAAGGAGTCCACGAACATTCTCCCCCACGACATACCTTGGTCTGATGTCTCGGATTGCTTGGAGCATATAGGGCCATAAATGGCGTTCATCTTCTTTTCCCATCCTTTTTCCTGCTGTGGAGAAGGGCTGGCAAGGAAATCCACCAGAGAGGACATCGATTTTTCCTCTCCAAATTCTAAAGTCAGTTGTCTTGATGTTGTCATAACTTTGGGCCTCAGGCCAATAAAAACTACATAATTTTCTACTAAAAGGATTGATGTCGCAATGAAACTTATTCTCCCAACCCATCCACTCCGCTGCTAGATCAAATCCTCCAATTCCACTAAATAAACTACCGTGATTCATGATATTCTCTTTTAAGGCGATCAGCAATCTCCAACGCTCTCGTATGAGTCTTCATCTCCGTCCTCTTCCCAAATTCCCATTTCTGATGACAATCCATACAGTATAGCATCCAATTTTCGGGATGTTGCCTCAAACTCGGATAACTTCCTTTGGTAATGATATGTGAGATGAATGCTGGACTGAAATGAGGTAGACGTAGTCCACACTCTTCGCATTGATGATTCTGTCGTGTTGACCACATAGCCTTGTACCATTGCAGATCGCCTTTCATTAACTGATTCTGAAAACTCTGGTTCCGTTCTTATTCGGTCTCCAAGTTACTTTGGCTACTTCGCTATTGATAATCGAGGAGTTACCCATATGTGTCTTAATCATATTGGCGTGTTCTCTCTTATCGTCTTCCAAGCCACTAATCTGAGACCCGATGGCCAAATAGTCCAAAATGTGTTGGTCAATCTCCGAGGTAGAAGCAATTGTCTTGTCTTCAGGGTTGGAGAATCGCTCGTTCAAGTATTCAGCATAAGCCTCTGTACCATCTGGCGGTGGTGCATACTGATCGTAGTCACCCCCATTGGCGAATGCTTCACGGCCCAAAAGAACACGATTCCAAAACTCCGTGGTGATATTAATGATTGAGCTAATGATTTCCTCATCGGCATCGTACTCGTGAACCTTGAAGTTTCTTCCATCTTCCAAAACAACCAAGTACCCCTTTGATACACCAAGCCCCATCATATAAGTCTGAAGTTGCAAGTAGTAGGATGGCGGTATTCCACCCTCCCATTGTTTGCTACTCCAACCGCTGATAGTCTTGATTTCAGCAATCGCATCTACATTCTCCAAATTGATTGTAGAATTGCGAACACGGATGTCCTTACTTACAATCAATCGGTCAGGAGAAAAGAACAAATGGGGGAACAATGGGTTCACAATATAACCTGTAGGTTCATAAAGATGACGAACTTTTACACCTTTACGATAATTTTCAATCATTGTCTTCTCATCCGTTTCCCAATGTTCAAAAATATCAGCAACGGTTTCCTCAAGGATTGTTCCCATAAACATCGGCATATTTTCCACCTGTTTTTGTGGAATTACACCAATCTTTTGGTAGTACAACTCTGCTGGAGACTTCCACGAGTTTACACCCATCAAGGTTCCAATCTCAGAAGCACCCAAACCCCTTTCACGGAAGTTTAACCACTCCTGATATTGCTCGTCTTTACTTATTCTTACTATCTCCAGTTTCATCTCGTGTTACCCATTTTTCAAACTCCTCGGCCATCTCAAAAGTAAACTTTTTGAAATCGCTAACTGCAAATTCTCCGTTTAATCTTGGTGCAATAATCTCAACGAAATTAAGTGCCGCCTTTAAACTCGACTGACGAATAATCGAAAGTTGTTCCTGCCCATAGTGTTTCATATGAGCAGGTTCAACCCTTTTTCCGATTTTTGCAGCGAGATTAGTATTACTAACTCCTCTTGACATTAGAATGGTAAATCGTCATCGTCAAATGAAGAACTTGAAGCCTCTTCATTTGGCTCTGGCATTAACTTCTGCCAATCTTGTTGCTCTACCTCACCGGCCATCATTTTGTTGGCAGCGGCAGCCTCTTGGACACGAGTATTGAATTCGTTAATCTTATCCATACGGAAAGCCTCAACCTCGCTCCAATCGATTGAAATCAACTCGCCCTTTTTGTTGAACACTTCTTCGGGATCCGGCATACCGTCACCTTTCTTGAAGGCCCACTTCAAAGTCGAACCATTCTGATTGATGAACAAAGCAGAACGCTTCTTACCATCAATCTCTTTCAAAGATGGAATGAACTCAACTTTCTTCGATGGATCAATGTTTGGAGAACAATGAGCCAAAGCGATGAAATACGAAGTCTGCTTAGCAGCTTGTCCTGGTTTCTCCTCACCTTTGATTCTAATTTGGAATTGGTACAACTTGTCATCCATCAAATCGATGTTCAATACTTGGCCGTACTGCGTATCACGAGTACTCATACCAACAATGTAACCTTCAATTGAATCATACAATTCGTACTTCTTCTCACCTAAATACTTGGCAACTTTGCCTTCTCTAATTGTCAGGTACTCACGAGCACCTAGTCCTTTGTTTAAACCCATATTTTTTCTATTATGTGATGCGAATATAGTAGAATATTTTGTAATTTCAATGTTTTTTCGTAAAATTGTAAGAAATTATGAATAACGAATTAAAAGACCGGGTGCTTGATTTAAAAGGCAAACTAAAGCGTGGCGATATGGCTCGTATCGTAGACAGAGTTTCTAAGTTTGGTATACAGAAATACGATGTATACAACATTCTCAATGGAAAAAGTTTAGTCGATCATCAGAAGTTAATTTTAGTGATGAAGGAAGTAAAACGATGTATCGATGAAAATCAAGCCTACCTTCGAGAATTCGAAACTAAAATTTCTGAATAATGACTTTTGATGACCTCGAAAGAAAAATCATTGAGATTCGCAAAAGAGGTTTAAACATTGTAGTTCAGACAGAACTCATCGGTAACATCAGAGGTGAGTATTATGACAAACTTATCGCAAAGAAACAAAATGCGATAAATGACTTATTCAAAAAGAATATAAACTACCTTGCTTCTTTACACAAGCAGAAAGTGACATCGAATCTGATTCAGGAAACTATGGGTATACAACCAGACTTGAATCTAAACAAAGTTATTTATGGGAGTTACACCATCAATAGCATCAAAACTGCAATAGCGGTAGCCGAATTTTATGGCTTGCCGGTTGATTTATTGTTATTTAACGATCTAGAAGCAAATGCCAAAACACTTAAAGAACTCTATCCTTCTATTTTCAGACAGGGTAGAAATTAAACCACTTTCCGTCAATGAATGTTGGCAAGGGAAACGATTCAAAACAAAAACTTATCAAGCCTACGAAAAAGAGATGCTACTCAGATTAGCACCTTTTGATTTCAAACAATCCAAAGAGCCTTTGGAGTTATCTCTGATTGTAGGCGTAAGTAACATCGCCTCAGATGCAGACAATGTCGTAAAGCCATTTGTAGACATCCTTCAAAAAAAATATAACTTCAACGACAAATACATCTTTCGCCTTGTAATTGAGAAAGTTATGGTTGTCAAGGGAGCGGAATTTATCGAGTTCTACATAAAAAATTGCACTCCTAGACTTTTTCAATTTGATAATTCAAAAAAAGAGGTTTAATATTGCAGCACGGTAGAATTTGTAATGGGGGTATTGTTCCAAGCCGTCTGGTGAGTAAAGCAAGTCGCTTGCAGAATCAACCAGCCACTCTTAACCAATTTTCAAAAAAGCACACGCTTTTTAGGAAAGGGGGGAAAGGGGGGTATGGTTTATTGCTGGTTCCGTAAGCAAATGTATTGTAGTACTCGGATAACTTATTATCTAAAATGCCCTAACTATGCTCTTTTGATAAAAGGGCATTTCTTTTTTATAACCTTTTTGCATAAATTTGTAATCAATGGCGTTTACTATAACTAATCAACCAAAGCAGTTTTTGTCAGAAAGTGAGAAAACTAAAATTTGGTACAAGGAGAATCTTCAGTTCATAATGAGTCATTTCAACAAAAGAAATGATCGTATTTCTAGAGTTCGTCAATCAGTCGATTTGGAAAATCCTATTGATGAAATTGTTCGTATGTACACATACTACCTTGGCAGACAATCAAACAAAGATTACTACTACACAACTCAAGACCAAAACAACTGCGACCTTCCAACAGTATGGATTAATGGACAAAAGGTGACCTCTTTGGTTGACTTTATGGTTGGTAACGCCATCAAGATGATTGAGAATATCGAACCATCTGTAAAGGCTCAAAGTAAAGCGGCAATGAACAAGAAAACTGAAATCTTGGAGAAAGCATTGTTGATGTTTGACGCTCCAGAGATTTTTGAAACATTGGCTGATTACGGAGTTGAATACGCCCCTTTGGGTAACGATACTGAAAAAATGGAAAGTCCTGAAGATGTGTATCGTTATATGGAGTATGACTACAGGCAGTACACCGAAGTAATCGGTATGCGTATGGCAGAAGATATTCTTCTTCGTAATGACTATCGCAATAAACTCAAGCAAGCATTTTTGTATACCTTACTCGGAGGTAGAGTAGGTATTGAAAACAGAGTTGAAAATGCAAAGCAATACTTTGATGTCATACTCCCCCATAACTTGATTGTAGATATGGCGAAGGATGATGACTTTAATTCTGATGCCCGATTTGTTGGGAAAGTAGATTGGTTGAATACTACGGATGTAATCGAAAGATATCAGCAATGGCTTACTACAGAGGAGATTACAGAAATCAAAGAAATCACAATGAACAACCTGTATCAGCTTTTGGATTTGACTACACATCCATATGCAACGAACTGGGCGTTTAACTTTAACAACCTTCCAACTTTGGCCTGTGTAACCGGCTATTGGATTGGTATGAAAGATTTGGGTTACGAAGAGTCAAAAGATAAATTTGGCAACACCCATATTTCTAAAATCAGAAACGGACGCAAGAGTAAGTTTTGGACCAAGACGGTTTACAAAGGTACTCTCATCGGAAACAAATATGTTGTAGATTGGGAAGAGGTTACCAACCAAGTTCGTAAACACGACAATCCCGGAGATGTAGAATTGCCATTGAAAGTGTTTATCCCGAATATGGTAATGGGAGAAAATCGTTCTGTAGTTGCTCGCTTGCACCAACACCAGGACCGCATCGATTACATCACAAACGAAATAACCAAAATGATGAACCGTGCTAAAGGCAAGGTGTATATCATCAACCGACAAAAACTCGGTACTTCAACTGCCAAAGATGTTATCTCTGATTTTGAACGCTTGGGTATCCACGTTACTGATGGCTCTGCTACTGGTGAAGACTTTGTGGCAGGTCAAGATGCTCGTATGGTGGAAGTAGTCGATATGACACTCGATCCTAACGTAAACCAATTGATAAATCTTCGTAGAGAAGAAGAGCGTTTGATGGAAGAGATTGTGAACATTCCAAAAGTTGCTCTTGGTCAACAAAGTGGTTATGTCGGAGCCAAAACTCAGGCAGGTACAATTGCTCAATCTAACTTGGGTACATCTTACCTATACCAAGGCTTTATTGAGTTCTTCCAAAAGAATCTTGCCTTCAGTTTGAATCAGTATAAAGTATCATTGATTTCTGAGTCCGAAGATGAAATTCCTGTAGTTGGTACTCGTGGAAAACAATGGTTGAAGATCACCAAAGATTTCCAAATGGAAGAACTTGGCGTTTACATCAAAGTAAAAGACTTTATCGATGACGCATCTCGTGAGCGTTTGTTGTCTTTGGCACAGGCGGCTATGCAGAACCAACAGATTGATATGTTTGATTATCTTACTATCGAACAGGCGAGAAGTTATACTGAGTTGTTGGCTGACCTCAAATATGCTATGAATAAGAAAAAGCGTGAGGCCCAACAGCAACAGGCAATGATGCAAATGATGCAGCAGGCTCAACAAGAACAGCAAATGGCTGCACAACAGCAAGTTGCTGGAATGAAAGAGGAAGGTGCAAACTATCGTGCTGAAGTTGGGGCTCAGTCTCAATTAGCAAAAGAGGCGATGAAATCAGGTATGTCGCAAGAGCCGACCGCTGAAGACGGAGCAGTTGCTGAAGAAGAAATGATGGCTCAAATGATGGGCCAATAGAAAATATTTGTAAATTTGTATATATTATACTAAATTTGAAAAATATATGAGTGAAAACTTTTTATCGGATATTGCTGATCAATTGAGAAATCAGACTCCCCCTGTGGCTCCTACAGCAGTAGAGCCAACACCAGCAGAGCCTACGCCTGCTCCTGTAGCAGCAGAACCCACACCTGCTGAGCCTGTTGTTGCTGCTCCGGTTAATCCTCAGATTACCGATAGCGTAACCGCAGTTGCTAAAGAATGGTGGGAAAGCGATGAACCAGCTCCTGCTGATCCAAAGCCAACAGATAAAAACGAACCTCAGCAACCACAAGCCCAAACCGATTTGGATGAAGACTTGAAGTTGTTGATGGAGTATAAGAAATCTGGCAAAACTCTAAAGGACTTTGTCAACGACTATAAAGTTGATGACATTAGTACTTGGAGTGAAGAACAGGTTGTAAAAAATGGAATCAAAGAATTTATGGGCTTGGAGGGTGAAGAACTCGAACAAGCAATCTATGAATACGATAACGCTTCCATTTTCCAAAAGAAACAATGGGCTGAATCTTTTAAGCAGCAGTACAATCAGAAGAACCAAGATAAACTGAAACAGTTGACTAGTTCTAATGATAAATTTGCTGAACAAGAACAAGCCGTTGCTCAAAAATACAATGCTGAATTAGAATCATTTTCTCAGCAAGTGGTAGGTCAAGAGTTGTATGGCATGAAAATCACAGACGAAATGTCCAAGGATTTGAAGAGCTTTATTGACAAAGAGTTTACCCTTCAGAGAGCCGATGGTTCGTTTGACGTTGAAAAGATGTATTCCATTGGCCTATGGCTAAAGTATGGAAAGGATCTTATGAGGGCCAACATCACCAAAGCCAAAAATGAAGGAAGGGATCAGATAATCAAAGAGGTTACTAATCCTTCTAAAAATATGACTGGTGGAGGAAGAGTTGTTGGTTCTGGACTTGAGGCCGCACAAGAGGCTTTTGTAGCTATGTTCCCTGGCTAAACAAAAAGGGACACTAAAAAAATAACATAAATGGCAACTATTTCAAACCTTCCATTAAGTCAATCTTTATTGCTTAAAGGACTTTCATTGCCTAACAAAATGGCAATGGTTTATAGCCAAGACTTCGGCTATAACGTCTTGACCCAGTTGACTTCTAAATTGGCGAGTTCTATCTCTAGCCCACAGGCAAAAGTAGAAATCTCTTCTTTGGGAAACTTGGGTGTTTACTCTAAAATTACTGCCAACGGTGCAATTGTTACTGGTACATCTTTGATGTCTGTACCTGTACAAGATGCAAGCAAATTCCGTATTGGTGATATCGTTGCTGATGGTAACTTGGTTCAAGCGTTGGTTACTGATGTGGATTTTTCTGGTAACAAAATTTTTGTTGCTCCTCACACAACTGCAACTTTGACTGCTGGTACCCACTTTGTGGCTAACACTCAGGCTAAGCGTTTCTTTGATGCTTCTGCTAACCGTAGCTCAATGGGTAAAACCACTTTGAACTACACACCTGATACCGACTTTGCTTTGACTGCGGTAACTCGTGAAAGTTCACACCAATCTCGTAGAGATCGTATCGCTTCATTCGTGAAGTGGAATGGCGATTTCTGGTGGAGGTCTTATGACGATTTGACTTTGAAGGCTTTCGCTAAACAGTTGGAGTATAAATATGCTTTCTCTGAGCGTGCTATCAAAACTGGACCTAATGGTGAATACTTCACTACTGGTGGTTTGCGTTGGTCAATCATCAACAACGGTGGTTCTTATATGTCTTTGACTTCTGAGTTGACTCAGTCTGTATTCAACGACTTCTTGGAGCAAATGGTTCGTGTATCTGCTGAAGGTGGACGTAAATTGGTTGCTTTGATGGGATCTGCTGCTATGGCTCGTTTGCAAACTATCTTGGGTGACTACATTAAGTTCGCTGGTACTGCTAACACCTTGGGTGGAACTTCAGTAACTGGTTTGAACGTAATGAAGTATGCTTACGCTGGTTTGGAAATCGAATTCGTTCGTTGGTCTTTGTTGGATGACGAGATGTTCCGTGGTGAATTGTCTGCCGTTAACGGTAAGCCTCGTATGAGTAACTCTATTTACTTCATCGACTTGACTCCTATCCCTGCTGCTGATGGTTCTGGAACTATTGCTGCTCTTCAGAAATACCACTTCAACCAAGATGAGTTGCTTGCCAACTACGTTCCTGGTATGATTGGTTTGGAGTCTAGCGATCCTTCAACCATTAAGGCTGCTTTGAGCGGTGGTCAGTCTGTATCTTTGGGTACTTCTGATGTTGACGGAGTTGACTTCCACATTCTTTCTGACTGTGGTTTGTATTGTGTTGCAGACAAAATGGGTCTGATTGAATTTGCAATCTAATTAATTATTTACTAAGATGTCAATTGCTGTTAAACAATTCGTAATAGGTCCTGCCGCCAGTGCTACTGCTGCCGGTGATGTGGCCGCTTCTGCTGGTGTAATGCGTTTCGATTTGGCTGATACAAACGTAACAGGTGTTGTGCCTGTGAATTTGAGAAGCTATCCTCTCGTATTGGCTAGTGTTTCTGGTGGTATGTATCAGGCAGGTGCTGCTGAAGTTTTGCGTGTAATTACTATTACACCAACTGCTGCAAACTCTACTGATTATCGTGTCGTATTGAGTGCTGAGAAAGGTCAAACTTTCAACAACAACTTGCCTCAGGAAGTGCAGAATGTGTTTTACCACACTACTCCTGTTTCAGGTGGAACTGCTACCACTATTTGTGATGCGTTCCGTGCTGCTATCAACGCACATCCTTACTGGAACACTCGTGTTGTTGCTTCTGGTACCACTACTTTGATCATCACCGCTAAAGCTGGTTTCCCTATCTTTAGTGCCGCTGGTGGTCCTTTGTTGGCTACTGTGGTTACTACTGCTGGTTCTCCTTCAGTTGGTATTGGTGCTACTTTGCTTGCAACTGGTACTTTCCCAACTGTTGATGACGGAAATGGTCTTCCTGTAAGCGGTCAGACTTACAACGTAATCTCTTACGATTACGAAGTTGAGTCTAAGGCTGCTCAGGGTGGTGCTATCCGTGAGAAACACATTATCTATGTTAACTCAACTGGTAACAACTCAACCTTGTTGAGCTTGTTGCAACCTTTGTTGTCAACTAGATTCTAATCTAGCCCCCATTGAAAAGAGGGTCGGGAATTTTCTCGGCCCTTCTTTTTTGTTTTAGAAGTAAAATAATTTATATTTGTAAAAAAGTATTATGCGTATAAAAGCCCAATTAATCCCACAACGAACTCGTGGAAACATTTCCATCGTAGGTTCTTATCGAGACAAAAAGAATGATAAAGAATTATTCTTATTGCACACAGGTAAAAAAGTAGTTTCTCATATCGAAGAAAACGAAAGAATTTTCCAATACTCTTTTGAGTCTGGATATCCTCTTACGTTGAGTTTTGATGATGAAGACTTTCAAGACAAGAGTGTTATTGATTTTTGGAAGAACCACCCTTTGGTTTTTACTGAGGGTTACTCTAATCTTAATTTGGTTTCAGAGCAATTTACATTTGAAATCAAAGAAGAAAGAGTAAAGGTAGAATACGAAGTATTGCTGTCCAAGTTGGAGTGTGTTTCTATTGTTAGTTCTATGACCGACAAAGAAAGAAGAGACTTGGTATTTGCTTTGGGCTCAGATCCTCGTGGTATGTCACTAAAAGAGGTATACATTCATTTGATTGGTTTGGCATTGAATGGCGTTGCCATTGCCAAGAGAGACAGCGTATTTGTATTTAGAAAAGTCCGTGGCGAAGAAAGAGTTGCGACTATCTATGCGAACAAGGCCGTACAATTGGGTATCGTTAAGCAAGAAGGTGTTGTTTACAAAATTGGTGGTAGAAACTTAGGTACAACAATCGATGCTGTAGTTTCAGCAATTATTGCAGATTCAGAATTGTTTGAAAACTATATCAAGCCAGAAGTTGATCGTTTGGAAAAAGACGAACTCTCTCAAATTGAAACCATTGGTGATTTAGAAATCCCAAAGGAATTAGAGAATTTGATTCCAGCAATTACTGCTTCTGAGAAAAAGAACGCAGGAAGAGCAAAATAAACTACCTGTTATTGTTTATGAAAGAGTGGGGTCAAAAGCCCCACTTTTTATTTTCTTTGAAATTTTGTATCTTTGATATAATGACAGGTGCACAATTTTGGTCATACTTACAACAAAAAATCGATAAAGCATATTCTGCTTATTTAGATAACGCCAAGGCTAATGCTTTGATTGCGGAAACTATGCAGCGTTTGGTAGATAAGTACTGGCGTAAAGAGTCTTTGGAAGTTGATGCCGATGAGATGATGCCATTTTTGGTTAAGGCTCAAAGCGTTACTCCTGTTGCCGGGGTAGTAAAGATTAGTACTCTTCTGCCTAACTATATGCACATAATGTATATGACGGCAAACTACGAGCAGTCCTTTACTGTTACTGCTGTTAGCGGAACCACTTTGACCGCTGCCAATCACACCCTGCGTAAGGGAGATACAGTTAAGTTTGGTGCAACTTCATACATCGTAACCAAAGTAAAAAACGATACTTTTGATTTAGGTACCGCAGGTTTGACTACCGGCACATACAAAAGAGTTTTGGTTCGTAGCGTAAAGCAAATGCAGTCTGATCGTAAGGGAAGTCCCTTCCATAAGGCAAACATCGTTACGCCTCGTTTCGAACCTCAGACTGATGGAACAAGTACCCCAAAGTCATTTAAGATTTCTCCATCAACTGATTTAGTTACAATAAGTGTAGATTATGTTCGAACATCACCCCTCGTCATTGACGTTGCGAATACGACTACGACATTGGAAGATTATTATTCTAGTAAGTTCCTTTATCGTCTTATGGATGAGTGCGTGCTAAATTTTGGGACTCAGACAAAAGACCCAATGACTCGTCAAATGGCTCAGCAAGATATAATTGAAAATCCCTAATGATTTTATTGTCAGAAATAGTAGAAGAAATCCGCAACGACTTAAACAGCGGAATGACGTACAACGATAGTCGTTGGGACGATGAATACATTGAGTCTAAAGTTCATAATGCAAGGGCTACTCTCATCGGTCAGTATATGATCAAGGTGGGCAAGTTCATCAATGATGCTTGGGTTCAAACATTGGATATCAGTTTTGAAGACTATGAGAAAGATTGCAGCTTTGTAACTTTTGAATGTCCTAATGTTATTTCTATTGATGGTCATAATGATGGCTTTGTATATGTTGGTCACGTTAATGGATTCAAGCCTTTTCCAAGAATCAGAAAAGGTTACAGCACATTGACTAGGCATTCTCTTTTTGCGAAAAAGAAAGAGATTATGTGGGACTACAAACACTTGGAGCAGAATAGAATGCTCTTGCAGTTTTACAACACCAACAAGTTACAATATGTAACGGTTAGAGGGATGTTCAACAATCCTATTTTGATTCCTAACTTTGATAAAACCATTGATCATTATCCAGTTGATGCCAACCTGAAAAGGGAGATAGTAGACCTTGTCACAAATGACCTGATTAGAAAAACTCAGCGTCCTGTTGAAGTTACTCAAACTACTCAAACCGAAATACCTAGATAATGAAAATTGATGATATAATCGCAGCGGCTTGCGAAGAGTTAAATACTTCTTATGAAAACAATGCTTTGTGGTTTGAGGTATTGATTAACCAAGCGATACGGTCTCACAAAACAACCTATAAGTTGATTTTGAAAACTACTGAGCTTACGATCATCGATAAGAAAGCCACAATGCCTAGTGACTTCACTAAGTTGGTTAGAGTGTATTTTTGTGGGGGTCAAGTAAATGAATACTATTGTCCTGAGATTGATTACACTATTCAGGGCGATGTTTTAATATTTTACAAGGCTCTTGATGATAACACCAAAGTTCAATTAGAATACTATGGATTAAATACCGATGCAGATGGCGTGTTTATTATTCCCAATGATTGGGAGCGAATGCTTGTTGCCTACATCGGATGGAAGTATACCAGAAGATATGCTAAAGACTTTGGAGTTGCTATTATGCAGAATTATCAGCGTGAATATCAAACCCAAAAATTAGCAAATATATAATGGCACAGGTACGAGTAACACCTAGCGGTAATTTAGATAAGGACGGAGAATTAAGCTACATCAGTAATGGTAACTATGTAGACGCAAATGATATTCGTCATCGCCAAAGCGTTGGAAATAACTTTGGGGGTATTATGGGTACCAATGGTAATTTGAATTTAATTACCACGGTCAATGGCTCGGCTGGTACTACACTTCCTGCTGTTGGAACTTCTAGTAAAGTTTACAGAATTTATATAGATTTTTCCTACATAGCTAGTGGTGCAGTAACTAATATGTCAGGAACATTGAGTTTGACTAGAACTTCGGGTGCTAAATCAACAGAAGTAGTAAATTTAAGCCCAAGTACAATAGCAGGTTTTGCTTTTAGTTTACAAGCGGAATTTGGTTTGTTGCACCTTACTGCTTTTGGTGGCGGTAGTTTTACTTATGTACCTAGCGGTTCGCCATATTATACCTCTACTGGTACCAATACAGGATACTTTACATTGACTACCGCAAGTGATACAGATTATGTTTTGCAGGTTACCAACGACAATGAAGAAGTTCCTTTGTGTAAAATTGTTTTGGAGACAGAATATATTGCAACTGCTACTACGTTGCGTCCTGTTGGTTCATATCAGTTAGAAGATTATTTGTTTGTTTGGTCGGCAAGTGAGTTAAGCACAGGAACCAAATCAAATGTTTCTGAAATAGGCGTTGTTTATAGCACTAATCAAGGAGTAAGTTATCAATATAAAACTCTTTGTAGAAGTAGAAATTTAGGTTTGTTCAAAGAAAGAAAAGTTGATGCTCAAGTTGAAAGAGTTGGGAATCAGATAAATTTCTATTGGACAGATGGAAATGAAAGACCAAGGGCGATGTACCTTAATTATTCTTTGGTTACAACCCAAAACGGCTTTATGTATTGGCAAGGTGGTAGATATGAACTTGACACCATTGATGATGAGTCTTCTTTCTTTTTCAAAGTTCCCAAGGCATATATTGAAAATATTGCAATCAATAATACAGGTGGTGCAGTAACAAGCGGTAATAAAAGATATACAGGACGATTTTTAACAGAAGATTTAGTTAGTACTGAGTTTTTATATCCTACCAACCCAATAAATATTTACTCTGTAGATACAACAATTCCTTCTTTAATTCACGGTGATGATTCTGGTGTAATAACAACTAAATCTGTAGATATGGTTGTAAAGAATATAACTCCGGGTATTTATAAATTTTTTGAATTAGCGGTAATTGAATATGGTAATGAAGGGTTCACAGCAAATATTGTACAGAGATATACATTATCTGACACAGACAGCTTTTTAAGTGTAAAGCATAATGTAACAGGACAAGATAATATACCTTTGGGTGTTAATGAATTAATTGCTATTTACACTAGATTTCTAAAAGCCGAAAACATACGAATTTTCGACAATCGTATGGTTTTTAGTAACCTTACAGAGCAAATTGATCTTGATTTGCAGAGTTGGGCCTCAGCAATTGAGCATTCTTTACATTACACCACATTATCAGCCTTAGGAACAATTGTAGGAACAAATAGTAATGGTGCACCTAATCTACACGAATTCGTTTATGAAGATGCAGGAATTCCTAAAACAGCACAACCTTCTAATATTCCAATTAATCTACACTACGACTTAAACGAGTATCTAAACCCAACTAACACACTAAACTATACTTCGTATATGTACAATGATACATATAGATTTGGTGTTCAAGTGAAATGGAAAAGCACAGGAAAATGGAGTAGTTCTTATTGGGTAGATGATGTTCGATTTGATAGTTTAAGTTCAAATGTTACTTCTCCAAATAGAAGAACATCAAATAGTATAACAAGTAATTTGACTGATGAGTTTACCAATGAAGTTTATATTTATCATATAAAATTCCATAACATTAGTTTGAACACTTTGATAAACGGAACTCCAATTAGAGACTTAATTGAAGGTTTTCGTTTTGTGCGAGCAGAGAGAATACCTGAGGTATTGAGTACTGGTTATTTTTTCTGCGGAGATGTGGATACGGTAAGCGGAGGTAATTTTAGAAAACCATTTGTCGTTGATTTTATTACAGCAGCTTCTGGTAATTATGTATACAATGCAGTAGATGTAAATGCTACTAATGACACAATAGATAATGGTACTACTCACGGATTTTACGCAAACCAACCATTGCAGTACTTGCAAAATATTGGTGGTACGGGATTATCTGATGAATTTTATTACTATGTAGAAATTGTTTCTACTACTAGATTTGCACTAAGAGAAGTTCCAGATGGACCAAGAGTAAATTTATTTGCGAGTGGTACCAATGAGAACTTAGCAAGAGGATTGGAATCTCGTTTGCATAATATTACAACTACAAATGGCTCGGATGTTTTATATTACCATTCACCTGATCATTATTTTGTAGATAGAAATTATGATTTTACTATTGGTACTCATAAAATAAAATTATTAGGACCAACAAAAATGTTCAATGGTTTAATAGCCGCTAACACAAGTGGTAGTGGAGAGTATTTTGATTTGACAGGTTATTTTTCTTCTGCTGCAAGAGAGTACATTACTCTACCAAGTGCAGGAAAACCAACAATAGAAGATTATGCTTTATTAGATACCAACCAAACTCAACTGCTTCCTACCGCAGGTTTGACAGCACGAAATCAAAATAATTTACAAAATGATGTTTTTTCATTGGATGCTACTTTGCGTCAATCATCAAGTAGTTATTTTAGTGCGGGTTTGCAGAACAACGAAAACAATGGTGTTTATTATGGACAGATCTTTATTGATTTGGGAGCAAATAAAAAATACCCTGCGAATAAAGAAAATACTGTATACCAAAGCACAGGGCATTTTTATTATACAACTCCTACACAAACAGGCGTATTGAGTAATATAGAAGTTTTTGGCGGTGATGTTTTTAATCAGAAAACACATTTGCCTTTTACAAGAACGCAAGCAGCCACAGGTGCTAAAATGATTGGTTGTTATAGTCAAAATGTTGTTAATACTCAAATGCAAAGTATTGAAGAAGATTTTGATAACACTATCGGATATCGTTGGCCATTTTATCTCAATCGTTCTACAACTTCAGGTCCTTACATTATACAGCCATTTGGCTTTTACAGTACATTAATTGCTGGAGACGATTCTATATGGATTCCTCTTGCTAATTTTGTAATGCAGACAGCAATTCCTCAGCGATTTTATAATACAGGCTACAATTATAAAGATGGTAGTTTGCTTGAACAAGGATTTTATTTGAATACAGGTTATACAGGGGAATCACCAACAAAAGTTATATGGTCGGCAAAAAAAGCAACTGGTTCAAATAGAGATGCTTATCGATTAGGTTTTGGACCAACTGAATTCGCACAATTGGATTTGACCTATGGGCCTATTGTCCATCAAGAAATAATAAATAATTCATTTTATACTTTACAACCATTCTCATTTCAACGACAATACTTTAGAGATGCTTCTCTCATCGGTGCTCAAGAAGGAACGGACGTTGTAATTGGAAGTGGTTCTATTTTAGGAGCACCCGGAGTAGAGTTAACATCTATTGGTAGTGAGTACAAATGGAGTCAGTTAAAAGGTCAAACAGAAGGAGGAAAAGAATCGTTCTATTGGTACAACAATCGCTTAAAGAAAATTATGCGATTTGGTATGGATGGGGTTCGACCTATCAGCGAGAAAGGTGTGATTACATTGTTGCAGAAAAACACCAATTGGCTTTTAGACAAAAAGTATCCTTTGAGCGGATCGGGTATTCACGGTGTGTGGAATGATAAGTATGGCGAAGCAATATTTACGTTCAAAGCTATAAATCCAAATATTGCTGCTTGGGTGACTTCAACAAGTTATACAGCAGGTACTTATGTATTCATAACACCGGCTAGTACTTATCTGCACGCTTCAGGGTTGCCGTATGTTTACAAAGCCAAACTTACCCATACTTCTGGAGCTTCTACTAAACCAGAAACAGGAGCGAGTTGGCAAACAAACTGGGCAAAAATAGAACCCGGCACAGATGCTTTTGCACATACTTGTTTGACTTTGGTTTACGATGAATTGAAAAATGGATTTGTAAGTACTCATTCATATTGGCCTGACATTTATTTGCCTTACCAAAATACGTTTTGGAGCCCCAATTCCAATGCTAAGAACACTTTGTTTTTGCACGATGAGAATGGGTCTCAGACTTATTATGGAGCAACGTATATCCCAACCATAACAGGGGTAATGAATATCGAACCTAACATCTCTAAGAATTTCGAAGCCATTCAAGTGAACTCAGAAATTTCTCCATCTTTTGCTGATTTCTATACAAAAAATCATCAGTCTTATTTGGATGAGACCGAATTTGATGCTCGTGAAGGATATTTTTACAGCCCTATAAAAAATGATATTTTAACTGCTCCGTCTGGGACTCCAGTAGAAAATACCACTAGACTATGGGGTAAGTGGTTAAAAGTAAAAATACACCTTGAAGGCATAAACAACAACCAAAGGCTTATCAACTTCATCGTCAAGTTTAGAGTAATGCCTCGTTTGTATAACCAATAATAAATAATTATATTTGTATAATATGGGACCATTAGTAATACCAGCAATATCAGCAGGCTTAGAATTGGGCTACAACATATATCGTGGTATCAAATCTGACAAAGCGTTAAAAGCACTTGCCAAACAAAGAATGCCTCGTTATATGGATGCCGCAGGGCCTCTGCAACAAAATTTAGGTATGGCTACTAGACAATATCAGCAAGGGTTGTCTCCTCAAGCAGAAGCTCTTGCTAAAGGAACAGCAGCCAATCAAATGGCAGGGCAGTTCCGTGCTGCTACTGATTTAGGTGGTGGTCAGTTGGGTAGTGCCTTAGGTCGTATAGGTGCATTCAATACTAATCAATTGGGTCTTCAGTTAGGGGCTCAGGATCAAATGGCTCGTGAACGTGGTATGCAGCAAATGATGAATGTAAATCAGCAGTTGTCAGGTTTACAACAAAGAGATGTTGCACAGGATATTAATATTCGTCTTCAAAAAGAACAGGGTTACGGTCTTGCAAAACAACAAGCAATAATGGGCGGCTTAGGTGCTGTTAGCGGTTTTGGACAGGCTGCGATGTATCAAAATATTTATGGTGGTAAGGGAAATCCTACCGATGGTTCCGATGGTGCTGATGCTGCCGCTGATGCTATTAGTGGTGGTGATGGGGTATTTGCTGATACAGATGCACTAACAAAAAGATATATGCAAATGAACCCACCACGATCTTTGTCTGCACAATACAGAACACCATTGAGTATGCGTAGATTTAATACCAAAATCGGAGGATAAACATGGCAGAACCATCAATAGGAGGAGCAATAGCCTTACAAGGGCAAACCAATGCCACACAAAGAATGGCTCAAGGCTTGGGCTCGGCTCTTGGGCAACAGGCTGCTAGAAAAGCCAAATCGGATCTGTTTGGTAAACAAAAAGCAGCGGAAGAAGAAGAGGAGATAAGTAAGTGGTTTCGTCAAAAAGGCAAATTCCATAAACTTGTATTACCAGAGGTTGATAAGGTTCTAAAAGAAACTATGGAGCAAGTCATTAAAGTTAAAAGTTCTGACGATCCATATTCTTCAAATAAGATAGCTCAGTTGCGTTTGGACCTTGATTCTAAAATGAGGCAAATTGCATACAATTCTGAGTATCTATTTAAGTTTAACGAATCGATGAAGAAATTGGACCAAAACAAAGTATTTTATGGTCCAACTGCACCTGTAGATGACTTTAAAAATTTCTATTTTAATAAAGCCAAAACTCTTGATGACCTTAAACTTTGGGCCTCACAAAATGAGAATAGGTTCAACGATTACTTCGCCATAGGTGAGGATGGTCTTCCAACCTTAACTGCTAAAGGTGCAATTCCTTTTCAGAGAGATTTGCAGGTTAAAGTTAAAAATTTACAACCTACTATTTTTGGAGAAGAGGTTGTTTCTATTCCTAATGCATATGGTCAAAAAGAACTTCAGAGAACTTTGGTTAGGCCATTGTTTGATGAAGATGCTAAGGCGGCTTACGAAAAAAATAAACCTGCTTATCCTAATGGAATGCCTATTTCTATCGAAAGAATAGTTAAGAGTCATTTAGAGGCTAATCCTGAGATTTATGAGCAGGCTGCCGCTAGAATGAATATTGAGTTGGGCGTATTAGAAGATGGTACTTACAATCCTGCCGATTTAGATAAAATTGAAAAAGCATTAGTTTATGATTTAGCAGAGTTTGCTAATCCTGAATTGAAAGGTAAATTGTTGACTAAACCAGGTCAAACAACATTTGTAATGCCTGGTGATCAAAAAGCATCTCCTCAGACTTTCAGTTTGGCCGTTGAAACCATCAATCAAGGTATAGATACTAAAAACGCAAAAGGAGGTAATGTTGAGCATATTTCGTTAGGTTTAAGTGATGTGGGTACAACCAATGTAACTATTCCTGCATCTGAACAATTTAGAGATCGTTATAGAAGACCTTTGCCCGGTTCTCAAGGTCAAGCGAGAATTGATAGACTTCGTATGATGGCTTATGTGACAATAAAAGGTTCTGCTGGTGATGATATTAAAGTTCCTGCTACAAAGAAAGAAATTGAAAGTGGTAAAGCGGAAGGTATCTACCCATTCGTAGAGTTTGGATATAGTGGAGGTAATGTTTACGCACCAATTGACAACTATAGTAATCCAGAAACATTTGCTGGTGATAAATGGGCTGCCGGTACTTGGGGCCCTATAATTTTGAATTACCAAACAAAAGCATCAAAATTCAATAAAGCTTTGGGTGGTAGAAAGATAAAAGATTTAGCAGAATTGAATAACTTTGTAAAAACCAATTTAAACTAATACAATGGCCGAAAACTTCGAAGAGTTATATAATCAACTTTCTAACCAAGAAAGTTTCCCTTTTTATTTTAAAACAAAAGATGATTTTCAGAAGTTTTTGTTAGAAAATGAAGAAGCAGATAGTGTTGTTGAAAATTTATTTGGTGTCAAGGCTGCTTCGGAATACTTAAAAAAAAAAGACCAGCCGATCATCCAAAACCTCACAAAAGAAAATTCTTCTTTTCAATTTCCTTCGGGTGGACAGACTGATCAAGTTCCCCAACAGACTCAGGAAATGGTGGAGCAACCCGAAGTGGGTAGTGACCAAAACGCTGGAGCTGTAGAAGATCCTTTGAACTTAATGCCTCCTGTTTTACCTGCCATAGGCTATGGTAAATCTTTTGAGGCTGGGCCTGGGCCTCAGATTAAGAAGAAACCAAGTGACATTTTAATCAGCAAAGGAAGTTATGCGTGGAACGACAGAGGTACAGGTAGCAATATTTTTAAGAGGTATGGTGAGTTGTACAGAGAGATAAGTAGAGTCTCTAACGATCCAAATGCATCACTAACAAATCTACAGAGCAAAATTAATCAGTTTGTTGATGTTTATCGTCAGTTGAAACCAACGGATAATGTTGTAGAAGATTTTGATACGCTTTTCAAAATAGTAGAGCAGCAACAACCAAAGTTAAGTTTTAACGTAGATGAAAATGGAGTAAGAATCAAACCTAAAACTTCTCAGGCTCCAAAACTTATTCCCGGAACTCAACAAGGTCCATTTCTTCCAAAAGAACCAGAGGCTCCAAAACCTCTTCCTAGTGATGATGCCATAGAAGGATATATTGCTTTTTACAAAGACAGAGGTGGTATTATTGATACACGCTCATCAGAGACGCAACTTACTCAAGAAGTAGGTTTGGTAAAAGCAGAGAATTCAATAGATGGATTTTTAGTAAAGGAGGCAAATAGACTATTTACAAACATAGGCGGTAACATTAACAAGTTTACATTTGACCAGCCTGGTGCCATAGGAGGGGATTTAAATCCAAATCGTAAAACTTTATATGATGGTTTATATTTTGTAAACGATCGTGGTAATATTGCAATAGACGAAGTTTTTATCAATGACCAAGTAAAAAGGTCTTTGAGTAGCCCTCTAGGTCTTTTGAATCCCAAACTTTTAGAAAAACTCGAACAAAGATTCGATATGTCTAAAGAAGAAATTGTGGATGTCTTAACTCCTCGACTTACAAGATTAGTAAAAGCACAGGCAGAACAAAATCTTATAACAATTCAAGTTGAAAGCAAATTAGAAAAAATTGCTCCTGAAATAAAAACAGAACTAGAGGAGGTAAACAGACAGGTTGTTGGTGACTTAGATAAACTTACAAAACAACTAAAACAGGATCAATCTCTTTATGTAAAAGAACTGAAAATTAGAACAGGCTCTCAAATAGCTGAACTAGAGACAACTGCAAAAAGTGATATTGAATTTAGGTATACTGAGTACAAGTCAATTGTTGCTAGAGGTGCCATTACAGAAGAGCAAAATGTCAATTTGTATAATCAGTTTCTTGAGTTTGTAAATCAAAGAACTACTGAGTTGAATAATGCTGAGGCATCTATTTACTCAAATTCCAAAAAAGAGGCTGAAAATTATGCCTTAAAATTAGAGACCCAAGCTCAGAAACAAGTAGAGCAAATCAATAAAAAGTACGGCATTAAAGAAGAGAATGGCAAAAAGACTACTGCTGCCTATCGTAAATTAAAAGGAGCGTATGATCGAGCATATACTGAGGTTCAAAATGATGCTAAAAGAAATAGTGATGAATTAGGATGGGGACTTACTGATTTAGTTCAGTCGGGCTTAGAAGGAGTTGCTGCTAGAAGTATTGATGCTTTAAGTGCTGCTGTTGGTTATGAAAATAATCCTTTTACAGATATGCTTGTGGTTTTAAATACATTACAACAGCAGAGTGCAGTACCAATGGATCAATTCAGTAAGGTATTGGAGCGAGATGGATTTTTGAGTATGAATAGTTTAAAGACTGTCGTACAACAAATCGTGTCTCAATCAGTTAATATTATACCAGCAATGGCTGCTACTTACTTGACAGGTAATCCTTGGGTTGGTGGAGCAATAGGCTGGGCACAAGACTCAGTTCGACAAGTTGGTGAAATTTATAAAACCACTTTTGAAAAGACTGGTTCTATAGAAGCGGCCGAAGAAGCGGCAGCCCTTGCGTTGAAAACTCAAGTTTTATTGTATCCTACTTATGCTTTGCAAATGATACCGTTTGCAAAAGGCTTCCTTACTAAAATCACACAAGGCACAGGAGTAAGTGGTTTCTTTAAAAAGGCCGCCATAGGTACTACAATTGAAGAAATAACAGAAACTGGGCAAGAAACAACGCAACAATATGTTAACTACATAAGTACAACTGATGATGCACAACCTAAAACTTTCTTAGAGTATGCTTCTGAAAATGCATTTACTACAGCAATAGATGTTGCACCAGCAACTATTGTTTTAGGTGGTTCAGGGGCAGCAATAGAAAACTATTCTGAGACCCAATTAGAAAAGACTAAGACTGCAATTTTAAGTCGTTTGGAGGACATAGGAATGTCACAGGTTGTAGCAGATATGTTGCAAGTTGTAGGACCAAATGGAATTAGTATTGTTCCAGAATACTTGTACCGTAATGGAGTACTTAGCGATACTGAGTTCCTTCAAATGAAATCTGTTTTTTCTGAGGTGGCAAAAACATTCCCTCAGATAAAAGAAGTCATTCTAGATAAGGATAGTCAAAAGTTTTTCGTTAGTCAGTCTATTAAGAAAAAGAAATTAGAAGCTTTGTTAGAAAAAGTTGATAATTCTGACATAAAGATATCGATAGAAGCTCGAATTAAAGAAATTGATAAGACTTTAGGTTCTTTGGCAAGTAATGAAAAAGTTCCTTTCAGCAAGGTTACATTTTCTGATGGAACAAGTATAGTTTTGTCGGATATTGAATTCGCAGAACAAATTGCAAATAAGAAATTTATGAATGATTTGGCAAATGAATCTGTTACTGTTGAGACATCAAATGCCAAATTGCAAGATGCGATAGACAAAGCCAAAGAGAAGATTCAAAAAGAGATACTGAAAGGGCCTCAGGAACTTGTAAATTTAAAAAGCCGCATTACAGATCGTGGTGTTACCGTAGACAATGAACAGGCTTTTGAGGAGAAATTAAATAAAGCCGTAGAGCGTGGTCAACAGAATGGCGATATAATTTCTGAACAAGCAAAAAAATTACAAAATTTACTAAATGCGATTGCTCCTGGTTCAAAAATTATATTTATGAACGAAGAGGAATATAAAAATGCAATGCCTTTAGTTTCTGGCAATGTAGACAGTCGTGGTAATTTTACTTTCTTGCGAGGAAAAGATGGCTCTCTTGGCGTGGAGGTTCATATAAATTTAGATAAGGCTCTTTCCAATACACTAGAACACGAGGTTTCTCACGCTTTGATATTCAAAACATTAGGTAACGATCCTGAGTTGTTTGATAAAATGGTAACTGCTTTAGAAAATGCTTCAAACAAAGCATTGGGTGCAGAGGCCGACAACCTCAAGGCTCTTGTTAAAGAATATGTTGGTTCGGAGCGGTCCTTAGAGTTTTTGGCTGAAGCAAGTTCTCTTTTGGCTAGAGATGGTCAAAGAATGAGTTTGACTACAATTGAAAACATTGCCAAAGTTATTTCTGATGTAGTTGCTTATATTAGTGGCGGTAAAGTTCAGTTATATCAATCAATCAAAACCAAAGAAGGTTTTATAAATTATATGAATGCCTTGGCCGATACTTTAAGTAGCGGTGAATTCTCAGAAGTTTTAAATCAACCAATACAAAATGCCGTTCAAGAGCAAACAGCAAGTCAAGTATCTGTACAGCCAGAAGCCACAGTTGGCCAAGAAGTGGAGCAAGGAAAATCCCAAACAGAACCTCAAGGCGTTACCCAAGAAGGTCAAGACCAAGAAGTAACTACTCCTACAGAAAAGCAACCAACTCAAAAGAAGAAAAAGAAAAACAAAATTGCAGAACCTGTGGAGTTATCGCCTGAGGTAAATAGTTACTTGGATGGCGATGAAAATCCACTTGGTACTTTTTTCGCAAGCAGATCGCAAATTGATTTCGAAGAAACAAGTGGTTCTACACAAGTTGCAACGACAATTGGTTCTTACAAAAAGGTTGCCGACCTTATCAAAACAGCAAACCTAAAAGGAGATGTTTTAGACTATGGTGCTGGTTTGGGTCTCGGATCTGATGTTATGTCCAAAATTCTCGGAAGAGACATTGAAACATTGGAAGGCAACAATAAAAAATGGAAAAGTAAAAAACCAACAACTTATAGGTCTAGCGTTGATATCAATAAGAAGTTCGATTCAATTGTTAGTTTGAATGTATTGAATGTTGTTGAGAAAGCAACTAGAGATGCTATTGTATTTGATATTTTTGATAAGTTGAATGACAATGGAAAAGCATTTATAAGTACTCGTGGTTGGGAGGGTGATGTCAAGAAAACTAAAAATGGCACTCCCGGCTTAGAGAAAAATAGTTTTTACGTCAACAAAAAGTCTGGCTTGACATATCAAAAAGGATTTGACTCAGACGAACTAGTAGATTATGTTCAAGATATACTTGGGCCTAATGCTATCGTTCAGAAAAATAATAACTTTGGTAAAGTTGGTGTTGTAATCACCAAATTGCCAGAGGAACAAGTTCAAACAACAAGTAAATCACAAAAAATATTTACAGATGAAAAAGGAAACCCAAGAAATGTCAAAAACCTCGGAAAACTTGCCGAAGACACAATCCCCATCCAAGCCAACGAACAAAGCATTGGAAGTTTGGGAAAAGCGGCCGTTAATGAAATATTCAGAATTTATCAAGGACTCGGTGTTGACCCATACACCGTCCCTTCCGTTGACTATGGCAAAAACCCTCAAGAAACGGTAAAAGATCCGAACGACAGAAACAAAAAGTTAGATGCTCCTTTGATAGAAAAGTGGGCAAGAGACAACAAAGTTTACATTGCTAATTATATGAATCTTTTCCCACCAGAAAGGCAATTAGCAAAAGATAGAACTATGGAGTCAATAATTTTTATTTCTGAGGGTTCTAAGTATGTGTACAAGGCAGCTCAGCCTACTTATGCACATAGTTATTTGGGTCTCATCCGAAAAACTATGGCTCACAACATTTTGTTCCCTGAGACTGCGTATGAAATTGTTGGTTTTACCAAAGTCAAAGGAGATCCTACTCTTCGAATCATTTTAAAACAGCCTGCATTTAAATTAGATGAGGTTGTATTATTAGAGCGTCTTCAAGAAAGAGTTCAAATTATTACAGATAGAGTTTTGGAAAGTCCTAAGTATGGTCCTATAGGAGTAATGAATGATGAGAGAAGAGAGGCAATTGATGATTTTGTTGAAGAGTCTGAAGCCGTGTTTAATGATGTTGTAGAAACACTTAAAGCAAAGGGTTTGACTGCTAAGTTTGACAAACGAGGTACTTACTTAATTGGTGTTAACGAAGAAGAAGGAATTTTTGTTGATGACCTTCATTCTGGTGCTATGGATGAAATAATTATGAATGATCCTATGCGTCTTCCTGAAAATGCCGATAGTTCAGCGAATATCTATCTTGATGATGAGCAAAATCTTCTTTTTATTGATCCTTATATTGATTTGACAAAAACAGGTCCTGGTTCTTGGCTTGATAAGAATATTAATCCTTTGTTTGATAAATTTATAGGAGAAGCCACAAGTAAATCGCAACTTGATTTCACTCAGATTAAACCAGAGTTTGATGCAGCATTGGCTCAAACTTTTGGAACACCAACAGGAGCGTTTCAAGTTTTAATTCAAAAAGGTTATACTCCAAAGAGAATAAAAGAGGCTCTTGGTGCTTATGATTTCGATAGATACCAATCATCATTTAAACAAGCACAAGCAATTGTAGCAACAAAAACAATGAATGATGTCGGTACTTTATTTGAAGGCCGCCAAGATCAAATTAAATTAGAAATCAATAATAACATAGGTAATGTAGAGGCAATCTATGATGACTTAATTTCTCAAGGGTTCACCCCATTGGAAATATTTACTGCTGTCAGAGATATGGACTTTATGACAACCGGAGAAATGATTGATTTGTTCGGTGCGGAATATCGTCAGACAGTAAAAAGTGCTTTAGAGCAAGAAAATTATCCAACAGATTTCTTAAACGAGTTAGAAGCAGATGCCAAGAATTTAAAAGTTGAACAGAATGCAGGTGATATAGCAAATTTGCTGCGTGAGGTTGGTTTAGGTGTAGTCGATAGTGCAATTACTATGGACGTATTCCTAGATTACCTGAAGCAAAATGGTTTTGAGCAAATTGCTATTCAAATGATTACTGCTGTTAAAGATTTCGCAAAGAATAAAAATGCAGATTGGACTCAGGTAATGGCTTCGGGTGCTTTGACAGATTCTTTGTATACTCAAGAGGGTATAAATTACGCTTTCCAAGTTTCGTCTGAGTTGTTTAGCCAAGCAGGTAGAATTTTGCAAATGGCAAGATTTTTCAATGAGGTTGGGACTCAGATGGTAATCGAAAAGCAAATGGATTTGGAGAGCATCATTTTAACTCCAAAACAAAAAGAAATCCTTACCAATCTTGTCAACGACTATAAAACAAATCAGCAGCGAAATAAAAAGTTGTTAACTGATTTAGAGGATGATTGGTCAGATGATGCATTCAATGCTTACTTCGAATCTGAGAAGCAAGTTGGTCTAAGTACAATTCGTCTTGCTCAATTTATCGATGCTAGAAAGCCTGGTTTCTACAACGAAAGAATTACTTCGGGTGGTAGTAGAGGTTTGTTGGGTTTGAGTACGGCAGTTTTGAGTTTTGTTGCCAACATAGAAAATAATCTTCTTAGTACAAATTTTGTTAGTAAATCAGTTCAAAAACTAAGAGATTACATTGGATACGGCATCAAGGGCACAACTTTGAGTGTCAACAATTGGCGTATGGCTAGAGAATTGAGTAAGGCTCGCTCTAAGTTTGATGTTGCAACAAATGCAAAATTTGGTGTTATAAACAAAGCACAAATTGAAAGATATTACGACAACTTAGGTCAAGTAAACTTCTTTAAAGATCCTCAATGGATTTGGAAATTTATGGAAGTTTGGGCAAGAAAATCTACAGGGAAGTCGTTGTCTGAAATGACGCTTGAAGAACAAACAGATGCTTTGGATATGACATTGATAAAACTCAAAGACGGCACACTAGAAATGCGTGACGGAAAGAGTTACACACTTGCTCGCAGTATGGCTTGGAGTTTAAGTCTTGGTCCATTGGGCTCAGAAATAACAGGAAGAGCGATGTCATACGGAGGTGATATAATGTTTGGTTATATGGCTGCTCAGCGGTCTATGATTGACTACTTTCAAAACATCGAAGGTACTCGTTTCCAAGATGGTGTGTTTGATTCAATGTTGAAAGATGCAAATGGTAATTTGGATGCCAATGCTCTTCGTGCTTTGAGTACTTTAGTTATGGCTGATTCTGAACTTTATGCCAAATTTGAGCAAGAAGGTTTGAGGCGTACATTGTTGGGTGACAATATCTTCTCTTCGTTTATTTCTAAAAGCAGAGGTAAAATTCGTAAGAATGTTCGTCAGGCATATGTTGCCAATCGATTAGCAACTCCTGGTCAAGGATTTGGAGCAGAAGTTAAAAGGCAATTTACATTGTTGGGCCTCAAAAAGAATGCTATGCAGGTAGGTGATATTGCACTTTGGACATTGATGCCATTTACAAAAGTTCCTGTAAACTTTTTGGGAAGTGCTTTCGTTAAAACAATGCCTATATTGGCAGCACCTAAGTATGTCTATTCAGAAGGAGCTTACCAATTAAAATGGAGAAAATTTAAAAAAGATTATCCAATTGGTAACAAATTAAATTCTGCTAAGGCTAAAAGAGATTATGAGTTAGCAAAAATTGATTTGTTTTCAGCCAAAAGACAGGCAACCTATGATGCTGCTCAAATGGTAACTAGTTTCGCCATATACTCATTTGCTATTTCTGCTGTTAAATCAGGAGCGATAATGATTAAAGAGGAGCCAGAAAAAGAAGATGCGTTACGTCCTGCACAATTGCGTAGTGGTTTGTATAATGCTACATTGCATCGTGAGTATATGCTTCAAAATGGTAAAAACTTAATCAATACAGCAGGTAAAACATTCGGTTTGGACATTTTGAGTTATAGCGGAACAGATAATTTCATTTCTCGCAGAGGAGGTTTTGCTAAAGAAGGCGATCAAATATTGAACACCAATAACTTTGGTTATTTGGGCTATGCAATGAACTTGTATGGAAGTGTTTACACCAACAAAAGAAAAGACCAAAATGATTTGATGGTTCAGTTGTTGGATGATCAGGCGAATGGTTTTATGACTTTGGTAAATACGGCTTTATCTACAGGTATAGAAACTCTTCCGATGTTCCAAGGGGTTGCTCGTGTTGGTTCTCTTTTGAATGATTATAAAAACCCTGACACACGAAAGCAAGCTTGGAACAATTTTGTTTCGGGTACATTAAGTACTTCTATGGCTGTTTTCTTTCCTTCTTTGACTTCGTTTGTTTCAAAAGGAAATGCAGAATTGATTCAAAGTCCCAAAGAAGTTTTTCCTGAAAGAGAAAATGGAAATTGGACTCAATGGTTTGGTAATGTTTCTGTTAACGTAGTTCAAAAACTCAATAGAAACGTATCTTTTAGTCCGGGTACTAGAAATGAATTTTATGAGGCTCAGATAGGTCCGTTTGGAGAAGATTTGAGTTATAAAGTAACTTATGCAGACCCTGGTACAATAGGTGCTTACATTCAAGCAATGTTTGATCCTTTCGCATATAGAAAATATACTTCCGTTAATAGATTCAATAAGGCTGATGAAAATGAAACTTTGAAATACAAAGAGGCTGCTTTGTTGAATAGCGGTTTGATTAACTTGGCAACAATGTTTCAGCAAATGACAGGTCGTGATTACGAGTGGAAGTGGGATGGTAAAACTGCTGGTATGTATCAAATTATCACCAATCCTAAGAAAAACAAGTTTGTTTGGAAACAGGATATTTCAACTGGTGGTTTTGATGCACCCAATACTCCTAACTATTTGGAATATACATTACCTAACGATTTGTATCGTCAAGAGTTAAGAGAAAGAGGTCAGTCTATGCGTTTGTCCTTGAGACAATATGGTAAGGTGATTCAAGAAAGCATTATACCACAAGTTCAATCGTATGTTGAGGCAGGTCAACTTGATATGGCTCAAAAGACCATAGTTGACTTCTTTAAACTTTACGAAACTGCTTTGGCAGGAGCAAATGAAGCCTACGATCAGCAATATGCAAATAGACAGAAAGGCTACATTGTAGAAATGCAGAAGAGAGGTTTGATAACTGAGCAAATGATGACGAAAATGGTCAATATGGGACTCGCTGATCCAAGTGGTTTGATTCGTTAAAAAAATTTCGTAACTTTGATATATGCCACTCGAACTCAAAATAGGTATTATTAACAATGATGACAATATCATCATTAGTGACGATACCGGTAACTACAATGCGATAAGTAATCTTGGTGGTTGGGGAGCACCTAATGCTGCTTATACCAACCCACCTGTTACAGCAATTGCGTTAGATATATTTCTGCCGGGTACAATTACAACTATTGGTTCTTCTGCTCTTTTGGGCACAACCTTTTTTACTACAACCGACAGGGCTTACAATCTTTTTACTGATCCATCTACTGTGGTTCCCACATTTGCATTGCAAGATGGAGTTTGGAAGTTCGTTATTACTTACACAATTAGCGGAACACCCAATGTAGTTACAAAGTATGCACTTCGTACAAATGTTATTCGTTGTTCAATTGCCAAATTGGCTCTTGGAAATATGGATATGAATAATTTCGAAGAGGCAAAACTTTTGTACGATAAAATGGTTCAAGCCTTTGAATGTGAAGACTATACCTTGGCTCAAGAGTTATACGAAGAGATAAACTATTTCTTTACTGATTGTTCTCCATATTCAATTAATTCTTGTGGTTGCTAATGACTTTTACTACTCTATATAGTTACATTGGAACTTACCTTGCGGTGAGAAAAGCTATTGTTGCTAATGAGAATGT
>Ga0315907_10000771_pt1 | contig 44899 bp, 29 predicted proteins | sample LakEriMetagenome_3_FD_203525 | JGI IMG/M metagenome (GOLD analysis project Ga0315907, IMG submission 203525) | Freshwater fungal communities from buoy surface, Lake Erie, Ohio, United States - Buoy 12 MA123 | ecosystem: Environmental > Aquatic > Freshwater > Lake > Lake biofilm | place: USA...
GCACAGGACACGTCACGCCCTCACGCGGCGAGGTGTGGATGGTCGACCTCAGTCCGACGCGCGGGCGCGAACAATCCGGTTTGCGCCCGGCGCTTGTCTTGTCAGTCGACAAGTTCAACCACGGCCCGGCGGAGCTCGTGATCGTGGTGCCGATCACGAAGACGAAGCGCGGCATCCCGACGCATGTCCTGGTACCAGCGGGCGAAGCCGGATTGACCTTCGACAGCTACATCAAGTGCGAGGATCTGCGCTCGATTTCCAAGGATCGCCTGGTGCGACGCATGGGGGACGTCACGTATCCGCGCATCGAAGGGGTCCAGCGGTATGTTCGCCTCCTGCTGGGGCTTTAGTCTGTAGGGCGCCCTTTGGGCGCGGAACGGCGTAAGGAGTAATGAGTTGCCTCCAAACTGAACTGCGCCGTGCAGTCAGGAGGCAACTCCTAACTTTTTACGCTCTTCCGGCGCCCGTAGGGCGCCCCACACTCGAGTACTCGAACCCGAGTCCTCTCGCGACCTCCGGCCGGTACACGTTGCGCAGGTCCACGAACACCCGGGCGGCCATCGAATCCCCGAGCCGCGTAAGGTCCAGCCCCCGGAACTCGTTCCACTCCGTCACCAGCGCCACCGCGTGCGCGCGGGTGGCCGCCTGGTAGGCGTCCTCGCACCACTCCACGCCGGGGAGTAGCGGGCCCGCCTCGCGCATCGCCGCCGGGTCGTAGGCCTTCACGTGTGCCCCGGCATCCTGTAGTGCCGGAATGATCGACAGGCTCGGCGCGTCGCGCATGTCGTCGGTGTTGGGCTTGAACGCCACGCCCAGCACCGCGATGGTCTTGCCGCGCACGCTGCCACCGCACGCCTGCATGATGCGGCCGGCCATCGCCCCCTTCCGGCGATCATTGATCTGTACGGTGGTTTCGACGAGGCGCATGGGCGAGCCCGCGTCCTGCGCCGTGCGGGCGAGGGCCAGCGTGTCCTTGGGGAAGCAGCTGCCGCCGTACCCCGGCCCTGCGTGCAAAAACTTCTTGCCGATGCGCCCATCGAGCCCCATGCCGTGCGCCACGTCCTGCACGTCGGCGCCCAGCTTCTCGCAGAGGTCGGCGATCTCGTTGATGAACGTGATCTTGGTGGCGAGAAACGCGTTCGCGGCGTACTTGGTGAGCTCGGCCGTCTCGAGGCTCGTCATCACGATAGGCGTTTCCATGAGATACAGCGGGCGATACAACTCGCGCAGCACCTCGCGCGCGCGGTCGTGTTCGCAGCCGATCACCACGCGGTCGGGACGCATGAAATCGCCGATGGCTGAGCCCTCGCGCAGGAACTCCGGGTTGCTCGCTACGGCGAAGTCGGCGGTGGGGTTGGTCTCGCGCACCAGCTCGGCTACGCGGCGCCCCGTGCCCACCGGTACGGTGCTCTTGGTCACGATCACCGTGAAGCCCGACAGGGCTCTCGCCACCTCGATCGCTGCCGCTTCCACGTAGCGGAGATCGGCGTGGCCATCGCCGCGCCGGCTGGGGGTGCCCACCGCCAGAAACACCGCGTCGGCCTCGGCCACCGCACTCGCGAGCTCGGTGGTGAAGCGCAGGCGTCCGCTCTTCTGCCCCTTGGCCACGAGGTCATCGAGCCCGGGCTCGTAGATGGGGATCTCCCCCGCGCGGAGCCGGTCGATCTTGTCGGCGTTCAGGTCCACGCAGGTGACCGTGGAGCCGAATTCGGCGAAGCAGGCGCCGGACACGAGACCCACGTATCCGGTGCCGATCATGGCGATGTTCACAAAGCCTCCGAAAGCGAAGCGGACGAACGCACTGCGGTAGATGCTAGCGGTTTACCGCCCCCGCCGGACGGGGATGGCCGTATCGACATAGAAACGATTGCGCCGCATACGAGCCCCGACAAAATGGCTGCCCAGTCCAGCGCAGAAAGCGGGGCGAGCCCGAACCGTGCCGGCACGAGCGCGAGCCACGCTACGACAGCCCCTGAAAGGGCGGCCAGCAGGGCGTTCGGCTGTGTACCGCGCCTTGCCCACCAAGCGATGGGAAACACCCAGAGCCACACCCACAGGAGCTGTGCGACACCAGACAGGGAAGACTGCACCGAAACGACCGGTTGAATGAGGCTCCAGCCGAGGAGTGGCGTCAGTCGCAAGCCGCTGACGGCAGAGCCGTGTTGCAACGTGAGCTCGGCCGGTGTCACGCGCGCCGAAAGCGCCACAGGGCTGTTGTCGCCGACTGCCCGCCCCCGGAACACGCCGGGAACCACCACCGACGGGAACGTCAGCCCCCACGTCCACGCCCGGCGCATCACGACGAGTTCGGCATCGTTTCCGAGCTTTGCGATCTGCAGCCAGGCGGCGCTGTCCCCGCGTTGATGTACGTAGAGCAGGGGGATCTGTCCGCCAAGCGGGTCAGTGCTGTGTACCCACACCGATGCCGTCACGGGTAACCGGTCCGCGCCGGCCGCGAGGATGATCGGCCCGCTCCAGCCCCGACGGATGACGGTGTCGTTCACCGCGGCCGAGTCGGTGACTCCTTCGTACCAACCGTGGCCGGGTACGTGGCCGAACGGGCTCTTGCTGAGCGGGAGCCGCCCGTTGGATGCCGGTTCGACCTGCTGCAGGGCGCGCGCCGTGAGGGCGAACACGCTCATCGCCAGCATCGTCCAGGCAATCGCCAGCCACGTGGCGGTACGTTCCGTGCGCGTTCGTTCCTGAACGAGCACAAGGAACAGCGCCGCCCCCAACGCACCGCCGAGGGTATTGGTGACGAGGTCGGCGAGCGCCGGCGAGCGTCCAGGTGGTAAACCCACCGACTGCAGTAACTCGATGAGTAACGAGAAGCAGAGCGACACGACCGCTACCCGACACACACGATGGCGTCGCATGGCCAGTGCGAAACCCAAGGGCACGAACAGCGCAATGTTGGCGATGGCGTCGGTGAGCCACAGCGTACCGCACCGAAGGCACCACGACGGCGGAATTCGCTCTGGCGGCATCCCGCCAAACGGCAACAGCGTGGCGATGATGATGATCGCCACGCTGCCAACGAGTAGAGCGCCTCTGAACGGACCCGAAACCCGAAACCCGAACGCAGAACCCATCACTGATCAGTTCAGCAGGTTCACTTCAATACCGCCTTCGCGATCGTCTGAAGCTGCATGTTGCTGGTGCCTTCGTAAATCGTGCCGATCTTCGCGTCGCGGTAGAACTTCTCCACTGGGTACTCGCGGGTGTAACCGTAGCCTCCGAACAGCTCCACGCAGAGGCTGGTGACCCGCTCACACATCTGGCTCGCGTACAGCTTGGCCATGGCCCCTTCGCGTGCGATGTCGCGGCCGGCGTCCTTGAGGCGCGCGGCGTTGTACACCATGAGGCGCGCCGCCTCGAGCTCCGTGGCTGCCTGCGCGACCTGGAACTGGATTCCCTGAAACTCCGCCAGCGCCTTGCCGAACTGTTTGCGCTCCTTGAGATACGCCGTGGCCGCGTTCAGGGCGCCCTGTGCCACGCCCAGCATCTGGGCCCCGATGCCGATGCGCCCCTCGTTGAGCGTTTCGATGGCGATCTTGTAGCCCGTGCCAACCTCGCCGAGGACATTGGCATGAGGCACGAACACGTTCTCGAAGTGCAGGCTGGTGGTGCTGCTGGCGCGAATGCCCAGCTTGTCCTCCTTCTTCCCCACCGTGAAGCCGGGCGTGTCCTTCTCGACGATGAACGCCGTGATGCCCTTGTAGCCTATGTCTGGGCGCGTGTTGGCGAACACAACGAACATGCGCGCTTCGCCGCCGTTGGTGATCCACGCCTTGCTGCCGTTCAGCACCCAGCCGCCGTCGGCCTTTTCGGCGCGCGTGGCGAGGCCGAAGGCGTCGCTGCCGCTACCGGGCTCGCTCAGCGCGTAGGCACCAATGGTATCGGCCGTCATGCGCGGCAGGATGCGCGCGCGCTGCTCGTCGTTGCCGTACCGGTGCAGCGGGTAGTTCACGAGGGTGTTCTGCACGTCCACCTGGATTGCGGCGCTCGCGTCCACCTTGCTCAGCTCTTCCACGGCCAGCGTGACCATCATGAGCGAGCCGCCGGCGCCACCGTACTGCTCGGGCAACTCGATGCCCATGAGCCCCAGTTCGAAGAACTTGGCGGTGAGGTCCGGATCCACCTTACCGGCCTCCTCCATGGCGCGCACGCGTGGCGCCACTTCGGATTGGGCCAGCTCGGCGACTGCCGAACGGAACAGTTCCTCTTCTTCGGAGAGGATGGTGAGCGGCGGACGGGACAGATCGGGGGGAGTTTCGGTCATGGCGATGTGGAGATGACGCGGCAGCGCAACGGGAATGGCGATGGCAATATGATCAATCAAATGGTCGCTTGCCGTAAAGATGAAGGCGTGGCGGGAGCAGCCGAGGACCCCTAGCCTAACCAAGTACTCCTCGCGGAAAGCTAGGTATTTTTCGCGCCGGTGACAGGGAGGTCTAACCCGGGCTACGGCTTGTCCGTGTCAGCAACCGACATGCTGAAACGTGCTCCACTGACGCGTACCAGAGTCATTCGACAGCCTCAAAACGTGCGAGGTACGCGCATCTTCGAGGACGGACGATCGCGTGGTGCGCCTTACCAATCGATTAGCGCGGTGACATTCCCGTGATCGTATCGGCGCGAGGTCGACCAGTCGCGACTCTTGGCCGCTACGTGTTTCGTTGTCAGCCGTAGCGAAAGGTACGGTTCGCGGGTGAATGTACAGCTGTCGTTCAGGGAGGAGTCTGAGGTGCCAACGGGAGACAAGCTCCCCACCCGAGGCAATTTCGGCTGAACTCTTCGAGTGTGTCATTGGTGACCCGACACTTCTATCTTCAGTGGTGACGCGTTCGTTTCTCGTACGTCTTGAGATCATGAGTCCGTCTGCGCCAATAAGCCAGCATGGGGCGGTTCCCGCGAACGCCGGCGATTTACCCGCCAAACGAGCGTTGCTGCCATTTTCGCTTCTGTGCGTACTGCTGGCCTATGGAAGCACGGTCGCGGCGCTTTCCAATCAGTGGTGGACCTACCTCAATCATGGATTTGCCCTGATTGCGCTCGTGTCATGGGCGGTATGGCGTGACCGCACACGGCTGCTTTCCGCTGAAGCGCCGTGGTGGCCAGGTCTTTACATGGTCTTCGCTGGCACGACTGCATGGTTCATCTGCTCCCTTGCTGGCATCCAATCTCTCGAGCAGATCGCGCTTCTTGCTGTACTGCTCGGCTGGGCCCTGGGAGTGCTCGGACTTGGCGACAGGCATCGTCTGTTCTGGTTGGCAGGATACCTGGCATTGTCGCTACCCGCGTGGGGTTTCATTACCGGTACCCTGCAGCTGCTCACAGTCGCGGCCAATTCGCTGTTGCTTTGGATTGTAGGGCTCAAGGCCACGATCACTGGCACGTACATCGCCATTCCTGAGGGGACGTTCCAGGTCGCGGAGGGATGTTCCGGGCTCAACTATTTCACATCCGGCATGACCATCGGGTTCGCCTACCTCGAGCTCACTGCGCTCACAAGTCGCGGGCGTTTTCTCGCTCTCGCTGTTATTGGTACGCTGTCACTGCTCTCGAACTGGATACGGGTGTTCCTTCTCGTTCTGATTGGTCATTGGACGAACATGCAGTCATCGCTCATGACCGACCATGTCTGGTTTGGGTGGGTCATTTTTGCGTTAGTGGTCCTCGCATTCATCTCATTGACTCGGCGTATCGAGACGCGATACTCGGCGACGCTCCCCCCTTCACGGACCTCCGCGTACGAAGCCGATAACGCGGAGCGGCCCGTGACAGTTATGCATGCCGCTCGCGTCGGGGCAATCTGGGCATTTACGGTAGCGGCTGTGTTGGGGCCGATCGCGGCGACGCTCGTCCAGCAAGTGCCCCTCGATCCATCGCCGGCCGCGATCGCGGATCTTGCGGTGCCAGCCGAATGGCATTCCGTGAATACGATGGAACGCAAGCCGCTGGTGTACGGCGATACCGTGGCCGGAGAGCCTTGGGGTCCGCAATACGCCGGTGCCGATCGTCACCAAACCCAGCTCTGGGCGAGCTCGCGTGACACCGTACAGGTAGATCGACTGATCTTCTCAGGCCGCGACCACCGCCACAAGCTCCTTGCTCAGGGAAATCTGATGGCGCATGAGCGTACGCTTCTCATGGATCGGGCCATCGGCATCAATGAAGGCAGCCGCGTGCGGTCGTTAAGGCAGGCGGTCGTACGAGTCGATTCTGCTACTAACCGCGCGATCCTGTATTGGTACAGGGTGGGCGATAGATCCACGGGTATTCCTCTGGTTGGGCGGATGAAGCAAGTGATTGCGTCCCTGACTCGCAGTGCACCGTCGGAGTTGATCGTGGTGAGCATGATTTGCAGGAACGATTGCAACGCCGAATTCGCCTCGCTTCAGACATTCGTGATCGGTTCCGGCGGATCCGAAGCGGATCGCGCAAGACCGTGACGTTGCCGGCACGTGAAAACTTCACTCATCCTGACGCTCGGCGCGCTCTGTGTCCTTTCCCTTGTTTGGTTGGGCTATCCACTGGGGATTCGGCTGTGGGCATGGATTTCCCCGAATCCCATTCGGCCGGATTATGAGTCGGGGTCGCATCGGTTAGTCACCATTGTTCTCGCCACGCGCGAAAGTGCAGCCGCGATTACCGAGAGGGTGGCCAACTTGCTCGACTCCGAGCATCCGGCAGAGAATCTTCGGGTTGTCGTCACGCTCGATCGAGAGGGTGCCAAGGCCACACCTGCTGATCTTGGGGCTCTCCCTGCATGCGCCTCCGTGGTGATTGGCGATGCACCGGGAGGTAAGGCCTGTACCTTAAATGCCGGAGTACGCGCGGCGAGTGGTGACGTCCTTGTGATGGCCGATACTGCCCAGCGATTCAATCGCCACACAATTCCGGAACTGGTTGCCCATCTCGAGGACGAGCGCTTCGGGGCCGTGTCTGGTGCGCTGGACCTGGACGGGGGCCATTCCTGGTCGCCAGTCGGTCTCTATTGGCGTGTCGAAAAGTGGCTTCGGTATCACGAGGCCGTTGTTCACTCGAGCGTCGGCGTGACCGGGGCGGTGTATGCTACGCGCCGCCGGTGCTGGCCCGTTATTCCCGCCGGTGCGCTATTGGACGATGTGTACGTGCCGATGGCGCTCGTGCTCAGCGGCTGGCGCATCGGGTTTGCCAGACATGCTTATGCAAGAGATACCCGCGCCTTCAACGCTGCGGCTGAATCACAGCGTAAAAGCCGGACTCTGACCGGTGTACTTCAGCTTCATTCATTGTTGCCTCAGGTCCTCGGCCCAAACAATCCAGTGCGCACGCAGTACGTGCTGCACAAGCTCGCTCGGCTTACCACGCCGGTGTGGGGCATTGTCGGCGCCATCGGCGCTGCAGGTCTGGCCGTACAACTTGGCATCAGCTTCCCTCGTGAAACTGGGGGGGTAGCGGCCACGCTCCTCCTGCTCGTGTTGCTGTCCCCTCGTCTACGCCGGGCTGTGACTTACGGGACGTCCTGGGTGGTCGGAATGCAACTTGCTATTCTTCGGGCAATGCGAAACGGTCTTCAGAAACGATGGCGCGTCTGGTAGGCTTTAGAGCGCATTGTGGTTCATGCGAGATCGCCGAACACCTGTAGGGCATATTCGATTTTGCCAAATGGCGCACTCACCTGAATTCCTTGCACGGTACTGCGAACCCGCTCAAGTGCCTCGCGGGCAATGGCAATACCTTCGGCAAGCGCGTGCTCCTTACTTTTCTCGTTCGCCTTGCGCATGCGATCGAGAACGTCCTTTGGTACCGTCACGCCAGGCACCTCGTTGGCGAGGAACTCTGCGTTGCGTGCGCTCACCAATGGCCAGATGCCGGCGACGATGGGAATGCGCACATCGTGGATGCTATCAAGAAATGACTCCAGCTGTGCCGGATCGAACACCGGCTGCGTGATCGCGTACTCCGCCCCCGCTTCCACCTTCCAATGGAAGCGCTTGAGCTCGTGCGCCGGGTCGATCGCTACCGGGTTCACCCCCACTCCCACCACAAACCGCGTCGGCTCACCAATGGGGTTGTTCCCCGGATCGAGCCCCTTGTTCAACTTGCTCACGAGATTGGTGAGCCCGATCGCGTCGATGTCGAACACCGCCGTGGCATCGGGATAGGGGCCCATCTTCGGTGGGTCGCCAGTAATGAGCAGCATGTTGCGCAGCCCCAGCGCTGAAGCGCCGAGCAGGTCGCTCAGCATCCCCAACAGGTTGCGGTCACGACAGGCGTAATGCGTCACCGCCTCGATGCCATGACGCTCGATGATGAGACTCGTGGCGATTGCCCCCATGCGACTCTGCGCACGCGGACCGTCCGGCACATTGATGGCATCCACGCCCGCCGCCGCGAGCGCGGCCGCATCCTGCTCCAACTTCGAAGTATCGATACCGCGGGGCGGCACGATTTCCACACTCGTCACGAAAGCGCCCGCGGCAAGCTTGGCACCGAACTTGGACCGTTCGGCCAGCGGCACCGGCGTGCGCGCCTTGCTTTCGTCGCCGCTTACCCCATCACGCGTTTCGCCCACCACCACGCGCGTGCGCGGGGCGAGCGGACGTACGCCCTCCACCATGGCCTTGGTATGATCGGGCGTGGTACCACAGCAGCCACCCACCACCTTGGCACCAGCTTGCACCAGGTGCCGTGCGTAGGTGGCCATGTACTCGGGGCTCGCCATGTACATGGTGCGCCCGCCGACATCACGCGGCATGCCGGCGTTCGGCTGCGCACTCAGCTTGCGACTGGTCACCGCCGCCATGCGCTCGATGGCTTCCAGAATGGTCTGTGGGCCAACCGAACAATTGAGGCCGATCACATCCACGCCCCACTTGTCGAGTACGCGCGCCACATCTTCCGGCGATGCGCCATACGTGGTGCGCAGCTCGGGGCCAACGGTCGCCTGCGCGATGACCGGCATCGCGGAGTTCACATCACGGGCCGCGAGAACCGCCTGCTCCAGCTCCTCGAGATCGGCGAACGTTTCCAACACGAAGCAGTCAGCACCGCCATCCGCCAGCGCCTGCATCTGCTCGCGAAACATCGCGCGCGCTTCGTCCTTGCTCGTGGGGCCGTACGGCTCGAGCCGTACCCCCAGCGGTCCTACCGCACCAGCCACCAGCCGCTGCTCGCCTGCCGCCTCACGGGCGACCTCGGCGGCGCGCCGGTTGATGACGCCGACCTGCCCGTCGAGCCCATACTGGGTGAGCTTGGCGCGATTAGCCCCGAAGGTGTTGGTTTCCACCACATCGGCACCCGCCTTCACGTACGCGCAATGTACCTCGCGCACCAGATCAGGCGAGCGCAATACCAGCTCATCGTAGCATTGATTGATGAATACTCCCTTGGCATACAGCATCGTACCCATGGCCCCGTCGAACATCACGACTTCTGCCGGATCGAGCAGGCGGGCGAGCTGGGCAGCGCGGGGGGAAGCGCCAATATCGGCGGGCTGACTCGGGTGCGTCGGATTAGTGGTCATATATACCTTTCAAGATATGTCGAATTCGTCTTCGGTTCCCGCCCCCCGCCGCGATCTCGCTCCGGCGCTCGCCTCTCGCATCCTCGTCCTCGACGGCGCCATGGGCACCATGCTCCAGCGGCACCGCCTCACCGAAGACGACTACCGGGGCATCGGGAACACCGACCGGTTCGCCGCCTGGCCCAGCGACCTCAAGGGTAACAACGACCTTCTGGTCCTCACCCAGCCCGAGATCGTGGCCGGGGTGCATCGGGAGTACCTGGCCGCCGGCGCTGACATCGTCGAGACCAACACCTTCAACGCCAACGCCATTTCCATGGCCGACTACGGCATGGAGGCGCTCAGCTATGAGCTGAACGTGGCCGGGGCGGCCCTCGCCCGCGGGGTGTGCGACGAATTCGAGGCCCGCGACCCCTCTCGCCCCCGTTGGGTGGCCGGGGTCCTCGGCCCGACGAACCGGACCGCCAGCATCTCCCCCGAGGTGGAGAACCCGGGGGCCCGCAACGTGACCTTCGACCAGCTGGTGGCCGCCTACCTCGAAGCCACCCGAGGTCTGGTGGACGGCGGAGCCGACATCCTCATGGTCGAAACGATCTTCGATACGCTGAATGCCAAGGCGGCGTTGTTCGCGATCGAGACGTTTTTCGAGCAGACGGGCACCACCCTGCCGGTGATGATCTCCGGCACCATCACCGACGCCTCCGGCCGCACCCTGTCGGGACAGACGGCCGAAGCGTTCTGGGCCTCCATGGCCCATATCCGGCCGCTGTCCATCGGCCTCAACTGCGCACTCGGCGCGGCCCAGCTGCGCGGCTACGTGCAGGAGCTCAGCCGCATCGCTGACTGCCACATCTCGGCCCACCCCAACGCCGGCCTTCCCAACGCCTTCGGTGGCTACGACGAGTCGCCCGAGATGATGGCCGAGCATATCGCAGAGTGGGCGAGGAGCGGGCTGCTCAACATCGTGGGCGGCTGCTGCGGCACCACCCCCCAGCACATCGCCGCCATCGCGCAGGCGGTGGAGGGTGTGGCTCCGCGCGCCATTCCCTCACCCGAGCCTCTGCTGCGCCTGAGCGGCCTCGAGCCGTTCAACGTGGGGCCCACCACGAACTTCGTGAACGTGGGCGAGCGCACCAACGTGACCGGGTCGGCCCGCTTCGCCAAGCTCATTCTCGAGGGCAACTACACCGAGGCGCTGGCCGTGGCGCGCCAGCAGGTGGAGAACGGCGCGCAGCTCATCGACATCAACATGGACGAGGGGCTGCTCGACGCGGAAAAGGCGATGACCACCTTCCTCAACCTGGTGGCGAGCGAGCCGGATATCTCGCGCGTGCCCATCATGGTGGACTCGAGTAAGTGGAGCGTGCTCGAGGCGGGGCTCAAGTGCCTGCAGGGCAAGGGCATCGTGAACTCCATCTCCCTGAAGGAAGGCGAAGCGGAGTTTTTGCGTCAGGCGCGTCTCGTACGCCGCTATGGCGCCGCGGTGATCGTGATGGCGTTCGACGAGCAGGGGCAGGCTGACACGACCGAACGCAAGGTGGAGATCTGCACGCGCGCCCACCGTCTGCTCGTGGATGTGGTGGGCTTCCCACCGCAGGACATCATCTTCGACCCGAACATCTTCGCCATCGGCACCGGCATCGAGGAGCACGCCGGCTACGCGGTGAGCTACTTCGAAGCCACGAAACAGATCAAGGCCACCCTGCCGCATGCGAAGATCAGCGGCGGCGTGAGCAACGTGAGCTTCTCGTTCCGCGGCAACAATCCGCTGCGCGAAGCCATTCACGCGGTGTTCCTGTACCACGGCGTAAAGGCCGGCATGGACATGGGCATCGTGAACGCCGGTGCGCTCGTGCCGTACGAGGACATTCCGGCTGACCTGCGGGAGCGCGTGGAAGATCTGGTGCTCAACCGCCGCGCCGATGCCACGGAACGCATCATGGACGTGGCCGAACAGGTGAAGGGATCGGCCAAGAAGGAAGCAGTGGAAGACGCCGCGTGGCGTTCACTCCCGGTTGAGGAGCGGCTCACCCACGCGCTGGTGCACGGCATCGACGCGTTCGTCGTGGCCGACACCGAGGAGGCGCGGCAGACGGTGGCGCACCCCATCGAAGTGATCGAAGGGCCGCTCATGCGCGGCATGAACGTGGTGGGCGACCTGTTCGGCGCCGGCAAGCTGTTCCTGCCGCAGGTGGTGAAGAGCGCGCGCGTGATGAAGAAGGCCGTGGCGCACCTCATTCCGTACATCGAGCAGCTCAAGACCGCCGACACCAAGCCGAATGGCCGTGTACTCATGGCCACCGTGAAGGGCGACGTGCACGATATCGGCAAGAACATCGTGGGCGTGGTGCTGCAGTGCAACGGCTACGACGTGGTGGACATGGGGGTGATGCAATCGTGTGCCGCCATTCTCGACAAGGCGCGTGAAGTGAACGCCGACGTGATCGGCCTCAGTGGTCTCATCACGCCCAGCCTCGAGGAGATGAGCTTCGTGGCCAGCGAGATGGAGCGGCAGGGGTTCACCATTCCGCTGCTCATTGGCGGCGCCACCACCAGCAAGGCGCACACGGCGCTCAAGATCGAGCCGGTGTACAGCGGCCCCGTGGTGCACGTGCTCGACGCCTCACGCGCCGTGGGTGTGACCAGCAACCTGCTCAGCGACGAACGCCGCGACGAGTACGTGGCCGGCGTGCGGGCGGAGTACGCGAACATCCGAGAGTCGCGGGCGGCGCGCGGCGGCAGCGAGCGACTCATCAGCATCGAGGCGGCGCGGGCCAACAAGGCGCGTATCGACTTGTCGGTACCGGTACCGGTGCCGACATTCACCGGCGCGCGCACGCTGGCGCCGTACCCGCTGGACGACCTGGTGCCGTACATCGACTGGACGCCGTTCTTCCAGACCTGGGAGCTGGCCGGCCACTACCCGGCCATTCTGGACGACCCGGTGGTCGGCACGCAGGCGCGCACGCTCCTGGCCGATGCCAAGGCCATGCTGCACCGCATGGTGAGCGATGGCCGCATCGAGGCGCGGGCGGCGTTCGGGTTCTGGCCCGCCAATGCCGTGGGCGACGACATCGTGCTGTACACCGACGATTCCAAGGCGGAGCGGTTGGCCACGCTGCACATGCTGCGGCAGCAGCTCGACAAGAAGGGCGATGGCCGGCCCAACAGCTGCCTCGCCGACTTCGTGGCGCCGGAAGACAGCGGGGTGACGGATTATGTGGGCGCCTTTGCGGTGACCACAGGCCACGGGGTGGAGGCGCTCGCCGCCGAGTACCGGGCGGCGCACGACGACTACAGCGCCATCATGGTGCAGGCGCTGGCCGACCGGTTGGCCGAGGCGTTCGCCGAGCGGCTGCACCAGCGGGTGCGTACGGAGTTCTGGGGGTACGCGGCGGGCGAGTCGATCGACAACGAGGGGCTGATCAAGGAGACGTACCAGGGCATCCGCCCGGCGCCGGGGTATCCGGCGTGTCCGGACCATGCCGAGAAGGGCACGCTCTTCTCACTGCTCGATGTGCCGGAACGGGCCGGTATTCGTCTTACGGAGAGTTTTGCGATGTACCCGGCGGCCAGTGTGAGTGGGTGGTACTTCTGGCGGCCGGAGGCGGCGTATTTCGGGGTGGGAAAGATTCAGCGCGATCAGTTGGACGACTATTGCCAGAGGGCAGGTTACGACGTGAATGACGGACGTTTCGTTTCGAGTCTGATTGCCGGATGACCACGCGTCGACCGCTGCGCGTGTGCCTTGTGGGGCCGTCGCTCGACATTCTCGGTGGGCAGGCGGTACAGGCGCAGCGGTTGCTTGCCGGTTTGTCGGAGAGTGAGCACCTCGAAGTGTCCTTCCTGCCAGTCAATCCGCGGCTGCCGGGGCCGTTGCGCGCATTACAGCAGATCAAATACGTGCGTACGGTCGCAACCAGCATCGCGTATATCGCCTCCCTGGTATCGGCCGTTCGGCGCAATGATGTCATTCACGCGTTCTCGGCCTCGTACTGGTCCTATCTGCTTGCCCCGCTGCCGGCCATGATTATCGGTAGGCTCATGGGGCGGGCGACGGTGTTGAATTACCGAAGTGGTGAAGCATCGGATCACCTGGGGCACTGGCCGCGGTCGGTGGCGACTATGCGACGCTTCGCGACTGCTATCGCCGTTCCGTCGGGATATTTGGTGAAGGTATTCGGCGAGTTCGGTCTTGCGGCGACGTCCATCGCCAACTTCGTACCCATCGAACGCCTGCCTTACCGTCGCCGTGATCGGCTGCAGCCGGTCTTTTTGAGCAATCGCAACCTCGAATCGTTGTACAATGTGCAGTGCACGATTCGCGCATTTGCCCGCGTGCAGCGGGAGTTTCCCGACGCGCGGCTTACTATTGCCGGTGATGGCGCCGAGCGCGCGACCCTTATGGCACTCGTCGACCAGCTGGGTGCCCGCAATGTCTCGTTCATCGGTCGCGTGGGTCCCGATCGTATGGGCGAGCTGTACGATGTGGCGGACATCTACTTGAACAGTCCGAACATCGACAACATGCCGGGGTCCATTATCGAAGCATTTGCCTGCGGCATTCCGGTGGTGAGTACCAACGCGGGTGGTATTCCATTCGTGGTCGAGAACGGTATCAATGGACTTCTCGTGCCGTGTAATGACGACGAAGCGATGGCGGCGGCCAGTCTTCGGTTGCTTCGCGACCCGGTCTTCGCTCAGTCTCTTGCCGATGCCGGGCGTGCGCGCTGCGAAGAGTCCTATGTGTGGCCCGCGGTTCGCCGTCAGTGGGAAGCATTGTACCTCAGCCTCGCTGACGCCGCATGATCAGCAAGGTCAAGCGACTGCTGACCACCAGCCCTAGTGAGCTGAGTGGACGTGCCCGTCAGGAGTTGTGGAAGCGGCTTGAGCGAACGCCAATCGCGTTCCACGGCTCGCTGGTGTCGGTGGATCGCGCCGCTCGAGAGGCACGCGCATTCGTCGCCGGACGCACGGTGTTCTTTCCGAGTTTCCGGTCACAGATCGACCTCGCTGCAATGGCCCGAGCATCGGGGAGCCACGAACGTGAGGTACTCGAGATTGCCAACGGGGTGGAACAGGGCCACGTGCCGGTGCTGGGGTTCGGCTCCCTCGAGGTGGGTACTCCACCGCGTTGGCACGTCGAACCCGTGTCGAAACGGGAGGCGCCCCGCTGCCATTGGAGCCGGGTGCCGTATCTCGACGTGCAGGTCGTGGGTGACCACAAGATCCTCTGGGAGTTCAACCGGCATCAGTATCTCGTAACGCTCGCGCAGGCCTGGCGATTTACGGGGGATGCGCACTGGCTTGCGACCCTTCGGGAACATCTGCAATCGTGGATGGCCGAGAACCCCGTGCGCCAGGGTGTAAACTGGGCCAGCAGTCTCGAGCTTGCCTATCGCGCCATCTCGTGGCTGTGGGCGCTCCGTATTGCCGGAGCGGAGGCGCTGCCGCACGTCGGTGACAATGTACTTGCCAACGTCGTGCGCATGCTGCAGGCGCACGGCCGACACGTGGAGCGGTACCTCTCTACGTGGTTCAGCCCCAACACGCACCTCACCGGCGAAGCGCTCGGTTTGCTCTACCTGGCAGTAGCTCTGCCTGGTTTACCCGAGAGCGCGCGCTGGCTCGCGCTGTCGCACACAATCCTACGCGAGCAGCTCTTCGTGCAGGTCTCAGAAGACGGCGTGTATTTCGAGCAGGCTACGCAGTACCATCGGTATACCTGCGAGATTTATCTACATGCTCTAGTCTTGGCATCAGAAGTTGGCTTGCCGTTCGACGCTGAGGCCGTTGAGCGCGCGCGTCGAGCGTTCGTCGTGCTTCGTGCATTGCAGCGCCCTGACGGAACGATGGCGCTGCTAGGCGACGATGACGGCGGGCGGTTGGTACAGTTGGACGCAGAAAAGCCGCATGAACTGAACGGACTGCTTACGGCGGCGGCATCGTGGTTCGGCGATGGCACGCTCATGCCGGTAGCTGCCTCGCACACTCAGCGCGTTTGGCTGATGGGCGACCGGCCTGTTCCTCCCACCGCAACGCGAGGCACCCGTAGTGCCGCGTTTCGTGCAGGCGGGCTCTTCGTGATGGCGGATGAGTCTCCAGCTGGCGGGCACCTCACCCTGAGTTGCGGGCCACATGGTGCGCTCAGCTGTGGCCATTCACATTCCGACGAACTGTCGTTCGACCTGTGGACCGGCGGTGCACCGTTGTTCGTGGATCCCGGCACCTGTGCATATGATGGCCCTCCGCGCAACCGGTTTCGTTCGACCTCGGCACACAACACACTTGAGTTGGGAGGCGAGGGGGTATCCCTCCCCGCTGGGCCGTTCAGCTGGCGACGTCGTGTCGATGCTGCTTGCAAGAGTTGGGAGGACGGCGGCTCCTCGAGCCGATTCGAGGGGTATCACGATGGGTACACACACCTGAGTCCCGCTGCCCGCCATTCACGGGTCATTTGGCGGCCTGCCCGGGGGCTGTGGCTGGTGGAGGACACCGTGGGCGACGCCGGTACGCATGAAGCGATCGTGCGCTGGCACCTCTCGCCCCGCGCCTCGTTACGTCCGGCAAGAAACCTTGTTGGGGCGGAATCGAACGAGTGGCAGCACTTCGAAATCGATCGTCAAGGCGTTGGCGAGGTGTCGCTGCTAATCCATGGCGCGCGGGCTGCCCATGTGGCGCCCGGCGAGATCTCTCCGCAGTACGGGCTCTGTGTGCCGTCGCAGTGTCTCGAGGCCATCGCTCCAGGACCATCAGTCGCGTTCTTGGCGGTTATCATCGATTGGTCCGCGCTCCAAACCGACGGGCTGACCATTTGCACGTCGAATGGGCAGGTGCGCCTGTCAGGCCCACGAAACGCGGGGCATCAGCCGTTGAACGGACCCATCGGTGAGTCCGCTACGCTCGACCTCGCAGGAGGCAGACGAGCCTGGCACGAGTTTGGTGTGCCCCGTACGGCTCCCTGATCGTCTATTTCCCACTAGTGTTCTCAGGTTCCCATTATCTCCCCGTGACTTGACTCGCCGATGTGCGGAATCTGCGGCCTCGTAGTACCCTCTGACGCTCCTCCGGTACACCAGGAGCTGGTCGAGCGCATGCGCGACACGCTCGTGCATCGCGGACCGGATGGTGCTGGCGTACACGTGGACGGTCAGGTGGGGCTGGGGCACAGGCGGCTCGCTATCGTCGACGTGGCACACGGGCATCAGCCCATGCACTCGCCCGATGGGAGCATTTCGCTTGTGTACAACGGCGAGGTGTTCAACCACCCGGAGCTGCAGCGGCGCCTGGAGGCTGACGGGGTAGAGTACCGCACGCGTAGCGATACTGAGACGGTCCTGCATCTGTACCGTCGCCACGGCACGGCATTCGTGGAACAGTTGCGTGGCATGTTTGCCATCGCTGTTTGGGACCGCGAGGCGCGCACGCTCGTGCTCGCACGCGACCGTTTCGGCGTCAAGCCACTGTATTACGTGCACGCGGCTGATGGTACGCTGTGGTTCGCCAGCGAAATCAAGGCACTTGTTGAAGGTGGTGCTGTACGGCCCGCCCTTAATGAGGCCGCGTTTCCGGACTTTCTGGCGAACCATGCCCCATCGGGAAACGACACACTGTTTGCTGGGGTTCGGCGGTTACCGCCGGGGCACGTACTCACGTGGCGTAATGGTGCCATCGAGATGCACCGCTACTGGGATCTTCCGATCGGTGAGGGCGAACACGCGCGCCGGTCGCACCGGGACTTGATTGCGGAGTACGGGGAGCGTTTCACCGAAGCCGTTCGTTTGCGCCTCATGAGCGATGTCCCCCTAGGCATGTTCCTCAGTGGCGGTATCGATTCGAGCGCCATAACCGCGGTGATGAGCACACTGGTTCAGGAGCCCATCAAGACCTTTTCGGTGGCCTTTGCCGAGCGCGAGGCGAACGAGTTTGCATACGCGCGCCAGGTGGCGGCCCGCTACCGTACCGACCACCACGAGGTGGTGTTGGGACGCGACGAGTTCTTCTCGCTGGTGCCTCAGCTGCTGTGGCAGGAAGACGAGCCAATGGCGCACCCATCCAGCGTGGCGCTCTTCGCCGTGTCACGGTTGGCGGCGCAACAGGTGAAAGTTGTGCTCACTGGCGAAGGGAGCGATGAAACTCTGGCCGGCTACAACCGCTATCGCATGACGGCGCTGTTCCGTCGCTTCGGTCGTAGCTGGGATGCCTTGGTGCCTGGTGTGCTGCGTCGTGCCGTGGCGGGTAGCGTGAGCGCTGCTGCGCCGCACTCGAAGCTGGCGCGCAAGCTGGCCCGCACGCCGCTGGTGTTGCCCAGTGATCTCGACACGCTCTACTTCGACAACTTTGCGGTCTTCGGGCAAGCACGCCAGCAGCAGCTGCTTGCGCCGCCCATCCGTGATCGTCTAGCGGCAGTCGATCCGTACGCTGCACACCACACCGCCATGGCTCGACGTGACGGTCGTCCGTTGCTCGAGCAACTCTTGTATACCGACAGCGCCACGTACCTACACGAACTGCTCATGAAACAGGATCAGATGAGCATGGCGGCCAGCATCGAAAGTCGGGTGCCATTCTTGGACCATCCGCTGGTGGAGTGGGTCACGGGGCTTCCGGTCTCGCTCAAGCTCAAGGGGCTTACCACCAAGGTCATTCTGCGGGAAGCCATGAAGGACCGGTTGCCTGCGGAGATCCTGTCGCGCAAAAAAATGGGCTTCCCCGTTCCTGTTGGCGAATGGTTGCGAACTTCGCATCGCCACGTAGTCAACGGGTTCGTTCTCTCGGACCGGGCGCTCGCGCGAGGCCTGTTCGATGTGGCTGCCGTGCGCTCGCTGGTTGCCGAGCACCAGGGGGGCAGTGCGCGCCACGACGAACGTTTGTGGGCGTTGCTCAACCTCGAAGTGTGGCACCGGCTGTGGATGGACGGGGAATCGGTGACTGATGTGCAGCAGGAGATGGCCGCCGGTGCTTCCGTTGACTTGGCGGCGTGATGCGAATTCTTTGGCTCAAGACCGAACTACTTCACCCGGTCGACAAGGGCGGCAAGATACGGACGTATCAGATGCTGCGCGCGATCAACCGTAAGCACCCGATCACGTATCTCACGCTTGACGATGGGACCGCGGCTCCTGACGCCCGGGAGCGCGCGCAAGAATATGCGACCATTGTAGAAACGGTCCCCTTTTCGGTCACACCGCGGGGAACTCCGCGCTTCTACGCGGAACTTGCCGCGAACCTTCTTTCGCCACTTGCCTACTCTTTGGCACGTTACCAGGTGGCCGAGTTCCGGGACCGAGTAAGGGCGCACCTTGCATCAGGCGCGTTCGATCTCGTGGTGTGTGATTTTCTCACTCCCTGGGTCAATCTGCCCCAGAACCCAGCGGCTTTTGGCGTGCCTGTCGTGCTCTTTCAGCATAACGTCGAGGCCGAGATCTGGCGTAGGCATGCTGAGGTCGCGGGCAACCCGCTCTCGCGCTGGTACTTCGGGGTGCAGCACGCTCGCATGGCGCGATATGAGGGGGCCGTTTGCCGTGGTGCAGATCATGTGGTCGCAGTTTCCGAGCACGACGCACGAATTTTTCGTGATCGCTACCAAGTGACATCGGTAAGCGACGTGCCCACTGGTGTCGATGTCGAGTATTTCGACCCGAAACCATTCGCGGAACGAGTGCCGGGACGTCTCGTCTTTACCGGATCGATGGACTGGATGCCAAACGCCGACGGTATCATCTGGTTTACTCAACAGGTCTGGCCACTAGTCCGTCAGGCCCGCCCGGATGCAACCTTCACTGTGGTCGGTCGCAATCCCCCCGCTGCAGTGCAATCGCTCGCGACGAGCGGTAGCGGAATAGAAGTCACCGGCTCGGTGCCGGATGTGCGCCCGTATCTGGGCACAGGCTGTGTATTTGTCGTTCCGCTTCGCGTTGGCGGTGGTACGCGGCTGAAGATCTACGAAGCAATGGCCATGGAGTGCCCAACTGTAAGTACTACCGTGGGCGCGGAAGGGCTGCCGGTGCAAGAGGGGGAGCATTTGCGCATTGCCGACGACGCTACGACCTTCGCCGCGCGCTGTGTGGAATTGCTCGACGATGTAACTACCGCTGCTGGAATGGCAGCCCGTGCGGCGCACTACGTACGCGCCAACTTCGGCTGGGATGCGGTGGCTGATCATTTTGTGGCATCGTGCACCGCGGCATCGGCGTCTGCGAGCACGGTGCCCATACGGAAACCTCAGGGACTAACATGACTGCTGTCAGTGTGTTCGGTTTGGGATACGTGGGTTGTGTAAGCGCCGCCTGCTTCGCACGTCAGGGGCATCAAGTGCTCGGCGTGGATGTATCGCAGAGCAAGGTGGACCTGATCAACGCGGGCAAGAGCACCATCGTGGAGGATGGGATTGGCGCGTTGGTTCGTGACATGGTTGCGGCAGGACGACTTCGAGCCACGATACGCGTTGATGAGGCTGTACAGGCCACCGACATTTCCCTCGTCTGTGTGGGCACCCCATCGCGCCCGAACGGTGCACTCGACCTGACGTACGTCGAACGCGTCGCGGAGCAGATTGGTGCATGCTTGGCGACCAAGGACACGTTTCATGTAGTGGTCATTCGTAGCACCGTCCTCGCCGGCACGCTGCATGATCTGGTTGTTCCAGCTATCGAGCGCACATCCGGTAAGAGAGCCGGTGAGCACTTCGGCGTGGTCTCCAACCCCGAATTCCTGCGCGAAGGCACAAGCATCAAGGACTTCGACAACCCGCCCTTCACGCTTATCGGCGCCGATGAACCACGATCGGCCGAACTGGTGGCATCACTCTACGCTGGCCTCTCGGCCGATGTGCACGTGGTGCCGGTACGGGTATCCGAGATGGTGAAGTATGCCTGCAATGCCTTCCACGGCCTCAAGGTTTCCTTTGCCAACGAGATCGGCAACGTGTGCAAGGCGCTTGGTGTGGATAGCCACGAGGTAATGCGCCTGGTCTGTGAAGACCGTAAGCTCAACATCTCTCCTGCCTATCTAAAGCCCGGCTTCGCGTTTGGTGGGTCGTGTCTACCCAAGGATCTGCGAGCCATCACGTACAAGGCGCAGGAGCACGACGTGCAGGTACCCCTGTTACGCGCCACGCTCGAAACAAATGCCATTCAGGTAGAGCGCGCCTTCCGTTTGATCGAACAGGCGGGAAACCGACGCGTGGGTGTACTCGGGCTAGCCTTCAAAGAAGGAACTGACGACCTGCGCGAAAGCCCGCTGGTGGCACTAGTCGAGCGACTTATCGGTCGTGGGTTCCAGGTGCGTGTGTACGACCGCTACGTGGTGGAGGCTGAGATTATGGGGGCGAATCGCGCATTCATTGAAAAGGAGATCCCTCACATTTGGGAGCTGGTTACGAACGATCCAGCGCCAGTCCTGGCGCACGCAGAGACAGTGGTGATTGGTACGCCTGTAGTAAGTAAGTTGGCACTCGGCAATGACACATTTGCTGAGAAGTGTGTGGTTGATCTCGTTCGCATTGCAGCTGCTGAAGGTCGCTCTTATCAGGGCATCGCTTGGTGAGGGGAGGCGATGGAACGGATCGGGCCGCTATTGAGGGTACGTCACGAACACGCCTTGCCGTGGTGCATGTAGTTGACAACCTTCGCCTCGGCGGAACAGAGCTGAATGTGCTAAAGATCAGCAAGGCCCTTGTGGCCCGAGGGGTGTATGTACGCGTTGTTCTCACCGGAACCTGGGGTCCGCTTCACGATCAATATCTCGAGGCAGGAATTGAGGTGGAGCGTGTCCCATTGGGGAAGTTCACCTCACCGCGAATTTTCGGTGAGCTAAGTGCGGTGAGTGCTGCTGTACATCGAGGTTCGCCGGATATTGTGCACTCCCACGACCGATACAGCAACTTGGCTGTAGCGATGCTCCCAAGGCCATCGGTGAAGCATACGCGCTATTTCGCGAGTCATCGCTCTGGCATGCCAGCGAACTGGTCTTGGCGATTGGCCCTACGCTTTGCATACCGTCGAGCCGATATGCTTACGGCAAACGGAAGTGTCGCAGGTGAAATTGCCGCCAAGCTCGCGAGAACGACTAGGCCCGTTTCGATAGTACCAAACTTTCTCGAGGAGTGGTGTTTCAATCTTGAAGCTCACGGCTCTGATAAAGACCGAACGCGGTCTAAGGTTGAAGACGCTATTCAGCTGGGTTTTGTTGGGCGACTTGAGCCGGTGAAGCGCGTGGATCGATTACTTCGTGCCGCATCGAGATTGAAGGAATGGGAAATCCCATTCCGGCTCACGATCGTCGGTGATGGATCCCAACGAGGAGCCCTAGACGACCTTTCCGCAAGCCTTGGCGTCTCGACCCATGTGCGCTTCCTCGGCGAGCTGCCGCGACGACCGCTCCCTCAACGGAAATTTGATGTACTCTTACTTTCGTCGTCCAGTGAGGGAACGCCCAATGCAATCGTAGAGGCAATGGCATGCGGCATTCCTGTAGTTGCGACCGATGTGGGCGGAGTCTCCGCGGTGGTTGAACATGGTGTTACGGGAATGCTCGTCTCCACCGATGATGAGCATGGATTTGCCGAAGCCGTTGCGAAACTCGCCCTCGATTCTAGTCTTCGAGCGGCCTTCGGACGGGCTGCATTGGAACGCGCACATCGAGAGTGGCGGGAAGAAACCGTTATCAATCGCCTTATCAATGACGTCTATAGGGGAACAATGCATTTGTAGTATCGCAATGCAAGATTTCCAGAGCTATAAATTTAACCGACCATCTCCATCAGTTCGCGTCACGTACGAAGTGTCTGCCGTTACACCAGCGCTCGCCATGGCAGGAGACAAAGCCAGTACATAGTTGCTTGGGCCGCGCAGCCATCCACTTCCATCGAGTGAGCGGACATGAGCTGCGTTACTGATGTTGGTTACTGCGATATCGACGTCGCACCGAGCGAGATAGCCGAGTACCTGCCGGGAAAGCAGTCCCACCTCTCGTTCATTCGGCGCTAAGAGTTCGAGAACGGTCGCCACAGTAAGTCCAGCAAAAGGCGACCGCGTATCCAAGTGTCGAATTCGCACCACCGCGACGCATCGTGGATCACTGCGGCGCTGAAGTACAATTTCGTTTTCGTTTACGGCGTAAAGCGCTGCCGCCGCATTAATATCTCGGGTCAACCCGAAGTTGATAGATCGCGACATGGCCGCCCACGCGACTGCGACTGCCGCGGTTGACTCTTCAGCCTTAGAAACAACTCCGAGATCTCGAGCGCCACGGATGCTTAGGACCTGTCGAAACAGCGGGGTTACAAGTGTTCCTGCCAATTCTGTAAATGGCATCAACAACGGCGGAATACGATCACGAATCGCTTTGACGCTCGTCGCGACTCGGCCGACATTAAGCGGGACGAATCGGAAGGGCGTGAGGTCCACCTGCCATTTCAGTGCCTTGAGCAGTCGAGGCATCGGTTTATCCAGACCACCCATGCCGACAGCGTACGCGAATGTGAAGCGCCGCTGAATCTCTCGAAAAAGGCCTACCGATAGCGACGCAAACTGCGGATTGATTACCGCCTCAGTAAGTGGCGCCTGAATGTTCACGGCGATCTGCTCGTCACTCCCAATCCGAGCACGATGTTGCGTGAGAAGTACGCCACCTCGTATGTCGTTACCCGCTAGTAGCAACCACGGCTGCTTCGGATGCGAGCATCGTTCGGCCGACCACTCAGGAAGTAAAAATGGTACTTCCGTACCGCTACTCTGTAATCGATTGTTGAAATCACGAACCGCTTGATTGTCGGCGTACTCTAGCGGGCGAAGGCAGAGTGATCGCGGGTTTGGGTTCTCAGCTGGCGCCATGCAGCACCTTGCCAAGAAGCCAGCGCTGCTCTAAGCGAGAGCGTAAGCTGGCATCGATTGTCGTTATTCCCCGCTGCGTTTGGATATGATCCAGCACGCTTGCAACAGGTGCGTACCATCCTCCTAGACCGGCGAGTCGTTCCATGAGGTGCACAAATTTCGGGAGGAGTTTCCCATTTTCGACGAAACCGTGCCCAAAATGTGTATAGACGATGCAGCACCCGCCCGACTCTACGAGTGCATCCTGATTTGCCTCAGACAACAGTTCTACGAATCGGCTCGCCCGATTTCCGTCGCTGGAGGCAAACCATGCACGAACGAATGGCCGTTCAGGGTCGTGGTAAGGCATAACCGGACATGCGGCCAGCGTGTCGATCTGTGAGAAGGTGAAATTGCGTACGTAACGAATACGCTGCTGGCAGACGTCGCCCCAGAATAGCGGACTACGCTGGTCATGCCCTTGCGATCGCCCTCTATAGCGGTACCGTGTGAGCGCCTCGTACAGCATCCGCCGCCATCCGCTGGTCCGGTGTTCGTCCCAGTAGATCGCCTCATCGCAGGCGAAATGATTCGCCATGCTGGAAGGATAGCTTCCGAACAAGTCGCGAAATCGATCGAGTGCTTCGAGTGTTTCCTGCCTAGTCGAAGTATGCAGCGTCGCATTGTGCCAGCCCATCTCGAACCCCTTTTCGTGAAGCGATAGGCACCACTCACGGTAGTCCTGTTCGTCGCAAGTGCCTCCACTATCTGACGGCTCGCGTGGGCCGCGAACCGGCCACGTTCCCTTTGTCGTTCGAAAGCCAAGATCGGTGAGCAGCGCGTATACTTCGCGACCCTTCTCGAGTGTTAGTGCGTCTGGGTCGTCGAAGACACTGAAGGCAAAGCGTCGACCGGAAGGCCACTGTATGCGAACCATCGTCACGCTTCCCGGAGGGATGCTGCAGGCAGGTTGCGCGGCAGTCGGCCAAGCAATTCTTGACTACTCCACAGATGCGCTGATGAAGGCACTACCCCAAGCACGTCTTCAAGAAACCGGCTTAGAGGGGCGTTCTTGGCTGACGGTGTGAATGGAAGGCGCACAAGCCGCTCGCCGGCGCGTTCACCTAGGAATGCCATCATGGCATGCTCAACGCGACGTGCAAAGGCCCGACAACTTAGAACCCAGTGAGTAACGACCAGGTTTTCTTCGGACTCTTCGAGGCGAAGAAGCCCGATTACCCCAAGCCGGGAAAGTCGATCTGCGTACTCGAAAAGCCATACCTCGCCGTTGCCAAAAAATTCATTCTCGTTCTCAGGACCTACCCGGGAGCCAGTAAGGTTGAACTGATTCGTCTTATTGACGAGTTCGGTCGCCCGATCGCGGGTCGACTGTGCAAGACGGCGAACAATGAGTTCTGGATGAAGACCCGCGAGGAAGGCTTCGTACCGCTCCGTATCCGAAACATCTACCTTCGAAACGTCCGACGACGCTCGTATTGACTTCGAACGTAGTCGATCCTCCTCTGTCGTTCGCGCTGAGCCGAACAGCTCGCGGAGTCGGGTAAGTATATGAAGAATCGCTTCTGGATCGTTTCCATCGAACTGAAGGGTCTGGATGCCGTGGATTGCCGCGGCGACCTCCGCAAGCTCCAGTGCAGAATCATCAAGCATGACGATAGCGTCCGCGCCGATGTTCCACGCCCTCGCGATCTCAAGTACACCGGCTGACTTCTGATGCCACCCGGCGACCACCGGCCAAAGGCTTTCACGTGATACGATGAGATCCTTTCGGGCCAAGCCAGCTTCGGCGGTGTCTGGTTCATTCTTTGATACTACTCCAAGCAGAACCCCACAATCACCGAGAAGATTCGAGGCGCGCTGCAGAAGCGCATGGCCGATCGCTTCCTGATTCAGGTTCCAGCTAATAGCCTCTGCCCCGTCATCACCCACGATGCCCTTCCACAATGTGCCATCGAGATCGAGCACCAGTCCCTTCCTTCGAACGGGTGGTGAAATCAGAGTGGCAACAATTGCAGCGACGTCCTTCGCATGCCGTTCTGTGAAGGGAAAACCAAACCGAACTTCATTTCGCGCTGATCGTCGCTCTCCTGGCGCTACGGTCAGTGCATCCACGTCAACTACCGACACTCCGAATTCGGTCATCGTTACGCACAGCTGCGCCGCAATAGAGCGAAGTGCGCATTGCCAGCTCGAGGCCTGCTCGGGACGGGTTGGGAAGAACGGCGGAAGGGAGAGTGTTGGGGGCACGAGGACGGCACGTGCACCGATTTGGCTGAGGCGAGAGCCGATGCGCTCAGCGCTCTCGCGTGCTTCATGAACAATGTCATTAAGAGCCAGCTGGGAGAGTGCCATCTCGCTCCTCAGGCCGAGGCGCGGATCGAGGTCACTCCATTCGACCCAGACGACGATACGCGCCGGTTCGATCTCTCCAACCGTTATCTGCTGCAACATAGCCTCTAGGCCCCCGAAGCCGCTGGTCCTCAGCCTAACGGGATCGTGCTCGCGAGAAAGCTGACTACGTAGGTACCGCTCAAAAGAAAGCGGTTCGAAATTGCAGGCAACCGCGATATCGAGGGAGGGCGAAGTCGATCCGCTCATGGCAATGGGAAACCTGAACCGTTAGTAACGCACGAACTGGAGATGGCGAGCAGCCTGTAACGCCGGTGCTGAATCCAGTAAAATGAAGGGAGGCGATTGATATCCGTCAACGAATAGGAGAAAGGCGATGATCGAAACCGTACGTGATCGGGTGATTCAAGTGATGTCCGAGGTGTTCGAGTGCTCACCGGAGGCAGTGACAAAGCTCCGTGCGGGCGACTCTCCCCAGTGGGACTCAGTGGCTGCTGCATCGCTTGTCATCGCGCTGGAGGACACATTTGGGGTGATCCTCGGCGGGGACAGTACCGCTCGTATGACAGGGCTCGACGAAATCGTTAATGTCGTGGAAACGTCTCTTCCCACGTAGTAAACCGCCTTTCTGGGTTCCCGACTGCTGGATGCCGATCCCACCGAGGTCTCCAATGTGAGATCGGCCCCCCGCATTCAAGCTCAACGATTACCGACCATCGCGGGCGGCGTTCAAGGTGGATCTGAGCGTTTCGCCTGGAGCACCGTACTGCGCGTTATTGGCAAGGGGTGTGCAACCGAAGGAGGCTGCCGGGAAGAACCCTTCTTGCAGTAGGTTAGGAAGCACGGCCGATTCCGTTTGTGTAGTCAGTTCGGCCCCTGGTAGGTATCCCACCAGCGATGTGGTCGCCGCCCCAAACACGCAGTTCTCAGCAAAATCGACGCTTGTGTAACTGGCGTTGAAGCTGTTCACGCCGTTCCCACCGCCGTGAATTCCCCATGAGCCGAATCGTGCAAGATTGCGACGGAACACGATCGAGGGCACGCGTGGCGGATCGCCGTCACGTGCGACGTTGATAACAGAGGCCGGCGCTGAGATGGTATTCTCCACGATATTGAGGTAGGCAACGCCTCCAACAACCATTAACGGCCGCTCGGCGCCAGGCGCGAAACCGCTCTCGCGTCCAAGCTGGTAGATAGCGTTTCGTGCGATCAAGATCTTCGACATCGGTACGGCCGGATGCACCTCCGGCCGAGCGGCCAGCGTTATCCCACTAGCACTTCGCCGCAGTACGTTGTCAACGATCGTGATATCACTCGTCTCCGACCACGGCGCCCGGCCTTCCTGGTTAACTGATTTGAGCACGATCGCCACACCGTTTTGTCCGTCAGGCCAATTGTTCTCGAAGAGGTTGCCGCGAACTAGTACGCGCTTCCCAACCTTCAGCTCGAGCAGATTCTTGACCGTCCACTCACCAGAGCGGAACCACGCCTCCGGTTTCCGGAAATGGTTGCGCTCGATGACGATATCAGTAGGGAGCATGTTCGGAATGAACGGATCGGCTCCGCCGAACATCACGTTTTCACCGGCCCCCTCGAGCAGGTTGTTGCGAATCAGAAATGGACCTGGACCGTTCCAGCTGCCTATTGCCTGAGAATCAAAGCCCTTTTCGTGACAGTTGATCACTACGCTGTTCACCACCGCCGTGTTGGCGGAGTTCAGCGCGATGCAGCGGCGAAGAATTAGCCCCGGCCGACCGCGTATTATCACACGATCGAATACCAACCGATTCGGCGCGGATGTGAGCACATTCTGAGCGGGCCCGCCGTCACCGAGCGCGACAAGTGTCGTTAGGCGCGTGCTGTTTGCGGAGCGGGCGATATCCACGTTTACGATCCAGTACCCGGCAGCTTCCGGCTCGGTCGTTATCGCCTGCAGATTCCCAGTTTCAGGGGCCGTGATTCGCGCGAAGCGCAGAGTGTCAGCTAGGGTTACCCGTTGTCCCGGTGTTGTGGGTGCCGCGTCAGTCCGGATAGTAATCCAGCCGCTACCGGGCTTGCGTCGCAGTTGGATGGGACCGGTGAAGCGCGCACCGCGCTCGAGCAGAATTACATCTCCGTAGGACGCCGCATCGATTGCCGCCTGCAGGTTGCCCCCAGCAGATACGCGGCGAATGTTGGTGCCCTCCGCAGTGGGCAGCGTGACCTGCGCCTGTGGAAGTTGCGCCGGGCTTACCGTCGAAGCCGGAATCGTTCCTCCCCCAGTTCCGCCCGAGTTTGTCGTCGGCGATTGCGCGGTGCCCCGCCAACTGCCCGTTCGTCCTACCCATTGAGCTACAACCGATGCCGTATCGGCGCGACGGAAGGTGACCGTGGTTTTGGACGGGTCTGCTGCGTCGGCCACCAGTGTTACGGCCTGAGGATTGGTGGTCGTCCAAACAATTGCCGGTGATAAACGGCGTCGACGAAGTTCGCTTACCGTGTTGTCCGAAACGCGCAATTCGAACGCCACGCCAACGCGTATGGTGTCGGGCGCGCCTGACAGCCGCAGTGGCATGACGCTGGAGACGTTCGCGGGTTCGACTTGGTCGAACGGCACTACAACTGACGTTGGCGCGTCGGATGAACACGCAGCCAGTGACAGTACAAGAAGACCAATCACCGAACTCGGCCTCGCGGCGCGGGGGGGATAGGCGGGACAGGGTGCCAACATGACATTCTCGGGATGAAGCGAAGCAGTACGCAGGCCGACAGCGGGGCTGCATTAACTTGACGATCCAGCCCAGACCACGATTCAAGCTGTGCCACTGGTGTAACGGTCGCGCCCACCACGCTCCATTCCGGTGCAGTTGGTCACGCGCTCAATACAGCGCCTGGAGAATGTCCACTACGGTGAGATGGCTCGATCGATTGAACGTGTGTACGCCGCGCAGTTCCGGCAACCATGTCGGGGTCACGCGTGCATACTCGCATTCTGAATACGATTGCGCAGTGAGCTGTGTCACCTGCCGCAGCGCTAATCCGTATCCGTATCGGTGTGAGCCGTCCTGGGCTGGTCGGAGCAGCCCTTGGGGAGTTTGAAGAAGGTGCCCGGCCGGACGGCCAGCGGTGGCGTCGCTCGATAGGGGTAACTCCCGTATCGCCGTCCATGTCCCAAGAAGATCTGTGGCTCTATAGCCGACCAAGTCCTCAAAGGTCGATGCGCCGGCACCAATCCGGCAGGCGAGCATCCACCACATTCCATCGCGATGAAAAAGCGTGGCATCGGCCAGTCGCGGCCCAATCAGGAGATCGCGCTCTTTTTCCCATCGGAACGGAAAGTCGGCCGCGCGATATAGGGTGACACGCTGGTCCGCACGTGACTCTGGCACCATGAACCAACTACCGTAAGCTTGAAATACACACGGATACGACATGTGGAAAGACGTTTCGAGGACCCGCGTCACCGGCCCAAGTGTCCCGTCAGCATGAAGCTCCGCAACCGCGATATGCCCGCGGCCTTCCGCCACCACTTCCTGCTCAAAGAAGATGAGGTCCCGCCCCTCGGTGCGGACAGGGAAGGGATCGGCCCAAGCGTGACCGGGGGGCGGCATGATCAACTCTGATTGCGGCACGCTCGTAAAGGACGCGTCCACGCTTTCCCCAATCGTCCGACGATATGCCAAGGTCCAGCGCAAACGGCGTCTCTTGCCGAACTGAGCCGTGAACAATCGACGGTTGGAAAGACGAAGAAGCGAAGAAGCGTCGAGTCTGTCCCTAGCGGAATCGGTCGATTGCGGCATAGTCGCGACTGGTACGGTATTATCGAACTGATCCGTTCGCAGCGTCTCAAGGCAGAGGCCAAGCAGGTCCGTCACCCGGGCCGCAAGCATCTCGTCGTTGAAGCTGGGAGACACGCTACGCACCGCACTTCGGGACCAAACAAGAGTGCGGTGAGGTAATGCCGGTAGTGCCCCGTTTACCACGACGTCAACGGTAGCCGCACGACTTGCCAGCGCGCTCAAGAAACCGAAGGCGGAACTACCCAAGACGGTCTCATCGCACTCTGCCCACAGCACGTTGCATCCGTCCAGCTTCCCTGACTGCAGGAGCGTGCGAGTGGCCCGCAGCAGCGAGATGGCCATTTCGCCAGGCGCAACAATCGACTCCGCCTTGCCTAAGCGTCGAGTCGCGGATGGGGCAGAAAGGGAGGCCGAAAATGGGACTGACTCGGTTCTCGAGGCCGGCGACTGTTTTCGTCGGTTGAGTCGGTCGGCAAAGCGAGCGATTGAGCGCAACCAGCGGTCGATACTGAGTAGCGAATTCGCCATGATCGACAATACCGGTGCGCCTGGTATCGGCGAGTGTAGACCGACTGGCGGCACCACGCGCACGTCAATGGAAAACGGCGCTTTGAGCGAGCTGTGAAGGGAAGCAATCACCCCTTGAATCCAATAGGCCGGCGTATGTTCCTCCACCAGCACCACGATTGGAAGCGGAATCATGCGAATGGGGCCGATACGATCGGGTGGAGAATCTTTAGCTGAGGGTTGCGCCGAGGACGCTCCTGCACATTCGTTCCTACAATACCTCCCATGGGCTCCGGGAGGGGAAGCGGTTCGGACTTCACTCTTCGAGCATGCACCACTTCGAGTTCGTGCCGGCCGGATCGGCACAGCATATCACCGACTGGGCGATACTGGAACGCAGTAGTCGAAAGTTGGCGGCGGTGCATGCCCCCCACGCGATTATGGGAACACCGAGCGGGCGCCGCCTCTGGTGCCGCGTGCTTTCCTCGAACCGCATTCTGGAAACGGGTGTGGTGCTCTCCCTGGCCCGGAGTCGTAAACTGCCGCTCGTTTATGTAGGCCGTGTGCAATTCGCCGTACCATTGCTTTTGGCGCTGGGCGTAAACGGCATTCATGATTGGCTCGATTCGCTGCGTCGGCTGCCAGGAGGCCCAAGTGTCTTGAGCATGCATGTTTATGCCACCGAGATGTCCGAAAAAGAACTCGGTGGGCAACTGCTGATGCGCGCCGGCTTTGAGCCCGAGCCAAGGGCTCGAGGCTTCCATCGTACTCTGCTTGTTCCGGTGAATGGGAGCGCGGCAGAACGGCTCGAGCGAATTTCCTATGCTGCACGTCGTGGGATCCGACAAGTGCATGAGCGAGGCTATGGCGTGGCACCGGTGGTCGACACGTCGGCTGCTCCGCGCCTCACTTGGCTCAATGCGCAGGCGCGTCGGCGCACAGGTGGACAGCCTCATGAACAGCACTTCGCGACAATCATCGAAACCGCTCGACTCATGCCTCTCCATAGCGTGTTGCTCGGGGTCTACCATCCCGAACGTTCGGTTGACACCGCGCTTGTGGGGTTCGCCCATGCATTCTCGACGGGAACGAGCGTGGTATACGCGAGTGCAGGGACCGAGCGGGCAGCCGATATCGGGAGTACGCCGTTGAGTTACGGTGTAGTGTGGCGACTGTTGGAGTGGACGGCTGGCATCGGCTGCGACCTCTTCGATTTCGGGGGAGTAACTCCACTCGAAGAACAGGGTAATCCACTCGCTGGAATATCCGAGTTCAAGCGAAAATTCCGTGGCGCCGAGGCCCATGTGGCATCGGATTACTCGATCCCGCTCAAGCGAGCCAGCGCGGCCCTCCTGCACGCCTTGGAGCGCCCGGCTCGGCTGCTCCGTGGTCACTGAGCCGCGCCTGAGACACGCATTCACGGTGCCCACCGCCGCTGCCACGCCAAGAACACCAACACAGGCCACAGCTGCCGGCCGTGGTTGCCCCGCTCTTCAAGGTGAGCGCGCCAAAGACCCCGGACGACGTCAGGCCGAAATGGCCAATCCTTGGCGCTGGATAGTAGGTCCTCACCCCAAGGTCGCAATGCGCTTCGGAGCCAGCGGTCAAGTGGAACCGCGAAACCGCGCTTTGTCCGCTCCGTGAGCTCCGTGGGTACGTGGCGTGCGAGGACGGCCTTGAGGATCCGCTTCCCTTCGTCGCCGTCGCGCAGGTAAGGCCTCGGCAGAGACCACGCGAATTCAGCAACCTCGTGATGTAGTAGCGGCGCACGGACTTCCAAGCTTGCGTGCATCGCGGCTCGGTCGACCTTTACGCAGATATCGTCAGGCAGATAGGTCTGAGTATCCCAGAGCATGCGGGGAGACGCGTAGTCGTCCATCGGTAGCCAAGTTCCAGCGCGTTCCTGCGACCGTTGTGGTTTCGCGAGCACGTGGTCCGGGTCGGGCCAGATGGCCAAGGCGTCCTCGTACCTTTGCTGTTCGCTGCGCCCCGTCAGTGCCAGTCGAATTCGATCGTCGAGTCGCTCGACCGGTTCCGTGGTGGGATTGCTGCGGAGCCGAGATAATACCCCATACCTCACAGGACGGGGTAACGCCGCGAGGCCGCCCCGCAACAGCGGTCGGGAAACAGGCGGCAGCTTGGATAAGATGCGGCCGACACTGTCACGACCAGGGCGATACTGGGTGTAACCACTGAACAGTTCGTCGCCGCCGTCACCCGATAGCGCCACAGTCACATGCTGCCGTGTGGTGTGCGAAACCAAGAGTGTCGGTAGTTGGGAGCTATCGGCGAAAGGTTCGTCGTAGATGTCGGGCAGCGCATCCACGAACTGAAGTGCCTCATCTGGGGCCAGCATTACCTCCGTATGCTCGGTTCCCAGATGTTTCGCAACTGCCTGCGCGAACGGGGCTTCGTTGAATTGCTCGTCGTGAAATCCGATGGTGAACGTCCGGATCCGTCGTTCGCTCTCTGCCTGCATGAGGGCCGTCACCAATGAAGAATCGGTACCTCCGGACAAGAATGCCCCTATGGGGACATCTGCAACCATCTCCTGGGAGATTACCCGCCGCAGCAGGGCTTCCAAAGCTTGAGTAGCTTCGTGCGCTGATCCCGTGAACCCAGAAGCACGCCGCGCAGACAATACGACAGCCGGATCCCAGTATCGCTCCTGCTCCGGTGCACCACTCGGATTGCCGAAAGTCAACAGCTGACCTGGAAGTACTTTGCTGATTCCTTCCCAAATCGTATGCGGGGCAGGGATGTAGCCGCACCGAAGGAGGTGCCAGACCGCGGCTGCGTCTATCTCGCGGGAGTGCCCTGGAACCGCCAGGAGCGTCTTGAGTTCGCTGCCGAATCGTAGCCCATTCGGTCCCCACGACACATACAGAGGTTTCTCCCCCAAGCGGTCTCGGGAAAGTGAAAGCCGCAGCGTGTGTCGGTCCCAGACGCCAAGCGCAAACATGCCGTGGGCGCGTCGTACGGTCTCTGGGATGCCCCAAGCCTCGAATCCAGCAAGCAGCACTTCGGTGTCGGAGCTTCCCCGAAAGCGTGCGCCTTGTGACGAGAGCTCACGACGAAGATCCCTGAAGTTGTAGATCTCGCCGTTGAAGACCAAAACAAATCGCCCGCTTGCAGACTGCATGGGTTGGGCGCCGTTTGGGGACAGATCCAGGATGGCGAGCCTACGATGGCCTAGCACAATCCCCTGGTTCTCGTCCGCCCACCGCCCATCAGCGTCTGGCCCGCGATGGTGGATGGGGTCGGTCATAGCTCGGCCCCGTTCGAGCAGGTCCGCGTGCGAGAAGGGCGGACGGGTCAACCAGAGGCCCGCGATGCCGCACATCGTAAGAAAATCTCGCTTCTGAGGTTAGGCGGCGAATCGAGTTGGCGCATCGAATTGACGATGCACCAAGCGATGACTGAGGCCACGAACGTTCGGCTTTCGCCGTTTAAATTAAAGCAGTGTCTAGTCTTGCGCCAAAAAGGTTGCCGATGCGACGCTACGGCAGTCCGTTTTACAGGCTCAGCCTTCATCTATAGACATCAGACTTCGCGAAACTCGTGCCTATATCACCCGCTGCGCAAGGAACGCGGATTCAGTCCTTGGACGGACTTCGCGCGATTTCGATTTTGGCCGTTATTGCCGGTCACGCCACGGGCACTCGAGCTTTCCCGGATTGGCTGAATCAGCTGATTCAAAATGATGTTGTCGACATCGCAAATCTCGGTGTGCGTGTGTTTTTCGTGATTTCTGGATTCTTGATCACTGGCCTGTTGAAAGGCGAACGCAATCGCACCGGTTCGATCGACCTCGCGAAGTTCTTTTTCCGGAGAACCTTTCGAATCTTTCCGGCCTACGCGGTGTTCCTAATCGGCCTCTGGTTTTTGACTGTCGCGGGCGTTACGGAACTGACCAATCGGGACTTTCTACATGCCCTCACGTATACGACGAACTATCACATAGGTCGCTCATGGGAGGTCGGGCACTTATGGTCCTTGGCAGTGGAAGAGCAGTTTTACCTTCTCTGGCCTCTCGCGTTTCGGGCATTTGGAGAAAACCACGGGCGGAGAGCCTTATGGGCGGTGGTAGTGGTGATTCCACTGTGGCGCGTCGCACAGTCGATGTACTTCCCGGAATATCGAGCGCTGATAGGAAACAGTTTTGAAACGACGGCCGACGCCTTGGCAGTGGGATGTCTACTGTCACTGTACCAAGCGGAACTCCCGAAGTATGGCCGATTTGCGCGTCGGGCCTCGAGCTGGTGGTCGGTAGCGGCCTTACTGTTGATTGGGCTCGTGTTTAGCGCTCGCTACAGACCAGCACTGCTACTCGGTATCCCAATGGTGAACTTCGCGATCGCCGGAGCGGTCGCCCGCGTGACTTGGTCTCCCGACACGATCGCAGGGCGCTTCCTGAATAAGCCGGTGATGATGCGGATCGGTGTCTTGAGCTATTCCCTGTACCTGTGGCAACAAGTCTTTCTCAACCGGCACTCAAACGGTTGGTGGGCGTCGTTCCCGGTTCACTTCATTTTGTCGATTACACTGGCTTGGCTTTCTCATAAGCTAGTCGAGCGCCCTTTCCTTGTTTGGCGAGAGACTTTGGAGAAGAGGGTATTCAACCACGCGGCTGACGGCGTTCGATGATCAAACTCCTTCTCGCCTTCATCTCCGGGGTGGCGCTGGGAGTACTTTCGGGTCGAGCAGGGGTGCCAGACAAGCTCCTCAAGCTCACCGCTATTCGGCCTTTAGGTAGGAAAGTCATTCTCAATACTCCGACCGATTCGGGGTTGACGGCGAACGATTGGCGACGAAGCTATGCGAGGCACGGCCACATCACCCTAGTGGCGTTCGGGCAATCGCAGGCGGCCAACTTCGGTGAGCCGGATGCTCTCGCCACCGATTCGGTTTGGGCACTGTACAACGGTCGCGTTCACCGAAGTGGCGGCGTTATGCCCGGGGTGGAAGGGACAGGGATGAGTGTTTGGCCCAGACTCGCAACTCGACTTGAGCATTACTTCGGTAAGCCCGTTGTCGTACTCCCAATCGCCGTTGGCGCAACGCTCGCGGAAGATTGGCTGCCATCGGCGTATCTTGGAAGGCGACTTCGCGAGATCATCGAAAGCGCTGTCCACTCCGATATGGAACCAAGTGCAGCGCTACTCATGCTCGGCGAGGCGGACGCTGCCAAGGGCACTTCACACCACGTATTCGCGCGACACCTCCGTGAAGTTGCCGAGCAAATCGGGCGAATAGGTCGTGGCCCGGTATTGGTCGTCGCTCGGGAAACACGATGTTACGATGTCCCTGCGACGGATGCGATTCGTAACGCTCAGCGCTTTATCGTGAACAATACATCAGTGCTTGCCGGGCCGGATCTTGATCAGCTCGGTCCAGGGTTTCGCTGGGATGGTTGCCACTTCAACAGCATGGGATTGGATAGCGTCAGTAGCCTATGGATGCGCACGCTACTGACACTTGGCGACTCAGTCTGGCTTCGCGGTCGAATAGCGGACGAACAATCCGATGAAATTGATTCCAAGAGTCAGAGGGCCATCGCCCGCGGACTACAACTGACTCCAAAGTTGGCTTTTTCCGCGAAGTTTCGGTCAGAGGAAGATGTTCGCTGAACGGAAAGGTCGAACGCTGAAAGATCGACTAGTCGGCACGGCACTCTTGACCGGGATTGGGTCGGCGCTTGGCCTTTCTTCCCAAGCGCTAGTTGCAAGGTTGGTTGGAGTAGAAAGCTTCGGCATTTACTCACTCGCCTTGAACATCGTCGGTCTTACCCAAGTATGGCTCGCACTCGACTTTGGCCAGGCCATCGTCAGGTTCGTGCCAGGGTACTGGCGGTCTGGCGATGGAGGTCGGCTGCGAGAAATCAGACGTCTCGGTCTCCAGATTGTCACTGCGACTTCCTTGGTCGCCTTTCTCATGGTCGCCATTGTACCAACCGCGTGGTTGGTACAGTTCCCGTCAACAGAAATCGTCGGTCTCTGTGCAATACTGGCCACTTTGGTCACTTTACTGCAACTGGACTACCTGTACCTCGTCGCGATCGGAAACACTCGCCAAGCCGTTTTTCTTCAGCAGGTTCTCCGTCCTGCTTTGGTGATCGGGTTCGTCACACTTGGATGGATGCTCGCCATTCCCGACAGTTATCTCGGCCTTGGTTCGGCCGTGATCGCCGTGGGTATAGTCGCTTTGCTCGCTTGGAGATGTGTTAGTGCTGCTGTCGAATCCAAGTCGGATGAAAGCAGGAGTAGTGATGCAGGGCTCGGTAGTTCCCCTCGCACGGTCTGGATTCGTTTCTCTTCTACGTTTCTCGTTTCAAGCGCAGCCCAAGGGCTGATTTCTTCTCAGTCTGACATTGTTCTCGTCGGTGTAATGGTGGCCGCTCGAGAATCGGGCGTGTACGCGGCGGCCTCTCACCTCGCCTTGTTGGCAGGACTGTTGCCCAACGTCATGAATAGCGTACTTACTCCGCCTGTCTCCGCCGCACATGATGCAGGATCTGAGGATGAAACGCGCGTGGCTCTCGGAAGATTTTCGATAGCACAGATGGGTTCCGCACTTGCGGGATTTCTGGCTGTGGCCGCTATTGGGCCAATCTTTCTCATCGCCTACGGCGAGCAATACGCGCGCAGTTACCCGATTGCGCTGCTCCTCTCTGCAGCGGGAGGGCTTTCGTCAGCGGCCGGGGCGCCAGCGTCTCTGGTTCTCTCGACCATGGGGGGGCATCGCAAGCTCGCGATTGCGAATGCTGCACTGGCGGCGCTTGCCGTGGCCCTCTCCGTCGCTCTGATTAAATTGGGTGGTTCCATCGGGGCTGCTTTCGGAACGCTGGCCGTCGCGATCGTGCGATCTGCCGTTTTGCAGTTCCTTGCTCGCCGGCACGCTTCCGGAATGTTGAATTATCGTCTCGCGTGGCGAACGGCTCTTGGTGTTATCGGCCGAATCATCTCAGAGCGGCGTGGCGCATAGGTACACCTGCATCCCGCAGTATTGTCTGGGTCTTGCGGATCGGACGGTGTGCTGGGTCATCACGGTGGATAGGCAAATCTTTCAACGAGGATCGGAATCGTTATGTCGCGATTGAAGTTGATCGCTGCGGGCGTCAAGAGTCTGTTTCCCGTGGGACCGCGGTATTCGATGGCTGATCAGCCAGTTGATGTGGCTTACGGTTACGGAGTATGGCTTCGGCATTTGGCAGGACTGCAAAAGGCGGGGATTTCCGGCCCATTCGATCGAGTGGCCGAGCTTGGTCCGGGAAACTCGGTCGCAGTGGGAATCTGCGCACTGCTCAGCGGAGCCACGTCATACGTAGGATTGGATGTCCTTCCACATCTTTCATTCTCCCGCGCGACGTACGTACTCGACGAATTGCTCGAGCTCTTTTCACGATCAGCCTCTATCCCGTCAGGAGAGTCATACGCTGGCGTTTATCCACCGGTCGTTGACTATACATTCCCCGAAGCTGCTATCGAGGCGTTTCGCGGTAACCGCAGGGATTCCATGGATGAGAGCGCTTTGCGTTCGGCAGTTCTCAAACTTGAAACTGGTGATTCTTCGTCGCAGATGATTCGCTCGATTTGTCCCTGGGATCAACATAGCCTGCCGAAAGGATCTGTTGATTTGGTGCTCAGCCAAGCCGTCCTTCAGGAGATTCCGCCAAAGTCGCCTGAGAACCCATTGCTGGCCGCGTTTTGTGCCACTGCGAACTTCCTGAGAACCGGTGGAATTGCCAGTCACCAGATAGATCTCGGGTTTTATGGTCGCGGACCATGGAATATTCATTGGACGTGGAGCGATCTCGAGTGGCGGTTAATTCGCGGCAGGCGCGACAACTACGTGAATCGTGAGCCACTAGGCACGTATCTCGCCCTCGCCAAGCAGGCCGGGTTCGAGATCGTTCGTGTTGAAGTGGTGAACGATCCGGGAGTCCCCATCAGCTCGCTTTCGCCACGTTTTCGCGGCCTTCCGGAATCGGAGCGTACCGCACGCGCTGCACACCTGATTCTGCGCAAGCGATGAAAACGTCGAAGTTGTCTTCTACGCTGAACGGTGATGTGCGGCCGCCGGTTGCTGTCCAGCCGCGGGAAATTCGCACCCTCGAATCGCTCGAAACAGCGCTCGCGGCGGGGTTGCTTTCACAGTGGCTGGAGTTGGTGGACACGGATCCTCTTGCTAGCGCCTTTCAGGCACCTGGTTGGTGTATGGCCTGGTATCGGAGCTACAGTGATCTCCACGAGCCGTTGGTCTTGTTGGTAGAGTCAGATGGAGAGCTGCTCGGTCTGGTGCCTTTGGCTGTCGATCGAGCGACGAGGCGTCTCGATTTTGCGAGTGGATCCAGCGCTGACTATCGGGACATTGTCGCGCGCCCCGGGGCTCGACGCGAAGTGGTCAAGGCACTGGTGCACGCCTATCTTGACGGCCGCTTTAGCGGCGTACTCTCAGTGGGGTGGATCGATCCACGTTCTGATACGCCGCTGCTGCTGCGAGAAGTGAGTGAAGAGCTTGGTGTGTTTTTCGCGGCGCGCACTCAACCGTGTTGGCGGTGGAAACCGCCGGCTCCAGAGAAACCAAGCGGCAAAAAGTTCTTGAATTGGTATCAACGGCATAGTACCGTCGATTTCCGCCGCGTGCTCGAACCAACGGAATGGGTTGCGTTTCGTGAGGAGTACTATCTCCAGCATTCTCTGCGACAGCTTCAGTCTGGGCGCAAGGCGACCTTCGATGATCCCAGACGTCGTCGCTTCTATGATAGCTTGTTCGCATCTCCACACCTCAAGACGCATGTCACGGGCTTCTTCGCCAATGGTGTCATGGTCGCCGGGCACTTCGGCGTTGTCTGGCGCGGGGAAATCCTCCTTGGTCCGCCTTCAATTCGGCTCGAAGACGAGACGAGGTCGCCTGCCGTGGTCTTGCTCTCCTGGATCATTCAGCATGCCGAAGCGCAAGGCCTTCGAGGCTTCGACCTCACCATTGGCAACTCGGACTTCAAGCGCCGCCTTGGCAACTACTGTGTGGAACTGACAGCCATCGACATCTATGCCACTCGAGGTGCCTACCTGCAGCAGCACGCGAGGCAGCGCGTTGTTGGCGCGGCCAAACAGATAACCGCCCGTCTGGGGGGAGATGAGGCGTGGAAGACGAAGGTTCTTCCCCGCGCTGCAAAGGTACAACGCAAGTGTAACCGATTTCGTGAGCTTGGCGTATGGTCTTCCGCGAAGCGTGCTCTCGGCGTGGTCAGGAAGTCTGTGTATGATCGCCGTATCGGTCTGCTGTTGCGCGTGCGGCCCGGTGACCTGCGCGAGGTTACTCCGAAGCTACCTGCAGGCGCCGAATGGCAGGTCAACACCAATCGCTCGGAAGATCTGCTCAAGTGGGCAGGCAAATCCCTCGAAACTTCAGCACGGATAAGCGAGATCGCTCGAGGATACGGCAAGAGCCGGGCGTCCGGGCGTTCCATGCACACCTTACTCGTCGATGACCGCCTGGCCGGTTGGGGGTTTTCCTATCTTCCGGATCAACCAGCTGTTCTCTCGGAGACGCCGGGCGCTTCGTATGTATTCCCCTCTGGCAGTGCTTCTCTCTACGATTTCTACGTCTTGCCGGAGTTCCGCGGTCAGCGGCTATACCAAGCGCTGCTTTGTCATATCGTGCAGACGCGCTTTGCCGAGGGTGTGTCCGACGTGTACATCGCCGTACTGCATGGAAACGTTGCGTCGCGCTCTGCGATTGAACGAGTAGGCTTCCATGTCGTTCACAGGAACCACTATGTCGCGTTGCTTGGTCGCCGTTCAATTCGAGAAGAGAAAGTCGAAATGCCGTGAACCCACCTCTTGTTGAGGCCTGCACGAAGACCCGATGAATCGAAAGCGAGCAGAGTTCAGGGTTCGGCTAAAAGGGTGGAATTGTTTTGCGCGCGGAACTGGCCGCGCCAGAGGGAAAAGTTCTTTGCCGTATACTCTTCGTGTAAGGCACAGCCCTGACGGCCGTGCTCAGCAGTGACTCTGTCCATACGCTTCGCGGTCTCCCTGTTCGCGAGAACCGCGTGCGATGCACTGCAGGGCAGTTCCCATAAAGGGCGCGCGGTGGCGACTCGTCGTTCACTCTTCAGGGCAACCGGCGTTTGGATCTCCACTGGGAAAGCGGAAACCCAATGGCCTGAGTAGCTTCAGACAGGAGGGTGTGCACGATGCCCAAGAAGCCGGTGGGTGACGCCCGCATTCGGAGGCAGTACACGCGGGAGTTCAAGGAAGAAGCGGTGCGGTAGGCGATGGGGTGATTTCGATGGCTCGGGAAATAGGGATGCGGCCGTCGGTTCTGCTTGATTGGATGCCCACATTGGGGACCGGGTCGGCCGGCTCGTATCGCGGTGACAAGTCAGGACGAGGAGCTATGCCGTCTGCGCAAGCGCGTGTAGGAACTTGAGGAGGCGCGCGAGATCCTGCGAAAGGCGATGGCCTTCTTCGCCAGGCGAAACCGATGAGATTCGTCGTCATGCGCGCCTATGCGACACAGTACCGGGTCACCACCATGTGCCGCTTACTGCAGTTGTCGAAGGCCGGCTACTACGCGTGGGCGAATCGCGCGCCGAGGAGACGCATGCGCTAATCAGGCAATTCACGCTGGTGCCTCGAGCATTACAGCTGCGCTACGGCAGTCCGCGCGTGCATCGCGAATTGCGGGCCTTGGGCCGCCACGTGGGGCGTAAGGCCGTCGCCCAGTTGATACGAAAGTACGGGCTTCGGGCGAAGGGCGTGCGTCGCTGGCGCGTGACCACGGCCGTGGATCCGGCCGCGGCCCCGGCCGCGGCCCCGGCACCCAACACGCTCGCGCGCCAGTTTGCCCCGAGTGCGCAGGCCAGCCCCAATCGCGCGTGAGTCGGCGATGTCACGTATCTGCGGACACGGGAAGGCTGGATGTATCTCGCCGTGCTGCTCAATCTCGCCACGCGGGAAGTCGTCGGCTGGGCGATGCGCCACACACTGGAGGGCGCGCTGACGCTCGATGCCCTACAAATGGCCTGTAGCCCTGGCGCCCCGCGACCGGTCTGCTCGTGCATCACGACCGCGGCACGCAGTACACCGCGGCGGTCTACCAGCGGTAACTCACGCAGCACGGGGCCATCGCCAGCATGAGCCGCAAAGGGAACTGCCGGGACAACGCCGTCGCCGAGAATGTTTCGCCACGCTGAAGCGGGAGGTTGTCCCTGACACCCCGTGGGCCACGCGCGAGGAGGCGCGTGCGGCCCTCTTCGATTACCTCGAACGCTGGTATAATCGCTATCGTCGACACTCACCCCTCGTATACCGCACGCCCCACGAGCACGCCCAACACTTGGCGCGCTCCTAACGACTAGGCGTGTCTACTTTTCTGGGGAAGCCCATCTCGCGCGTATTGCGTACGCGATACCCAATCACCCGACTCCATGTCGAGCCTGACAACCACCGCTATTCGTACGGCTGCACCAACTACCGTCGCGGGAAGCCAAAGGCGAACGTGCGATACTGCACCCCGATAAGTGTGATTGGAGTTCAAGCGTTTGCTCGGTGGGGTGAACGATAGCGTGCAGCTAAGGTCACCAGTAGATACGGGAATGCCATGTATACATACGATCCCGTAAGGCACATCGTCGAATAGCCAGCAATTCCTGCAAACAAGACGGTCGGGGCAAACCCCTGCACGCCACCGATGCCGCGACCACTAGCAAATGCTTCTGCTTGACGTTCGTGAAAGAGGCCGATACCAACCAGTACTACCGAACTGCCGAAGAGCAGTAGCCCAACGACGCCTGTCTCGGCTGCTAATGTCAGGTACGTATTGTGGGAATCACGAAAACCAGATGCGATTCTCCAATCGGCGCGCGAGGCCGCATATCGGAAGTTCGCAATTGGATAGTTGCCGATCCCCACACCAAAGAGTGGGTGGTCACGCGCAACCGCTGCTGCTACTGATAGAATTACACTACGTTCGGCTGTGGAGCCGTAGCGGTCAGCCTGCGCAAGTGTCTCAGATGAAGTGAGGAAGCGCATGCCACCAAATCGCTCTCTGGTCGACTCCGGTAGCAGCGGGAAGGCGATGAGTACGGCGCAAACTGATACAGTCAGAAGACCCATGCGGTGCTTCGAGAAGGTCAACAGGATGGCCGCCATCATCGCCATCCCTAGCACTCCAGCTCGGGATCCTGTGAGCAGAATGGCTCCCGGAAGGCCAATCGCCCCAGCTAGCGCCCCCCACCGGACCCAACGGGGCCCGCCAGGCCGGAGGTGCACGATAGCCAGCGTAAGTGCAAGGAGCGCAATCGTGGCGTAGTCGTTTGGGTTTCTAAAGCCAAAGTTCCAAGAGTATCGCCCCTGCGTCAGGTTGCCCGTCAGCACGTTGAACACGATGCCACGAAACGGGAACAGCGCGAACAGCGCCAACCACCCGACGGTGACAATCCGCCATTGCGCGGGCGTACGTACCGCGTTGTACATCAAGAAGCAGATCAGCCAGAACTTCCCGTAGCCGGACCACTTGTCAAAAGCCCGTGCCGGATCCAAGGCGAGAGGTGAGGTAGCGAGCGTCCACGCCAAGAACAAACCGAATGCGACGAGGAACGACGGCACCTTGATTGGTTTGCCCTCGAGCAACACAAATACGAGCCCCAGGATGATCGCATAGGTGCCGATATCCAGTTTGCCGCTGTGAATCACGAACAGATAGGCGAGGACACAGACGATTGCCGGAGTCCAACCCGATGCGGTCGAGCTGCCGGGTCGCATCGTGAGCGGACGAGCACTACCGCGTGTGCCCCTCCCCGTTCCGTATGGCGCGCTATCGAGCAGTTCTGGTCTGGCGGTACGAGCTGTCACGCCGCCCTCCTGTCGTGCATGTCAGCCTCGTCAACTAACAGCCTGTCGTGCCATGCGGATGCCATGATACCTTGAGGAGAAAGATGTCGCTTGCGTGCCATCACTCCTTTCCCGCCTCATTACAAGGCTTCCCTACTGCTTGATGATCAAAAAACTGCTGGTAACCGCGGCAAAAACCCTGGGTATCACCAGCGTTTTGGCAGACAGTGAATGGCGCCGCCGTCGGCTGCTGATTCTCTGTTACCACGGCATTTCGCTGCATGATGAACACGAGTGGAATCCAGGGTTGTATATGCCGCCCGACATGTTCGAAGGGCGACTCCAGCACCTGCGAAAGAACAACTACGTCATCTTACCGCTGGCTGAGGGACTCAGTCGCCTCCAGCAGGGCACCCTGCCGAAACGCAGCGTCTCCCTCACGTTCGACGACGGCGCGCACGACTTTTCCGAGGCTGCGGTTCCGCTGTTGAGCAGATATGATGCCCCAGCTACGGTATACCTCACCACCCACTACGTGCGTTGGCGCTATCCCGTATTCGATACCGGACTGAGCTACTTGTTATGGAAAGGGGCGAATAGCGGGCGCGATCTCGCTGCGCTCGCTGGATCCGCTACACCACTTCGTGTTGAGACCGTCGAGCAGCGCAGGTCAACGTGGAAAGCCATCCGAGACTTTGCCTTTGCTGCTGGAATGACCTCTCCTGAAAAAAATGTCTTGTTGCGAAACGTCGCTGATGCACTGGGCATCGACGATGATACGCTGTGGGCCAAGCAGTTATTGCACATCATGACGGCGGAGCAAGTTCGCGCCTTGCCGTCACACATCGCCGTCGAACTCCACACCCACCGCCATCGCACTCCTCGAGCTCGTGAACCGTTTCAGGAAGAGATCCAAAAAAATCGCGAGATCATTCAAGGCCTGCGCCCGCAGCAAGCGGTTCCTGCGCACTTCTGCTATCCGAGCGGCGACTACTCCAAGCACTACATGTCCTGGTTGGGCGAGATCGCGGTGGCGAGCGCGACCACGTGCGTGCCAGGATTGACATCTCTTGCCAGTCATCCGTTGCTACTTCCGAGATTCGTCGACACGACGTCCCAGTCGTTGTCTACATTCGATGCATGGTCCAGCGGCGTGGCAAACTTCTTTCCTCGCCGCGAACAATTTCTGCTCGACCCCACTCGGGACTGATGGCCTATCAGCGAGGAACGCATGGCGGCCGCTTCAGGCCTCCATGCGCTCTCTAACCGATTTCGCGGGTCTTTACTTGCGAATGCTGTCCTTGCGCGCCTTCGGGAACTTGTCCGAAAGCTGGTCGGTGTACTGGCGCTCGCCCTCACCCACGTAGATCTGACGCGGGCGCGCGATCTTCTGCTCCTTGTCCAGGATCATCTCTTCCCACTGTGCCATCCAGCCGGCCACACGCGCCACGGCAAAGAGCACCGTGAAGAAGTCCGTGGGGAATGCCATGCTGCGGTAGATGAGCCCCGTGTAGAAGTCCACGTTGGGGTAGAGCTTGCGGGCGATGAAGTAGTCGTCGCTGAGGGCGATGCGCTCGAGCTCGAGCGCGATCTCGAGATCCTTGTCCATGCCCACCTGCGCGAACACCTCGTCGGCCAGCTTCTTCACGATGCGGGCCCGCGGGTCGTAGCTCTTGTACACCCGGTGGCCGAAGCCCATCAGGCGCTGCTCACCCTTGCCGCTCTTCACGGCTTCGATGAATGCCGGGATGTTCTTCTTGTCGCCAATGTCGCTGATCATGCGCAACACGGCTTCATTCGCGCCGCCATGCAGCGGGCCGAAGAGGGCGGCAATACCGCCGGCGACCGCCGAAAACGGATCCACCCCCGACGAACCGATGGCACGCACCGCGCTCGTGCTGCAGTTCTGCTCATGGTCGGCGTGCAGAATGAAGAGCACTTCGAGTGCCTTCACGAACACCGGGTTCGCCTCGTACTTCGGCTCCGACATGCGCGCCACCATGGAGAGGAAGTTCTCCGTGTAGCTGAGGTCGTTGTCGGGATAGATGAACGGCAACCCCTTCACGTGGCGGT
>Ga0315907_10000772_pt1 | contig 44885 bp, 35 predicted proteins | sample LakEriMetagenome_3_FD_203525 | JGI IMG/M metagenome (GOLD analysis project Ga0315907, IMG submission 203525) | Freshwater fungal communities from buoy surface, Lake Erie, Ohio, United States - Buoy 12 MA123 | ecosystem: Environmental > Aquatic > Freshwater > Lake > Lake biofilm | place: USA...
CGCCAATCGCGGCGAGGCTGCACCTCTGGCTCTTGGGCGGAATAACATAATTGATTGGACCCCCGCCTGCGCGGGGGTGACGCATCCGCTCGCCAATCGCGGCGAGGCTGCGCCTCTGGCTCTTGGGCGGAATGCGTCATTTGAATGTCACTCGCGGATCGATGGCCTTGTAAGTGATATCTACCAGCAGGTTGATGATCATCGTGATCATTGCAAGATACACGGTTGCCGCCTTGATCACCGGGAAGTCCGAGCGGTTTACCGCGACCAAAATCTCACGACCCAGACCCGGGATCGAGAAGAATGACTCCAACAAGAACGAGCCGACAAACAAACTCGGCACCGCAATACCGACGTTGGTGATGATGGGAATCATCGCGTTGCGCATGACGTGTTTCAGCAACACCTTGTTTTCCGAAAGCCCCTTTGCGCGGGCCGTGCGGACGTAGTCGCTGTTGATTTCGTCCAAGAAAAAGCTGCGATAGAGGCGCAAAGCAGGTGCCAGGCCGACAAAAATCGCCAGCATGATCGGCAGCGGCGCGTAGTTCGCCATGTTTTTCCAGAAGTTGTCGCTCCAACCCTGCACCGGGAAGACACCCCACTTAAAGCCAAAGTAGTACTGCGCGACGATGATGTACACCAAAAACGAAATGGACATTGCAACCGTACAGATCATCATGATCATGCGGTCGGTCAACGTCCCGCGAACGTATGCCACACCGATCGCCAAAAAGATGGCGATGATGGTTTCCAGCACCAATACCGGGATCATGATCGACAACGTTGGCCCAATGCGCGTGGCGAGAATCTTCGGCACCTCTTCGTTGGTTGCCCATGAACGCACCGCCTGACAACCACTCGGCGGTGTAGCCTTCGGCGCAGCCTTGGGGTCCGCCTTAGGATCACTCTTCGGTGGCTCTGATTTATCGGTAAAGGAACGCCACGTACACGTAAAGCCGGTGGCGACCTCAAAACCGAAGTAGCCCATCTGTACGTACCAAGGCTGATCCACCCCGAGCTGCTTACGAATGTTCTCAATTTGTTCTTTGTTGGTAATTTTCCCTGCCAACACAAGTGCAGGGTCACCACCAACGGCGTTGAACAATACGAATATGAGCAACATCACGCCGGCGAGTGTCGGCACCATTTGTCCAATTCTTCTTAGTATGTAGGCACCCATGGGCCTCCTTCAAAAAAAACAGTGTTACGTTGGATAAAAAAAATTAGTGTTGCATCACCTTGCGCTGCATGGCGAGATCAACATCAAGATATTTGAACGCGGTGTAATAGATCGGGTGCTTCTTGTAACCCTTCACCCAGGGGTTGATGAAGTGGCTAAACGAACGGTGTAAGGTAAACCGCCACGGCGCGTAGGCCACAATGAGGCGACTCATCTCGCGATACAACCGGTTGCGCTCTTCCCCGTCAGGCAATTTCAGCGCGGCAGAATACAGCTGATCGTAGGCGGCGAGCTTGAAGCGTGAGTCGTTGGAGATATCCGTGTTGGGCCCGTAAAGCAACTGCAGAAAATTCTGCGCGTCGGGATAGTCGGCGATCCACGCAAAACCGGACATCTGAAACTTGCCGACTTTGCGATCCTTGAGCAAGTCCGCAAACAGTACCTCTTTGGCTGTCATCTTAATGCCAATCGCCGCCATGTTCTTCACCCACAGCGCCGCACTCTGGCGCGCATCACTTTCATTGGCGCGGTATTTGTATTCGATGGTTAACGGGCGGCCATCCGGCATATCGCGCCAACCGTCACCGTTTTTATCCAAGTAGCCATACAAATCCAGCAGCGCTTTGGCGGCAGGCAAGTTGTACTGTTGTTCGGCAGTGCGGAAAGTCGGGTCGTATCCGACAACCCCAGGACTAATCGGCCCGTGCATTTGCACCGCTTGCCCGCTGCGGACGATGCTAATTTCGGCTTGAACATCATGTGCGTGAATCATGGCACGTCGTAGCGCGACATTCTCCGGCTTATAGCCGCCAACAATCGGATCGTCTAGGTTGAACCCGTCCCAAACAATCTCCGGCTGTGTCTCTTGAAAGACCCGAACGTTGCGCTTTACCATCGCGGGCGAAAGTTGGCCGTTCGAGAATAGCTGTGACACGAACGAGAGCGGCGTTTCTTCAAGGTAGTCGTGCTGGTTGTCCATAAACGCCAAGAAGCGCGGCTGATCCTGTTCAATAGGCGTGATCTCAACTCGGTCTATAAGCGGTAGCGTTTTGCCCGCGAGCGACTTGATGGCGTCGCGATCCCAAGGGTCATTGGCATCGGCAAACTCGGTGTTAAGCGTGTGTCCACGATAGTTGGGATTGCGCTCAAGCACAATCTTGGAGGCACGCACCCATTCTTTGAGGACATACGGCCCGGTACCGACCGGATGCGCCATGGTGTCATCGCGGTACTTCTCTATCACCTCGCGCGCGACTGGTACAACGTTTGGTATCGCAAAAAAGTAGATGAAGTTGTAATCCGGGGAGCGTAACTTGAATGAGATGGTGTACTTGTCGATAAGGGTGATGCCTTCGATTTTCTTGTCGTAATCAAACTTGGCACCGCTTATTTTGATGCTCTCGACGTACTCATCGAGGCCAAGGATCTTGTCCTCGAAGAGCCACGAGTATGGACTGCGGACAGCGGGGTCACGGAACCGCTTGATGGCGTACTCCATATCGCGCGCCACGAGTTCACGTTTCTTGCCGCCAAACGCTGCATCGTCCGCAAACAAGATGCCTGGCTTAATGCGGAAGGTGAAACGTGTGCCGCCCTCCTCGCCCTCTGGCACTTTCTCGACCACTTGTGGCATCAGTTTTACCGGGCGCGCCAACCAATCGTAGGTCAGCAACGACTCAAACAAGTTCTCACACACGGCGATCGAATACCGATCTTCGATCTTTTGCGGGTCGAAGCCGGTCTCAATGGCGCGGAAGGCAATCTTGATCGTCTTTTTCCCCGCGTCTGCGGCGAAGACCGGCGAGGCAAACGTCGATACACACGCGATGAGCACAATCGCCCCGAAGAATGCAGCCCACCGCAATGTCAAGCACAACGCCAACGGCACACGCGTCACAGGCGACATCCCCGTCACCACTCTTGACATGTGATGCTCGACAGTTTGAGTGCCAATCGATGACAAAACTCACTCCTCGTTTTACGTCTGATGACCAACATCGCCAATACTACCAATTTGAAACTATCCGCCTGGCTTGCTGTTTCAGCCATAAATGCCTGAAAACGCCCGCCAACACTAGACTTTTACTCTTTCCGCACCTTGCGCTGAACGTCCAAATCCATATCGACCATTTTCCAAACGCCGCGCAAAGTCGGATGCCGCTGATAACCAATCATCCACGCATGCGTAAGATCGGTGTCCATCCGCGCAACCCCTAGCCGCCACGGTGCCAGTGATAGGAAAATACGATTCATCTGCCGGTACATCGCCAAACGTTCTTCGCCGGGCGGCGTCATGCGCGCCTTCAAATACAGCCGGTCAAACTCATCGTTTTTAAACCGCGCATGATTGGCCTGACCAGCGTTCGGCCCGAACAGCATTAAGTAGAAGGCATCGGCGTCCGGGTATACCGCGCCCCACGCAAGCCGCCAGCTCATCAGTTTTCCGGCGCGTGACTCCTTGAGAAGATCAGGCCATTGCGCCTTCGGAAACGAGATACGAATGCCAATAGCTTCCATGCTTTTTTTCCAGCCTTCATCGAGCTGCCGGTCACGCAGCGTTGGCGTGGATGACATCAGAATCTCAAGGCGCGACCCATCTGGATTTTCGCGATATCCATCACCATCGCGGTCCTTGTAGCCAAACACATCCAGCAGCGCTCTTGCAGCTGCCGGGTCGTACTCGGTGGCACGCGAGCGGAAATCAGGCTCGTAGCCGAAAGCCCCGGGACCAATCGGCGTATGGACGGCAACCGCTTGCCCCTTGCGATTGATGGCAATTTCTTCCGGCGCGTTGTAACCCATGCCAATAGCGCGGCGCAGTGCAACCTTGTCCGGTGTGTAGCCGCCGACCACCGGATTCTCCATCGCAAAATAGGCGTAGGTAACTTCCATCGCCGCCGTGCGACTGACTTGCACGCCCAGCTTCTCCAAGTCCTTGGCGAGTTTGTTGTTCGGGTAGGCTTGGTTGATAAAGTCGGGATGCACCCGATCAATGTAGTCGTGCTGCATGTTGCGGAACGACAGCCATCGCGGTTGCGTTTCTTCGATCACGTAGAACTCGATACGTCCGACCATCGGCAGACGTTTACCGCGCATTTTCTTTGCAATTTCCTGGCCCTTGGCGTCGTCGGCGTTGGGCTCGGCCTCCCAGTACTCTTCCCGAAACCCGGGGTTGGCAACCAGAACCGTTTTTGACGATCGTTTCCATGACTCCAGCTTATACGGTCCCGTGCCCACCGGGTGCGCCATGATATCAGTGGCGTACTTCTCAACAACCTCACGCGCAACAATCGCACAAGCGCCGTTATAGGCCAAGATGTAGAGGAAGTTGTAGTCCGGTGCCACCAATTTGATGCGCAACGTGTAGCGATCAACCAGCTCAAATCCTTCCACCGGCATGTCGTAATCAAAGACGCCGCTATTACGCTGCTTTTGGCGAACCTTCTCCATGCCGGCAATCTTGCCGTCGAGATACGACAAATTCGGTGAGCGCGTTTTCGGATCAAACAAACGCTTCATCGAATAGGCTAAATCCGCCGCGACGAGTTCACGCTTTTGGCCGTTAAAGGCGGCATCATCCGCAAAGTAAATGCCTTTGCGAAACTTGAGCGTGTAAACCAAGCCGTCCGGCGAGACGTCCGGCATGGCTTCCAGCACGTTGGGTTTTAACTTAACCGGACGCGCGAGGTAGTCGTAGGTTAACGGTGTGTCGAAAATGTTGGCGAAGACGTAAGCAGAATACCAGTCTGAGGTCTGTGGCGGATCAAAACCCGTCTCCGCGATCTCAAATGCCCAACGCAGCACTTTGTTGGGATCCGGCTGCGCATGGATCGGCCATGACACGAGCGCGGCAACCAGCAGCAGCACACGCGAAACCATCACACGGAAACTCGCCATCAGCGTTTTGCCTCGTATTGCTTCATCAGCGGCACATCAATATCCACGAACCGCCACCAGCTCTGTGTCTGGACGGCAGGACGTCGAAAACCCACCAGATACGGGTAATACAAATCCGTGAGGATGCGATGCGTGTTGATCTTCCACGGCGCGTAAGCAACAACCAGACGAGCCATTTCCTGATACAACTTGGTGCGCTCAGGGCCATCGGGCAGTAATTCGGACTTGGCAAAAAGATCGTCATACGCTTCCAACTGGAAACGCGCGCGGTTCCCCTTGAATCCGGAGTTTGGGCCGTAGAGAGATTGCAGCCAAGTTTCTGCGGTTGGTGTTGACGCGGAGCCACCCAAATGCCACATCATGAGCTTGCCCGCATCCGACGCCTTCAGAAAATCTGGCCATTTTCCTTTGGTAACTTCGATACGAATACCGATGGCGTCCATTGAGCGCTTCCAAAGCTCATCGAACTGTTTATCACGGTCGGTCGGCGTCGAATTGTTTCTCAAGACTAGCGGCGAGCCGTCGGGCATCTCGCGATAGCCGTCGCCATCAACGTCCTTGTAGCCGTACAGATCGAGTAATGCCTTCGCTTTGGCGGGATCGTATTCGTTGGCTGACGTTCTGAAGTCTGGGGTCCAGCCCTGTACGCCCGGCGCATACGGGGTGTGCGCCGGAATCGCTTGGCCCTTACGGATGATATTGATTTCATCCTCTGTCTTATAACCCAGAGAGATCGCCCGGCGCAGCGCCACGTTCTCTGGCTTGTATCCACCGACCGTCTTGTCTTCCATATTGAAGTAGATGTAGGTCAGATCCAGCGCGGCGACTTGCTGCATCTGAATCCCCATCTTTTTCAGGTTCGGTGCGAGGGTTCGGTTGGGAAAACTCATGTTCGCAAAGTCCTCTGGAAATAGCCAAAGCATGTCAAACTCGTTATTCAAGAACGCGAGGTAACGCGGCTGACGCTCTTCAATGATCGACACCTCTACGCGATGCACCTGCGGCAACCGTTTACCCTTCATCAGCGCCAAAATTTCCTGGCCTGCTTTGTCGTCGGGCGACGGCTCGCCCTCGAAGTAGGCCTCTCGGAAATTTGGGTTGTACTCAAACACCATCCGCGAGCTGCGCTTCCACGACACCAGTTTGTAAGCGCCGGTGCCAACCGGGTGCGAGCCAATATCGTTGCCGTACTTTTCAACCACTTCGCGCGCGACGGCGCACGAAACGCGGCAATCCGTGAGCATGTAAAAAAAATCCGGCTGCGTTTCGTTGAGCTTGATCTGCCACGTATAGCGATCCAAGGCGCGCAAGCCCTCCATGGGTGTGTCGTAATCCATCTTATTAGCTTTTCGCACACGCGTCATGAATTCGGTGGAGCCGACGATTTTCCCTTCAACCTCTCCAAGCAAGGGAGCGGTCAACGCCGGGTCGAACAGGCGCTTGATTGAATAAACGTAATCTTCGGCGGTCAGTTCGCGCTTCTTGCCGCCAAACACCGGATGGTCGGCAAAATAGATGCCCGGCTTCACGCGCATGGTGAAGGTCTTGTGGTTGTCGGTGACTTCTGGCATCGCCACAAGCGTATTCGGAACGGCCTTCAACGGTCGCGCGAGATAGTCATAACGCAGCGGTGTATCAAAAATGGCGTTGTTGACAATGGTGGAGTACAAGTCCGACACCTTCTGCGGGTCCATGCTGGTTTCGGCGATCTCAAAGGCGTAGCGCAGCACTTTGGTTTTGTCGGGCACATAGGTGGAAGCGGCGGCGGAGGCGGAAGCGGCGGCGGGATTAGATGATGCCGCCAGCACGTGAGCGCCAGATGCCATCAGCACCAGACCAATTAGCGCGGTCAGCTGACCAAATACACCGCTTAGTGACTGCAACCCCATAAATACTCCAAAGGACAGAGTGAAGTAACGACCTGCGATCCGTCGCTACGGCACCAACAAAACGGGGCTCGAAAACGACACGCAACTATACCGAAAACCCTGTCACGGCGGCGTCATATCTCAATCTTGGCGGTGCGAATTTTGCCTTGGAAACCACATTCCGCGGCGAGTTCGTCAAAAGCCGCCGAAACTTCATCAACGGACAGGTCTGCGACGTCGTGGGAGGCGGCTTGCAGAAGCCGATGCGGCACGCCCCAAGGTCGCCAACGAATCGGCTCGGAATCCCCAAACAAGGCCACGATCGGCTTACCCAGCCCGGCGGCAATATGCATCGCGCCGCCATCGGCACAGATTAACAGGTCGACGCCATCCAATCGACGGATAAGCGTGGCCAGATCGTGGGTTTGTACGAAGTCGACGTCGATGGGTGTTCCTGCGAGCAGAGTTTTCAGCACCTGCGCTTTTTCGTCATCTCCGGGGTGAAGCGCGTTATCAGTGGCCCCGGGAGACCAGAATACGCTGAACTTTACCGCGCCAGCCTGTTGGATTTGCCCTGCAAGTGCGGCGAACGACTCCACCGGCCAGCGCTGGGAGGGTTTGCGTGCGCTGAGATGGAGCCCGATGCGAAGCGGATTTGTTAGCCCAACGACAGCCGGCGGCTTCGGTCGACCAACCCGGCAGGGCGGAAAATCAACAACGCTGCCTGATGGTGCGGCAATACCATATGCGCTGGCGATGCGCAGCATGATCTGCGCTTGGTGCAGGCCCTCCATGGCCGCTTTCGACACCACCACGTCGAGGCCGGTGTGTTCGCCGTCGTCGTGCTCAAAACCAATCACCCGACGCGCAGGTGAAGACCACGACTTAGCGATGATGAAACGCGCCAGGCGGATGTTGCGCGGCGTGTAAGTCGGCTCGGCGAGGATCACGTCATCAAACCGCATCCGCCTCAGCTTGAAAAACAAACGAACCAGTGCAAGACGCGCCAGAACGCTGCCCCACCAAGAGTCGGCGTGTTTTCCCTTGGTATAGACGAACACCTCGTCAAGATCCGCGTTGTGCTCCAGAACCGGCGCATTGTATGAATTCACCAGCGCGGCGATATGGGCGTCGGGCAGTTGCTCCCTGAGCAGCCGTATCAGCGGCGTGGTAAGGATCAAGTCGCCGATATTCTCGCGACGTACCAGCAGAATTCTGGTTGTTGAATTGGTCAGGTTCATTCAGACGCCTCGGCGGGGAATGGCCCTGCCACGACGAGCAGCTATTATTGTGTTTGCATTGGGTGGGTCGGCGGGCATTCGCCCTGCGACCGCGCTCGCTGCTGGCGACATCTAATTCCTTAGACGAGGGTGGCATAGGCTAAACTCTGCCTTCATTTTATGTCTCTCAGGAGTGAACTTGTGGGTTTTCTCGCTAACAAAAAAATACTTGTCACCGGCCTGCTTTCCAACCGCTCAATCGCCTACGGTATCGCCAAGGCGATGCATCGCGAAGGCGCTGAGCTGGCCTTTACCTACGCAGGTGAAGGCATCAAAGACCGGGTACATAAGCTGGTGCCGGATTTCGGCGGCAAAATTGTGCTGCCATGTGATGTCACACGCGATGATGAGATCGCGGCATGTTTTGACAGTCTCAAGGCCGAGTGGGGAAGCTTCGATGGGTTCATCCACGCCATCGCGTTTGCGCCCAGAGAAGCCATCATGGGGGATTTTTTGGCGGGCCTTTCACGCGAGAGTTTTCGTGTCGCACACGATATCTCCAGCTACAGCTACGCGGCGATGGCCAAAGCCGCACTGCCGATGATGAACCCGACAGCGGCACTACTGACGCTCTCCTACCTCGGCGCGGAGCGGGTGGTGCCTAACTACAACACCATGGGCACCGCCAAAGCGAGCCTTGAGGCTGTCACCCGTTACCTCGCCGCCAGCCTTGGGCCGCGCGGTATTCGCGCCAACGCCATCTCCGCCGGGCCGATCAAGACTCTAGCTGCGGCCGGGATAGCGGGATTTCGTGAGATGCTGGGATTCTTCGAAGAACATGCGCCCCTCCGACGCGGCGTCACGCAAGAAGAAGTCGGCAATGTCGCCGCGTTCCTGATGAGCGACTTGGCGAGTGGCATTACCGGTGAGGTCACATACGTCGACGCGGGGTTTAACACCGTCGTCGCGGGAATGCCGCACTAGTCTTTTTAAAAAGTCCTTTACTGGCGGGCTTTTTCAGTCGTTTTTGGCTGGAAACACCGGTCCCTATTAGAGATTGGGATATTCTATGCAAGTGTTTTCAAACCGCGTTGCGGTGATCACCGGTGCAGGTTCGGGCTTTGGTCGCGAGTTTGCCTTGACAGCGGTCGGGCTTGGCATGCGTTTGGTGCTGGCCGACATTCAACCGGGGCCGCTCGACGAGACCAAAAAATTAGTCGAAGCGAAAGGTGCAACTGCGGTCACGGCAGTTTGTGACGTCAGCAAAGCGGCGGACGTTGAATCCCTCGCCGCGTTGGCCCTCTCGTCCTTTGGCGGCGTCAATCTGCTCTTCAACAACGCCGGCGTTGGCTCAGGCGGGTTGGTGTGGGAAAACACGGTCAAAGACTGGGATTGGGTGCTGGGCGTCAATGTCTGGGGTGTGATCCACGGCGTCAGAGTCTTCACCCCACTCATGCTCGAACAGGCCAAGGCGGATCCGGAGTACGAAGGCCACATCGTCAACACCGCCTCGATGGCCGGACTGTTATCCCCACAACTCATGGGCGCGTACAACGTTTCCAAACATGCGGTGGTGGCACTCTCAGAGACGCTCTACCATGATCTAGGTGCGGTCCAGACACAAGGACATGACAGCGCCGAAGGTCACGGACGCCGGCTTGATTGCAGCGTGTTATGCCCCGCATTTGTGCCAACCGGCATCAGCCAATCACACCGCGTACGGCCATCGGCATTGCTCAACGACGATAGTCCGACCGCGTCGATGAAACTGGCACAATCCATGACACATAAAGCGGTTTCATCCGGCAAGTTGACGGCTGCGGATGTCTCACGCATCACCTTCGACGCCATTCGCAACCAGCGCTTTTACATCATTACTCACCCAAAGATCATGGCGACTGTGCAAATGCGCCTTGATGACATCGCACAGCAGAACAACCCGCGTGATCCGTTTGGCATGAAGCAATCGGTGCGCCCGGACCTGTCCGTGCTGTAGCAACAGATGCCCGGCTAGCGCAGCGTGGCAGCAGAGCGACAGCCCGGATTACTTTTCAGCCTTCTTATCGGTCGCACCCGGCGAGATAGAAACGCCCACATCGCTGCGGAGCTGCGCAATCACCGACACGAGTTCTTTTTGCCCCAGCGTCTGCTGCAAACGTTGGCGGGTCGCCGTGAGTTTCGCTTCATCCGGTACCGCTGCCTCGACCACCTTTGTTACCTTGATCAACGCATAGGTACCTGATGGGTCCGCGTATCCGACATAAGCCGGCAGGCTCTTTGGGTTCGCGCGCATCGCCGTTTCAATCACACCCGACTGCAGTCCACCCGAGCTTGCCTTACTTACGGCAAGCGCAGCCGGAAACTTAGTCTCATCTTTTCCGGCTTTCAGGGCGGCAAGTTTCGCCTCACCATCGGCCTTGGCAAGTTTGGTTGCTTCCTCGCGCGCCAAGCGCTGGATCAGACCAATCTGCAGTTCCGAGAATGGACGCACAACTGCAGGTTTTGATTCCAACACACGTGCAACCACCAACGTATTGGCACCAACTTCGATGGCTTCCGTATTGCGCTTGTTTTTCAATACTTCGTCGCTAAACAACGCGGTCGATAACTTGGCGTTATTGAACGGCGGCTGAAACGCCTGCCCTTTGGCAAAAAATGGCGACTGCTTGATCGGCAGTCCTGTGACTTCCGCCGCAGCCTTTAGCGACGACGGTTGCTCAAACGCGGCGTTGGAAAACTTCTCTGCGAGTTCGGCAAATTTGCGCGAGGCCTTCTGTTTTTTCAGTTCACCCTCGATCTCTGGTGTCACATCGGCCAGCGACTTACCCTTCTCCGGCTTGATGTCGGTGACACGAATGATGTGGTAGCCGAAGTCAGTTTGGACCGGGCCAAGCAATTCGTCCTTCTTGCCCTCGAACGCCGCTTTGTCAAACTGCGGCACCATCATGCCGCGACTGAAGAACCCGAGGTCGCCACCGTTGGCGGCTGACCCCGGGTCCTGCGAGTTTTTCTTCGCCAGGTCAGCAAAGTCTTTAGGATTATTTTTCAGTTGTGCGAACAACTTGTTGGCCTTTTCTTCAGCGGCTTTTTTGTCCGCGTCCTTCGCGTCTTTTGCGACGCTAATCAGGATATGTGAAGCTTTGCGTTCTTCTTTGGTGACGTAACGGGTTTTGTTTGTCTCGTAGTAAGCCTTGACCTCATCAGCGGTGACGGCGATGGCCGGGGCGAGCGCATCCACCGACAACTCGATGTATTCCGCACGCGCTTGCTCGGGAATGGTGAACTCCGCTTTGTTCTTGTCATAGAACGCCTGCGCCTGCTCCGGAGTGACCTTAACCTTGTCGAGGAAGGTCGCCGGGGAGACAAACACCACTGCGATCTCGCGAGACTGTTCGCTGGCTTGCAGGTAAGCTTTGATGGCGGTGTTGGAAACAATGGCGGTGTTGGAAACACTATCGAGGAACTGCTGACGCTCGGTGTCCTGGCGTAATGCAGCTTCAAACGACGTGGCCGAATAACCCTGTGCCTTCAAGATGCGCTCGTAGAGTGCTGGAGAGAACTGGCCGTTGTCCATGAAATTGGGGTTGTTGACAATCAATTCACGCAGGCGCGCGTCGCTTACGGCCATCGTGCCGCCCTTGGTTGTTTTGTCGAGCACGCGCTGGTCGATCAACTGGTCGAGTACGCCTTTGCGCATCTCGGGGTTATCCATAATTGATGCATCAATTTGGCCGCCAAAACGCTGACGCAGCTGGTCGAGTTGCGTCCTGACCGCGTTATCAAACTCTTGTCCGGTGACTTTGTCGCCACCAACTTTGGCGATGATATTGGTGCCGGGTGCAGTACGAATGTAGGATTCGACGCCCCACAAGGCGAATGGGATGGTAATGAGCGCCAGAATGACTTTGGCAATCCAGGTTTTTGCGGCGGAACGGATGAGTTCTAACATAGGCGCAGTTTCATAACGATCTATAGCAATAAAAAAGGGCAGCCTTGAAGGTCTGCCCTTTGCGTTGGCGGAGTGGACGGGACTCGAACCCGCGACCCCCGGCGTGACAGGCCGGTATTCTAACCAACTGAACTACCACTCCATTCGATGCGCCCCTGGAAAACTCCAGTAAGCACAGCAGCTCCAGATTTACTGGTGGGTGCTGAGGGGCTCGAACCCCCGACATTCGCCTTGTAAGGGCGACGCTCTACCAACTGAGCTAAGCACCCTGCAAAGTCCGCTAGTTTAACGCATCTTTGAGTGCTTTTCCAGCTCTGAACTTCGGCACCTTGGCAGCCTTGATCTTAATCGCCACACCGGTGCGCGGATTGCGGCCGCTTCTCGCAGCGCGTTTGCCGACGTAAAAAGTTCCGAAACCGACGATGGTAACCATCTGACCTTTCTTCAGCGAGGTACGCACTGCACCAATCATTGCCTCAACTGCTCGCCCAGCCGCTGCTTTGGAAATATCTGCAGATTTGGATACCGTTTCGATCATCTCGGTCTTATTCAAGGGAAACCTCTCAAGTAAAAATGGCGCGCGACTCCCTAAGGGCCGTCAGAGTGTTGCGCGTAGTGGGAATTAGAACGTAGCGGATATTGGGATTTTGTCTGGTGAGTCTGGCGGCGTCGAGGAGATGGGGCCAGCAATCACGATAGCGCCACATTGTTGACAACGGTTCGCTGCGCAAACGTAGCAATCAATTTATAGCGTTTTGCGCCGTCGGGTGTCAAGCGAAAAAGCGCGCCAGATAGGCCATACCGCGATTTTTCCATTTGACGCTACACGCGTCATGACCGGTTTGCCAGCACCATCGGCCATAATTTCCCAATTAGTGCTTGGTAACCACCGGTTTTTCGTCCTTGGTCGCAACCACAGCCGCCGCCGGCGGCACCTCGGATTCAACCAACGGCACAGGCTTGCGTTCAAGCGCTGTTTCGAGCACTTGATCAATCCAGCGTACTGGAATAATTTTCAAATCCCGCGTAATTTCGGTCGGAATTTCCACCAAGTCCTTTTGATTTTCTTCGGGAATCAATACTGTCTTGATGCCGCCGCGCGCGGCGGCAAGCAGCTTTTCCTTGAGTCCGCCGATCGGTAGCACTTCGCCACGGAGCGTGATTTCACCCGTCATCGCCACGTCACACCGAACTGGAATACCGGTCAGCACCGAGACTAAGGCAGTGGTAATTGCAATACCCGCCGAGGGGCCGTCTTTAGGCGTACCACCTTCTGGCAGATGCACGTGAAGATCATTCTTCTCGTAAAAATCATTCGCAATGCCCAAGGACTTGGCGCGCGCGCGAACGACAGAAATGGCGGCCTCAATCGATTCCTGCATCACATCACCGAGTTTGCCAGTGCGCTTTATCACCCCTTTGCCCGGTAACACGGCTGTCTCCACTGTCAACAACTCGCCGCCAACTTCTGTCCACGCCAAGCCAGTCACCTGACCGATCTGATTGGTTTTCTCAGCAATGCCATAACTGTACCGACGCACGCCTAAGTACTTGTCCAGATTCTTCGCGGTGATGTGCGACTTGCCATCTTTGGCCTTTGTCATCTGCGTCTTTACCACTTTGCGACAGATCTTCGCGATCTCCCGATCCATGCCACGCACGCCGGCCTCTCGCGTGTAGTAGCGCGTGATGTCGCGCAACGCTTGATCAGCAACTGCCAGTTCTTCTTCCTTCACGCCGTTAGCCTTCATCTGCTTCGGCAACAAATACTGGCGAGCGATATGAATTTTTTCGTCCTCAGTGTAACCGGACAAACGAATGACTTCCATCCGGTCCAATAGTGCGGGCGGAATGTTAAACGAGTTTGAGGTCGCAACAAACATCACGTCGGAAAGATCGAAATCGACCTCAACGTAATGGTCCTGAAACGTGTGGTTTTGCTCCGGATCGAGCACCTCAAGCAACGCACTTGCCGGGTCGCCTCGGAAGTCCATCCCCATTTTGTCGACTTCATCCAGCAAGAACAATGGGTTGCGCACACCTACCTTTGCCATATTCTGCAAAATCTTGCCTGGCATTGAGCCGATATAAGTCCGACGATGGCCGCGGATCTCGGATTCGTCACGCACGCCGCCAAGTGACATCCGTACAAACTTCCGATTGGTGGCCTTGGCAATCGATTGGCCGAGCGAAGTCTTACCAACACCAGGGGGGCCGACCAGGCACAGGATCGGTGCCTTCAATTTTTCAACGCGCGACTGAACCGCAAGATATTCAACAATCCGTTCTTTAATTTTTTGCAGGCCGTAGTGGTCTGCATCAAGAACCTTTTCGGCATTCGCGAGGTCCGAGGATACCTTCGATTTTTTCTTCCACGGCAAACCAACCACAGTATCAATGAAGTTACGGACCACGGTCGCCTCAGCCGACATCGGTGACATCAGCTTGAGCTTCTTCAATTCAGCTTCACACTTCGCACGCGCCTCTTTCGGCATGTTGGCTGCCTTGATTTTTTTCTCCAGTTCATCAACTTCGGCGCCTTCTTCGGTCTCACCCAGCTCTTTCTGGATCGCCTTTACCTGCTCGTTCAAATAGTATTCGCGTTGCGACTTTTCCATCTGGCGTTTTACACGCCCACGAATACGTTTTTCCACTTGCAGAATGTCAATCTCGGTTTCGAGCAAGCCAAGTAGCTGCTCTAAACGTAACGGTACGTCAAAATTTTCCAGGATCTGCTGCTTCTGCTCGAGTTTGAGGGGCAGATGGGCGGCGATCGTGTCGGACAGCCGACTCGCGCTCTCGATGCCTGCCAGGGAAGTCAAGACCTCCGGCGGGATCTTCTTGTTCAGTTTTACGTACTGGTCAAACTGCCCAAACAAACTACGACGCATCGCCTCGACTTCGTTGTTGTCTGCCTCTGATTGATGAATGGGCGTGATGTCAGCTTCGTAGTTTTCCTTAACAGACAACACGTGGTTAATGCGGGCACGATGCATGCCTTCCACCAGCACCTTCACCGTGCCATCCGGCAGCTTTAACATCTGCAGAATCGCCGCAACCGATCCAACGTCATATAGATCTTTGGGCGTCGGATCGTCGTTGGCGGCGAACTTCTGCGCCACTAGCACAACGTTTTTTCCCTCCTCCATGGCCGCTTCGAGCGCCTTGATCGACTTAGGGCGTCCGACAAACAACGGAATGACCATATGCGGGAACACCACCACATCTCGCAATGGCAGCAGTGGAAGGACGTTTGCGTCTACAGAAATTGAGCTCATTGAGTTCACCAAGTTTTCGGCGTCTTTGTACCGAAGTCATTATTTTGGCTGGAAGATCTCCGCCAGCCAGGTAGATGGGAGCAAACCCGATTGATACAAGAGGACACGGCGTACGTTCCGGGGCAAAACTTTAAAAACGCCGACCTAGCCGCCTGCACCAACCGCTTTTGGATGATCAGAGTACATCAGGATCGGCTTTTGGTCGCCCAAAATGGTGCCCTCGTCGACCACGACTTTTTCGACGTTGCTCAAAGACGGCAGCTCAAACATCACATCCAGCAGTGCGTGTTCGATGATCGACCGCAACCCGCGTGCCCCGGTCTTACGCTCTAACGCGCGCTTGGCAATGGCGGCAAGCGCGGTCTCGCGAAACTCCAGCGTAACGTTTTCCATCGCGAACAGCTTTTCGTACTGCTTGGTGAGCGCATTCTTAGGCTCCGTCAGAATTCTCACCAACGCCTTGACATCAAGTTCTTCCAGCGTTGCAACTACCGGCAAACGTCCGACAAACTCTGGGATCAGGCCGTATTTGATAAGATCTTCCGGCTCAACATCCCGCAATAACTGATTATTCGCGATGCGATCTTTACCGCTTCTGACATCCGCACCAAAGCCAATTCCCACTTTGTCGGTGCGGTTTTGAATAACTTTTTCGAGACCGCTAAAGGCCCCGCCACAGATAAACAAAATGTTGGTAGTGTCGAGCTGGACAAACTCTTGATTGGGATGCTTGCGACCGCCCTGTGGTGGCACCGAAGCAATGGTTCCCTCAATCAACTTGAGTAATGCTTGCTGTACACCTTCACCGGAAACGTCACGGGTAATTGACGGGTTATCCGACTTGCGGGAAATCTTGTCGATTTCGTCGATATAGACAATGCCTCGTTGCGCCTTTTCGATATCGTAGTCACACTTTTGCAGCAGCTTCTGAATAATGTTCTCCACGTCTTCACCGACGTAACCTGCCTCGGTTAATGTCGTCGCGTCGGCAATTACGAATGGCACATTCAGCAAGCGCGCCAGTGTCTGTGCCAACAGTGTTTTACCGGATCCGGTGGGTCCGATCAGCAGAATGTTGGACTTGGCCAGTTCGACTTCTGATTCTTTGGGTCCAGCCTTAAGCCGTTTGTAGTGGTTATAGACCGCTACGGACAGAATCTTCTTTGCCTGAATCTGATCAATGACATATTGATCGAGGATCTCACAGATTTCCTGCGGTGTCGGTAATTCGTGCTTGCTATTTTTTATTGCGGGGTCGGCTTGCGCCTCTTCACGAATGATGTCGTTACAGAGGTCAATACACTCGTCACAGATAAAAACCGACGGCCCGGCGATCAACTTACGGACCTCGTGCTGGCTTTTGCCACAGAAGGAACAGTAGAGCAGTTTTTCGCCGGTTTTTTCTGACATGCTGGACCTTCGCTCGCAACAATAATGAGCAACATCGCTCTACCGCGAGGGCGGCTCTGCCACCCGGTTGGGGGCCGCCTAAACCAAGATTACGCCTGGCTGCGGTTTTCCAATATGCGGTCGATGATACCGTATTTTTGCGCTTCTTCCGCTGAGAGAAAATTGTCGCGATCAGTGTCCCTTTCGACCGCCTCGATCGGCTGCCCGGTGTGCTTGGCCATGATCTCGTTCAAGCGATTTTTCAGGAACAACGTTTCTTTGGCGTGGATAGCAATGTCCGACGCTTGGCCGCGGAAGCCACCTGATACTTGGTGGATCATGACACGCGAATTCGGCAAACAGAGCCGTTTGCCCTTTTCTCCGGCGGCAAGCAGAAAGGCACCCATACTCGCGGCAAAGCCGGTGCACAAAGTAGACACGTCTGGCTTGATGAACTGCATAGTGTCATACATCGCCAAGCCTGCAGTAACCGAGCCACCGGGTGAATTGATGTAAAGCGAAATATCCTTGTCGGGATTTTCGCTTTCAAGGAATAACAATTGGGCAACGATCAGATTCGCCGTACCGTCGTTGACTTCTCCAACCAAGAAGATGACGCGCTCTTTCAACAGACGCGAGTAAATGTCGAATGCCCGCTCGCCCCGCCCCGACTGCTCAATGACCATCGGCACCATGCCCAAGCCCTGCGCCCGATAGTCGTCGGGATGCGCTGGTGCCATTCCGGTAAGGTCGTAGGCACGAGACTGAAAATCGTACATGCTCTTCATCTTGTCTCCAAAAGTACGCTTGGCGGCAATCCGCTAGCGCTTAATTTCCATGAACTCATCAAACGTCTTCGGCGTCGCGGTTACTGTCATCTGCTGCTCCGCCCAAGCGACCACGTTTTCCTCAATCACCAGTGCTTCGACTTCGCCTAAGCGTTGCGGATCGCTGTAGTACCAACGCACCATCTGCGCCGGGTTTTCAAAACTCTCGGCATGCTCTTCAACTGTGGCACGGATCTGCTCAGGTTTCGCACGAAGCTCATGCACTTTCACCACTTCACTCAAGATCAGACCCAACTTGACGCGCTTTTCTGCACGCTCAACAAACAATTCCGCAGGCAATTGCAAGTCTTTTGTGGTCATGCCACGAGCTTGCAGATCTTGCACTGCCTGATCCTGTAGCCGCACCACCTCATTTTCAACCAACGAGCGTGGCAGAATCAACTCGGCAGACTCCGCCAGAGCGTCCATCACCTGATCCTTAGCTTTGGCTTGCAAGCGCTTTTTCAACTCTCGTTGCAAATTGGCACGTATTTCAGTGCGCATTGTTTCCACATTGCCGTCAGCCACCCCCAAGGTCTTGGCGAATTCCGCATCCACCGCCGGCAACTTTGGAGCATTAACAGTCTTCGCGGTAACTGCGAACTGTACGGTTTTACCCGCCAATTCAGGCTGGTAATCGGCCGGAAAGGTCATTTCAAACGTCTTCTGATCCCCGCCCTTCATACCCATCAGCGCCGCCTCAAAGTCCGGCAACATCCGTCCCTCGCCTAGAACAACACCAAAGTTTTGCGCATCGCCGCCCTTAAACGGCGCGCCATCGAGGGTACCGACAAAGTCAATCACCATGAAGTCGCTTTTTTCAGAGGCACGATCCGTCGGGTCATATGTCGCCCGCTGTTTACGCAGTTTCTCGATGGTGTTGTCGACATCAGTGTCTGTGACCTCGACAACAGGCTTCTCCAAGGTCTTACCCGCCAAGGAGCCAACCTTGACGTCCGGATAAATCTCAAAAGTCGCGGTAAATTCAAACTTGTCGGCTGCGTCGCCGGAGTTCGCGGGTGCAAATCGCGGCATACCCGCGACTCTGAGCTGCTGCTTTTGCACTTCCTCGGCAAACGACTGCTGCACCACCTCAGACATCACTTCCTGGCGAACCTGGAACCCGTACTGATTAGCCACGATGTTGAAAGGGACCTTACCTGGCCGGAAACCTGACATTTTCGCCGTCCGCGCGATTTTCTTAAGGCGGGAATTGATTTCCGACTCAATCGAAGTCGCTGGCAAAGACAACATTAAGTTGCGCTCAAGGCTGCTAGCGGTAGAAGTTTGGGCTTGCATGGTATTTCCTGACATCAAGCGCCAATACGCCAAGCCGTCGGGCTGAGCCGACGACAAGGAGAATCGCGCACTTTGGTTAAAAAGAGATGGTGCGAGTGGAGGGACTCGAACCCACACACCTTGCGGCGCTGGAACCTAAATCCAGTGCGTCTACCAATTCCGCCACACTCGCACAGGTAGCCGAAAATTATAGCCGATTCGTACCAAAGACCCCAACTCGAACGCCGCCGCGACCGAAACCGACGCCAGCCACCTATAATCCGCCAGCCACTTTCACCAGACCGAATGTTGTGCCCGTCGAACACTACGAAAATTTCCCGGTAGCCTCCATCCTGTTGCCGCCCAAGCTGCGCCGCCCCATCGAGGCCATCTACGCGTTTGCGCGATCTGCCGATGATTTCGCTGACGAAGGCGATTTGGCCGCCATCGACCGGCTCGGTAAGCTCGAAGCCTATGCACGGGAGCTAGATGCGTTGGAAGCCGGTGCCCGCTCGGAGAGTCCGCTCTTTGCAGAACTTGCCAGCATGGTCAACCAGTACCAGCTACCCGTTCAACTTCTACGTGATCTGTTGGACGCGTTCAAACAAGACGTCGTGCAAGATAGGTACGCCGACTTTGCCGAACTCCTCGACTATTGCAGGCGCTCGGCCAACCCCATTGGGCGTCTGCTATTGCAACTGTTGTCGGTGCATGATCCCAGCAAGTTGCGGTTGAGTGACGACATCTGCACTGCCCTGCAACTCATTAACCACTGGCAGGATGTGGCCATCGATTGGCGTAAGAATGCCCACGGTCGCGTGTATCTGCCACAAGACGAAATGCGGCGCTTTGGTGTGTCGGACGCGGATATCGGGCGCGGGATACCGACGCCGGAATGGCGTGCGCTAATGGCATTTCAGGTAGGCCGCGCCCGTACGATGATGAACAACGGCGCGCCATTGGCGAAAATGCTGTCTGGGCGCTTCAGTATCGAACTCCGGCTGATTGTTGCGGGTGGTCTGACGATTCTCGATAAAATTGACGCCGTAGACGGCGATGTCTTCAACCACCGTCCCACCGTATCCAGACTCGATTGGCTCGGCATGCTCTGCCGAGTTCTTCCCGACGCACTGTTAAAGCGCCCATGACGCCAGACGAATACTGCTCACAGAAAGCTGCGGCAAGTGGTTCGAGTTTTTACTACAGTTTCCGTTTTTTGCCTACAGATCGTCGACGCGCCATCACCGCACTCTACGCGTTTTGCCGCGAGGTCGATGATATCGCAGACGATGTCTCAGACGTAAACGTTGCCCGCGCCAAACTGGGCTGGTGGCGTACCGAGGTCGCCAGCCTGTTTGCCGGGCACCCCAGCCATCCCGTCACCAAAGCGCTGGTGCCGGCAACGCGTGAATTTGGCGTTGATTCGCATCGGCTGGGCGAAATCATTGACGGTATGGAGATGGATTTATCGAAGAAACGTTATCGTGACTGGCCAGAACTGCGCCTGTACTGCCATCGGGTTGCGGGTGTTGTCGGACAGTTATCCGCCGGCATCTTCGGTTATTCCAATCCGCAAACGCTCGAATATGCAGAGCACCTTGGCCTTGCGTTTCAGATGACAAACATCATCCGTGATGTTGGCGAGGACGCGCGACGCGACCGTATCTACCTTCCACAAGACGAACTGGCAAAATTCGAAGTACCGGTCGAACACTTGATGGCGGCAAAACATTCTCCGGCTTTCGAAGCGCTGATGTCGTTCCAAACTAATCGTGCGCAGTCGCTATATAACATCGCATTCGCCTGTCTGCCCGTTGAGGATCGCAAAGCACAGCGGGCCGGTCTGATCATGTCTGCCATTTACCGCACCTTGCTGGACGAGATCGCCGCAGACGGTTTCAAGGTTCTAAACCAACGCACATCGCTCACACCGATTCGAAAACTTTGGTTGGCATGGAAGACTTGGGTTGCAGGATGAAACAGGCCAAGGCAGCATGCGCTGGTGCCAATATCGCAGTCATCGGCGGCGGGTATTCGGGCATGGCAGCCGCAGTCCGGGTCGTCGAACTCGGCGCTAATGTGACGGTATTTGAAGCCGCTCCCGTACTTGGCGGCCGCGCGAGGCGTATCGAGTATCAAGGGCATACGCTCGATAATGGACAGCACATCCTCTCCGGCGCATATCGGGAACTACTACGACTGTTTAATGTTGTCGATGTACCGTCGCGCGCCTACGAACGCGTCCCGCTGGCACTTGCCATGCCCCCTCACTTTTCATTACGGGCACCGCTACTGCCCGCACCGCTGCATATGGCAATGGCGCTGTTAACCGCGAAAGGATTGAGTTGGTCGGACCGAATCCTAGCAGTACGATTCATGGCGAAAATGAAAAAGGCAGCCTTTCAATGTGCCGGCAATCTAACGGTTGCTCGCCTCCTGCAAGATCACCACCAATCTGCGACCTTGACAAAATTCCTTTGGCAGCCGCTGAGCATTTCTGCCCTCAATACGCCACTTGCAACAGCCTCGGCACAAGTTTTTCTCAATGTACTTCGCGACGCGCTTGCTGGCGAACGAGAAGCGAGTGATCTGTTGTTACCCAAAGTCGATTTAACCGCCCTTTTCCCCGAACCCGCCGCACGGTGGCTAGCCGCACGTGGCTGCAACACACACACCGGTAGCAGGGTCACCAACCTGCAAACAAACGAGCGCGAAGTGTCCTTTATGGTTAAAGACCGACTTTGGAGCTTTGACGCGGCGATTGTCGCTGTGGGTCCACGCCAACGCGGCGACGTGATTCCTTACCTAGACGCGCCTCCAGGCTCAACAGCGCTGCAATATGAACCCATCGTCACAATCTATCTGTGTTTCACCACGGATATAGAGCTGCCGATGCCGATGTTCGGACAAGCTGAAGGCTGTGTGCAGTGGTTCTTCGACCGCCGTGCACTCTCGCTCCATCGAACCGAGAAGACAATGATCGTTGCGGGGGTGATCTCCGCGTCTGGCGCGCACGATAAGATGTCCCATGAGGAGCTAGCCGCCGTCGCAGTAGCCGAGCTTCGAAATCACCTGCCAGATCTTCCAGACCCAGACTGGCACAAGGTTGTAACAGAAAAATTTGCAACCTTTGCTTGCACACCGGACACCGTGCGACTCCCGACCCACACCCACCTCCCCAATCTATTTCTTGCCGGCGACGACATTCAAAATCCGGAGCGCGCCTACCCCGCTACGCTTGAGGGCGCGGTGCGCAATGGTGTCAGCGCCGCCGAACAAGCGGTCGCTTCGATCTCAAAGCGCCATCGATCACCACTCAGACTTGCATAAACACGATTCACAATCCCCCATAACAATGACCACACCCACCTCTGTGCCCATGCCGATTCCAAACGACCTAGTTGCTGCCGAAAGCTGCCTCAAGGGGCGAGTGATTCTCGTGACCGGCGCAACTGGGTCGCTTGGGCGTGTCGCCGCCTTGGCCTTTGCAGCTGCTGGGGCAACCGTCATCCTGCACGGCAGAAATCAACAGAAACTCGATGCGATCTACGATGAAATCGAAACCAACGGCGGGGCAGCGCCTGCCATACTTAAGCTCGATTACTTGAAGGCCAACGAAGTCGATTTCAAAGGGATCGCGGACACCATTCACGCGACGTTTAAGCGACTTGACGGCATTTTCCATGGCGCAGGCCACATCGCCCCACTTACGCCACTCGTCTCACAGGACTTTGCGAGCTGGCAAGCCCATACAACCATCAATCTGACAGCGCCTGTTGCAATCACGCGGGCATGCATGCCAATGCTCAAGCGCGCCACCGATGCAGTTGTCGTGTTTCTATCTGAGACACACACAATAGTGCCAAAAGCCTACTGGGGTGCCTTCGCAGTGTCTAAAGGCGCAATCCACCATGTGGCGCAGATCTGGAATGACGAATTAGAGCGGGAGAATTCACCGCGCATCAAGGTGCTGATTCCTGGGCCTGTCGTTAGCCAGTGTCGGTTCATCACCCACCCCGGCGAGCTTGCCTCCTCGCTGCCGACGACAGCGGCGCTAGAACAATCGTTCCTGCTGCTAATGAGTGCAGACGCCAGGCTACCGAGCGCGACCGTTTACGGCGAAATGTGACACATTGCCCGGTTGACGTACGTTACCTTTAGTGCGGTCACACGACAGCTTACGCTATCCGGCTCGCAGGGTCCATTCCGAGGTATTTGCATGCTTTCTGCCGAGAATTAGGTAAACTCGGCCACGACGACCAGACGTCGATAGCGCGTCTTTTTTGGCGAGCCAATTCTATCTCTGCATAAGATTGAACCGACCCAATGGCACGAAATGGTTTGCACTTGTCACCCAGATGGCCGACACTTCTCCATCGCAACAATCGCCCGGCGGGCACGGGCACCGTTGGTATTGCGCGACTCAAAGAGATGGAACTCGCCGCGTACATCCATGCAACAAAACAAGTGCGTGAATCCGCTGGATCGAATGCCATCGACCTTTCCGCGCTCGTCGGCGCTACTGTCGGCAGTCCCGGAAGCATTGGCCAAGCACCGCTGGCTGTCTATCTGCGTGTCCGTATTTTGTTGGCGTTGGTGGCAATCGGCTGGTGCGTCATGCTGGTGGTTCCTTAACGATCTGGGGAGACCAACTTGTACAAGCCAAAACGTGTCGCAACGCTACTGAGCTATGCCGGTACGATTCCATTTGTGGTGTGTGCCGCAATCCTGTTGTTCGGAACTGCGCTGGGTTTCGGCAGCTTACGCCAATTCGCCAGTCAGGCGATCACGTCCTACGCTGCGGTGATCGTGTCTTTTCTCGGCGGCATCCAGTGGGGCGTCGCCGTCGCAACGCACGAGCAGCAACCGCAAACAGCCAAGTCGCTATTCTTGTTGTCCGTGGTACCAAGTTTGCTGGCCTGGGCGACATTGTTTCTGCCGAACGGAAGTTCGCGCGTGATCGTCGCTATTTTTCTCATCGGCTTTGTCTGGGTCATCGATGCCTTACTCCACCTGCAGCAGGTACTGCCAACCTGGTTTTTCCATCTGAGATCGATTGTCTCCGCCGTAGCGATGACCTCGCTAATCGCTGCCCTGCTGGTTGGTTAGTCACTTGGCATCCAACCCGGCGAGCGTGGGCGAGCGCGAGGATGTCATTGATGCCCTGCGTGGTGCCGCGCTACTGGGTATCTTGCTGGTCAATATTCAATCATTCGCTTGGGGCGTCAGCGCGCCCAGCATGGGGGTACTTTGGGACGACGCAACCGTTCTCGACAGTCTTACCATTTATCTAACCTCGCTTTTCCTCGAATACAAGATCTACCCGATTTTTTGTTTCTGTTTCGGCTATGGTTTTGCCATCATGGCAAAACGTTGGCGACTCGCATCAATCGGCGACGATGCCGTCGTCAAACAACGATACCAGCGCCGCCTGAATTTCATGCTGGTGTTGGGCCTAAGTCACGGCAGTCTGATTTGGTTTGGCGATATTCTTGCCCGCTACGCGCTCGCCGGGCACTTTTTGGTGACCTATATCGGCAAGGGCCCGCGGATATTGCTGCGCGGCATCAAACGATGGGGATCAATTACCGTCATCTTCACGGTTACCGGCGGCCTACTGTCGGCATTGTCGTCACCACCAGCCAGTTTGACCGATGGCGAAGTTGACGAAATCATGAAAGTGTTTGATGTCTACGCACGTGGCGACTACCTCAGCACCATGTTGCCACGCCTCTACGACTACATGTGGGTTCTGGCGAGCTGGTTGTTGCTTTTCCCGCAGGCCGTACTCATTTTCCTGAGCGGTGCGTTTGTGGCGCAGATGGGGTGGCTGCGCGCACCTGGGAATCATGTCAAGAAGTGGCGGATTGTGCTTCTCGGTTCTCTCATGGTGGGACTCCCTCTATCGATCGTATTCGCCAACCATGCGCTCGATTGGGCAGCAGACCCGGCGCTCATTCCCAGCACCGCGACGTCCCTCGCGTTGATGCTCGCGCCGCTGCTCTCGCCTGCCTACATTGCGTCGGCGGCGCTCCTAGCAACCAGAGAGTTTGGCCCGCTTGTTGTCCGCGCCCTAGCGCCCATGGGTCGATTGGCGTTGACTAACTATCTGATGCAGTCAATTTTGATGTTGGGGATTTTGTCGGGCGCAGGCTTCGGCCTGGCGGATCAGGGGCAATTTCTCATCGCACTGATCGCAGTCGGGATGTGGGGATTGCAGCTCGGTTTGAGCCACCTATACCTGCGGCAATTTCAGCAGGGTCCGGCCGAATACTGCTGGCGACTTTACACATATCGCACACCGAGCGCAGACTGAGAAAAATAAAACTCTAATATCCACGGGCTTTTTCAGGCCAAAACGGCTGAAAATACCCGTGAATAAAGGAGTTTTCCGATCTTATACGATTTACTATCGCAGGCTAGACAACACGCACGCGTAGAAGCGGCAAGCCCGTGATTGCGCCTTCCATCACGTCGCCGACTACCACCGGCCCGACATTTTCCGGCGTACCTGAATAGATGATGTCACCGGCGAACAATTCGTTGGCTTGCGAGAGTTGCGAGATTTGTTCTGCCACGGACCAAATCATCTGACTCAAATCCGCATTCTGTTTGATCTGGCCGTTCACCTTTAGCGAAATCGCACCTTTCGTGAAGTGCCCGGTACTCGCCACCGGGTGGATCGGCCCGATCGGCGCAGAGCGGTCAAAACTCTTGCCGATTTCCCACGGCTTCTTTTGGTCCCCCATCGCTCGCTGCAAATCGCGGCGCGTCATGTCCAGACCGATCGCGTAACCAAACACGTGATCCAGCGCTTTTTCGATGGGGATATTCTTGCCACCACTCTTGAGCGCCGCAACCAGTTCTATCTCGTAGTGATAGTTTTTGGTCAATGACGGGTATGGATGATCGCCGGTGGTGCCGGGCGCGACGAACTGGATCGCGTCAGTTGGCTTCTGGAAAAAGAACGGCGGTTCGCGTGTCGGATCACTGCCCATTTCACGCGCGTGCGCCGCGTAATTTCGTCCGACACAATAAATTCGGCGTACTGGGAAAAGCTGGGTACTACCGACAATTGGAATGGTCGTCGTTGCCACCGAAAATGGTGTGTCCACCTTCATGCTGCTGGTTCCCCCGGTTGCACAGCCGGCGAGTACACCGCCTGTTATGGCGATTCCTGCCGACAGCACTTATCCGCGATTTTTGCCTATCTTTCCCCCTTGTTGTATCAATATACTGCGCTCTGGCGGCAGGATTTGCTGGGTGCAGATCCCGCCAATTTGGGCTGGCTTCAATTGAGTTTGCCCCGCGCAAGTCGCTCAACGATGTTGCAGAACTCTTCGGTTACGTTTGCTTTAAAGATCAACTCACGAATACCAGCTTCCTCCGCCATTGTCTGCAGTTTTTCGTCAATGAACCCTGATGCGACCGCAATCGGCAGATCGCCACGCATGTTACGCGCCTCACGCGCAACGTCGAGCCCCGACATTCCCGGCATGTTGTAGTCGGTAACCAGTAGCGAAACCCGGTAAGGGTCGGCATTTAATGCGTCTAGCGCGCAACGCTGGTCAGTAAACGCGCTGACGTGAAAACCACGCCGCTCCAACAAACGTTTGACCAAGAACACCAATGCTTCGTCGTCGTCGACATAAAAAATATGCGCTGCGGCGTGATTGGCCAAATCAGCCGCCGTAGCTACCTCGGTGTCTGCCCAAGGTGTGGTCACGTCTTCGGGCGGTAGATTAGTCGCCGGAAAGTAGATCGCGAACAACGTCCCCTCACCGACTGCGCTGGCAACGGTGATAACCCCACCGTGCCCCTTGACGATGCCGTGCACCACGGCCAGCCCTAAACCGGTTCCTTGGTTGACCGCCTTGGTGGTAAAAAATGGCTCAAACAAATGCTCCAGCGTTGCCTTCTCCATGCCAGCACCTGTGTCGGCAATCATCAACCGGACGACCTTCCCCTGCGCCGCAATCAATTCCTGCAATTGCGGTTCCGCTTTAATGAGCGCATCGTTGACTTCAACGGTATCCATCGAAATTGAAATCTCGCCTTTTTGTAGACCGATCGCCTGCATCGAATTTGTGGCCAGATTCATCACCACTTGTTGCAGCTGCGTCCTGTCACCTACCAGCGGCGGGGCCGACTCACAACGCACGGTCAACAAAATGTGTCCAGGTAGAGTCGCGCGCAATAGACGCACCGACTCTTCCACAATGGTTGCAAGGTCCAGACTCTTGAGTACTGTCGCCTGCCGCCGACTAAATGACAGGATTTGCCCGACCAAGTCGCGCGCGCGGGTTCCGGCTTTGCGGATCTCTGCCAAGCTCTCCATCACATTCGAATCCAGTTTCTCCGAGTGCCGGGCGAGTTCAACGTTGCCCAGAATCGTCGCCAAGATATTGTTGAAGTCATGGGCGATACCGCCAGCCAGCGTGCCAATAGCCTCCATCTTTTGTGACTGGCGCAGCCTCGCTTCCAGCGCTTCTTGGGTCGCCTCTGCGCGCTTTTGTTCAGACAAATCAATATCGAGACAAAACAGCTCATACGCAAGACCGTCGCGCTTGGTCAGAGCATGGGATGAGTAAACCGGCACGAGCGAGCCGTCTTTGCGCAGCAGCTGCAATTCCTCGGGTGGTTCGACTTCTCCGGTTCGCGCCATCCTTTCAATGGCGGCCTCCACTTCAGTGCGCATTTCCGGGGGAATCACCAAGTCGAGCAGATTTTTGCCAATGGCTTCGGCCGCGCTATAGCCATACAGTCGTTCAGAGGCGCGGTTCCAGAACACAACCGTGCCGTCCATCTGATATGCCTGCACCGCAATACTGGATACATTTTCCATCAATAATCGGAAGCGCAGCTCACTCTCTGCCAACGCGCGTTCCGCCGCTCGTTGCTCAGTCAAGTCGGTCAACACAGAAATCGTACCCACGTTCTCGCCTCGTACATATCTCGGCGAGGCCGTTATCAACACCTCCAATATCTTGCCATCGGCACGTATTCGGCGAGACTCGTACGTGACAGAGACGCCCCCACGCTGGATTAGCCGCTTTCGCTGATGTTCCTCTCGATCCGCTTCAGGCACAAATTCTTCAATATTCTTGCCAACCATCATTGCCGGGTCATAACCGAGCAGCGTTGCGTAGTACCCATTGACGTATACCAACTGGCCATAACTGTCAAAAACAGCCACCCCTTTGCCCATTGAGCTGATAATGCTCTCGGCAAAATCACGCTGATCCTTGAGCTCTTGTTCCATGGAATTACGTTCTGTCAGGTCGGTGATCACCGCGATAGAGCCGTTGTAGCCGCCCCCGGTGTAGCGCGGGGATGCCGTTACGGCTATCGATACAACACTGCCATCGCGCCGCACCAATTTGCTGAAATAGGTGCTACTCACGCCAGTCTGTCGTAACCTCGCCTGCTCTTTCAGCGGCGTAACTTCGTCCTCTGGAATAACGTCACCAAGGCTCTTCCCAACTAACTCCTGAGGATCCCACCCCAACAACCGACCGTAGGCGGGATTGATGTACTCAAAACGGCCTTCCGCGTTGGTCACGCTGACACCCTGTCCCATATTGCTCAGAATGTACTCGGCAAAGTCACGTTGCTGTTCTAATGCAGACTCGATACGCTTGCGCTCAGTCAAATCCGTAACTACCGCAATGGAGCCTGCGAATTCACCATTCTTGAATCGCGGCGTACCGGTGATGGACACGTAGACAAAACTTCCGTCTGGTCTTGCAAAACGTACTTCGTAGGTCGAACTAAGTCCGGCACGCCTCATGTTGGCCTGTTCGGCATGGACTCCTCGATCCGGCGAGTATGTGACGTCAGACGGCGTTTTGCCAACAATATCACTCGCATCATAACCAACTAGGGCGGCATATGCAGGGTTACAAAACTCAAAACGACCGTCGGCACCAACGATGGTGAGCCCCTGTCCCATCGCATCCAGAATGTAACTTGCAAAATCGCGTTGCTCCTTTAGCGCATTTTGCAACTTATCACTCTCCGTCAAGTCGGTGATGACGTTGACGGCTCCAGTGAATAATCCGTTGACGTATCGCGGCGTGCTACTTACCGAAACCTTCACCGCACTACCGTCGGCGCGGACTAGCCTGCCAAAATACCGCTCTACTTGGCCCGCGCGTCGTTCCTTGCCAACAAGCCCATTCGCGTCTTTACCCTCTGCATAAACATAGTCATTCGACTGCTTGCCGATGAGCCCTTGCGCCGTTTGGCCGAGTAATTTCTCCAATGCCGGATTCACGAGCTGAAAGGCTCCATTCTCGTCGGTCACACTCAAGCCCTGGCCCATTGAGGCGATGACATCGCGATCAAAATTGCGTTGGGCTGTGAGTTCCGCTTCCAGATTCTTTCGATCGGTAATGTCGTGAAAAGTCCCCACCAATTTGACCGTGATGCCAGCCACCCGATCGGCAACACCTTGGATGCGCGCCCAGATCGGCCGCCCCTTCGCTGTCATCATCGGCAGCTCGAGATCCCAACCTATGCCATGGTCAACTGCCAAGACATGCGCTTCATGCATTAAGGCGAAAGAGTCTGGCGGGTAAAACTTCTGCAGGTCCTTCATGGAGGCAGGCGAAACAGGGGGTTCAATTTCGAGGATCCTGAGCGTCTCCACCGACCAAACCCAGGAATCCGTTACAGGAAACATTTCCCAACCACCAATTTTGGCGAGATGGCTGGTTCGTTCGAGAACCTCTTCTCGCAGCTTGAGTGCAGCCAGTTGGCGGTTAAACGCGGTAAAGAGTTCACCGATCTCGTCAGGCCGGTGTATGACCAACGGCTGAGTGCCACCTCCGATGGTTCCATCTAGTTGTCTTACCGCGATATGTACTGGCACCAGCTCACGCCTGACGAGCAACCACATGAACCCCGCTGCAAACGCAGTTAGTAGCGACGCGGCAAGCAATAGGCGGGTACGAGTTCTGGCGATCGGCTTTTCAAGCTCCGCCAGGGGGATCGATGCGACCAAATGCCAACGAGCCGTCGGAATCAATTTGATAGAGGCCAGGACCGCAACGCCCTCCACATTGACCAGTATGCTCGACGCCTCGTCCTGCGCTGCGAAAGTATCAATGGTGGGATTGACACCGGGCTTGGGCAGAATCGCCATGACGTGCGAATTATCGGTTGCGCTGAGAATGCGCCGGGATTCCGCATCAATCACAAAATAGCCGCCGGTTTCACCGACATGGCTGGACGTGACGATATCCAGAAAATTCGGCTGCCCCAGATCGGTGGCTCCATACAGTACGGCAATGGTCTCACCATTGCCCGATTTGATCGGCACCGCGATTCCAAACACCGGCGTGCTGGCTGGCTTTTCGATCACCGTTGTGTACACGACTGACTTCGCCCCGGCCATTATTTGCAAGAACGACTCGCGATCGCCGTATTTGAGTCCGACTCTTCCGAGGTCGGTAGGAACAGACGCCACCGTCACGCCTGATCGATTCACCACGAATCCTCCGCGATTGAATAATCGTGTGACCACTTCAAATTGCTCGAGTCGCGCCTGTAATTGCCGCGGGTCGGCTACCAAATCCGCAATGCCCCCAGCGGCGACCATCGTCAACGCCTGTGTGCGATCTTGCACACGCTCGTCGACTTGCGCGGCGATGAGTTTGATCATCGATAACTGCTGCTCACCGATCAAACGTTCTGTGTCGGCGCGCAGCAGCCTGCCAGAAAATATCGCGAGCAGAAGCACCACAGCGATAAGTATTATTGTCGCGGACAGGGTTGTGCGAGCCTTGATGGATAGACGCTGCAACATCATTCGTATCTCAGGGGTTATAACTTCGCTCAGTCGCAACTGGTCGCAACCGTTGGGCCACGGCCCCTTACTCTATCAGCGCCGTGTTGCACCCGCACCAATGTATTTTTTTAGCCAGCTGAAGTATTCCTTGTACCAAAGCCGGGAATTCTGCGGCTTCAATATCCAGTGATTCTCATCCGGGAAAAACACCAGCCGCGCCGGTACATCGAGCGTTTTCAGCGTGGAATAGTATGCCAACCCCTGCTGATCCGGCACACGGTAGTCGAGCGCACCGTGCAGGACCAACGTGGGAGTTCTAGCATACCGCACCTCTGTTATCGGATTCTGTGCAGCAAAGGTTATCGGATCGTCCCAGTAGGTGGTCTTTAGCGAGTGATTGAACCAGTATCCAGCGTCACCACCATACATCGCGCGCCAGTCAAAACAGCCAGCATGGCACACATATGCCTTATACCGATCCCCCTTCCTTCCACGGTTCTTCCCATTTCGGCCATTCATCCACGCAACCATCTTGCCGCCATAGCTGCCACCTGATGCGGCCAAACGTTTTGCGTCGATATAACCTTGTTTCAACATGAAGTCGGTACCGGCTTCAATGTCGGCATGCTCCTTGGTGCCAAAGCTGCCGTTATTCGACTCAAGGAATTTGTTTCCCCAGCCGATTGAGCCATGGTAGTTCACACAGACGACCACGTAGCCCTGCGCGGCAAAAACGTGGTTGTTCCAGCGAAAATGGAAGATGTCCCCCCAGTTTGCATGGGGCCCCCCGTGGATCGAGTGCAGCAGTGGCCACTTTTTCTTTGGGTCGAAGTTCGGTGGGTAAACGGCCCACATCTGTACGTCTTCGCTCTGCCAGCCTTTGATGGTGAGGTCACGGACCTCGCCGAGTTTGAAACGTGACATCAGCTCGGTATTGAATGACTCTAGCGGTACTTCGCCGGTTTCGGCAGTTTCGGCGGTTTCAGCAGCCAACGATTGTCCGAACACACGCGGTGGCGAAGACATGTTGCTGCGGACAAAGATTAATGTCTCCGCACCGACGTCGAAATCGGATACCGTACCGCCGGGTGCGACCACCATGGGTATCTTGCCATCCAGGCTCCATCGCCAAACCGAAACACGAGATTGATCATCGGCGGTAAAAAACACTGACTTGCTGTCTGCCGCCCATTTCAGCGGGTGGTTGACCACCCGATCCCAGGTTGTCTTAACCATAACCCTGCCTGACTTAAGATCAAGTAACGCAAGCTTATTGTCATCATCCATCGAGCGGCCAATCTTGTTGGCCAACAATGCGATGGTACGACCATCAGGACTGTAGCGAGGATGATGCCAGGTGAACGTTTTTTTGCTCCCGCCAAGCAGGACCCGTGTCTTCCGCAGCTTTATGTCCATCTCAACGAGGTCGTACGCCTGGTCGCCCAACTTATCTAGATTAGGATTGAAGTTGAATACAACTTTCTTGCCATCTGGCGATACATCGTAGTCGTGTTGATCGGTGTCGAACTGCGGCAACTCAAACTTGGTTCCCGCGAATACATCCACACACTTACCCGTCACCAGATTGATAACGTGTACATGCGGCACACGCCCATCGCTCAGCCAGTGGTCCCAGTGGCGGAACGCCGAATGTTCAACCACATGCGCCTTGACTTTGTCTTCGCGCCTAGACTTGAGCCGCTTTGATTGCGCTTTGTCCGACTTAAGGTCTGGCCATACCCAGGAAATGAACGCAATTCGTTTGCTGTCTGCAAACCATTTGACGCCGGACACCCCGGTGCTGATATTCGAAATACGGGCCGCTTCACCGCCATCAGGCGCAATTGTGTAGAGCTGCGGCTCTTCATCTCCACTACGTTTGGCGACAAAGGCAATCGTCTTGCCATCCGGCGACCAGCTTGCCTGGCCGTCCTTTTCGCCGCACGCGGTCAATCGTCTTGGCTCACCGCCAAACGTGGATAGCAGCCAAAGTGAGGTGGCCGATTTATTGGCCTCCATATCGTACTCTGCCAATGAGCAGACGGCCTGAACACCATCCGGCGACAGAGAGAGTCCCGCGGGACGACGAATTTTCCAAAGGTCTTCAGCGGTAATGATAAGTTTTTTCATTTTGCATCGTCTTGGTATGTTGTTTATGTGTTCTTCTTGCGTATCAGCGGGATGCGTGCAGAATCATTTGTGAACAACTCTACGCCTGCTGCCGTAGTTTCTCATTTTGACTTGCCTTTTATGCCGTGCGCAGGCATGCTGCGCACATGATTAAGGGCCTTGCCGTCCTCTTGGTGTTCCAATCACTTGGCGAATTGGCGTCGCGCTTATTGCAGGGGGCAATGCCCGGACCGGTGCTGGGACTCATCCTCCTGCTGATGTTTTTGGTCGCACGAAAGAATATTTCAACATCCATCGCCACCGCAGCCGATGGTCTGCTTGCGCACTTATCGATTTTCTTTATCCCCGCCGCAGTCGGTGTGATGTTGTACGCATCCACACTCGCCGAGACAGGCGCGGCTTGGGTGTTGGCCATATTACTCAGCACTGTGGCGGCAATCACAACCACCGCAGTTGTGCTCCGCGCGTTATCCAAGCCGGCGGATACACCTACAGACCGGAACGAGACTAAATGAGTGCCAACACAATTGTGCCAACCGGGCTCGATAAGCTAGCCGAAATTTGGGTCTATCTTTCGGCGACGCCGCTGTTTGGCTTGACGCTGACGCTCGTTGCCTACGTCATTGCCGACGCGGTTTATCAGCGTACCAACAAGTTTCCCCTTGCCAACCCGGTATTGATTTCTGTCGCACTCATTGTGACTGTACTAAGCGCCAGTGGAACAAGCTACCAAACATACTTTCAAGGCGCACAGTTTGTGCATTTTCTGCTCGGCACAGCCACCGTTGCCCTTGCCGTCCCGTTGGCGAGACTGTGGAATGAGTTGGCCTCGCGCGCGCTGCCATTGCTGACCGGGATGTTTGTTGGTGCGACGGTGTCGGTATTGGTAGCGCTGGGGGTCGCCAAGTTATTCGCCGCTCCGCCGACCATGATGGCGTCACTGTTGCCAAAATCGGTGACTGCACCCATCGCGATGGGGATCGCCGAACAGATCGGGGGCTCGCCTACTTTGGCGGCAGTGTTTGCCATCTCCACTGGCATTTTTGGTGCGCTCATCGCCACGCCGCTGTTAAACGCCCTCGGCATTCGCGATTGGTCGCAGCGCGGCTTTGCAGTTGGTGTCGCCGCCCACGGCATTGGCACCGCCCGCGCCTATTCGGTCGATCCACGCGCCGGTGCGTATGCCAGCCTCGGCATGGGGTTGCACGCGCTGCTCGGCGCAATGCTATTGCCGTGGGTTGCACGCTGGTTTCTGTAAAATCAAAGTATGTTGATCCCGAGGCAGGTTCATACGGAGCCTAACAGGCACCTGCAGGCACGCACGTGCGAAAATCGGCGCAGTCTCGAACCACTGCGTATAAGGATTCGTCATGCCTGCGGCTTCAATCTGGTTCCACCGCCCCACCCTTGAGCAACTCAACCGTGCCGCACCAACACTGGACCGTAATCTGGGTATTGAATACGTTGAGGTTGGCGATGATTACCTGAAAGCAACCATGCCTGTCGACCACCGCACCCGCCAGCCGATGGGGTTGCTTCATGGCGGCGCATCGGTGGCGCTGGCTGAAACACTCGGCAGCGCGGGTGCATTCCTCTGCGTTGACTCAAACGCATTCAGCATCGTAGGCCTCGAAATTAATGCCAATCACGTGCGGGCGGTACGTTCAGGCTTGGTGACCGGAACCGCCAAACCGATTCACATTGGTCGTACTACGCAGCTCTGGGAAATCCGCATTACTAATGAGGTGGACAAACTCGTTTGTATATCGCGGATAACCATCGCGGTGCTAGAAAAACAAAAAACTCCGCTGTAACCCCGACGCCGTAAAATCAGGTCTCTCCTCTACACGCGTCACACTCTCGATCGGGAGGCGTGCCGCCCGCCATGCTGAACCGTCTGCTGAAGCCCTATCGCGCGTTTTTATCGCTCCCCGACGTTCCGCGCACACTGCTCATCACGTTCCTGTCGCGTATGCCGGTCGGCATGCTTGGTTTTGCGATGGTGATGTTCCTGCGCGAGGCATTGGGCAATTTCAAGCTCGCTGGCTCGGTGATCGGCGTGTATTTTTTTGCGATGGCCGTATCATCACCGATCAAGGGGCGCATCATCGACCGCATCGGTCCCGGCACCCCGCTACGGGTGTGCGGCCTCCTAGACCCGTTGTGTTTTGCGTTGTTCATAGCGTCGGTTTGGTACACACTTCCGATCACCAACGTACTGATTTGTGCGGCACTGATGGGGTTGTTTACCACCCCAATCGCCACCCTGACCCGCGCCATCTGGCGCCATCGTTTTGATTCCGATGACGACCGGCGGATGGCGTTTGCGGTCGACTCGGTTCTGATGGAGATCAACTTCACGATGGGGCCGGCAGTGGTCGGACTGGTGCTGGCGTTCTCAACCCCCAAGGCGGCAATCTTGGTGGCATGGGTCGCGGCAACAACGTCGATTCTGATTTTCATGCGCAACCCTGCGCTCAAGTACTGGAAACAAGCGCCGCCAAGTGAGCGCCACTTACTCGGCCCACTAACCGAAGGCCGACTGATTCTCTTGTTTGTAATTCTGTTTGCCCTCGCGATGGCATGCGGCATGCTGGAGGTCGGTTACCCAGCTTACACAACATCGCTTGCAATCCCAGCATTTGCCGGCGTTTTGCTTGCCGTCAATTCGTTCGGCAGCGCCATCGGTGGTGCGCTATTTGGTAGCACCAAGTTTTCGATGACCATGGAAAAACAGTTTGCGATTTTGCTCGCGGTGTTTGGTCTGCTGATGTGCCTGCATCTCGCCGTGGACGCAAAGGAGTCGCGTTATCTATTCGCGCTGATGGCGTTTATCGCCGGCTGCGCAATATCTCCTGCGTTTGCTCTACAGGCACTGCTTATCTCTCGAATCGCACCGGCAAAATACGCAACGGAAGCATTTACTTGGTCGGGGACATTTATCGTTACGGGTCTTGGTGCGGGGATGGCCGCTGGCGGCGCATTGTCGGAAATCTACTTTGTCAAAGCGCCATTTCTGGCCGGAAGTGCAGTACTAATCATCGCTGCTGCAATGGCGCTGCTATTGACCGCAAAACCCGACCCGAACACTTAATTGTTCAGTTACTGAACACCTTCGTCCAGAAAGATACCCGGCGGCAACCCAACCGTTTCGATGCCCTCTTCACGCAGGGCTTGGGATTCTTCTACCGAGACGCGTCCGCGAATGTTGCGTTGGCTCTCCTCGCCGTAATGCATCTTGCGCGCGGTCTCGGCGAAATTGCTGCCAACATTTTCAGTGTTCATCAGAACAAACTGTTTGAACTGTTTCAGCATATGGGCCTGTAGGCTGGGAATGGCAGAGACGCCGACCACATCATGCGTGCCGGACGTCACTTCCTCTTGCGGGTTGAGCGTCGGCTCGCCACTCACGGCTTTATCAGTGCCATTGGCCAGCCCCACGTTGATACGCGGTGCCGAAAGGTGTTTGACTATCTTCTTCCCGCCACAAATCGGGCATTCAATCAATGACTGCGCTGACTGCCGCTCATAGTCTTCAGAAGAACGGAACCAGCCGTCAAAGTGGTGATGCTGGGCGCAAGAGAGGTTAAAGACGATCATGTTGAATGGATGGCAGGTGTGTCGTTGACGATGGAAAGGTTGAAATTGCTACCCGACCGGCGGGCGATCGGCGATTTCAGTCCTTTTGCGCGGTAGCGTTTAAAGCGCTGACCTTTGGCGCGAACGTGTCGCCGTATTGCTGTCTGAGAACATTCTTTTGGACTTTTCCCATCGCGTTGCGCGGCAGCTCTGCAACAACAAAAACTCGTTTGGGGACTTTGAAATTCGCCAATTGCTTCTTTAATGTCGAGATGATGGCGGCTTCTTCAAGAGCGGCATCGGCCTTTTTTGCCACAACCGCAGCAACTGCCTCGCCAAAATCTGGATGCGGCAAGCCAATCACCGCACTTTCGGCAACGCCATCAAGCGTATCGAGCAACAACTCGATCTCCTTTGGATAGACGTTGTAGCCGCCCGAGATCACAAGGTCTTTTGAGCGGCCGACGATGGAAAGATATCCGTCATTACCAAATACACCCATATCACCGGTTTTGAAATAACCGTCTGGGGTAAATTCTTCCGCCGTCTTTTCCGGCATCCGCCAGTACCCAGCAAGGACGTTCGGCCCCTTCAATTGGATATGGCCTATTTCACCTGACTTGGCGATGCCACCATCATCTAGTGCCACACGCACATCAATTTCGGGCAACGGGAAACCGACCGTACCACCGCGCCGCTCCGCATGTAACGGATTCGAGGTGATCATGCCTGTCTCGGTCATGCCGTAACGCTCAAGAATCGTATGTCCGGTCCGCTGGCGGAACTCTTCGAATGTTTCGGCCAACAACGGTGCCGAACCCGACACAAACAAACGCATGTGTTCACAGCAGGCTGCGTCAAACGCCGGTTCGGCCAGCAGTCGTGTGTAATAAGTTGGCACACCCATAAACACCGTCGCCTCTCTCAACGCGGCGATGGCGGCGGCCCCATCAAAGCGGGTGTGGAAAACAATCCTCCCGCCATTTAGCAGGATGGTGTTGAGCGCGACGAATAGGCCATGAACATGAAATAACGGCAGGCAATGCAACAACACATCTGTCTCAGTGAATCCCCAAGCGCGGTGCAGGGTCAGTGCGTTTGACGAGAGATTTTTGTGCGTCAGCATGGCACCTTTGCTGCGCCCGGTGGTGCCCGAGGTATAGAGAATACAAGCCAAATCATCATCATCTCGATGTACAAACCCGTTTATCGGCGGGCAGTTTCGGGCATTTCTGTCCCAATCTGCCCGTTTTTCGTCGGCTTTTGCATTTTCATCGAGGCGGCTGGGAGGCATGGTGAAGCGGTTTGCAAGCCTGAGCGACTCGCATATCGGTGCCACCCACTCCGCATCTTTCGGCGAATGCACAAACACCTTGGGCGCAGCGTCGCCTAAAAAATAGGCAATTTCACTTTCTCGATAAGCGGTATTCAGCGGCAAATACACGACACCGGCGCGCAGACAGGCGAGGTAAAGCATGACTGCTTCAACCGATTTCTCAACTTGTACCGCAACCCGATCGCCGGGCTCCACGCCCAACGATTGGATGAACGCCGCATAACGACCGGTTAACTCGTCGAATTCGGCAGCGGTCGTCATTCGCCCATCCTCAGTGTTAAGTATGGGCTTTGACAAGTCCGTCAAAAACCGCGTGTGAAATAGTGCGTAAAGATTCATCCGACGAACGCGCTCGTTGGGATCAATCAGCCGAAGACAGCGCGTGTTTGCGCTGCGTGGTAACTGCGCATGCGCAGACAAACGCCTCATAAAGCGACGACGCCGGGGGAGACGTTGAATATCCCGTAACCGCGCTGACTCCGGCTGTTGCGAGCTCCAGCTCAATCCGGGCCACCACACTCTCGACCATCGCAACCCCGTCGCAGCGCAGCACAATGCCGAAGGAATCATCGCCCAAACGCGCAACCGCATCCTGCCCGCGCATGGAGACGGTCAGTGCTGACGCGGCGCGGAGCAGCACTGCGCGGGCATTGGTGGCTTCGCCCGTCACCCCATGCAGACCAATATGAATAACGATCACGCCCTGAAGTTCCTCGCCCCAGCGGAAATGAGGTAGGTGCATCAATTCATCCCAACCGCGACGATTCAGCAGACCCGTCAGTTCGTCACGGCGCGTGGCATCAGCCCATTTGCTCACCAACATCCGCTGGGTCGCAACGTGTGCTTCCATGGAAAGCAGTCGACTAAGCAGTGCTGCGGTTCGACGGACTAACGCTTCGCCGGAGCGGATACCAGCAACATCGGGCTCGGGATCAACTCCGCACAAAGCACCAATCAACCGGTTACTATCATCTAGCAGCGGAACACCGATGTAGGCCTTCACACCGCGATTAATGTCGGTCCCGTTTTCAGCGGATAGCGCCCCCTCTTCGACAAAAGATTCGTCTGCTCGGTACTCGTTGGCAAGAAGCATGGCACAAAACCGCCCGAGCCAAGTGTTCACTTGTTGGTCGCTGAGATTGCAGCCAGCGTTGTGCGTAAACACAAGCTGCCAGTCTCGGCCTTCGATGGCGGTCACCATCCACAACTTGAGCGGTATACGCGCGTGCAGCGATACCAGCAGCGTGCGTATTGCGTCGGCAGTGGCAATCGAAACGTCGTCCGGTGTCAACATCAAAAGAATCCCAATCAGTCTATTTCTTTAGTGGCATGCCGCCGACCGCAAAGCGGTCCTAAACGCCCTGCACAACACCTATTCTTAGCTCGCGCTCGGCGACGCCAGCGGCGGCGTAATCGGCAAAACTGAAGCTGGATGCCGAATTGTCACCCAAAATAGCCGTAATTGCTTTACTAGGCAGGAGCTGAATCTCACATCCGTAGATGACATTTAGCTCATCGGACATCGACGCGAGGGCTACATAGATGCCTCCGCCCAACTTGCCCATCACCACAGTTTGCACACGCCAGCCCGCGGCACGCAGCAGGTACAAAACTTGGGAAAAATTCGCCAGGTAGCCGGACAACATGACTTTTTCATCGTCCAGCGACGTCGAGTGCGTTTCACAATCAAACAGCAGGTCGATCTGTGCTGGTCGGGGTGAAGCCAGCATGGCAATCAAATCAGACGTCATCTGAGTGATTCGCGCCGCTGTCATGCCGCGTTTATCGATGCTACCCAGCAGATATGTCGGGACACTGTCTTGGCCGCTCTCCGCCCTGCCGCGAACAATGCCGTCCGTCTCCTCAAGTTGGTATCCCTTCGGGTAGAGCAGGGCTAGGTCCTTGCGTTCGACGCGCTCAACCACCCGGCTGCGATTCAGCGAAGTCGGTAACCTTGCCAGCAACTTTGCTTGCACCTCAAGAGGCGCGGGCATGGTCGGCAGTGTCAATGCGCCGCTAAACCGCTGATGACTCGCGTCCAGTTTTATGCGCCCCTCTGTACCAATAGTCACATCCGCAATCGCGCGAAACGACTCATCAATGGCCGTGGCACCCGCAGAGGAAGCCAAAATCGACGGGCCTGACATGGCTAGCCTAGTTCTAGGCTGAAAGTAACGCACGCCACACAGCGCCGCGAGCATGCTGGCGCCACCAAAACAATTTGTTCCCAGCACCGTCGCCAGTTTTGCACCGGACAAACTTGCGGCGACGGCTGCGGCGAACATCCGACGAAACGCGCCGAGTGCGGGCAAGCCTTCGGAGACACGCGCGCCGGCAGAGTCGATAAACAACACCAGAGGCGAACGCTCTGCCGCGACGACCCTGAACAGGCTAGCCAGCTTATCGCATTCTGCTTTGCCGATCGCACCGGATGCCAGCCGATTCTCGATGATTGCGATATGTACTCGAATGCCGTCAACGGCACCCCGTCCGATCCGTAAATTTGCAACCGCCTCACCTTGCGGCACGAAAGCCACAGCATCAATAAATTTTGCCAGCATGAATCTCAAGTAGCGTCGGAATACCGGCGCGATGATAACCCGTACCGCCGCTTTGCGCGATGAGTACGCGATCGTAATCCGATTAAAATGGGTATAACCCATCTGGCGAGCTAACCTAAACTTTTCTTCTTTGTTAATTGAATTACGATATGTGTACACCACCCGCTGACACAACTTCGAATGCGTCCAACCCGCTGCTCGAAACATGGGATACCCTGCATGGTATTCCGCCGTTTGCTTCCATCAATGCAGCGCATTTCGAGCCCGCCTTCACCTTAGCCCTCGCGCAACATCGTGCGGAGCTTGCTGTGATCAGCGCAAGTACGTCCCCTGCCGACTTCGATAACACCATTGCTGCGTTCGACAAAAGTGGCCGCCTACTCAAGCGCATTGAGATGTTGTTCTCCAATCTGACCGCGTCCGAGACGTCGCCCGCATTACAAAATGCCGAGCGAAAGCTAGCGGCTCCGCTCGCCGCACATGACAACGCGATATACACTGATGCCCGACTTTTCGCTCGCATCGACCAGCTCTATCAGCGTCGCGGTTCCCTGCAATTAAACGCAGAGCAGCTGCGTCTTTTGGAACGCATTCACCTCGACTTTGTCCGCGCTGGCGCGAAGCTGGATGACAAGGCGAAGCGGCGTTACGGCGAGATCATGGAGCAGCTAGCCACGTTGAATACCCGATTCAGCCAGAATACGCTGGCCGATGAGGCTGAGTTTCAATTGATTCTGAAGTCAGCCGACGAACTGGCAGGCTTGCCGCCATTTGTACTCGCCGCGTCCAAACAGGCGGCTCTTGAGCGCGGCATTCAGGACGCTCACCTGATTACCCTTTCACGTTCGCATATCACGCCGTTTCTTACTTTTTCCTCCCGCCGGGACCTGCGCGAACAAGCCTTTAAGGCGTGGTTGACACGCGGCGAATTTCACCAGGGGGATCCCGCACGCGACAACAAGCTGGTCGCAGTTGAAGTCATGAAGTTGCGGCTTGAGCAGGCGCGTTTGCACGGCTACCAGAATTACGCCGACTACGCCCTTGCCGACACTATGGCCGGAACACCGCAGGCTGTACTTGATCTCCTGACAGACGTCTGGCAGCGTGCAAGTGCGCGCGCACGTATCGAAGCGCAGGATTTGCAGGACACTGCCCATGCCCATGGCGACGACATCACCATTCAGCCATGGGACTGGTTCTACTATGCGGAAAAAGTGCGAAAGGCTCGATTTGACTTCGACGAAGCGTCGGTCAAGCCCTATTTTTCTCTTGACTGCGTTACCCAAGCAGCGTTTGACTGTGCGCACCGCCTGTTTGGGGTCAACTTCAAAGAACTCCCCAATGCAGTGGCCTACCACCCCGATGTAAGAACCTACGAGGTTACCAACGCGCAAGGAGCGCTGGTGGCGATTTTTCTGCATGACAACTTCGCCCGGGCAACCAAACGCGGTGGCGCGTGGATGAATTCCTATCGCGTCCAAAGCCGTACCGGCGACGGCGGCAGTGCCATCGTCCCGATCGTTGTCAACAATAATAACTTCGCAAAAGGCGCACCGGGCGAACCCACACTACTTTCATACGACGACGCACGCACTCTTTTTCATGAGTTTGGTCACGGACTACACGGCATGATGTCGAATGTGCATTACGAGCGCCTTTCCGGGACCAGCGTTTTGCGCGATTTTGTCGAGTTGCCGTCCCAGCTGTTTGAACACTGGCTGTCGGAGCCGGAAGTGTTGAAGAAACACGCGCGGCACTACCTGACAAATGAAGTGATCCCAGATTCGCTGGTCAACAAAATGAAGCAGGCCCGCACCTTTAATCAGGGTTTTGACGCCGCAACTTTCTGTGCCTCCGCTCTGGTCGATGTGAAGCTGCATTTGCTTGAAAACATGGACAACCTCGACTTGGCGGCCTTCGAGCGCGAACAACTTGCTGCGATAGACCTCCCGCCGCAGATTTACATGCGTCACCGCCTGCCGCACTTCTTGCACCTATTTGCGAGTGCTGGTTATGCCTCGCAGTACTACGTTTACTTATGGGCAGAGGTGCTTGATGCCGACGCCTACGACGCATTTAAGGAAACTGGCAATCCATTCGACCAAGCCACCGCAGAGCGCCTATTGAAGTTCATCTATTCAAGTGGCGGCACCATGATGCCGATGACTGCCTACGAGAAGTTTCGCGGACGCTCACCAACGGTCGAGCCGATGTTGCGCAAAAAGGGATTGGTGGAAGCTTGACCCGGCGCTTATTTGGCCCGCTTCTGCTCATGGCTGTTTGCAGCCATACCGCCGCATGCTCATCATCCGCACAAGCGATGAGTTTTCACGCAGCACCCCCGTTGCTCTACCTGGGTGGCGGCGTAGTTCCAGAAGATTGGAACACGTGGGAAGAGGCCATGATCCGCTTCGACGGCCAGCTAACGACGATCGTCCTCCACGACAGCGGTGGTGGTGATTCCACAGCAGGACGAAAAATTGGTCTAGACATCCGTAAACGTGGTTTCAACAGTATCGTTTCCGGACGATGCTCATCGGCCTGCGCGAACATGTTTCTCGCCGGTGTTGACCGCCAGTACGCGGCCGCAGATAAAAGTCGCCGCCACGTACTCGGATACCACGGCAGTTATAACAAAGTCACAAAACGACTGAACCGGAATCGTACCGGTGACTACTTTGTCGACATGACCGACGGCAAGATGACCGAGGACTTTGTAGATCGGTTCATCAAGCTGGAGAATCGTTCCGGCCTGATGCGATTTTTTCACCGGCATCAACGCTTGCAATACGATGACCCGTCGGTCCAGCTTTGCAAGGGCAGCGAAGAGCGCGCCAAGCGCGATGAACAGTGTGAGCACCTCCCCGACATCGACGCGCTATCGGTTGGCGTAGTGACTTCTTGGAATACGACGTCAATCCCCCCGCCTCCGACGCCAACCAGAGAGAAGAAAACCGTTGCCAGCTGGTGGTGATGCGCCGCGCGCGGACGTAACGCCGACTTGCGACCAACGCCGCATGACTACGGAGAATCAACATGCCTTATCAGCTCTACTACTACCCGGCCAACGCCAGCCTTGCCCCGCACATTCTGCTAGAGGAAATTGGCTGCGAATACGAACTTGTGCTGGTTGACCGCACGGTTAATGCCCACAAATCAGAGGCGTACCTAAGGCTCAACCCGGCAGGGTTGATCCCGGCGCTGGTCGATGGTGATATTGTCCTGAGCGAGACGGCAGCAATCATGCTGCATCTGGCGGACAAACATCCCGACGCTGCGCTCATCCCAACGCTTCAGAGCGCCGAACGTGCCCAGTGTTACCGTTGGCTTATTTATCTGACCAACACCTTGCAAGCTGATCTTATCCACTATTTTTACCCAGATCGCATTGGCGGTGAGTTCGCAACCGAAGTTGAACATCGTGCCACCGAACGCATCATACCGATGTTGGATATCCTGAAGACGCAACTCGCAACCAGCGGCGGCCCGTATCTGCTTGGTACCATGTACACGATTGCGGATATCTTCCTGTTCATGATGTGTCGCTGGACACGCGACATGCCGAACCCGGCGCGAAACCGTCCGGAGCTTGCCCGCTTTCTCGATACGATGGCAAAACGTTCTGCGGTGATTCGCACGCATGAGCAGGAAAGACTTGAGCTTCCTTGGTACTAGTGAATATGAAAATTGCGGTTCTCATTACCGGCGGCACCTTCGACAAAGAGTACAACGAGCTAAATGGCGAGTTGTTCTTCAAAAAAACTCATGTCCCCGAGATGTTAAACATGGGGCGTTCGCTGGTTAAAACGCGCGTTGATACGCTGATGATGAAGGACAGTCTTCTGATGACTGACGATGATCGCGCCATCATCGCTACCGCATGTATGAAGGCCAGGGAGTCCGCCCTCGTGATCACACATGGTACGGATACCATGGAGGACACCGCCCGCTACCTTGCTCCGCGCGTCAAGGGAAAAACGGTCATCCTGACCGGCGCGATGGTGCCCTACAAATTTGGCTCATCCGACGGACTGTTTAACCTCGGCAGCGCGCTGGCCTATGCACAAGTTCAGACATGCGGCGTATATGTGGCAATGAACGGGCAGTGTTTTGCCTGGGACAATGTGCGCAAGAACAAGAAAAAAGGTGTGTTTGAGGCTCGACGTACGGCCAAGCAATAGCGCTTTTCTTCCCGCCGGTTCTTCAGCTTCGCGTCCTCGTCACGTGACAGCCTGCGGACTCTCAAGCGTTCAGTGCGATGCTAGTACTTGCCGGTCTGCCATAATCCGATGACAAAAAATCATCCACAACGTCGGCGAGTTCTCGGCGACGTGGTGGTGATGTCCCTGGCGAGGGTGCCTCACGCCATCCCAGCCGTGATTGGCACCAATATTTGAAACTCCAATATTGGTGGGTGTTTACAGGGGAAATAGCCTGAAAACGCCCGTCAATGCTTGGGTTTGAGTTTGGGGAACGGCGGTCTAAAGATTCAAGTGCAACACCCCATATATGACTATTTGGAGGTGTTGATGGAAGCTGAGACGGAGAAAACGTATTGTCATTTGGATCAAGTTGAGCGGGAACGGATTGGGCTGGGACTGC